>Ga0181393_1000087_pt1 | contig 29459 bp, 29 predicted proteins | sample 16SPOviralmetaG_FD_130122 | JGI IMG/M metagenome (GOLD analysis project Ga0181393, IMG submission 130122) | Marine viral communities from the oligotrophic San Pedro Time Series (SPOT) site, San Pedro Channel, CA, USA - 16 SPOT_SRF_2010-10-21 | ecosystem: Environmental > Aquatic > Marine > Strait...
AAAATAGCGTATCTAAAGGAAATTCTTCGTTACTATGTGAAACGGTAAGGGTTGGGAAAGTAGGAGGAATTACCTGACCCACAGTATCTCCTCTATTCATGTACATATAAGAGGTGTCTGGATTAAATGTTTTAGGATTATGTTTATCTGTTTCTGCGCTTTCGTTTATAAGAATAAACTGCTGGTCGTCACGAAGAGAGAACGCTTGCATGTTGGGACTTCCGTGAAAACCTGTGTTAGAATCTGATTTTATAATATTAGTAAGTTTGTTTTTATCAGAACCAGAGGTTGTGGTAGTCGATACAATAATGTCATCGTTTGTTCCTTCAGCCTCGCATACTATAAAGTAATCTGTTCCAGCTCTACTTCCATGATCAAAGTCTGTATTTAACCCTTCCCTCTGCACGTGAAATACTTTTTCTTTTACGTTACCAGAGTCAGAGTAATTTGTGTTGTGTTTGAGTAAGTGTTGTTGCGCTGGACTCCACTTAGGATTTGATTCTAGACCGTTTGGCTCTAGATTATCAATTATTTCACACGAACCGTCTACGTACTCATCCTCATTTGAGAGAGTATTAATAGACTTAATCTGAAGTTGTTTAAAAGATCCTGCCATTAAAACATTCTATACTTTCTACTTATGGTTTTGTTTCTGTGGTTTCCCACAGCATTATATCTTACTCTGTCCTTAGCAACATTAAATTCAGCAAGCTCTACGGCAGCGTCATCTCCAAGACCTACAAGCGTGTACCACTTGTATAAAGAATAATTAATTAAAGCAGATCGTATAAATCCCTGTACTACAGTATATCTTGTTTGGTCTGTATTTAAATCAGTTATCTGAAATGTGATGGTATCGCCAGACCCTTGATTAAGTTTTTCTCCAGTTTTTCTATCTCCAAGATTATCGGAGTTATCGTCTTGGTACATAATATCTTTATTATCGATAGTAACGCTGTCTGGATTTGTCAAATCACCATCCTCATCAGTATCAGACTCAAATGTAAATTTATCGTTGTTATCCGTGTCTTGTTTCTCGTACTGGCTGTAATAGGTAAGTGCATCGTAACCAGACTGTGTGTGAAACTTAATGTAATTTGCTGTATTAGCTACAATTTCTGTCCCCTCGGTGATAAATTCATATAGCACCTCAGTGTCTTCACCAGATATACCATACTTGTCATGATCTAAATTTTTTGCTTTACACTTATAGAACGTTCTTCTTTTTATAGAATCGTATATGTCGTCTAAATCTAATCTTGAGGTATTTTTACTATCTGTTGCCATTATTCTTGTCCTATTAATCCTTCTTTATAAACCGTTAAATACGTGTTAGCCTTTGTGTATACTGCTTGTGCTTCTTGTGGTCTTTGCATGGACTCAAGAACCCTGCCTGCACAGTGATAACACAGAGGATCAACCAATCCATCTGGTATCTCTTCGGCTAAAAGTCTTGGTATGTAAGCAAATTTTTCTATCGTATCAGATGTAGCATTTGCTTTAAAAAACTCTATAGCCATGTTGTTTACTTGACCTGTAGCAAAGATAGTGCCTGAGTCGGTGATGGTATTAAAGTTCTTTGAGAGTTTTGTCGGAGACCCACTAGCATTTACAAGGTATGTGCCGTTTTCTCTTGGATTTGTTTGTCCTTTTAAAACAATAACATCGTCTGTTGCTAATCCACTAAGTGAATTATTTAAACCAGATAATGTTTGATTTGTTGTAAAATTACCGTTTGCATCTACGGTGTATTTTCTTTGTAATAAGTTTGTGTTTATGGCTGAATTAGAATTGTTTTTATAATTAGAAGAGTCAGCATAGTCAGTGAAAGATACTAGAGCAGCCACGGGTTTGTGCCTAGTACCAGAAGTATAAGGATTGTTTTGTTGCAATCGGTACTGAGGATCTTGGGAGCTTAGTAGCTCTGTTATTTCTTTTTTAGAAGAGCTTAGTTTTAAAGATACAAAACGTAAAAAATCTTCTGGTAAAGGTATTATAGCAGAAAGGTCGGTTTTTATAAACTTTAGCTGATCTGTATCTGCCGCAACTTTTGATCCATCTGATTTAGTAATGTTATTGTGGTCGTGAAAATATTTTAAATCTGAAACCAAAGCTGGAAATAGTTGTTCTATATTTCCAACCCTAGTAACAAACTCAGCAGAGAAATCTAATTCATCTTCTATTGCGTCAATCGGTGTTTCAATAGCTGTCTGTCCTTGGACCACACTACCTACTGGAATCACCTCATCTATTCTAGACGACACAAGATTTTTTAGAAACTCTCTACTTCTTGCCATGATGTATTATTTAAATAGTTTTGGAAAACTTACCTTGTTATCCTTTATAAAACTTTTAATTGCTTTAGCATTTGATACCTCTTTATAAGAGACATCATCAAAGTTTTTTTTCAGCCAAGCTGATGCTTCAGCCATTGTAGTAACTTCATCTACAATTTTCATCGTATCTTCTTTTTGTTCCGTGTCATTAGTAAGACTTGAATTGTAATCGTACTCTATAACATTTTTAAATAATACAATTTCAGTTCCAAAATGAGGATGATTTTCTAAAATTTTAATTTCATCAGGATCTGTAGTATGGTATTTTCCACCTATAAACCCATTTTCTCTTTGGTCTATTCCATTAGCAAAATGTATTGTTCTCCTTTGTCCATTTACAGTAATACCCATAGTATGGTCTGTGTATTGAACAGTTTCAAATGTTTTGCCTAATAATTTTCCTTGTTTTTTATTCATAAAATTTAATTTTTAAAAAAGGGAGAGGAAAAACCTCCCCCAATTTATGTTGCTAAACAATAAATATTGTTTATTATGATGCAGATGGACTAACCACAACATGAACCCCATTAGAACCAGAGTATCTGATAGAAGAACACGAAGTCTCTACCATTCTCATAGCATCCTGAGTTCTTCTTGATCCAGCCTTGTTGAGATCTAACTCTTCAACAGACATTGGCTCAAGCTCATGCTTGTAGATATGATCTAAATCAAGGATAAGAGCTTTTTTAGCTAAGCCTAGCTCATCCATAGCTTTAGAGTGTTTAACGTCTAATACACCAAAATCAGAAATCAACCTTCTAACCTGAACACCATGTAAAATAGTATTACCTTCAGACTGTAGATTTCTGTCGTACTTATCAACTTTTGATAGACCAGAAATAAATTCTTTACCACCTAATAATAGTCTAGAATCCGATCCAGCGTTTCCAGCAAATGCATTTTCTAACATATCAATTACATTAGATACAGTAACATTACTTGAAGTATATCCACCAGTTACGTCACCAGTACCAAAACTGAACGATTTAGAGATTTTATTAATCAATCCGTCAGCAGTGTAATGTATGTCAGAACCAACTGTAGTCTTAGCTTTTACACCAGCGATTAATGATCTTTCCATAGAAGACCTCATGTCATAAATGACCTGTCTTACTTTGTCTTGGAAAGAATAACCACTGATTGAATTGTACTTAGACTCAATCACAGATCTTTCAATTTGCGCCATAAAAGTTTGTGCATAATTGAAATCCTGTGCAGGTAAAGAGTAAACGCTTGTAGTTTGAGCGTCTAGCTCAGTCTTAGCATTACCTAACCTATAAGCAACTGGGGTTGAACCCAAAGATGTCATAGTATTACCTACCGTGTTAATAGCCTGGAAAGAAACCTCACCAGTTGTTGTATTAACAGCAGTTACGATACACCTACTTCCTCCTGTAGCTCCTCCGCCTGTAACAGCAGGAACATAAGCAATATCATCTACTGCCCAGAAAGTTTTGTTGTTACCAAATGTTACGTCTTGCGTTAATCCTGAAACAGAATCAGAAGATGTAGCAGTTGCACTTGCACTTCTAAAGGTTACCTCTTCATACTCAACTTTTCTGTTGTATGCAGATTCAGCACCTCTTATATTTCTTAAAATAGTATCTAGAGGAAAGTCGTCAGGCTTTATCTCTGTTACTATCTGAGAAACATCACGTTTGTAGAGAAGATTACCAGTGCCAGCACCAGTTCCACTATCAGCAGCCTCAGTACCATCATTAGTATTAGTACCTTGCACTAAAGCCATACCAACTGCGACTCCTTCTGCTCCAAACCCAAACAAACCATCAATAACCGAAGCTACTTCTGGCATAACCATATACGCAAGAGCCACTAAACTGAGTGACCACTTTGCGATGTTTTTCAAATTTATATTCATAATAAATAAACAGTTTAATTAAAAACTTTCTTCATCCTCACACACCATCAACCGTCTATTTACTTTCTGGGTGTTCTCGGTTTGCTTTTGCCTAAAAAAGCATCTAGCTTTTTAGCTGAATCGTTAGTATACTGCTGTTGTGGCTTCCCTTTTATAGCAGAATTACTTGTAACTCTAGGCATTACATTTGCTTCTTTTCTTTTTATGGTAAAGATTTTTTTATTAGCTCCCATAATCTCTCCTTTTTTTTCGGCTACGGCTATGTCTTTCTCATAGTTCATGCCCTTAAAAAAGATGTCTAGCATCTGGTCGTCTACTTTACCTTGGTTTAGACTTTGCACTACGGTATCTATTTTATTAAAAAACTCAGACCTTGTGTTGTTGTCAAACCCTTTTCCTTTTACATAACTGTTTGCAACCTCAGCAGATGACTTTTTGTTTTGTTCTAAAACTTGAAGTCTGTTTTTTTCTTGCTCCTGTTGTTGCTTTCTTAGTATTTTCTGCTCTACCCACTGCTCGTAATTATCATCACCAGGCACGGGCTTAGAACCTTCAATATCTAAGTGTGTTGTTATGGCAGTCATAAAATCAGTCTTGTTGTTCATCATGTCTTTTAGGACATCTGAAAGCTCTGGATTACCTTTTATAATCTCACCAAGCTGATTGGTTACGTTCTGCTCATTCTCAAGATGTTTCATGAGTAAACCCTCAGCCTCATCTTTTGAATCAATCTTTTCGTTAGGATATAAATTAAGAAGTGTCTCAGCGTACTGTGGAATACCTATTTCCTCTACCTTTTCCTCTTCTTTGTTATCCTGTACTGTTTCTTCTTCTTTACCTTCTACTGTTACCTCGTATCCGTTGTCTTCAAGAAATTTTACCTCATCGTCTGAGAGTTCTTCTTTCTTTTGTAGTTCTTGGACCCGTGATTCAACGTCTACTTCCTCAGTAGCCTCTTCTTTGTTATCAGTATCTTCAGAAACACTTTCTTCTTCTTTAGCAACCTCTTCTGTTTCTACAACTTCTGTTTCTACTGCATTTTCCTCAACTTCTGGTTGAGTGTTTTCTACGTTTTCTTCTGTCGTAGACTCAGCTTCTTGTCCCCTAGCAACATCTAGTAACTGATCGTATGTGTTACCCTTGCCAGTAGGTACAGTTCTAGGCGTTTCCTTAGAATCTGTATTTGTATTATTTACTTTACTCATATATAAAAAAAGCCTCGTAGATTAGACCACAAGGCTCATTAACTAACTAAACTATATTGCGTAGAGTACGCAAATACTTTTAATACCATAAAATTAATAATAATTATGCATATTCTATGGATAATATAATATTTTTTTATAACCTATTCATCAAATGGGTAATCCCTACCATTTATTATATCGTAGATTCCTGTATCGTCTTCAGACCTTTCTAGGTAGAGGCGTGTCACCTTTCCACTGATTAAATCTTGTACGGCATCCATGAGTTTGTACAATGCTTTTTGGGATAATTGTTTGTCTTTTTCTGTTGTTTTATGGTTTAGTAATGACATTCCTGAGCGTATTTTGCATTTAGCAAGGTGAATGGTTTTTCTGTCGTAGTGATAGGTTTGTTTTATGTAATCTAATGTGTCGATACACTTTTCTACAAGATCTTTATATTCTTGAAGGTGTGTCTTTGTTGGCATAAATTATATAATTGATTATATTTATGCACAGAAATATAACAAATTATACATATGATTCATAAGATTTTAGAGGAAAATGACAAAAGACTCAAAAAATTGAATCAAGAATACAACCCCTACACAGGCGCAGGAAGTTCAATTCCAAGAAAAAAATTCAGATTATACAACAAGAAAGGTAAGCCTTTTTACATACCAAAGTCTATGAACATTTACGATGGGTATAAGTCTTTTGAAGACTACTGTGATGATAACAATTTAGTTACAGACAAGGTTCTGCATCAGTTTGTTGTGTATAGAATCATACATGATTTTGAATTTTTCTGTGTGATGTGCGTAAAAATAAAAGATAAGGAGTCGGAAAAAATCATACCCTTTGTTTTAAGAAAAGCACAGTCAAAACTTTTAGTAGCCCTTGAATCGCAAAGGGTTAATGAAAAACCCATACGGGTAATCCTTACCAAAGCAAGGCAATGGGGAGGATCTACTCTGATTCAGATATACATGGCATGGCTACAGCTTATGCATAAGAAGAATTGGAACAGTGTGATAGCTGGTGATGTAGAAGCTCAAGCCATTAACGTAAGGAGCATGTACACAAGACTTATAGAGAACATACCAAAAGAAATCGCTAAGTACAGCCTCGCTAATTACGAAAACTCACAAAAAAACAAATGGATACCAGAAAGGGGTTGCGTGATAAGAATAGGCTCTGCTCAGAAACCAGACACGATTAGATCATCTGATATTGCTATGGCACACCTCACAGAAGTAGGTCTATGGAAAACAACACAAGGTAAATCTCCAGACGATATGGTCCAGTCGATACTTGGTACCATTCCTTCTATACCCTACTCTTTATTTATTATGGAATCTACAGCTAAAGGCGTAGGTAATTACTTTCATTCTACATGGTTAAAAGCAAAGAGAGGCGAAAATAACATGAAAGCCGTTTTTGTTTCATGGTTTGAGATAGAACTTTACCAAAAGCCCTTTAAAAGCAAGAACAAAAAAATTAAGTTTTACGAATCTCTCAACTCCTATGAAAAAACACTATGGAAGAAAGGAGCATCTCTTGAGGGAATACACTGGTACAGAGAGAAGTACAGCGAGTTTGGGGAAGACCTATGGCGTATGCAGAGTGAGTTTCCTAGTAACGACAGAGAAGCGTTCCAGTCTACTGGAAGAAAAGCTTTCTCTCCTGCTTATATAATAAACCTTAGAGAGCTTTTAAGAGAACCACAGCTTGTGGGTGATGTCTTTCCTCAAGTGGGAGGTAAAGAGTGTTTAGAAGACCTCTCGATACTTGAAACAAAAAAAGGTAATCTGAAGATATGGAGGTTTCCAGAAGATCCTCCAACAGAAAATATGAAGAACAGATACTGTGCATTTGTAGATATTGGAGGAAGAACAGAAAAGGCAGATTACTCGGCTATCACTGTAATTGATAGGTACGATATGATGAACGGAGGAATACCAGTAAGGGCATGCTCATGGAGAGGTCATTTGGATCAAGATCTGTTTGCATGGAAAGCTGTTCAGATAGCAAAAGCCTATAACAATGCACTCCTTGCGGTAGAGGTAAACTCACTTCAAACAAAAGGCATGGGAGCTGAGGGCAATCATTACCTAACAATTCTAGATGAAATATCCGAACACTACGATAATTTATTTACCAGAACCTCCATTGATCAGATCAGGGAAGGTCAACCAAAAAGATATGGATTTCACACAAACAAGGCATCTAAGACAATGATGATAGACAACTTCAATAAGTTGCTCCGTGAGAGGGGCTACGAAGAATACGATGAGAGAGTGTACTACGAAGCTGATTACTATGAATTAAAAGCAGACGGCAGCATGGGTGCGGTTGATGGGCAGAACGATGACATGCTCATAACAACTATGGGTGCTTTGTGGCTCGCTACGAGTTATATGGACCCATGTGTGGAAGTGGACGTGGAAAGTCATCATAGGTATATTAACAGAAGGTCATCCTTCGTAGAAATTTAAAAATTATGGCATACAGAGTAAATTGGTTTTATAACGCAAAAAAGAAAAATAAGTACAACGCAAAAAGAACGGAGTGGAACGGGCATAAGTACGATTCAAAAAAAGAGGCGGAGTACGCAATGTATTTAGAAGACAAAAAGCGTGCTGGAGAGATAAAGGATTGGGAACCACATCCTAATTTAAAAATATACGCACCTACTGGTGAGTGGCTGTTTAATTACAAGATAGATTTTCTTGTGAAACACCACGATGGTGAAGATGAATACATAGAAGTTAAATCAGCCATAACAGCTAAACAATATGCTTTTACATTAAAATGGAGAGTGACAAATGCCATGATGAAGTACAATTACCCAGACGCTATATTAACATTAGTAAAGTGAAAAAGACTTTTTACAAGTATTTAAAATCACACGAATGTGCTACCATTAAAATATGCAGAGACAATGAAACCCTTATGCTTAAAAATAAATGGACAGACGTAAAGCATAAATGGTGGAACGGTGAGGAAAATATAAAACTCTCTAGAGTTGATTTAATGGCCTATAAAAAGTATGAAGAAGAATTATAATTTAAAAATATTTTTCACATTTTTAATAATTTGTAGTTCAGGTTTTTTCTTTTGATTATCCATAATAAACTTACCAAATTCATCATGATTTTCACGTGCTGTTTTCACGGCTGATATGACTTTTTTTAAGGATTTGGTATTTGTCAAAATTATATCTGTTATCCCTGGGTAATCTGAATGCGCAGAAACAAAATATAAATTATGTGAAGTCTTATAGTGTTTTTTCAAGGGTTTTGATGCATGAGCCGTAAGCACTATACAGTCATTGGTATCACAATTAATTAAATTCTCAAATGGATTTATATTGAACGGTAGTTCAACTCTTTTCTCATACACCATTTTTGATTTAAATTTTCCTGCTTGTATAAAATTTAATTTATTAAGTGTGTGTTTTGTTATATCTGGTTTGACTTTAAAATACTTCATATTACTTAATTATTACATTGCATCAAATAGTCTATCATTTTATTTTTTCTATTAATTTCTTTTTGAAGATTATTTTTTTCTTTACTTAGCTCATTAAATCTTTCTTCTAAGAAATCTCTAGAGGTATACATAGAAGCCTCACCTGTTAAGAACCAGTGAGCATTCAGATCAAAGTAGATGATCATATTAATAATCCAAACTACAGATGGTATAGCATTACCATTTTCAATTTGATATATACTCTGCTGTGTAGTATTAACAATAACAGCCATTTCTTTTTGTGTCAATCCTATGCTATTTCTAAACTTTTTAAACCTTTTTGAATAAGACTTAATATTTGGCACTATTACCTTGTGATTGTAATCACCTAATTCTAATTCGTTCTTATCATTTAAATTAATATTTTCAAGCTCTTTAGAGTATAATTTTAAAGCTTTTTTAAGACCCACTTCTCTGGGTGAATTGTAGTAGATATTTTCATTTCTAATTTCATCTATGGTGTATGGTTTACTTAAATTAGAAATGTTTTTATTTGGCATTTTATTCATATTTATTATTTAACACTTACAATATAACAATAAAAATATATAATAATTGATATTTATATAAAAAAATTAAGAAAATTATAAGGTATATATAAGATATATCTTAGGTATAAATAAGTTAATCTATAAAATCATAATAGAAATTCTTATTTTCACTATAGTTTACACTATAATCGAAACACGTTAAGACATTGTCTGTGACCCAATACCTTACAAATAATCTATTAATTGGTCTAATTTCTTCTCGCATTTTCTTTGTATTTTTATGAAATGAGGGTTGTCTAACTCTTTAATGTTTTCCATTATGTCCATAAGCGTTTGAATTTTTTCACTGATACATATCTGCTCAAATCTTTCAAACTGCTTGTTGTTAATAAGGTTTTGTAATTCGTTTTCTAACTCTTCTCTTTGTTCTTTATTTAATCTTGGCATATCTAAAATTTATCTCCTATAAGCTCGTCTATATATTCTTGTATTTCAGATAGCTTACCGTCTAGCTTCATCATGATATTAGGTATCCACCTTGTTATTTCTTTGCCGTTTTGGTATAAGACAACAGTTGGAACTGCCATAACCTCATACTTTGTTAGTAAAGACATGTCTGTGTCCATGCTAACCCTGTATTTTTTACAATTCATTAATTTTTTAACTTGTACAGCATTTGCATCGTTCCATGAGGCGTAAAACTCTACAACCACAATACCTTGCGCCGTTTTTTTTTCAAAGTCATCGTCGTGTAAAAAAGCTTGAGAAAACGTTACAAATGGAAAAGACAACATTAAGATTAACCACATCCATTTAACTTTATTTGCCCAGTACGCTGCGCTCATTTTTCCTTTTGCTATATTTTTTCTATGCCTTGCCTTAAATGATTTTCTTCTTGCTTTATCCTTGGCAGATTGTGGGTTTTTACCTGCACCACTTACACCTTGTTGACCAAACCTAATTGTTTTTACTTTGTCACCTACTTTTGCTACAACAACATGTGATTTTTTTGGATGACCAGGAGTTCTCTTAGGTTTATTGTATCCACTGACACCAAGCCTAGTCAATCTTGAATCTTTCTTCTTCATGCGTTTCTGACTTTTCTTGCCGTACTCTTGCTGTACTTAGCTCGTTGTTTTCCTGATTTGCTTGCTGCTCTTTTTTTTCTATTTGTTGCTGCTTTTTGTGCAGATGTCATATTTTTTCTAACCTTTTCTGGTAAGTACCTTCCTCTTTTAGCTCTTGGTTTTTTTTCATCTCCTTTAGAGACATATCCCCATTTTTGTTTGGACCATTTCGATAATCTGTTTCCAGATGATTTTTTACCTTTATATCCACCACCAGCTTTTTTATAACGTGCAGTAGCTATCTGAGCTTTTCTTGCACTCCACTGCCCAGATCTACCTCCTTTCGTACCCGATTTGACATTAGAAACTATTCTTTTCCAAAGCTTAGGTTTTGTTTTTACAGCAACTTTACTCATATCCTTTCAATTAATCCTATTATAAAAAAAAGCATAAACAAAACAAATGAGAAATACATTCCCAGTTCTTCATTAGACTTAGATTTAAAAAAAATTTTTACCTTATTCATCTGTCTTTCTTTTTTGCTAATTCTACTTTTATTTCATCAATTTCATCTTCAATCTCATCAACCTTACTAATGAGTTGTTGTAAGGTCATTCTCGACATTTCATCTTTCATTTTAAACTCGCTTCTAGTTGGAGGATAGGTATTGATAGCTTGTGGATCTCCTGCGTCGATCGTATACTGTCCAGATCCTATTTTAGGTAGTTTTTTTGCTTCTTCAATGTCTTCTTGTATTTGCATGTAAAACATTACAACCATAACTATTCCAGCAATTAATCCACCAATTGTTTTGAGGCTTAATGAAAAATCGCTTTTACCATCGCCGTCATAATCTACACCTATCTTGGTATCCTCAGAAATTTCTCTTACTTCTTTATTCATTAAAAATCATCTTTTGTAAACTGCCAAAACATCAATAAAAAAAACAAAGCCATAAATAATAACATAGGTACTTCCCAGAAGTATAAAGGGTCTTCCAAAAACTTATTTATTACTTGATTTATTGCTTCAAATGTTTCCACTTTATTTAAAATTATAATTCACTCCAACCTGTGCATTGTATATCTTCTTGTCCCATAACTTTGAATACTCTGCTTCTATATAAAAACCAAATTGTTTTTTCTTTCCTATGTATATACCCGTCAAAAGACCTACTTGATAATCAATCCATTTATCCTCAACAAAAGAAACATATGAAAAATCTTCGTCTCCATGCAGAAGTTTGTTTATAGGCATAACGCTTATCCAATTATGTAAATAAAATTTATCGGAGTAATGATACACGTCGTATCCAACGATAGCTGACACGTAACCAAAAGATTTAAATTTTGATAGTTTCTCTCTGTTGTATCTGTTTACCAGCCTTTTATAAACATGTTTTCTAAAGTCTAGATCAGAATCTGCTACCCTTACGCCAGTAGTATCTGTCCAGTACCAATCGATCGATTTTTCTGGATCTCCTATAATATAGTAACCATGGTCCTTATAACCGTAATCATTAGCTAAGTCCCACCAATTGACGGTGTCTGGTTCTAAATATTCCTCTATAGGGTTATAACCAAAAACTTTTTCCGAATTTCTGTAAACAGCTCCAGCTGATATATTAACTTTTGATCCAATAGGAAACCTAAACCTAACATCTGCTGCGGTATACTTTAGATTTATAGCTCCCTCGTTTCTTTGTTCAGCCTTGACGATAAATCTCTTTCCTAAGTACCTCACAAAATACCTTTGGTTTTTATACTCATCTCCTCTGTTTTTGATCCAATCGTTTTGGAAGAGATATTCCCAGCCCTTTACAGCACCTATATTTGAGGTTAGAGAGACGTTCTGCTCACTTCCATCATAATACCTATTCGCTCTGTTTTCGTAGTCGAAACGGGCTATTTTTCTTATACCAATAGAGTACCTGTAATCGTACTTTGGCTCAATGGTAATGTCTCTTACTTCACCTTCTTGCGTGACAAAAAACTCTTTATTATCTGACTGTAAAGGCATGCTGATATTACCAGAGGTATAGACAGTAGAATACTTAAACAGATTCTTTAAAAACTGTGCATTAGCGTTTTTGGTAACGCTTAACATAATAACTATAAATATTAATCTAATCATTTCTACAAACTTCACACTCTTCAATATTTTCACATCTGTCCTCACCAAACGATTCGTTTTTACATGTGTATTGATCTGCCATTTCACAATCGCATATCTCTAACATATCGTCGCAAGTACACCTTATGAGTCTCACTTCTAATACTTTTTCTTTTTTCCTTTTTTTCCTTTTTTCTTCTTTGTCTTACTGTAAGACTTAGAAGACTTCTTTTTTCCGTATCCGTACATTACTTATGTTTTTTTTGAATTTTAAACTTTGCGTATAGACTTGCTCCTTTGTGTTTAACAAAAGGTTTTGGTCCATGCTTCATTAATTTTATTATATCACCCTTCTTCTTCATCCAATGATAACCTTTAGGTGCTTTTATTTTTTTACTTACCATTTCCTTTAAATTTTTCAACACCAGCAATCCCTAGAGATCCTAGTGTTACCCAAACAAAACTGTTATACACCACTTCATTGATTACAAGGTCTTTACCAAAAAAACCAGTAGCCAAATCAAATACTGCAAACACAACCATTATCATAAATGAGCAGAATCCTATTATGGATTTCTCATTGTATACATTCTCATCTTTAAATATGCTCCACATAACCTTTCTTCTTTTAATTAACGCCCTTGACCACGGTACTTTTTCTTGTAGTGACGAGAAGTCATATGATTACTCGTCTTACTCTTAGCGTGTACGCCTGGTCTTCGAACTCTCTTTTTTTCTCGGTAAACGGTTAATACCTTTCGTGCCACGACTAGGCACTCTTTTTAATCTTCTCTATAGATCTACCAACAAAGTAAGATCCGTACACAGAGAGTAGAAGAGTTTGGTATATCGGTTTGTATCCATCCGATATAGAAAAATCACCTATGTTACCATCAAAAAAACTCATTATCACAAACACTCCAGTGAGAAAGATTAAGGTTATTGGTCTTATGTTAGCAGATAACCACCCAGCTTTTGAATCAGCCACCCATCTTTCTGTCACTTCAGCTTGCGCTTTTTGTTCAGCATCAATTACAATTTCTTTCATGGATTTTTCGAAATCCATTTTTTCTTCTTTTGTGGTAATAAACTTATCGGCGACATTAGATATCTTCTCTATCACACTGCCTCCTGCATTACCTAATATTTTAGCAATCAGTTTACTCATTTCTTTTTATAGCCAACATTAAGTTTTTTCATTTTGCTTTTCTTCATTTTTCTAAGCATCATGAAATCTTGTTTGTCAAGCTTATTGTTTTTATTCAAGTCTAATTTTTTTTGTTTTTTACTTAGTGCCATATCAATTGTTTTTACTTTTTACTTCCCCACTGGTTACTGGATTAGACGCAACTGGATTGTTTCCTCCACCAGTAGTTTTTCCTGTGTAACCACTACCTCTACTGTAATTATTTATAGTAGAAATTTTTTGATTGTTATTGTATATTCTTCCATAATACCCGTAAGGATCTCCGTAGTAACTGAATCTTTTTTGATACCTTAAATCGTACCTTCTATCGTTATATGGAACATAATATTTATTATCATCAAACCTCACAAAATCATAACCAACAACATGATACATCTCTTGTGGTTTTATTTGATTGAGTCTTATCTTGACGGTATCTCCTTTGTTAGTGAGTGCAAGTACGTGTGTCACATACACGCTATCGGATTTATACAACAACTCCGTGCATCCACTACACATGCCCAAAAATATTATTGATAAAAGTATCAATAACGTTATCACCCTTCCTCTGTCTCTTTGTTTCTCTGTCATTACTTAGCTCCTCCCATCGCCTGTCCTAACATCTGCATAGCTTCTTGCGAAGGTGGTTGTCCGCCTTGCATCGTCTGTTGCAGAGTGTCTTGCTTTTGTTTTATCTGTTCTAATAATTTATCTGCGAATGGCATACTCGTGTTCTCTAGGAACATATTGATGTCGATTAGACCTCCTTGTAAGAACTGGAAGAGGTAGTCGTCGATCATCTGTCTGAATACTGGGGCGTTAGCTGATTTTGCAATTACAATATCAAATTTACAGTCTTGGACTTGCGTAGGATCGTACATGTAGGCTTCTTGATCGTAATCTTTTCCGCTTACGTTAACATACCTTGGCGCATCGTAGAACTGTTTTATATTTTGTACCATTTTAAAATCTCTTTTTCTTCTTACAGCAAAGAAGAATTCAAAAAAGTCACGGCTTGAAATAGTAGCGTTTGTGGTCATTTGTTGGTATAATGATGCTGGAGTACCAGACCCTGGAGTTTGTCCTTGTATGGCTTCGGTAACACCAGATATCTCCTTAATTAACTGCATCTGTAGACCCAGTAATTGATTGCCTGTGGTAGTAGAAGAATTTGCTACAACCTGTTGAGGGGCTACACCACTCTTCCCTTTGTATACTATAATACCATTAGCTTTGACCCACTGATCTGCAAAATCTTGTGGTGTCAGCCCATCGGGAATACTCTCTTCTGGAATCATAAGTACACCCTTCGCTGATGCCCCCAACATAAAATCCATAAGTGATATAATTCTGTTTATGTGTCTTTGTTGATCGATGATATCCTCAACGAATCCAAAGACTTCACTATCCACCATAGGATATAATCCCATTGTGTATGGGAATTGTTGGTGTTCAAACGGTGTGTTTCCACTTGCAAGAAGGTCACCGTATGGTGATATGAAGTAGTATTTCCATACTTCTTCTTTTCTTACCTCGTACTGAATTAATGGTATAAGCTCTAAGTCTACTCCTTGTGCTTGAGCCTCTTCTATTCTTTTAACATTTTCTTGTTCAATAACTGATATAGCGACGTCCACAATATCGATAGGGTGTTGGTAGTATTCACCAGTAAGTAAGTCATGACACATAACTCTATCTTCCATCTCCGTTCTCCACACCTCAAACAGCCTCACCTGATCCAACGTCTCTGAAACATAGAATGATGTATTGTCAACATTATCGCTATCAAAGTCTCCTGTATAGTCGGCTCTGTTATAGTCATCGTTGGCATAAATCATCTTTATCTTTTCTTCATCCCCAGGGTTTTTAGCAAATGCCTTGATTACTTGCTCCAACGTGGTATCTATTATTTCTCCTATAAACCTCACATCTTTCAATCTGACATCGCTTACATCAGTGTTAAAAAAAAGTCTGGACGGGTTGACCATCTCCACGCTTACATCCTCCATATCCTTCTCTCTGAAGTAGTCAAATCCAGTCTTCCATATGACAGATCCACTGAGCAGGAATTCCTCAAAAGCTCTAGCATCTAATTCTGTCAATTCGTTTGTGTCGTAGCAATACTGAAGTGCATTAGTCATCATCTCTGTGTTCTTAGCATCCTCTCTTTTTCTCGCTCTGACCATAGGCTTGTAGTCGTTCATACGGTACTGACCTATTAAATTCTTTACTAATTGTCTTACTTGATTATTCACAAGTGGCTGTCTTCCAGATCGTAAGATCAATTCTTCTTCTGATACGCTTGAACCTTCGTTATCTGGATCGTCCACAAGGTCAGAGTATTGTCTTCCTCTGTAATATTCCCTGTTTCTTTCTCTTCTGTCTCTAAAGTTCTGAAGATTTGTCCAGTACGTATTAGCATCCTCGAGGATTTGTTTCATGTCTTCAGTGACATCCGTATCGTCGATGACGTTCATCTCTCCTGCATCCTCAAACATCTTGAGGGTTTCAAGGTTTATTTCCGTATAATCTGTTTTCTTATCTGCCATAAATAAAAAAAGCCTATGACTTATCGTGCCATAGGCTTATTGTATAAAAATTCTTCGTATGTAAATCGAGCTTACTCTTGTATAAAGCTCATTATGTCGTCAAGAGTACGTAACTCTTTAACATTAACAAATTTATTAAATTTTTTGTATAGTTGGTTGATTTTTTTCTGTATTTGTTCCTCTTTCACAGCATTTTCATTAGCTATATGTCTTTCTTTAACGTCTCTTAGGTTTTTTATTTGCTTATCGTAACTTTTTAAGACGTTTTCTAAACGTAATAATTCTTTGTTTTCTGGATCTTGTATAAAATCCTTATACTCCTCTCTAGTGGCTGATCCGTCTTTAAGGTTGTTTATGTATTTCTTTTTCTTTCCAACTACATCGTCAATTTTTTCTTTGTATTTGTAGTAGTCTTCACTTGCAGAAAATGGAGATACTTCAGTAATAAACCTTCTAACAAAAGGAAGTTTACGTAGTGGACCTACGTTATAATCACCAATCACTAAGTCTCCCTCTTTCTTAGGGGTTTCAATTCCCATAATTTCTTTTCCGTTATGAATAGCAAGAAGTTGAGTGTTGATTACTAATGATGCAACGCCTCCAAAGTAAGATGTAAGTAGAAACTCAGGTATCTCTGGATTGATTTCAATTACTCCATCCTCTACGCTTGTTCCTCCACTGGCATTATGTAGATAGTCTGTAACGGCTTTTATCGCAGGATTAACGCTGTTAAAATGCCTCAGTGATGAAGGTGTTTTCGTTTTAGCATATGGACTGTCTTCTCTATATATCGGAGATCCAGCGAAGTTTCTGTTTTGAAATAAATCTACAAATGGAGTGATAACTGTTGGTGCAACATATCTCATAAACCCTAAATCATCTCTTCCTTCGTTTGATACTGGACCAAGAGGTGAGAAGGACTCTACTCCAGTAAAAAAGGTATTTAGAAACGCCTCTGATGGAGACTCTACTCCAAGAATTGCTCTAGTCATATGATCTGGAGATGCCATAAATACGTTATGTCCATATGGAAGAGGTATGGTGATAAACCTATCTCTTGTATTCATTTTTTTCAGATCCTCTTCTGACTTAAATAATACTAATGGATTAGGTAATATGAGGTTGTGTGTTCTTGTGTACTCTGGCAGGAGATCATAGTAGTATTTATCTTGCTCCTCATCTTCTCCAGTAATAATTCTTGATAACATCTGAGTTATTAGACCAATCATTGGTAGAGCAAGGAAATAGCTTGCCGCTGTTTGATAACGAGTCTTTTTATTTGCAAGTGGTCTTGCTAACCTCTCTACACCCTGCATACCAGCATTATAGAATAAAAACAAAGTATTTAAAGTGTTACCAATGTATCCTTTTCTGTTAAAGTTTACAGTCAGATCTTTAGCGTAAATACTTGCTTTATCTAATGACAATCCTAAACCTCCATCTTTCTTTCCTTTTACCAGTTTTTTAAATGCTGCAAATCTTACGGTATTTTCTAATACAGTGTTGATTGTATCCATTACCCTCAATGGCTTTTGAATTATTTTTTTAAATGATGTTTTATCAGCAGACTCTAATGATTTAGCATAATTATCTATCTCTTGTTTTATCTCATCTACAGTTTTTAGCTGTGACCATCCAGTCTTACTTCCGTTTTCAATAAACTGAGCTAGGAACGTACCCTCGTCTCCTTTAGGTAGAGTTTGGTTTTTAGATCCGTAGTATTGTTTTAATGTTTTAAATGATTGACCTACTTCAGAGAGTATTTCATTTGCAACTTTACCACCAAAGTCGTTTCTGATATTTATGTAACCAGAGGTGATATCACGTATAAAGTTTATAGGAATAAATTCTGGTGAATACTGCGTAAATGTTTTTCTCATAACTTGAGATACAGCATCAGCTCCAGACCATAGAAATCCTGTAAAACCCTTAAAACCTGTAAAACCTTTAACAAGTCTTTTACCAGGCTCTCCGATAAAGGTTATGACTTTTTTTCTTCCTTCCTCAAATACGGTCATGTCTGCCTCATTACCTTCAAATCTACGTATTGCTTTTGCCTCTGCATCTTGGAATGGATCTAGTGCATACTTGAAGTCACCAGTAGGCTTGATATCCGTCTCCTGTATTTTATTGTCTCCCATCTCAAAATACATGTTTTTAATCTCGTATAGATTTGGATTTGGAAACTGACGTACAAAATTTAGTAACGCTTTCTTTGTGTTATTTTTTTCTCCTTGTATGATTGTGCTTTGTGCCATGATGTACATGTATGCTAGAGGATCATCAGCCTTAAATCCTCCTCTACCCTTTGCCTTCATGTTGACATAGGAAAAAGCTGTGTTATCAAACTCAGACTTTTCAAAACCTCTAAGGGGAACATAGAAGTCAAACATAGCGGTTTTACTCTTCCCTTTTCTTGGCATAAACTTATTGAAGTTCTGCTTAGTCATAAGACCGTAGTTATATGCCTGTGTTACATTAAACCTTGTGATCTCTTTGATCATGTTGATGAGTTTGTTTCTGTCTCTAGCACTAATCTTGGTTTCTCCGTTTTTAATGTATCTTTCTTGCTCTATAATGCTGATACCAGGATCTACATACTTTCTCCTCTCTCTAGCGTGTAATCCGTACACGAAATCTGAAATTTCTTGATATTCTACTCTGCCTTGTTTTGTAATCAATCCTATGTGTTTCATCATAGGATCAAAATATGTCTTGTGAAATCTTTCTGTTTTTACTTGTACTTTACCTTTAGATAAATTTTCTTTTACGTAAGCGTTGCTGTCGTCAGCGACCTTATATCCTTTTGATTCTACGTACTCTTGTATCCTTTTGAGGTATATCATCTTATCTTGCATGAAATATCGCATATATTCTTGATTTATGATAAATGAGTTATCATCAAATCCTTGAGGTAAGTTTTGACTATAACGCAATCCCATATCACCTCTAGACTGTTCTTTGAGTTTTGGTGATATGATGAGTAATCCATACTCTTTACCACTCAGTTTTATTTTATCTACAATAGCATTGAAATCGTACTTTGTTTTTATTTTGTTAAGCATCTGTTTGTTTTCGTATGCTATAGCAAATATGTCTTCGTAGTTAGACTTTTTTATAAGTTCTTTGATTGCTACCTCTTCGTCTCCTTTTATCTGATTTACTCTTACTATATCGTATTCGCCATTATTGATAAATTTAGCTTTGATTTCAGCGGCTATAGGATATCTTGTAAATGACTGAAAATAATTAAAACCATTTTCTCCATTTTTTATGTTGCCGTTAAAATCTGTAGTGACAATGATTTCTTTTACTTTAGAATCTTTATTGAGATCTATTGTTTTATACTTACTATTAGCTATGATATCTATTACATTATTTTTCTGAAGGATTCTGTTTTTATCCATCATCTGATTATAGATACCCATCCACTTGAGATCTTGTACTGTAAGGTCTGTATTTCCAAACAGTTTGTTCAGCCATGTTCTAGCTGTAAGGTTATCTTCTGGATGTTTTTTCAGATACATTATCATCTCACTATGTAAGTTGTTTTGATAATCTTCTGAGTAGTTTAGATTTCGAGATTGACGTATCTCAGTTTCTTGTATGTTATCTAAAGGCTTTTGGTCAACATTTAAGTTGCTTATAAATTGATTGAGGTTGTTCCCAAGTTTTCCTTGGTTACGTTTTTGAATCCCATACTCTTCAAGAATTTGTCCGTATTCATTTTCTTGGATGAATTGGCTTTCGACTTCTTTATACTGACCTTTTTTGACATTATTTTTTTGTTCTTTAATAAAATTTTGGATGTTAGAATCAACTTCTAACCCTACTCCAAAGATACTAAATTTATTAAGATTTACGTCAAATTTTCCATCGATAATGCCGTTTTTCTTAGCACTATCCATGAATTTATCTATATCTACACCCTTATTTAAAAATAATTCAAAATCTCTGTTTGCCCCTCCTTCTTTTGCCTCTGAAACTATTACTTTTTTCTTTTGATCTTTAAATGTTGCCATAGCAACAGCAAATGCTTTGATGTCTTCTTTAGTGCCTTTTACATCTACAGTATTAGAAAATAAAAGGTCTTGATTATCTACTTCTATGTTGTTGGTAACATTCGATACTTTAAGACCAAATAATGCACTTGTATCTACTATTGACTTTCTGTATGAATTGAAATCTCTCTTATTGATGATGTCAGCTACATCACTAGCTTTTACGTCTTCACCTTTTACAACATCTTTTATGTACTGATCAAAATATCTTATAGGAGCTACCGATATCTTCTGTGTGACAAACGGATCTTCTGATGGTCCTCTATTTGTTTTTTTATACACATTAAATTTATCTATAAGTTTACCACTTCTTCTTAGGTAATAGTTAGGATTTGTTGAGTCTTTAGGTATTGCCTCTATATTACCTTCTTTGTCTAGTTTACTGTAGACATCGGCAAAGTTTTGGAACTGATTAAGTACGCCCATAGCCTCACCACCTATAGCATATGGATATGATGGATGTTCTGCTTCTTTAGGTAATACATTTACAGTATATCCCATGTCCTCATACTTATTAAAAAAACTTTTTCCTTTAGAATTATATTCTGACTGATTTACATAAATAGAATTAAAGTCTGGTTTTGATACTGATACTATATCGCCACCTTGAGCATTAGAAAACATAGGATCAGCTAAAGAACCTATAACCCCATCTTTAGTTGGAAATCCATATTTAGTTTGCATAATGTTTACAGAAGGTGTTCCTACCGTTTTAGGAAATATCTTATCTGCAATAAGCTGAAACTTATCGAATGGCATATTCATTATAGCATCACCAAATTGTCCTATTGTATTTATTTTTGCCAAATCATCTAACGTCTTATCTATTTTCTCTAAACCTCTTGCTCTGTTAATAAAATCATCTCTGAATTCAATGAAATCTATACCACTATCCATGACTTTTTGTGTAAAACCACCTTCACCAAACATGGCTTTTCTAAAGTCTAGATTAGCTACTAGATTGTTACCAGTACCAGTCAATACGTATGTTAGATAATCTACCTTTTTGTTTTTAAGTTGTTCTATAGTTGATACTAGCTTACCAATATCAGTAAATGATGCTACTACATTGTTTTTGGTATTTTCCTTTAGGAATAAATTATTTGGTCCACCTTTTAGCCCTTTCATATCTGTACTGAAATCAAATACAGGATTGTATATTGATGCATCACCAGTTGTTAAAACATCGTATAATACAGGCTCAACGACTTTACCTTTAAGTATTGCCTCAAAGTCATCTTGATTTAACTTCTTAACTGTTCTGTCAAGCTCTGGTCTATACTTTCCATTGTCAATATCATCACCCCTCTTTAGGTTTCTTGATTCTCTTATCTTATTTAAGATTTCTTGATTTGGAGTATTGTATTTACTTGATAGAGAATACTTAATTATGTTTTTATTAAACAAGCTACCATCCTTTTCTATGTACTGAGTAGCTGAGTTTATGATTCTTTTTATGTCGTTATTGTTGATAGTAAACTCTTTGCCTGTGAGACTAGATATTGCGTTCTTAAATGATCCAGCAAGGTTGTTAGCACTCTTACTAAATTTAGGATCTTCTATTTTATGTGCAATATATTCCTCTGCTATCTCTCTAGTTTCTCCAAGAGACATGGGTTTTCCGTCTGGTCTGTTAGCCTCTAGGTAATTTATGTTAGGATCAAACTCTAGGTTAGGGTTATACCTTGTATGTATGTAATTGAACGCTATGTTGTTAGATAATTTATCGTTATTCTTTAACATGATGTCGTTATATACTCCATCCATAAGTCCATCAAAGTCTTTTGTAGACAACAATCCTTTTAATCCTTGATGACCTACTGCCTCGTGGTATAATTTTCTTTCTATGACAGAATTTGGTAGACCTAGAAACTGATTTGCGAAGAATACTATCTGATCTGTGTCGGGATCATAGAATGCGTTGGTATTTGCATACTCTAGCGTGTTATTTACTGCGTTATTAGGAATAAAATCAGCAAATGACTGATATACTTTCACTTTTGGAGCCTTTCTCCATGTTCCTGTCAGTCTTTTTATTACTGCCTCTACTCTTCTGACGTTTCCTTTGATGTATGGATCAATTTGTCTAGTGTATTCCATACCCGAGTCAGCTATAGGATCATAGAATGGTATTCTATCAAGAAAATCCTTAGACATTTTGATGTCTCCTTTCTTAGTTATTGTCCCCTTGATAGGTTTTTTCTTGATTACTCTCTTTGGTTTTGTCTCACGAGACTTAGATTTTGTCTCACGAGCTTTTGGTTTAGCTTTTTTTACTGGTTTCTTAGGTTGTTTTTTTGTCTCACCCTTTTTTTTCTGTCTCTCTTGAATGAGTTTATTAACTAATCTATCATACTCTTTTTTAAATGCATCAGCTTGTTCCTTACCTTGATTGGTTTCTATAGCCTTCAACACATCGTCTGCCGCTGGGCTAAAGATCTTCTCTTTACCCTGTACCTCTTTAGCTTTATCCTTTACTGCTTTGAAAGGATCTACCTTCTTTCCTTTAGGCTTTGCCTTGATAACAAATTTATTTTTAGCCATAAGATCAGATGCATCTGTCTCATTAACCACTTCAAACTCAAGGTTACCATAATTCTTACTTAGGTTCTCTGCTGTTTTTATTGCTGATTCTTCTATTGTAAAAGCCTTACCGATAGTCATCTCAGAAGTCTTATTGTCCATCTGATCTACTTTATATTTGGCTCTACCGATATTGAATGTAGGCAATTCCTTAGATGATTCCGATTCTTTAGCTCCTATAGATCCGTCGTCGTTTATAGGTATGTCGTCTTTTGTTTTCTTAGCTGGATTAATATCTTGTTGTGTTGTTATTATGTCGTTGTATGTTTTTTTATCTATCTGTACATCGTCTCCCGTAACTGTATTTTTAAGACTCACCACTCCTTCGAATGTTCCTATGACATTGTGTTTCTCTCCTTCAAACATTATGCTTTCACCTTTCACAGCGTTAGGTACACCCAGCTCTAGTTTAGCATTTTCTTTCTGTATGTTTTGGTAGAGTTCGTTCATCTGTCCCTCATTCCATGTCTTTATGGTTTGATTTGCATTGTCTATGTTTATAGGTATGACAGGAACGGAGTTACCAAACTCTGAAAATGCGTCTATATCAAACCCATAAACTATTTTTGAGTTGTTCTTATCTTTTCCTGTGATGAGATAGTTTCTGTCTTTTGCTGTTATGACATTGTAACTTCTCTTTCCATCTTTATTGAGAATAGCTCCTTTAGAATCAGCAAACTTCTCTAGCTCTTGAAACGATGCTCTTTCTGTCTCAATCTCTATATTTTTCTTTACTGTGTATATCTCATCGTTTATAACACCTTCGTAATCTTTAGCTTGAAGTATGTTGTCAAATTGTTTGTTTGATACGCTGTATATTTCGCCAATCTCATTTTCATTAACGCTCTTGATAGTACCATCAGCCTCTAATAGATCAAACTTTTGACTGCTTTCTTTTCCACTCTTTCCTACTATCTCTTTTGTTATTCCATCGTGTTGTGTTAGGTATACGTCCCCTTGAGCCTCTCTTCTTCTTTTTGTTGCTAAGTCTTGAGATAAGAATGATAATTTACCAACACCAGCTCCCATTAATACACCAGCTCCATATGACTCGATCATGTTGGCACCAATTTGTGTTAATGTTGATTTATTTTCAAGGAAATAATTGTCAGCTAAGTCTTGAGAAAGAGAAGTCGCTGCTTCTGTCCATCCCTCTCTATTTCCTACGCTAGCATACTTTTTTAACGCACTAGGTTTCTTTTTTATAAAGTCAGCCACTACTCTGCTCGCTACTTTAGGTTCTATCTTATTTCCTTGACTTATAAACTTACCAATAGGTTCTTTTATTTTTGATGTTATAGATTTAGGCAGAAACTTATTTAATGCAATCTTTTCGAAGATAGCCTCTGTTGCACCGTATATTGTTGCTATAGCAAACCTTTCACCTTGATTTTCACTAGGATCTAAACCAGCAGAGATCTTGTCTTTATCGTACTGTCTAAGTCCAGCTCCTGCACTTGAAAACGATAACGTACCAAGAGCTATGTTTCCTAAAGTACCTGCTATAGGTTGACCACCAGGTATCATAGATGTTACTACAGCTCCAGCAACAGGAAGAACAGATGGAACAAGCTGTCCTATCCATTGACCAGCAGATCCGTCAGAGTCTGGAGAATTAGCTATCACTTCATCTGCCCACTTCTTCATATCGTATTTTTTTATGGGATCATCTACAAATTCAGATAAAGCATAATTAGAGTTAGCAATAAGACCTCTACCTCCTATCATGAAACCTTCTGCAAAGTTTGAGAATGGATCATCTCCGTATGATCTTATAGGCTCATCAGTAGGATTTATTAATTTGGATATATCACCTACAGGATTTATTAATTTAGAATTGTTATTTAATGTAGGTAAATCAGAGTCTGAGAGAGTGATTACATTTTCCTCTTCAGTATTTGTATTTTGATTTGTTACTGCCATATCAAAATTTTATTGTTGATTACCTTGTGATTCTAATCTTTCTATCAAAGATGTTATTCTGTTTTTTAATTTATCTATTGACTTGTATTTTCCTCCTACATATAGATCATCCATGCCAAACAAATTAATTTTATCTCTACTGCTTTTAGCATTGTTTATAACACTTAGTAGGTTTTTTAAACTATCAATGGATGAGGTGTCTACTTGAGGTAACTCATTACCCTCTCCATTTATATTTAATTCGCTTACAAGTATGTTTTCAATCTCTGATCTAGCTGTGATTGTATTAGATTTACGTCTTTCCTCTTCAGTTATAGGTTTTGTTGTGGTCGTAATTTGTGTTTGTCCCATCCCTGTTTCTACAGGAGCATCTGTCACCTCAGTAGTATTAACCTCATCTTGTTTATTAAAATCTATAGTTCCTGTTCTTATAAGTTGATCAGCATAATCTCTAAAGATGTTTATATTATCGTTTATTACGTTTAATTCTTTCACCATTTCATTTCTCTCTTCTATGAGTTTTGCTTTTTCAGATTCTTCTAACAAACCATTTTGGTCGGAAAGTTTATCATTTATTTCTTGGTATCTGTCAGAAATATTTGCATACTGAGTGTTTAAGTTTCTCATAGCATCATTAATAGATCTTCTTCTTTCGTCATTAGTTCTTGCATTTTGTATTTTATTTCTAGCTTTTATTTCCTTATCTGCTAACTCTTTTCTGAAATCTCTATCTTCTTTTGTTTCTTTTTCTTTTCTTAAATTATCTTCATCTCTTTCTTTTTGCCTTACTCTTTCTTTTTCTTCATCCAAAGCTCTTTGTGTATCAGCTTGTATCTCACCAGCATCTAGCTGAGCTAACTTTAACTTGACATCACCTTGTTTGTCTCTGTACTCAGCCATCTCTTTATAATAGTCATCGTACACACCATCTAGGTTAGCTAATACTTGAGAGTTATCAATAGGTTGAGCTTGAAAGTATCCTCCACTTTGCATTGTCCCAAAACCTACACCAGCTTGCAACAGATTACCAAATGCATTTACTAGAGCTTGTGTTCTAGCTCTCTTCAAACTATTTTCATTGAGCTGTGGTTTTTCTCCAACAGATTCAATTAATAATTTTCTTACTTCCTCCTGTGGTGTTAAGTCTACACCAGCATAATCATTGAAGTTAAATCCCTCACTTCTCTGTATTTCTGTAGACATCTGTGGTGAATCAATATTGATATTTTCTAGACCATCTGTATTTAGGGTTAGAGTTTCTTTTCTATATGGTATTGATTTTCTACCTAAACCTTCAATAACTCTATTAGAAGACATTGCTTCATCATTACCATCCGTGTTAGTAAATCTTGTAAGGGGTTGAGTTTGTTGACCTTGCGTGTTAAGTAGCGTTTCATCGTTAATATTCTGATCTTGATACGATTCATTCCCTAACCTTCTTTTATCTTCTTTACTGTATGTAGATAAGCTATCAAGGATCATACCTTCATTGCTAGTACCTTGATCTGCTTGTATTTCATTTTTTATCTCAGTTTCTAACTGATCCAATGTTTTTTTATCAGCGTCTGTAGTAAGACCTAATATCTTTGATAGTTGTCTTTTTTTGGCTTTTTCTGTATTTTCAAATATTGACATATGTATGTTAATTATGATTGTTGAGGAGGTCTTGATAGTCCAGCAGATGCAACAGTTGTTGCTCCCGATACTAAAGAGCCTAGTATACCTTGAGCCATCTGACCAGCTTGTTGTTGTATTGCTCTTCCTTGTCCAAATCCAAACTGAGCTTGTTGTAAAGCTGTATTAAATCCTTGAGCTTGTTGTCCCATAATATTTTGCAGTATGTTACCATATCCTTGTCTTGCTCTTACTTTAGATTGTTCTCCTAGATCAAATAAAGACCTAAGCCTGTCTGATTCTGACTTAGCAATGTTCTGAGTACCACTAAGGAATGCCTCATCACTTAATCCTAACATATCTGATTGACCAGCTAGATTCTCTTGAGCTTGAGCTGACTGTCCCTCAATAACGTCTAGAAATCCTTGACCTTGAGCTGTAGCTGTAAATGGTGATAAAGATTCTTGTCGGAATGATGTACCAAGATTTTGAAGATCCTGCATTGGTCCAGCAATTGATTGTAGGTATTTATCTTGACCTCTTAACGTATTACTAAATATCTGATTAGTTACACTATCCTGTAACCTTCCTAACTTTTGTACCCTTCTTTGTTGAGCTTTTCCTACTGCCATCTGAATTATATAAAAAAAAGCTATAAGAACTAGCCCTATAGCTTCCAAACCACTTTTTTACTCTTGTATGAATCATATCATTGAGAGTAATACAAATATATAACTTATCTACAATATTTCTAGCAAAAATATGATTTTAATGATCTACTCTAAGAATAAAATATGACTTAATTCTTCAAGATTATGTATATTTTGATATTTTTATTGATATTTATTGATATTTATGATTATTTATTATATATTACATTCAACTTAATTATTAACTATGAATAAAATAAAAAAATTTATCAAAGATGACGGAGGTAGATACAGATATTTTCCTCTGACAACAAAGAGACACAAAGTAGGTGATTGTGTTATTAGGGCGATAAGTATCGCTAGTGGTCTAGACTACAAGAAGGTTATGAAAGATCTTTTTGAGAGAGCTTTAGATCAAGGTGATTTTCCAAATTATGAAAGGGTATATGAACCTTATCTAGAAGAGTTAGGGTTTGTAAAACAAAAACCTCAATATCATATACAATATGATGAGGCTAAGGATGAAAATGGAATATTAATTCATGATCATAGAGATATGCCTTTGCTGAGAAAAGTTAAAAGAAAGAAAAGACTGCAAGATGTTGATGTGGACCACAACAAGTCTTATATATTCTTAACAAGAAAGCATGTGACTGCTGTTGTCAATGGTGAGCATAGAGATATATGGAATTGTGGCAGATGGTGTGCTAACTCATACTATGAGAGAAAGGAGGTAAATCATGGGTAAAGATTTATTTACAAAGATCTGGTCAATTAAAGAAGACAATAAAACAGATAATGTTATAACAGTTTCTAAAGAATACACGGAGGATGAAATAATCAGAGAGGTACAATACTTCAACAATAAAAATAATGAATGGTACATTTTTGAAGAGGAAGTAGAGTTTGATGAAGATGAACAAAAATGGTACGTCTATGGTTTTAATGAAGACGAATAAGGTAGTATGGAACTTGGAGGGGATCGTTACCCCTCCTACCTTCAATGCATATGCAGATTATTTTTAAACGTAACAAAATGAATAAACAATTTGAAACTATAGAGGAGATGCTAGATTTTAAAAACGCATTCTCTGGTAATGTAACTTTCATCAAGCCTTTTGACTATGGTGAGGTTTACAAGAGTGTTAGAGAATTTGGTGGTGTAGATATTATTACACACAGACAATGTCTAATACAAATAAATGAGTCACCTATAAGTACCGTACCTATGTACGCTTTAGTGCTAAACTGTAAAACTATGAATGTCTATAAGACATTACCTCAAGCAATAAGATGGGTTAAAAATTACTTAAGTAACAACTCAGACTTTATTGAGGAGGTAAACGGAGAGGAGGTTAGCAATGAGTAATTTTAAAATTAAAGAAGGTCGTTACTATAGCACTAATGATTTTGTCGGTAGTAATGATTTAGAAAAACTTGCTGATCAATTATTTGGTAAAGGCTGGGAGGCTGGTGATGATGTTGATCAAATGCAAGAGCTGTGTGACTCTGTTAACAAAAATAAATATAGAGTTAAATACATAGAGGGTTTACGTTCTGATTGCGATTTAGAGGTAGAGGAGATTAAACCTCATTATATTGATCACAGCGTATGGATGGAGACTATATCAAATATTGCAACAAGGATTGTTGAGGCTAAGTATGACGAGTATGCTTATGAAACTGTTGATGGTGAGTCAAGGTTTACGGAAGAGGCTCAAGATGACTTCAATGATCTTTATGATATGTACGAATCAGTATTTAGAGTTTCTTTTAACATAGCTAGTGAGATTGAAGATCCTGCTACTAAATATTTTTCTGAAAGAAAGGAGGGTTCTGATGAGTAATTATCCTAAAGTCAAAATAACAAAGAAAGACTCTGGAAAAATTAAAAATGGTCTAGTGAGAATAGAGACAACAGATAAACATGGCGAAACTATTAGAGTAAATGTAGATAATGGTACAGGTGAAAATGTAATTAGTGTATTTAAACAAAGCAGTAGAGATTATTTTAATATTTGGATGTATGATTACTTCACAGGATGTGAAAACTTAGGAGATAAATACAATTGGAAAGCAGTAGAGGTGTTTAGAAAACATTGGCACAGTGAAAATCAAAATTTCGAAATAGACAGCTCAACATTGTTGTTTCTTGAAAAAACTTTTGACAAAAAAGTTATCATAGAACCATGTGAATACAGAGACTGCGTACAAATACGTTTTGGTAATGGAGAAGAAGTAAACAATAAAAAGTTACAAGATGTATTAGGTGGTGATGCTGTAAAAGTAG
>Ga0181393_1000088_pt1 | contig 29423 bp, 47 predicted proteins | sample 16SPOviralmetaG_FD_130122 | JGI IMG/M metagenome (GOLD analysis project Ga0181393, IMG submission 130122) | Marine viral communities from the oligotrophic San Pedro Time Series (SPOT) site, San Pedro Channel, CA, USA - 16 SPOT_SRF_2010-10-21 | ecosystem: Environmental > Aquatic > Marine > Strait...
GCCCACATGTGTTTTAAATGTTCATGTGTTTTCTTTATTGTCATCGTTTTTAAATACATCAGTCTCTCCCACTGCTATCGAATCCTTGACTTCTCGTCCTATTTTCTTTGAGTATTTCATCTAAACTTTGTGCTAGTTCTGGATCGGTTTTTGCAATTTCTTCTTTGTATTCCAGCACCATTGCAAGTTTTTGATTAAGGCGGATCATATCATTGTCCAACATGCGCACACGATCTACCAGTCCTATAAGCGTACCCATAGCACTGCCTACAACAGGATCAATCTCTTCTGTTACCCACTTCCAAACAAAGTAGATAAAGTAGCCCATTGCACATGCTGCAATAATTGGAAAGCCATATTGATTAATAGCATCAACTAATAAATTTTGATTAGGCTCCAAACATACCTACCAGTGCTGGACCAAACATACTGCCCGCCCAAGCCATTGCTACTATGCTAATAAGACCTAGCACAATCCATTTTTGTTTCATATCATCCACTGCAATCTTTATTGCAACAAATTCGTTACCTAGTATTCTTACACTTATTTCAAACTTACCTTCTGTATTGTCCATTGATTATCCTAACTTCTTTTTAATCCATAGTACAGTGGCATATACTGTTAAGAAAAACAGTGTTGCTACTGCAACGTCTACTATGTGTTCACGCATATGATATATAAAATCTATGCCTGCTCTAACGCCTTCTCCATCCATTAGTCTTTCCTTGCATCATCCTTGCCCTCATTGGCAGCAATACGATCTATGTTAGGACGCACATGCAGTACATAACTGAGTAGTGTGTCTATCTTAACTAAGTCGTTGTTCATTGTTTGCACTCTGTTATCCAGCGCACCAATTATATTTTTGAGAGTGTTAACGCTGTCAGTAACGCCATTGAGAATAAAACGCAGTGTCACAAACACAAAGACACCGGCGGCAATTGCCCCAGCAATAGGAAACCCTACTTGACCTACAAGTTCTAAAAATTCCATCGATTCTCCTCAACACTATTTATAGTGTGAAGATTTAAATTGCGCAAATGATATTACCTAGTGTTATTCCTAACACAATGCCTACCAGTACTGCTCCCATCAAATTGATGCTGTGAACACATGTCATTTTTTGTCCCCTCTTAGTGTATTTATATTGACCATGTTGTTAACAGCATATATAATAACGTTATGAATATTATTTTAGGCGAAGACCAATATCAAGCACTAAAGGATCAGTACATCATACTGGAACTGGACACTCTTGTGATCAATGGTGACGAAATACCCAGTTATTGTGTGTTGGATGCCAAAAGCATTCCACTGGACGAAATGACACAGTTGGACCACTGGCGCAACAATCACAATAAAATTATACAAAATTATCACAAACGTAACTTTGCGTTTGTTGAACAAATGATAGAACACTGCCGCAACAAATGGGGTGGTGAACTAGAAAGTTTCTACATCGACTTGTATGCAAGAACACAAAAATACAAGAAACAAAAACTGCCAGACAACTGGACTGGTTACATCGAAAAGGACTAAACATGTATCAAGGACCTGCAAAAAATTTCAACAGCATCAGCGACTTTATGGATCGTTACTACAATGATGGCAAAGGAAGGCCTGCAAGTGAATATAGAGGTGAATTACGCAATGTAGCCAGAATTGCATATCGTGTGGCAAAGAAGGCTGTGCAAGCGCAAAATAATACTAAAAGTATTGACTGATATTACACTTTAATTCATGCCAACAATCGGCTGCAAATCTACCATAAAATAATTTGCGATTGTGTTGTAACACTTGTGTCATTTCGGTGCGCATACGATATAAATCTTCCCAGTCCATTTCAGCAATGTTGTTTACTATTTGGGCAATTGATTGCAGTCTTTGATTGTTGTCTCTTATTTGATCATAACTTTCGTCCCACCAACGATCAAAAGTTTTGAAACCATAACTTTTTAGATAACTCAAACAACCACGTGGAGCAACTAGCACAAATGGTTGTTGTAATACTATTGGTTTGAAGACTTTTTCGGTGAGGTAATGTTTTTGTTCAGTGAATAATGTTTCTGTTACCACATGTAGAAAACTGGTGTTAAAAGGTGTTTGGTGTGTCATTTCAATGTATGCACTTTCATTTGGATGATCATCAAAACTGTGTGGCTTGACATGATTAGATTCAAGTGCTTGATCAGGTGTTTGACCGCTCAGCGGGCAGTGTTCTAATAAACTATAAGCACCATGCTCTAAATTTATAAGATTTAAAAATTCAAGTCTAAATTTTTTATTTTCGCTGAACAATCGATTGGCACAAACAAATTTATATCTTATTGGCCGAGCTTCAAAGTCATCAAATATACCAAGTCCGTATTTGCTATACCACTCAGTGGCAACCATGTACCCATTGGCAAACCAATAAATGGGTAAAATGTTTTGTACAGTGATATTCTTGCGTATGAGATCAATGTCGGTGCTTTGTCTTTCGCTGTGTAATAAAAATAATCTATCGCCACGCTGTGGATTGCAATGAAAACTGCCTAAATGTTCAGTCAAATTACCTTCTGCATCTCTGTAATCAAATGATTTGTCGCACCAAAAAAAACTATCGTGTTTGTATTGTATTGGCTCAAAACCGTGATTGAGAAAGATATTCTTGTTTTTTTGAAATTGAAAATCATGCCAATCCACTGTGTTGAAATTGGTATTGCCGTTATGGTCTTTGTAAAAATTATCAACGCCACTCTTTATTCTGTGCATAGCAGGGTATGTGGCAATACTATCTGTTTCATCAATCATGGGTCTGCCACCAGTGAGACTGCCACTGCTGTCAGTGGGATCAAACCACTGTATCAAACTGTTGTCTGGCAGTAACTGATCATAAATTTTATAGGAAAGATATTCATCGATGAACATTATCTACTATTTATAATAGTAGCACATAATGATAAAATTTAACATATGTCACAGCCTAACATTTGATAAATATGAGTAATATAGTAATAACAACAAAAGAATTGGATAACAATAAATGAGCTTTGATAAATTTGTCTATGGCATTATAGACAATGTGGAGCAATTAACCGAAGCAAGCGAAGTCAAAGTCAAAACAATACTTAGTGCTGGACCAAGCACTATGATACTCAATAAAGATTGCAAGTTTTTAAACATAGGCACAAATTTTTTAGGCCATGGCTTGCGCAAATTGGGTTATGATTGTGTTGACTGCGATGATGATCCTGGGCAATTATTGGCCTCAGGCGAAACGTTTGATTATGTAATTGCAGCCGATGAATGGCTTACACTTGCTGAAACAGAGGATGAGCAACGTGAAAAGTTGGCTATGTTAGCCAAACTGTGTCTTGTGGGTTTCTTCACAACCATCAAAGACTATAAAAACATGACCTACAATCAAAGAACATTTTATGAACCTTTTCAACTGAAAATCTCAGATGGAGATGCCATCCTATTAAAGCATCGCCGGTGGAATCCACATGATAGACAACAGTGGACTGAAGTTGCACATGTGATTAAAGACAAACAGTTGGTGCATGCAAGTGAGTGCACCAAGCGTACAATGTATTTCAAACAACTTGCTAAATTTAGCAGTGACGTAGGCAGTAAGAACTTTCAAGTAGAAAAGAAGTTGATGTACAAAAGTCTTTTCAGTAAAAATCAGGACTACATAGTTTACATCTCCTTTTAGAGCAAATCAATGGACTGGCTTTGGCAAGACCAATCAAACGACTAGACTTTAATATTGCATATGCTTGTAACCTCAGTTGTAAAGGTTGTATAAGTCTCAGTGACATGAACCGTCGTGGAGTAGAAAGCCTAGACAGTATAGAGCAACAGTGTGCTGTTTGGAGCAGCAGAATAAACCCCAAAGTTATTGCACTGTTTGGAGGTGAACCACTGATGCATCCCAGGATACATGATGTAATAAAATGTATTAAACAGCACTGGAAACATGCTACAATTAGATTAATAACAAACGGATATCTGCTAAAAAAACACAATCCTGAAGTGTGGTTTGATTATGCACCATTTGAAATGCAGATCAGTGTGCATCGAAAAGATCATGAACAATACCTCACAGCAGAAATAAAAAGAATTTTACAATGCCGTACAGGCTGGCGTGTGAAAAAACATAAACCAAGTGGACATAAAAATATAGAGTTTTTACTAGACAACTTTGCAGTGTATAAAAGTGTGTTTGGAGAATTTGTTAAACCATATCAAGATGACATGTCTCCATTCAACAGTGATCCTGTGAAGGCACACAGTATTTGTGGTGCACCAAATACTCCAGTGTTGTATAAAAACAAATTGTACAAGTGCCCAGCAATTGCAAACGTTTTAGATATACTGCCTGGTTATACAGACTATCAGGGTGTTGGACACAATGAAGATTTAACACAATTTGTTGACAGTATTGGCAAACCTGAAAGTGTGTGTAGCATGTGTCCAGAACAACGCAGTCATTGTGTGGATCACTATGCAGAAGGAAGTGTGCATGTCAAAAATCTTGATTAGTGGTTGTGGAATTACATTTCCTGGACAGCGAGCAACTTGGCTTAAAATATTACGCCTGTGTAAGTTGGACATTGTAGATCGTTCAGGGCCAGCAATCAGCAACTATCTCATTCTCAATCAATTGATTGAAGAGGTGCAACAATGTGCGTATACACATGTAATTTGTCAACTCACAAGCATGGGCAAGTTGGATGTAGAACTGCATGAACACAATCGTTTTCTCATGGAAACAGATAGCATAAGAAATTTTGAACATCGAGGATATTGGCCCAGCAGTGTGAGTACAGATCATGAATATAAAAAGATTTGGCACAAATATCTTTACAGTCCCCAATTGGAACGACAAGATATTGTGTTAAAGTTGCAGCATTTAGAAATGTTATGTCAAAGCAAAAACACACATTTGTATGTGATACAAGGCTATGATATAGGGCTAGACGATTATAACATATACGATGATTACATGTGTTCAAGCGCATACAAGTATCATGATCACAATGACAGCAACACTGTACCGTGTAGACAGTTTCAATTGCAATTGGCAACTAAGATAAACAGTGATTTTTTACACTTAGACTTGCCATTGGAGAGATTCAGTGAATAAATTTATCTTTGTATGTTATGATCATGGCTGCGGTGGTGAAAATTTAAGTGTACAAATCAGTAAAAGACCCTACTGCAATACACTGGAACACACAATGCACAACAGTCGTACTTGGTCAAATGATGTTTTTCACAAACTATTTCTAAAGACACCCACTGAGAACAGTTGGCAAAATCAAATTCCATGTGTTCCAGCAAGCGAAAAGTTCTATGTTATTCCTAGTCATTTTGAACCTGATGAACTTGTAAGCGTTTTCAAAGATTCAATTTTTGTTGTTATTAACTTTCCTACCTCAAGTGACTCACTGTTGCATCTTCAAAATGGTATATATGAAAAAGTTTGGTTGAGTAGTCACACCAATCTAAAGCAGAAGATAGGATTTTGTAAACAACAAGGCTATGACATTACTACCCAAGAACAACTGAAACAAATTAATAATTCAGTAAATAATGCACATATACATTGTATTATGAACAATTTAGAGTTTACAGAAGAAAACACAAAGCATTTATACTCAAAGATGGCAGTAAAAATTACACAAATGAAAGGCATGAATTACATCGACAATGACCAAACAATTGTGTTAGAATATAATAACATGGATATGAAAAAACTGGATAGATTAGATGAACTTTGCATTCTGCATAGGTAATGGGGAAAGTCGCACAGGATTGGACTTGCAACAGTTCAAACAGTATGGCAAATTGTATGGCGCTAATGCTGTGTACAGAGACGTACCAGTTGATGAACTTGTGTGTTGTGACAAGCGTATGGTACAAGAAGCACTGCACAACAACTACGAAGGAAGTATATACACCAGACCAGACTGGGCAAGCAATTTTGCAGATCCACAAGTAAAAACATTGCCAAACTTTCTTTGGAGCCAACAACAAAAATGGTCACAACATTTTCACTGGGGCAGCGGACTGCATGCAGTACATCTTGCATGCAAACAAGGCGCAAACACATGCATCATGATTGGACATGACTTTTACAGCGCAGATGGTAAACACAACAACATATACAAAGACACACCCAACTATTGTGACAGTGATCATCATGCTATAGATCACAGTTATTGGATACTGCAGTTTGGTTTGTTGTTCAGTCAATTTCCGCAAACAATTTTTAAATTTTGCCAGCCCGATATCAACACATGGAAAATACCCCATGCTTGGGATACATTGCCAATGGTGATGTTACAAGACACACAGGACATGATAAATGATCTACATTTCACACAGAGGTAATCTCACAGGGAGAAAGCCAGAATTAGAAAACACACCTGACTATATACACACAGCTCTTGCACAAGGTTACCACTGTGAAGTAGATGTGTTTGAACAAGATGGTGAGCTGTTGTTGGGGCATGATGATGCACAAACTCCTATTGATATACAGTTACTTAGAACAAGTGGAATTATTGCACACGCAAAAAATTTAGAAGCATTTGCCACCATGTTGCAACATGATGTGCATTGCTTTTTCCACAACACAGATGCTTACACACTCACATCACGCAAGTGGATTTGGGCATATCCAGATCAGCCGGGTACACTCTCACATCCCACTATTGCAGTGCTACCTGAACAACACAACACAGATGTAACAAACTTTGATGGCATTTGCAGTGATTACATAGAGCAATACAAGAATGATAAAACTAATAGTATTTGACTTGGATGGTGTGCTGATAGACAGCAAGCAAACACACTATGAAGCACTCAACAGAGCACTGGGCACACAGTATGCTATCACAATTGAAGAACATTTGAGCACCTATGACGGGTTGCCCACCAGGTCCAAACTAAACATGCTCTCAGAGCGCAAGGGATTGCCCTCTGACCGTCATGCAAAAATTGCTAGAGCCAAACAAAAGCACACTGTTGAAATACTAAAAGAAACTGTGCAACCACGCCAAGACTTTGTGGACATGTGCAGAGAAATAAAAGACAGAGGTTACACACTTGTTTGTGCAAGCAATGCAGTGCGTGACACTGTTAAAATGAGTTTGCTGCAACTTGGCATCATAGAATACTTTGACTTCTGGTACAGCAATGAAGATGTGCATAGGCCCAAACCACACTTTGAAATGTACTTTGAGTGCATGCTCAAAGCCAATGCCAAACCCAGCGAAACACTCATCATAGAGGATTCGCACATAGGCAGACAAGCCGTGCTTGATGCAGGCGCACACCTACTTGCTGTAGCAGACACACATGATGTGAGTCTGGGTCGTGTGTTGGATGCCATAGAAGAATATGATGAACAACCCAAACAACACATACCATGGCGGAGTAAAACAATGAATGTACTGATACCAATGGCTGGCGCCGGTAGTCGCTTTGCAGAACAAGGATACACATTTCCTAAACCACTGATAGAAGTAGGCAACAAACCCATGATACAAGTTGTTGTGGATAATTTAAACATAGAAGCAAACTACATATTCATTGTGCAAAAAGAACACTATCTAAAATACAACTTGGAAACTGTGCTGAACATGGTTGCACCAGGTTGTACCATTGTGCAAACTGAAGGCATCACAGAAGGTGCTGCTTGTACAACACTGTTAGCAAAGGAGTACATCAACAATGAAGAACCACTCATCATTGCAAATAGCGATCAATTCGTCGAATGGAACAGCAACGAAGTTCTCTATGCCTTTACCACCGAAGGAGTGGACGGCGGCATTCTCTGCTTTAATAGCACTCATCCAAAATGGAGTTATGCACGTTTGGACGATGATGGCTTCGTTAGCGAAGTGCGTGAAAAGCAACCCATCTCGACTAATGCCACTGTTGGTATCTATTATTGGTCACGTGGTAGTTTATACGTTGCTGGTGCTGAGCGTATGATTGAAAAAGATATACGCACCAACAATGAATTTTATGTTTGTCCTGTGTTCAATGAACTTATACTAGATGGCGGCAAAGTGCGTGTAAAAACAATAGAAGAATCAGGCATGTGGGGTCTTGGTACTCCAGAAGATCTTACACATTTCTTAGCAAACTATACTGGCAAATATTAATGCTGCATGACAGTTGGAAGGATCTTGCCCATAATTATAATCACATGACCAATGATGTAAACCGTAATAGTTTTTATAGCCAATGCTTTGGAAATCATTTAAATGGGGTTAGAAATAAAAAATGTGTAGAAATAGGATTTGGTATGGGTGTGCTAAGTTTGCTTGCTATGCAACACAATCCCAAACATATACATGCATTTGAGGCTAAAAAAGATGTGTATGAAATAGGCAAGTATTTACTGGAATGTTCAGGGCTGGATCAATACATCACATTAGAAAATAGATATATCACACCACAAGAAATTGCAAACATGCATGATGTAGAAGTTGTGTATCATGAATTGTTATCTGAAGATTTTTGGACAGAACATGCATTTGATTTTATGTCAACAGGAAAAACAATTATTCCATCCCGGTACACACAAACTTTTTGGTTACAAGAACTAGATTATGGAGATATGAACAGTGGCACTAGAAAAAGTCAATACAACAATTTTAGTCTCAGCACCAGTTATTTCAATCAAATGCAGTTTATCGACACTGTACAAAATTCATGCTTGAAGTTGAAAATTTTAGATAAAACACTGTACAATGATCCAATTACAAGTTACATTGCTGCATACAACAATTTGGTAGGAGATGTAGAAGTTTATAAAAAAGTAAAAAATATCGATATAAACACACACTATCCAACAGCACAACCAATTGCAGAATTAATTTTTGATACACGAAACAAAACCATTACCATAAAAAGTCCTGACGAAAATAAATCTTTGCAGTGGACGCCTGATACAAAACTGTCTGATATCAACTTCGTGATAGGAAAACAACATTTGCCAAGAGATTTTGCTTTTTTTACCACTGGCAATTTAGGAAATTACAACAACACAATTTCGTGTAAAATGCACAACTGTACCAGTTGGGCAGAAGGCATTGCTTTCTGTTGGAATTTTATAAGCAGTAGAAATATCTCTACACAAGACATAAAGATCAGTTACAAGCACAACCCACAACACAAATACCAAAATATACACTCAACAAGTTTACACGCAGAACTAATATAAAGGTTGACAACTATACACAGTGTGTTAAAGTATAACTATGACAGTTGTACATTTTATCGGTGTTACCGACACACAGAGAGCTAGTGCAGAGCGTGTATGGGGTCGTGCAGACTTTGTACATCGTTGGCATGATTGGCGCAGTCATGGTGACATTGACTGGGACAGTGATGTTGTAGTATTTGGTGACAAAGGTCGTACGCAACCCATACAATGGAGTGATCAAGATCATGAACGGCATTAAACGCATAGGCTATGCATGCAAATACATGCATCCAGAACCTGTGCGTCCTAAAAAATTGTTGCAAGAAATAGAACAACCGTTGAACGGTCGTGCTACAACTGTAACTTGGTTAAATAGACAAAGCAGAGAAGTTGCTGAACAAAGGCTATGGGATATTATGGAATACAATATCCAAGCCTACTACAACTTGGTAAAATACACAGGGAGTTTACCACATGAACTTAGAATGGTTAGAGTCGGCAGTGGTGTACTGCCTGTTTTTACTGAGCCCAATTGGAGTTATTATTGGCGCTTACCTGATGTACGTCGGTACTGCGAGAGCCATTTCGCTAAGGTTGGTGAGCTCGCTCGTTTACTCGACGTACGGCTTAGTACTCACCCTGGTCAGTTTGTTGTGCTTGCCAGCGATAGTGACGATATTGTAAACAGGAGCATTGAAGAATATGAATATCACATCGATGTTGCGAGGTGGATGGGCTATGGTCAGAACTGGCAAGACTTCAAGTGTAACGTCCACATCTCGGGCAGAAAAGGTCCAACCGGTATCAAAGACGTCCTTCCAAGACTGTCTCCAGAAGCACGAAACTGTATCACCATCGAAAACGACGAAAACAAATGGGGTCTCGAGGCTAGCCTAGAACTTGCAGATGAGGTCGCTTTGGTGCTTGACATACACCACCATTGGGTAAATAGCGGTGAATATATTGAGGTAGAAGATGATAGAATCAAGCGTGTTGTTGACAGTTGGCGCGGTGTTAGGCCTGTTATTCATTACAGTGTTAGCCGTGAAGATGTTTTGTTGGACCATAGATCAGATGTTCGACCGAGCATGGGAAGACTTTTAGAAACTGGCTACAAAAAACAGAAACTAAGAGCACACAGTGACATGTATTGGAATGATGCAGTCAATGAATGGGCTATAAGTTTCAATGAACAATTTGACATCATGTGTGAAAGCAAATGCAAGCAGATTGCAAGCATTGCATTCTACAATCAAATGTATCAAAAGAATGTGAGTGCTAAATACGATTATGAAACAGATACAAAGACAATACTCGCAGAGACCAACGCAAAAGCAGCCTAGTAACAATAAGAATCCCAATAGAGTTGCAGGCGGAATCAAAGGTGCAGGTGCTGATCATTTCATCAGTTTGGGCGAAGATGGTGTGCAAAACAAATTGCCCAGTTACCATTATGTACAAGCACTAGAGCGTAAGATTGCTCTACAACAGCAAAAAATCAGCGAAATAAGCAAAAAAATGTCACGATTAGGGGTTGACAACTGACTGCTGTGTGTTACTATGTATAGTAAGTTGATAACACGGAGTAGAGAAATGTTTAGTAATGTTTATGAAAGTATTGCTTGTTTTGTACTGTTTACACTGTTTATGACAGCAGTGCCATTGTTACTGATTTGGTAAGGAGTGTATGATGACTGATGACTCTATTATGATATGCGTGATTGCAGTAATTGCCTGTTTTTGTATTTGGGTTTTTACGCCGCATTTTAGACGCACTATGGCTGCCGCTGATGCACAAGAAAAATCACAAGCAAAAGCAGAACTTGATTTGGATCAACTGCGTCATGAACAAGCACAAAAATTTGAGCGTGAGCGTCTTGCATTAGAAGCAGAAGGTGAGCGTATGCGTCTTGAACTAGAAGCAGAACGTGCAAAACTGGAAGCAGAACTTGGCGTAAGTCTCAAAAAAGAACCTGAAGTTGTGTATGTCAACAAAGAAGTGCCAGTGATGGTTGGCCAAGAAGTGCAACCACAACAGACTGAAAGTTTGGGCAAGGGAGTGGCAAAAACAGCAGTTAAATCAGCCGCGGCATTTGCCGGTGGGTACGCTATAGGAAGGAAGTTGTTCTAATGTTAACAGAAAAACAAATTGCTACAGCAGAGCGTAGGTATTATGATTGCTTGACAATTCACAAAGTCAGCAAAAAAGGCACCTGGGCATATGAATTTTGGCTCAACACAGCAAATGCTGTAAAACGCAACAGTGATCGAAAGCGTTCATTTGTAAACGTTAGGTACTTCGATGACTGATGACAAAAGTAGAGATAAGTTGGTTAAAATGGAAACCAAACTTCATAAATTTATGGAAGAGAATGCCAGCAACGAAGCAGATGCTATGTATGCAGCCAGTGTGTTAATGAAGTGTAGCATGATACTGTACACACAGTTGTTGGGTGTCGAAGATACTAAAGAATTGTTATCCACTGTAAGAGAGAGTGTGGACGAATTTGCAGATGCATTGGATGAAGCATTTGATGATGAAGATGATCCTTTTGCAGGCATAGACACCACACTGCCACATTGATGAACATAGTAGTACCTTATCCAAACAATCGCAAATTTCTCAGTGTAGATGATCAAGTACAAAACAAAGAGTTTATTCGCGCATTCCAAAATGAGGTATGGGAATACTGTAATAAAACCTGCAGTGGTCCATGGGAAAGTGACATGCTGGATATACTGTTTAATGGCATAAGAGTGCGCATTGGATGTGATAAAGATTTGATGTTTTTAAAACTAAAATATGGAGCAACACATGCATATTGAAATTCAAGCAGTGCAAAAACACTCAATGTCATATAAGATTTATGAATACACTGATATAAAAGAAGTTGACAAATACGTCAAAATGCATAATAATAGTATTGAGTTTGTAGCAACAGTCAGGGTGGAAAAAAATGACAATGCATCTAGTGCGCGGAATGAGTTCGCTTAACACACACAAGCGCAAGCAACAAGGTCTTACACAACGCGACAGACAAGCACAAATAGAACATGATGCTTGGCTACGTTCGCAAGGATTGCATCCTACACAAATCAAAGCAAAACTTCCGCATGATGCCAAAGGCAGACGTTTGGGTGTAGGCAGTATGCCCAGTTACAAAAGTGATACTGTCACTGCAGAGCTAAGTAACAGTGTTGGCAACGGGTTTGCCAGGCACGAAAATACATACACTGGTGATGAAATAGTTGGCATTGGTGTTATGCACAAATCTAATGCTGTGCCTATTCGCAAGGATAGCAATGCAGCAGAAGAAATTGCTCGTATGCGGAGGTAGCAGTGGCTTTGGATAGCGTAGAAAGTGGGCTGATGGTACACTTACAAAGAGAACTATATGACCTCGAAGTTTCAGACTTCAATCAAAAATGGAATATCACAGACAACGAAGCCAGCATTATAATGAATTGGTTTCAGGTCCGTATTGACGAACTTAAACAAAAAGAAAAACTTTAGGCTAATAATGCAACACACAATTCAAGAAATGCTAGACAAAATCAAAGTAATGCAACACAAGGCAGAGCTTCTTGAGAAAGAACACATGAATAAAACACATGCAGAAGTGCAACAACGTATAGAAGATATTCAAGCACTTGCAGGTGACATTTACAACGATAGGGGAAATTAAAATGGCTGTATTAGTATTAATAACAGCGGCATTCTTTGCAGACAACAGTGAGTTCTTTCGCACAGTTGAACAACAACGTGCAGAAGGTTACACTTGGTCGCAGATTGACTGCCGTCAAGTAGAACAGGGATTGCCTGCACTTACAATAGACACACCAACAGGTAAAAGTTTAGTTTGTAATAAACTTACAAAGTAAACATCTGGTTCCGTAGCTCAACTGGATAGAGCATATCACTTCTAATGATAGGGCTGGGAGTTCGAGTCTTCCCGGAATCGCCAATTCAAGGAGAGTAGCAATGGCTGCTAAAAAGAACAAAGATTCAAAAGCCTGGATGATTCCAGAAGGCGAGAAGCGTGAAAATGCAACGTATCATTTTGTTGCTCGCAAAAGTATTAGTATGATCCGCGAAGGCAAAAAATTGCGTATGCGCAAGTATCATCCTGTAAAAAAAGAGCATGTGTGGTTCGTAGAAACTAAGATGCCTAGCCACAGTGCTAAGTAGCACAACATAGGAGAAGTCAATGGCTGCACTAAATTATGTAACCTGTTTAGAAATGATACTACACCACGAAGGTGGTTATGTAAATCATCCCAAAGACCCAGGTGGTGAAACCAACTTGGGTGTGACAAAGCGTGTTTATGAAGACTTTGGTGGCGAAAAAGACATGAAAGATCTTGTGCGCGAAGACGTTGAACCAATTTACAAGAAAAACTATTGGGATCGTATGAAGTGCGATGATGTACCAGCAGGACTAGATTTGTGCTTGTTTGACTTTGGTGTTAACGCTGGCACAGGTCGCAGTGCAAAATATTTACAAACAATGATTGGTACTGTTGCTGATGGCGGCATTGGCCCTAACACACTGAGAGCTTTGGCCAACTATGTTGAGTCAGAAGGTGTGGAAGGTGCTATTAAAAACTTTCAGCAAGCACGTCAAGAGTACTATGAATCATTGAGTACTTTTGAAACATTTGGTAGAGGTTGGACACGTCGTGTTGATGAAACAACTGAAGCCGCAATAGACATGATTTAAAAACAACGCTGGCATAGCTCAGTTGGTAGTAGCAATGGTTTTGTAAACCATAGGTCGGGAGTTCGAGTCTCTCTGCCAGCACCATATTAAAAACAGGGCCAAAAACTTTAAGACGGGTCAAACACATAGTAAATAACACATGTTGACATGGTTCATAGTAGCAATAGTAACCTTTCACAATGGTGAAATGAAGTTAGAGAAAATGCATAAATCTTTTGCCACAAAAGAACTGTGTCAACAATTTTATCAAACCAATATGGGCGTTCGCGATGATGTGCTAATAATGCATCCTAAGCAACGCGGACACACACTGGTTTGTTTAACCAAAGATAAAATCCTAGAATTACAAGGACAAACTTCAATATAGCCTCTGTGGTGAAATGGTAGACACGCTGGTTTTAGGTACCAGTGCTTATGGCGTGGGGGTTCGAGTCCCTCCAGAGGCACCAAACTTTTTAGTTGACATCTAATACATTCTGTCGTATTATTAACATAATAAAACGTTAAGGAGAATGTCATGAATGTAGATATTGATTATGCGGCCCGAGAAGCAGTATACGGACTACAGTTGAGTGTTGAAAAAGCAATTGCTTTTGTAGTGCGCACAGAACATGTGGATCGTAAAACAGCACAGGCAGCAGTAGAAAAATGTTTGCGTAATATGGCAAATGCACACTAGACCACCATGGACACATGATTGGAAAAATCCTAGTCAGGAACATCCCAGCAATAAAATTGTTAACCTTAGTAGAGCCATTTACTATGACAAAGAAACCGTTGAGTTAATTGCTGATATACTAGGCACAAGCAAAAACGTACATGATTATGCAGATGACTGGGTAGTGTACAATGCAATTTGCAATCACTGGAATCTAGATATAAACACAGTAAGTGTTGGGTTTGGCGCCAGTGATATTATGGATCGCTGCTTTAGGACTTTGGATGTTGACCATTGGTATGTTGTAACTCCGCATTTTTTGATGAGCAGTGTATTTTGTGGAATGAATAACAAACGTTGTACACTCATAAGCAGAGAACAGGCACTAGAAATAAGTGATAAAGACTCAGGGCTCTATATTGCCAACCCAGGAGCAACAGATGGTGAATGTGTAGATATTTCACAGTTGCATAAACAATATAAATATTTGATAGCAGATGAAGTTTATGCAGATTTTTATCCAACACACAGTTTAATCAATAGTGTACCAGAAAATACTGTGGTGTTAAAAAGTTTAGGCAAGACACTGGGTGTGGCTGGCTTTAGATTAGGTTTTGGAGTAGCAAGTAAAACTATTACTGCACTCCTACAAAACTACAGAAGCCTATGTGTTACTACTAAACCTGCAGAATTAACAGTACCTGTGCTACTACCAAGAGTAAACACAGTGATTGACAGACTTAACGGTGTTAAAAAAACACTGGAAGAACAATACCCTTGCAAACCTAGTAAAACATTATATATGCTTTTTAAAGAACCAAACATTTATACAAAACATTTTGGTGCAAGACTTGCAGGTGGATATTACAGAATAGCACTAGCAGATTGGGAAACGCTCGATGCCGCTACAGACTAAAGTATATGATTCATTTGTTGCAAAACCGTACAGTCCTGTTTTAGGTGCAGAAGTTTATGGTGTAGATCTTACACAGCCGCTGTCAAATCAACAACACACAGATATACAGGATGCATTTTTAACATATGGTGTTTTGTTTTTTAAACAACAACAACCATTAGAACCAGAACAACATCTTGCGTTAGGGAGACGTTTTGGAAAGTTGCATGTACATCCTGCAAAAGTTCCAACTGTGGAAGGTTATCCAGAAATTATTCGCATTTACGCAGATGAAAATAGCACAGTAGCAAATGGCACTGCTTGGCATACAGATGTTACTTTTGAAAAAACACCTCCCATGGGCACAATGTTACAAATCAATACTAAACCCGATGTTGGTGGCGACACATTGTACAGTAACTTGTACACAGCGTATGATGAACTAAGTGAACCAATTAAAAAACTATGCCAAGGACTTACACAACGATGCAGCGGGCATGCTTATCACAAAGGCAGGTATGCCGAAAGAGGAGTAAAAAATAGTGATCAACAATTACCAGATCCTGTTGATCATCCTGTTATACGCACACATCCAGAGACAGGACGTAAAGCAATATTTGTAAATAAATCATTTACCGAGTGTATAAATGACTTGACAAAAGTTGAAAGTGATAGTATACTTAATATATTATTTGAACAAGCAGAAAAGCCAGAACACCAAATACGTTATAGATGGTCAGTGAACGATTTGGCATTTTGGGACAATAGGTGTGTTATGCACTATGCAATGTTCGATTACTGGCCACAACTGCGTGTTGGTCACCGAGTAACAATAGTTGGTGATCAGCCATATTAAGGACAGTTGGCTGAGCGGCTTAAGGCGGGGGATTACTAATCCCTTGAAGTTTTACGACTTCCGTGGGTTCGAATCCTACACTGTCCGCCAAACTTTAACTAACGACAATGGAGACACATATGTCATTTACTACAATCAAGACTAAACAAAAAACTTTCCTCGAATCATACCTACGTGGTACTGGTAAAACTTTGACTGCAGCAGATGCAAACGCTCGTTTTGGTATTCAAAACCTTCCGGCTCGTATGAGTGAGTTTCGTGAGCATGGATTGAGTGTGCGTGTTGATACCAGTTCAAAAGGCACTGCACGTTATGCAGTATCAGCTCGTGATGTGTTTGGATCACGTTCAAAGCGTTTTGCGTAAGGAGAGAAAACAATGCGTGTATCAGTAGATGTGTATACAAAAGATGTAGAAGCAGGAATGGCTGCATTTAAACTTGCACTGGACAGTGGTGCAACAGATGTATCGTTGCGTTCAAACGAAGATTGGGATAGCAAAAAGTTTGAATGCCTAAACTTGATGTTTGAAGCAGACAACAAGAGCGAAGCCATTGACCAATTGGATAATGGTAAATTCACAAAAGATCGCCCCTAACACGGTCCTGTCTTCCATTCGACAGGTAAAATAATTGAATGGATGGTGCCCAGGAGAAACACAGCGGGTATGATGTAAAGGTAGCCTGTAACGTTGCCAACGTTAACGTGAGAGTTCGATTCTCTCTACCCGCTCCAAAAAATGTCCCGTTCGTCTAGTGGCCTAGGACCCCGCCCTTTCACGGCGGTAACAGGAGTTCGAGTCTCCTACGGGATACCAAACACATGCAATTAACATTTGACGCAAATACAAAACACCACAGCGGAATCTCACTGCACCTCAATAATAAACAGGTTGTGGGTGCAGGAGGCTGTGGTTTTTATTTGTTTGTGAATGTTGATGTGCAAGAAACTAATACACTTGTTGTGCAATGGGATTGTAACACAGTTGTAGACACACATCTTGATATACACAGCATTTGTTTAAACGATCAAAAACTTAACATAAACAAGAGCTGGTATCTACCCAATGATAAGCCTGCAGGACACACAGATTATCAAATGTTACACGGTGGGCATTTGGTATGGCCTGGAAGATTAAAACTAAACTTTTTGGTTACCAATCCTGAACTTGCTTACAACAACATAAGAAGGAAACATCTCTCCAGCGACATGATCAAGATGTACAGTGTGATTTATGATTAATGTTTGGGATGAGTTCACACAGTTGCAAGAAGTTGTGCTGGGCAATGTAGATCCTGCACTTGTAGACTACTTGGATGTTGAAGAAGCAGAATTGGTGCGTGAAGTTTTCTACCAAACACAAGAAGATCTCAACACCATTGAACACATCTATACCAAATGTGGCATACAAGTAAACAGACCCAACATCACATCAAAGACCAGCCAATTGGTGTGTACTCCAACATTTGATACGCCTGGAGTGCGCAATCCACTCAGTCCACGTGATCCATTTATTGTGCTTGGTAACACCATATTAGAAACTGCTTGTTACAAACCCGAATGCCACTTTGAATATGTTTACTACAAACAAATGTTTACACACAAATGGAACAAATACAAATGTGGTTGGCAACGCATGCCGCAACCATTATTGATCCAAGATGTAGATGCTGATGCAGAACCCGTACTGGATGCTGCTCAGATCTGCAGGTTAGGTGACACACTTGTTGTGTCAAACACAGGTGCAGCCAATGCCAGTGGCGTGCGTTGGTTGCGTCAACACTTCGATAACTACAGCATCATAGAGGCAAACACACCTGTCAGTGGTCACATAGATGCACAGTTAAAAATACTGCGACCCGGACTGTTGATAAGTCCACATCCATTGGAACATTTGCCTGACTGTTTTGCAAATTGGACAAAACTAGATGCATTGGAAGAACACATTGAATATCCAACAACAGGCATCATGTTCCGTGATGATGATGTTGCTAATACCTATCCAAGCACAGGCATTATTAGTCTCAATGAACACACAGTATTTTTATATGAACACTACAAGCACACTCATAACTACTACATAAAGCAGTTGGAAAAACATGGCATAGATGTGATATTTGTACCATTTAGGCATTCACATTGGTTCAGTCAATGCTTGACATGCATCACACTAGAATTACACAGAGCAGGCACAAATGAAAATTACCTATCGTAATCCATTGAACCACAGTGACACACTGGATGTTTACTACAACATCCGCGACAATGACTTCACACGTCGATGGCGTGCAGAACTTGTTCGACTGTTACAAAACAATATGCATTTAGAAAAAAACTATTGCTTTATGGGTTTTGCCAAAAGTCCACGCAACACACAATACTTGTGTGATCAAATAAATGTAGCAATTGCACAAATCAATACATTCAATGCAACACATGCGTGGCAAGATGCAGGACTTGCTGATTATCACATAGATGACCATTTTGATGTTGATGCTGTGATGTATGATGCAAGTTATGGTGTTGACAAAGCAGTTGACAATGATCCTCACAGCAATCTAGGATATTGTTTGAAACATGATGCAATGAACAGGCTGCATCGTTACTTTGAAGATTTGCAAGGAGAAGCATGGGGACTCAGCAGTTACTACAAGGCTGCAGACTTTGAAACCAAATATGCAATACGTCAACTCAATGACTTGTGTCACGAACTTGAAAACTATGTGATGAGTTATCGAAAACTGCATGTTGAACCATATTGGCAAAGACCAAGCCAAATCATGACATGGCTACAAGCGCCGCGGTGCGACTTACAAGAACAAGATTATCAACTGTTTATGGAAAATGAATATGACAGAGAATTGGGTGGTGTTTATTTGCACTGGGCACAAGTAGGTAAAACACACATCGAAGTGTTCCGTGATGAAGATGGACAGGATGTGGATGATGTGGTGTGTAGCAGCATCAATGCACTGCGTTACTACAGTGGTGAGTTTGATATAGAATGGGGCAATGATGTCACACGGGCAAATGCGCCATGGCATGTTGAAGAGCAAGCACAGTTTGTACAATGGCTCAGCCGCAATGGATTTGATCCCACAGATCCTAAACTCAGCAGTGGCTTTATAAAAATTGCTCAGTGTGATTTAGAGCGCAGTTTTGGCACAACCAATAGTGAACAAATATGGAATAAACTCAGTGACCATTTAGATGTGTACAGCATAGAAATAGATGGTGTGGCCAAAACATTTGACTATGTATGGTCGCAATCAGATTTCAAAGATATGCAAATTAAAACCATGATTCCAGGATACATTCACAGCAGTAGATAAATAGATGTGTAGGGCCAGCAAGGCCTGGGGAAACATACGACGCTTGGCAATTGCCTTTATCTTTATGTAACGCCGTCCCCTATAGAATTTTTTCTTAGCAATTTTAAAAAAAAGATGTTATAATACGATTATGGAACAGTTGATTGCTGTAGCATTTGGTATTGGTGTAGGAGTTGTGGCAGGTGTTATACCTGGCGTTGGCGTGCTGTTAAGCATGGTGATTTGCACTCCCATTCTTTTGACCATGGATATTGTCAGTTTGCTACTATTTTACATGAGTGTTGCAAGCATGGTGCAGTTCACTGGAACTGTGCCTAGTGTGTATCTGGGCATACCTGGTGAGACAAACAGTTTGCCTGCAGTGATAGAAGGTACCAAACACACACGGCGTGGGCAAGCAGCACTGGCAATAGGTGTTGCTGCACTGGGCAGTGTGATAGGCAGTGTGGTGGCTGTGTTGGTCACTTGGATGCTGTTGGGCTGGTTAACTGAACACATGGTTGTGTTTTTTGCAAATGACGTCAAGTTCTACATCTATTCAATGGTGATAGTTTTTAGCATTTGGGCATACAACAATAGAAATTACTTGGTGAATGCAGGACTGTGTTTGCTGGGCTTTTTATTAAGCATGCCTGGTGAAAATGATATCACACCTGGATTTAGATACACAATGGGTATTGATGATCTCAAGTATGGGATTCCGCTTATGCCTGTACTGATTGGATTCATTGTGGTGCCAAATCTAGTAAAACTAAAAGATGTAGAAACAGGCACAATTGCTAATCAACAGATCATACAATTTGTCACAGTCAGCAAAGAATTTTTCACACGCATCACCAGTAGCATCAGAGGTAGCATCATTGGCTACTTCTGTGGTCTTGTGCCAGGAGTAACTACAGTGCTCAGTACAAATACCAGTTACAGCGTGGAAAAAAGACTGCACCAAGATGACAGCACAAGACAATTGATTGCAAGCGAAACTGCTAACAACAGTGGACAATTTGCAAGCATGTTGCCATTGTTGTTGTTGGGTATCCCCATCACTGGCAGCGAAGTTGTGCTGTACAGTCTGTTGGTTGATGCTGGGTGGAGTCCCTTTCAGTTCAACAACATACCAGAAAACATTCAACTGATCTTTGGCCAAATAGTGCCATGGTTTATGTTTGTGAATGTGGTTGCACTGATGATTGCATGGCCATTTGCCAAACACATACTTTCCATACTACGTTTTAACAAAACAACAATGATGATAGTGCTGGGTCTAATAGTCCTTGCAACAAACACCTACATGGGTTACCTTGATTACAGGGTATGGGCATACACTGTGTACTTGGTGTTGTTTGGACTGTTGGGTCTAGCACTTCGTCGTTATGAACTGGTTCCTGTCATCTTTATGTTCATACTGGGCAGTGGCATAGAAGCAGTTTACTACAGACAGTTTTTATTATAGGAGATTCAAATGAAAAAACTGATAATCGCACTAGCAATGATGTTTGCAACCACAGTTGCACACGCTGATACAATCACACTTATCAACACAGGCAAGCCTGGTGGGAGCAGTGATGCAAGAACAAAACTGTACCACGAAGGATTGGCCAACATGGGTTATGATGTGCAGTTTGAGAACATTAACAAAATTGGACAAAGCGTAGATTTCTTCCAAAAACTAGATGGGCCAGCAATGATGGTGTATGTCAACATCTATGCCAAAGATCAGCCTGTGACACACAACACAGAAAATTTTGTCATGGTAGAGTACTTGCAGCCCATGTTTGTGTGCAGTGCAAAGCCTTTGGCAGATCTAGGCAATGAAGTCACAGTTGCATATGGAAAAAGTTTCAACCCTGAAATGGTTGCAAAGATTGTTGGGTTGACAGGTAAAACTGCAAAAGTTATTCCTTACAAAAACAGCAGTGCAGTGCTTGAAGCCATGCTGGGCGGTGATGTTGACATTGCTTTTAACAACCAAGGAAAAACATTGAAGTATATCAAGAGTGGCCAAGGCACATGTTTTGGAAACACCAGTGACGGTGAAGTGATTGGTGTGGCACCATTGGCTGCCAATTATGATGTAGATTTTGAACTTCCTATCATGGTTGCAACAGTGATCAGTAAAGGAATCAGTGTAGACAGTCTGAGAAAAGATCTACTGGCATTGCAAAACACAACACCATTTGTTGAATACCACAGCAAAAAGAAGTTGGCAAAGTTTACCACAACACGTCAAGAAGAACTTGACATGGTGGTTGCAAGTGAGGCACTTTGGAAATGATAAAATACATACCCAATGCAAGACTTTATCCAGAAATCAAAGAAAGTTTGGATGCAAGAATGCAGATACTATATGCCAGCAACGAACACTTTGAGAATCGTTGGATGCGTGAAGCAGAAAGTTTATTGGAACTGCTGACAAATCGCAAACATGCACTGGTGTGTACATCGGGTACAAGTGCTATACAACTGATGTTGTTGGCACATGATGTTGGTCCAGGGGACGAAGTCCTCTGCATCAACTACAGTTGTCCTGCAACTGTGATGCCCATCAGAACATTGGGTGCAGTGCCTGTGTTCCAAGATGTCAATGAATGTGGACAACAAGACTTCAGTAATGTAGAAAAGTATATCACATCCAAAACCAAAGCAATATTAGCAACAGGATTGTACGGTGATCAATATGATCATGACCGCATCAAAGACTTGGGACTGCCTGTGTTGAACGACAGTGCGCAAAGTTGGCTGGGACAATACAAAGGCACAGAAAACAGCAAACTGGGTGACATGAGCATACTCAGTTTTAGTGGCAATAAAAATTGTCCTATCTTTGGTACATATGGTGCAGTGTTGACAGATGATGATGACCTTGCACACAGAGTGTTTTACATGCGTAGACTTGGTTACAAGCACAGAGATCTAGGCATACAATTCTTGGGCATAAATGCACAGCCACATGAGGACAAGTGTATCCAATTGCTGTGCAGTCTTGAAAAGTTGCACAAGTGGCAAAAGCGCAGAAATCAAATTGCTGCATACTACAAAGAGCAGTTGGCAAAGATGGATATCACAGTTCGTCCGAGTCCAGACTACAGTAAAACCAGCAATCACAAGTTTCCAATTTTTGTGGGCAACAATGTGGCATTTAGAGATAAAATGATGGAGCACGAAGTAGAGTTCCAGATTCAATACCAATACAATTTTGGCGAGACACCTCAATTGGTCAAGCCAAACATTGGAGCATACCCTTTTACAGAATGGTATGGCAAACATGTTATCACAATGCCCACATCACCGTTTCTCACTGATGCAGAAGTTGAAACAGTGATTGACCGCATGAAAATAGCAATCACAGATGAGGATAAAAACTTATGGCCTTGCAAGACCAACAGGTAAGAACACCACTATTTGATTTTGCAAAAACGCAAAATCTATATCACTTCGATATTGATCAACCCGATGATGATGATATCATACTAAAACCTAAGTTTGTAGGAGATTGGGAACAGGACATACTAAACTTTCGTCCAAGACCCACAGACTTTAATTTACAAAAAGAACACACTGCAATGCAGATTGAAGAATGGCTGAACTTGCGTTATGACATTTCAAAGTTTCTCAGCAAAATGGTGCCAGACGAAACCACACCAAAATTGCAAAAGATTGCAAACAGTGTGCCAATGGACTGTAACGAACCAATACAGTCACAGATCACAGAACAAAAACCTGGGCAATACATTCCATATCACATGGATGTGTTGACATCAAGTGGCATTGAAGCAAGCCAAGTGGTTGACAGAGGATACAGAGTGATTGTGTTTTTGACAGATTGGCAACCCGGTGAGTTCATGATGTGGGGTACAACCACAATACAAAAATGGAAAGCAGGCTGGATTCTAGCATGGCCAGCACTTAAATATCCACACGGCACTGCCAATTGCAGTCATCACGCAGGTTTTAGACTCCGCGTTAGTGGACTTGCTACACCTGAGTTTATGGACTGGTTAGCAGATGATACATTGATTGAGGTATAATTATGGCACAAGACACTAAACATTGGTACGACCAAGGAGACACACTCTGGAATCACAGACGTCCAGAAAGCAACTGGCACTTTGATCCAGATATAGATGATAGTGAACATCCGGGTGTGAAAGTAAACTTTGTAAAGTTCAGAGGAGACTGGAGTGAAGAACTAGCCAACACAGAATACAAAGAAACTGCAGTTCAAGATCTCAGTCATTATCTGGTGCGCATTGGTATACAAGAACTAAGCAATGTAGGACTAAGTTATCACATTGAAGGACAACGTGCCACAGTTGATGCAAGCATACATCCTAAAATTACAGAAATAGCCAACAGTTTTCACTTGGCAGAACCTTATGCACAAATTATCTATCAACGTCCAGGCGACATGTTTCCGTTGCACTTGGATGCACTGGCTTGTGTTTATGATACCACTACTGTGAACAGTTGGGACCAAGTTTATCTCAACAGAGATCGTAGACGTTTATTTGTTGCACTGGATGATTGGAATTGGGGACAGTTCATGACCATGGGCAACTACAATTGGAGCAACTGGAAAGCAGGTGATGTAATGTGGTTTGATTGGTACGACATGCCACATGCAAGTGCTAATGCTGGTTTTTTTGCCAGACCCATGCTTAAACTCACAGGCTATACCACTCCTGAATTTGAAGCACTGTTAGCAGGTGATGGCAAAACAATTGAAATCTAACGCAAGATATTACAGAGTAGGTAGTTCAATTACCTACGATAAACTAGAAGCAATAAAACTCAGCGAAAACACAGGCCACCACATAGAATATCATGTGCCTGAGTTTTTATTGCAACATCCTATGCACATAGAACCTGAGCAAGACATGTGGACATTGTGTACTGCACATGCACAGCGCATACGAAAAGATTATGAATACATAAGATTTTGGTACAGTGGTGGAAGCGACAGTGATTACATGCTCAAAGTGTTTCTAGCCGCTGGAGTATACATTGATGAAATCATAATGGTCAAGTGTGGCATTCCTGGCACAGATTGGGAAATTGACGATATTGCAATACAAAACTTGAAAAAAATAAAAAGTCAAATACCAAATACCAAAATAAGGATTGAAACAAAGACCCTAGACAACTATTATGATACTGATAATTTTTGGTTTGATACAAATATAAAACTTGGCAGAGCAAGTAAATGTATAACTTACTTGAGATTGAACGAAGAATTAGAAAGTATAAATCTATATGAATCGTATGGACGCACTGTTAACGTTGTTGGAATCGACAAACCCAGTATATGCTATGTTAACCAACGTTGGTACACATATTTTTTAGATGCTTATGATTATCAGCCAGGCACTGACACAAATGATTTTTGTTGTTTCTTTGAAGATGATCCATTGGTATTTGCTAAACAATGTCATCTACTGAAAAATGCAATTGTGCGTACAGTTGATAATAATCAATACAACAGTGTCCGAAAAGAAAAAATGTATGAAAGATTTCTTAACCAATCAATACAGCGAATATCCAAGTCAGAGTACTTTATTCCATGCAAAAACAATTATGAGCATCCAAGTGTGTGTGGTTTGAACAAAAAAGAACTTGATGCAAAATTGTACATGACAAAACATCATCCTATTGTTATGGAACACTATAAAAATGGAATAGAACATTTAAAAACTGTCAGCACAAAATGGTGGAATAACAACAATCCAGAACAAGGTCCGATAGGATGCTTGGCAGCATTTTTGTGTTTAGATGAACAACACACCACAACAGTAGATGAATTATTTCCAATTGGATTCAATATATAAATACCTATACACAAACGGGCCAAGACAAGTATAAGAGGGTCAACATGATAACAATTACACAAGAAGCAAAGCAATATCTGGATAAAGTCAGGAACGACGACTACGTTACACTTGGTGTCAAGGGTGGTGGTTGTTCCGGCTTTACTTATGTGTGGGACTTCAAAAACAACTGGCCTGATGTAGACTGGAGCGAGCCCTATGAGGATGCGCTTGTGCTAGATCCAATGGCAGAGATGTTTGTAGCAGGGTGTACCATCGACTACAAAAATGAACTAGGCGGAAGTTATCTTACTGTTATCAATCCAAATGCCACTGCAAGTTGCGGATGTGGCGAAAGTTTTGCTGTCTAAAGTTTAAAACCGCTACTGGCATCAAACTTACCAACACGTTTCCATATACTGCTCTGTTTCTGAGCAAAACGTTTTTGATCACAGTTTGAACACACATGATGTTGGCTGCGTTTGTTCAATTCTTTTGCGGTCCTCGAAAACTCAAAATTACAATTATCACATTGTAGATGATACACAGTTTGTGTGGTGCTTACAACGTGATACTTGCCATTGCGTTGCCGTTTATAACGACTGTGTAGTTTTGCTGTGCTCAATATCATAAAAATATTTAGCACACGGCTACATAAAATTAACCATAAATACATTATCCTAAGGAGATACAAACATGGCAAAACAAGATATTAACATTGGTTCTGCCGCCAATGATGGTACAGGCGATCCGCTTCGTACCGCTTTTGATAAAATTAACGACAATTTTGGCGAATTGTATGCAGTTTCTGCGGCAGGAAGCGGAAACAACATTGCTATCAGTGGCCAAAGCATTATAAGTGAAAATACAAACGGTAACATTACACTTGATCCAAATGGCACAGGTAAAGTAGTTATTGCAACTGCGGCTGAATTACGTTTTACAGATCACACAGATAATGCTATTGCATATGTTGACGCAGATGGTGACGTGCAATTTAGTAGCAAACTAATTTGGAACAACACCACAGCAACATTACAAGCAGAGGATGTCACTATTCATGGTGGCACTATTAGCACAGCAAATTCAAACCAGGATCTAACAATTGATCCAAGTGGCACAGGCACAGTAAACTTAACAGTGCCAGCACAAGCAACAGTAGGTTCAGCAGGTGGGGCAGCGGCAGTACCAGCAAGTCCAACAACATATTTTAAAATTAAAGTAAATGGTACTGAGTATGTAGTTCCAGCATTTGCAGTTAGTTAAGGAGTAACCAATGGCCAAACAAACTATCAACATTGGCACTAACCAAGATGATGGCACCGGTGATCTCCTTAGGATCGCATTTAGTAAAATCAATGAAAATTTTACAGAAGTGTACACAGAACTTGGTGGAACCAGTCTAAGCAGTATCAGTCTCAACAGCAACGTTATCAGCACAGATACCACCAACCAAGACATTGTACTAAGTCCAAGTGGTGCTGGCGAAGTTGATATCAGTGCTGATACTCTTATAAGAGGCAATCTAGTCGTCACAGGACAGTCTCGCAGTAACACACTGCAGGTTGATAGTAATGCAAACATTGATGGCAATCTAGTAGTTGATGGAAGTTTTACTGCAGCATCATTTAGTGTTACAACACTTTCAGGCACAAATCAAGCACTCACAGGAACTTTGAGTGTGGCTGGCGCTACAAGCCTAAACGGTAGCATAGATTTAGGTGACAGCAGTGCAGACACAATCACAGCCACAGGTCGATTTGATAGCAGTCTAGTACCCAGTGTAACCAATACAAATGACATAGGCAGTGCTTCACTGAGATGGCGTGACATCTATAGCAGAGATGTAGATGCACGAAACGGTACGTTCAGCGGCAATGTAGATGTCACAGGCAACATCACACTGGGTGGCAACATCACCATAGGTGACAGTGATGCAGACGTCATAAACATTGAAGCAGACATTGGCGGCAACCTTATTCCAAACACAGACAGTTTATTCAGTGTTGGTACAGATGCAAAACGTTATCTAAATGTGTTTGGTGACTTTGTACATGCCACAGATTTCCGCACTGCAGATTTGAGTGTGAGTGGCAGCACAATTAAAACACTTACCACAAACACAGATCTAACATTGGATGCACAAGGTACAGGTGTTGTGCGAGCAACCAAACTTGAAGTTGCTGATCTTACCACAGGACGTGTGGTCACTACAACAACAGATGGTAGATTGCAGAGTCAAAGCGGACTTACTTGGGATGGCACCACACTGGGTGCTACACAGGCCACAATTGGCAGTGTAACACTGGTAGGTACCACAATCAGCACCACAGGAGGTAATGTTGTTATCAATCCTGCAGGCAACGTTGACTTTAACAGCAACTTGCTGACCAATGTAAGTGATCCAACCAACACACAGGATGCAGCAACCAAAAGTTATGTTGACACACAGATCACTACAAATGCTTACAGCCTAACAATTGTTGATGATACAAGTACAGCACATGTAATCGAAAATAACGAGCAGTTGGCCATACTTGGCGGAGCAGACATAAGCAGTAGTATGACTGCTGATGTGCTTACAATTGCAAATACCAGCACACTTGATAGTGTTTTAAGCAGAGGTGCAACCACAACAACTGCAGTCACCTTTAATGGTGGTGTAAGTGCAACAACAGTAAATGCAAGTTCAGCAATTACAAGCAGTGCAACTATTACTGGTAATAAATTAGCAACAACTGGTATTGAAATAGAAGATAACAAAATTATATCATTCAACACCAATGATAATATCACCCTTATACCTGCAGGCACTGGCGTAGTTGAAATCCGCGGCGGCTTAACAACTACCAGTGCTAACACAAGCAACAATAAAGATGTGTTTAATGCTGGACTAAGTGTAAAGAACGGTGCAACTAGTGCAGGCTTTATTGAATTTTTTGAAGACAGCGATAACGGTACTAACAAAGCAACGCTTATAGGTCCTGCTAGTACTGGTGATGTCACTATTACACTTCCAGCAACTACTGGTACTCTTGCACTGACTGGTGCTGTTCAAGGTGCTATAGCAACTGCTGGTAATACTGGTACAGGAAGTATTGGTGTAGGTGATACACTACAGGCACTAGGTACAACAAATGAAATAAATGTAAATGCCGCAGGTAGTGCATTATCTTTCAGTCTAGCAGATGACATCACAGGCATTGAAAGTATCAGCACAACTGGTTTAAAAATTGTAGATAATAATATACAAGGCACACAAAGTAATGCCAATATTGTCCTTGTCCCTAACGGCACTGGTGCAGTTGAGATCCGTAGTAATTTAACAGTTTCAGGAACTATTACTGCATCTTCAGAAACTACATTCAATGCAGATGTTAAATTTAACACAGGTGTAGAAGAAAAGTTCGCCACTGTGACAGGTGCTTCTGGCGTCACTGCACTGGATTGTGCCAACGGACATGTATTCTACAAAACAGGTTGTACAGGTGATATCACAGCAAACTTCACAAACCTAGGACTGACTGCAGAATATGCTACAAACTTAACAGTAATAATTAATCAAGGTGGTACACCTTATGAAGTTACCGCTGTGCAGATAGGTGGAGCAGCACAGACACTAAACTGGCAAGGTGGCAGTGCTCCTACAGGCAATGCAAACGGCATTGATGCTTTTTCATTTACAATACTAAATGATGGTGGTTCTTACGTTGTACTAGGACAAATGGTAGACTTTACATAATGCCAATACTTGCATCAGTAAACGGAAGTTTTTTTGCAGGACGTAGATCAACTGCATACAGCGGGTCTTGGAATCCTGCTTCAGACATAACTACTGCAATTTGGTTTGATGCTTCAGATACTAGCAGTTATTCACTTAGTGGATCAAATGTAACAGCAGTAACAGACAAAGCAGGCAATGCCACTGTTACAGTAAATGGCACTCCTAA
>Ga0181393_1000091_pt1 | contig 29132 bp, 33 predicted proteins | sample 16SPOviralmetaG_FD_130122 | JGI IMG/M metagenome (GOLD analysis project Ga0181393, IMG submission 130122) | Marine viral communities from the oligotrophic San Pedro Time Series (SPOT) site, San Pedro Channel, CA, USA - 16 SPOT_SRF_2010-10-21 | ecosystem: Environmental > Aquatic > Marine > Strait...
AAACTTATCGTAAAAAATGAGTATGTTATTGCCGATAAAAGTGAACTTCCAGAAACTGCAAAGCAAATTTCCTTTACAAAGTACGCTATGGACTACCTTTCTAACCTTGAAGGCGAGCAACTTGACCTTCCAATGGAATAAACAACCTTATTAGACTACTTATAAACATGAAGAAAGCAATCCTACTTATGCTTCTTTGCCTTGGCATTTCTTGCTCAGGTACTCACCAGACAAATCCCAACACTACGGTTACCACAGATTATTATGGAATTCGAGAATCTACAAGCGGAAGCGGGTATGACGACCCGCTAGAGGCAGAACGCCTCCTGTTGGGCGAGTCTCGCCCTCTCACGCTTATATTCTCGGCACCTTGGTGTAGGGCATGCAAGGTCTTGACTGAAGAGATTTCCAAGATGGGGATTCATAATAAAGTTTGGATACTGGATATCGGTAGTTCAACAACACAAATGCTTGCAGTTTTCACAGATGCAGGTCAGGATAGTATCCCAACAATGGTACATTTGGACAGGAGATACGGTAAAATAATTAAAAGAGACCTAATTTCTATTATCGAGTTCTTGCAAAAAGAACATAATATAAATAGAATGGAGAGAATTTATGATTGATATCAGTAGTTTAGGAGAAGCAGGGTTACAGATTCTGCTCGGAGTTGGTATTGCGGGCATTGCGCTTGTCGGTGCCTATGTTTATCTTGTAACAAATAAAAACAAAGAACCAAAATCCACCAACTATAAAAATATTGCAATAATGGCACAAAACCTTTCTGTGTGTAAGGCAGAAACAAGAAATCAAGTTCTAACTGAGTTATACATTAATCCTGAATGGACAGAGGAAGAAGTAGATTCTTTAAAGAATGTCTTAGAAGGAATGTTAAACACAAAGTTATATATTTCCAAACCTGGAGAAAAAACCTAATAAGGGACTCAAAAACAGTCTAAGAAAATTAAATATGTCTGACGATAATGAAAACAAAGAGTTTTGGTGGGAAGGGTTAAACGATATCTGGTCTAGAGATAGAGTTACTTTTCTAACGGCAGGTGCGAATATTGACACTACCGAAGACAAGCATTTTTTAGGTGACTTTGTATTTCATAGATTCTTTGGAACAGATGACGAGGATGCAAAATCTGTAAAAACAGTATTGGTCGAGGTCGAAAAATGGCACGAGTGGACTCAGTGGTTAAAACAACATACGGCATCTAACTCTATACTCCCCTTATATGTTTTCCCTTTAGAACATATTATTATGACAAAAAAGTCTTTCAGGATAGTAAGATGGGTAGACGAGTATAGACCGTTTGACCTATTTCCATACGAATAACAGAATCCCTTGTATAAACCTAGTTACCTTATGGTTATACAGGTAGACAAGGATAATCTAACCCTAGAAGAAAAACTTAAACTTCCTAAAGTAGGCGACCTTATTGAATGGGTTAATCTTTTAGAGGTTTGGTCTAGCGATAGATGGGTTGACGAAGGTGGTCCTTATTTTGGTATTGCACAGTGGGAAGACGAAATGGTTAAGACAGGGATAGTAATAGAAGAGTCTATTATAGAAGATATCTTTCACTGGACCGTATGGTCTTGGAAACTCAAGAAATGCTTTCATATTAGTTCTACCACTGATAAGATTAGAATCATCTCTCGCTGTAAAGAGCAAGACAATCATATTTTAAATTTTTACCTTAGAAAACAAAAAAAATAATTTTTATTCTGCTTTTTTAAAGCATAGCATCTATTTTATTTGTCGAAAGGATAGTATTGTGAAAGAAACGATTGATACAATTAGCGAAGAACTCTGGCAAGAAATCAAAGAACTATTGCAAGAAAAGTTATTAGAGTTTGGTGTAGACGAGTCTCGGGAAGAATGGTCTAAAGCAGAAATCTCAAGTAAGTTAATTGTAAAGTTTGAGAACGACTATCTTACTGATAACTGATTTGTCGCTTCGTGCTCTTAAATGCAAGAAAATTTTTACGGCAAACTTGAGGAGGAGATTTGTGAAAAATCTTATCAAAAAAAGAAACCTTGCTGCGCCATTCGTTGCGGGCAATGTAAAAATTGCTATGGACGAAACAATCCACGGTAAAGTTGGATGGACTGCTGCTATGCCAAAAGGAGAATTGGCAAAATTAAAAAAGGTTTGTAAACCCGTCGCTATAAGAGATGACTTAACCGTTTGGGTTCTTGACAAAAAGAAAGTTCATTTTTTTCAAAATAACACTTGATATTATTTAACCCTTCCTTTATAATGCTTTAAAGAATAAAAAATTTTATGGCGAGATTACCTCTTGAAGAACATATACCTAAAAATTTTTGCGGTTTCTTTGGCGTTCATGCTGAAATATGTTCATATAAATTATTTTTCTTAATTTCCCCTTTACTTCTTTCCTAAAATGTTTTATCCTATTAGAAGAACTACTTACTTATAGCATTAAAGGCATAAAACCATAATAACACGAAACAGGAACTAGGTTCATTGTTGCCAACGAACCTTTGCCAAGTGGATAACGGATAAAAGAATATAAAAAAATATCTGTGGCAGTCAAAGGGCAACTAGCAGGTGAGCAAAAGAAACCTGCCTTTTTTGCTTGACTTTTTCGTTAATATCGGATAAAGTCTTTATAGGAATAAGAGGAAAATATAATGAACATCAAAGCACAAAACTTTATTAAAGCGATTCAAACAGCAGAATCATCCTCAGAGGTTATTAGACTTTGGACAGAAGCAGCAAGGGGTACTGATTTTTCAATCAAAGAAATTGTTGAAATTCACCAAGCGTGCGGAAATATTCTTGTAGAGGCGGTACACAGTGGTGTCCAAGAAGAAATTAAAGAAGAAAAAGCGAATTAAAAAAAGAAACCCTTATGCTGTTGCCCTCGCATTACGCAACGGTTCAGGTTTCCATTCTAGCAAAAAATACAATCGTAGTTTAGAAAAAAGAAAGTCAAAAAAAGAAATTGAAGAGTAATCATATCTCATATGTTGTGTCTAGTATCGCAGAGATATTTGGAATTAAAAAAGCAGACATTTGGAAAAGACAATTTCAAGACTTAGAAAGGTGGTTGCAAGAAAGAAACTTTTCTGTTATATTAGAAAAAGGTGGAGAAGATATTGTTTCTTGGAAAACAGATACAATCACAATAGACTCTAACCCTCAGTGGGAAAGTCGTTACTATGCTCTTCTTCACGAGTGTGGACACGTACTTGCTAATGAAACAGTAGAATTTTTAGATTATAATTATCCCTGCGATGTTTATGAAGCAGATGGTAGAAAGATAAAATCGGATGCTTACAAGGTATCCATCGTTGGTGAAGAAATAGAAGCGTGGAAACTAGGAAGAAATCTAGGGGACCATACTTTAGACCACTTCATTAACCACAATAAATTTGACAAAATGATGACAGAGTGTATAATGAGTTATTTATACTGGGCAACGGAGGAAGAAGATGATACTAACAGTGCTTGATACTGAGACAACTGGGTTAGATGCAGACATTCACGAGATTATACAAATCGCAACTATCTCTTATGTTGTATCTGCCGATGGTGACAGATACGTTACAAAAAAGTTTGAAAAGAAAATAAATCCAGAGAGATTGCACACTGCATCGGAAAGAGCACTTCAGGTTAATGGATTTACTCTCGAAGAATGGAAAGGTTCTCCTAATGCTATTGATGTTCTACCCGAGGTAAGACAAATTATAGAAGGTTCAGATATTCTTGTTGGACAAAATCTTATTTTTGATTTAAAGTTTATTAATGAAATTTCTCATAGAAATAATATTGAACCTCCAAACTTTCCTCCTTATATTGACACCAAGTCTATTGCAGATAGATTGGTAAGAGCAAATTGGTTGCAACGTTCAGGTATGGATTATCTTGTAGAGCATTATAAAGTACAAGTAGAGGGAAGAGCACACACTGCTCTTGTTGATTGTGAAAGAACTATGCTTGTATTTGATGAATTGATGAGAGATGTAAATGAAGAATATGAAGTGTTTACTTTTGATAGTCCATATAGTAGGAGAAGGAGGTGAATTTGAAAGTCGGTTCTTTAGTTAGACATAAAGTTATTCGAAGAGATGACGACATCAATGTTTATAGAATTGGAATTGCGATTAATGAAGTGGAGGCGAATCCTTTCCTTGTAGATTGTTGGAGAGTTGCTTGGATTCCTACTAAGGACCATCCAGTGGGATTCAACGGAAGTCTCTATGTAGACCATGTAAAAAAACAAAATTTAATTGTTATTTCTTCTTGACTTATCTGTCAATTTAGGTATAATGATAATGTGTTGTGGTGATGATGAAAGGACTTTTTATGAAAGTCGGTGCCTTGGTCCGTTGTCGTGAATACAGTCAGTTCCCAGAAGTAAGACAAGAAAACCCATTCAAATTCTTCGGCGTTCTTGTCGAATACAGCAAATTAATGAAGACAGCAACTGTCTTGTTAGAGAACGGTCAAACACGTAAGTTTCGTGCCCATGACGTTCAATTAGTAAAAAACTAAAAATTAAAATTTAAATAAAACCTCTTTTACCTTGACTTTTCCTGCTCGTTAGGTTAAGGTATTAGTGTATTGATGAGGTTAAGGAGAAATAAGAAATGAGAAACGTTTATTGTGACATGGATGGAGTCCTTGTCAACTTTGAGAAGGGTGCCGTAGAAGCGGTAAATAAGGCGCTTAAACGCCCGCCTACGGGACTTTCTGCCCTCGCTGGTGAAGTTATAGAGGAGTTGGGTAGAAATTTCGTAACTGCCAAAGATTTAGAAAAATATACACCTACTGGAAGTAAGAAAGCATCTGAGTTTATGTATCTCGTTGTCCACGACGATGTTGAGTTCTGGGCAAACTTAGAGTGGAACCCAGAAGGTAAAGTTCTTTGGGAAGGTATTAAAGAAAAGGGAGTTACAATTCTTACTAGTCCAATGGACAAGCGAGGGGCACAAGGAAGTCTCGAAGGTAAGATGATTTGGTTAGAAAAGAATTTAGGACTAAGTAATATTAGAGGGGTAGTCTTTGAGCACGAAAAGTTCCGCTATGCCACTACTGGTGGTGGAAACAATGTTCTCTTCGACGACTTTATGAGTAAGATTGGTCCTTGGCGTGAAGAAGGTGGATTAGGTTTTCACTTTCAGAACAATGCCAATGAAGCACTTGAATTTTTGGAGGAAGCAAATGTGTGAAGAAGATTTCGACGTTCTAATCTCTGCCGAAGAAAGCATCGAGCAGTGGGAACCCGAACCTCTTTATATTGAAGCGCCTATGCCAATTCCTACCGAATCCCCTCTAGAAGAAGACGAGGGTGGTTGTGTCATTATTATCGACATTGCAGGAGAAGAAGAATAGAATATATAATTTCTTAATCTATTCTGTTTTTGCCCTCAACATTGCTGATGGGTTCTTCTCCTACTTCCTTATTTCCAAACAAAGAGTTCTCGAAGAAGCAAACCCTGTTTGGAAACCTATTATATATTCCCACCCTAATCTATTCTTATTTTTAAAAATCAGTTCTGTTTCCTTGTTATGCTTTATTTTATTTAAATCAAATAGGAATATAATTTCATTTCTCGGAATTATCATTTGTTTCTTAGTTTATTTTTCTATAGTATCTGGTTTTATTGCATTTAGCATTTTATAAAAAACTAACTATTTATATGTTGAATTGGAGGTTATATCATGATAGTAGAAAAACTTGAAAAGATTTTAAAAGATTTGACTTTGGCAACAGAAGACGCCGAGAAATGTGAAAGAGGCAATGCTTCTGCTGGTCGTAGACTTCGTAAAGTTGCACTAGATGCGACTAAGGCACTAAAAGAACTTCGTGCAGAAGTTATGGGCGAAATCAAAAAATGAAGATTTCAGGACAACTGTTGAAAAAAATTATTTTAGAAGAAGTTAAAAAGGTTTTTGAAAAACAAGACGGTTCCAAAGACGTAGAGCGTGTTGCTCAGTCTGTTGAAAAAGCGACAGGGTTTGAGTCCAAGATTGCTTCAATAAATACTCAAGAAGAGTTGGAAGAATTGTTGCAATTTGTTATCTCTAAATTGGACCCTCAAAAAATTAACGCAAGTCGTGCTAAAAAAGCAATGAAGACCATCTACAACAAACTATGAACGAACAAATCAAAATATTGTTATCGCATTTTTATGAATATGCCAAGAGCAGACTTGGTTTTGATAAAGATGCGTCTATTCATTTCACAGCAGACCAGGAGAATTCTAAAAATCCTCTTGGGGCAACAGCGCACTACAACCCTGACTCGATGGAAGTTACGGTCTATATTTCTGGTAGGCACCCAAAAGACATCTTACGTTCCGTTGCACATGAGTTAGTTCATCATAGACAGAACTGTCAAGGTAAGATGAAAGACACTGGTCCTACAACCCCAGGATATGCCCAAAACGATATACACCTAAGAGCGCTTGAAGAAGAAGCATATCTCGAAGGTAATATGTGTTTTAGAGATTGGGAAGATGATTATAAGGCAAATCAAGAAGTTGGAACTATTTATGAAAGTGTTATCAAAACATATACTAAGGAGAAATTAAAAATGAGCACCAAGGAAGAAATGAGAACCATCGTTAGAGAAGCAGTCTCACGAGTTCTTACACAAAATAAGATTCAGGAGATGGACTTTGAAGACGATGCCTATATGGACGACTTGGAGAAAGAATTTCCATTCCTTAAGGACGACCCAGAGATGGGTGGTTCAGCACCTGCTGACGTTCAAGCAGCAATGGATGATGAGATGCCATCCGAGGAAGAAGATGAAATGATGGAAGGCATGTGCCCAACTTGTGGAATGTCTCCTTGTGGTTGCCCTATGGAAGAAGAGGTTGTTGCAGAAGGTGACGAGATGTCCAGAACAATCACACAGATTGAAAAAATCGGTGCTGAAATTTCTCAAATCGCAAAGATGTCTATTGACCCTGCGGTAGTTGAACGAATCGAAATGATTGATGACATGGTTACCGACGTTCTCGCACAAATGCAAGGTGTGGACTCTGGGTTTGACGCTGATGGATATAGTAAGATGCCAGGGCAGCGCCCAATGGAAGAAAAGACTACTGATAAGCACGACGACAATCCAGCACTCACAGGCGACCAGAAAGACGAACTTCCAGACCACCTTCAGAAAGCAATTATTGATGCTGAAGAAGAAGTGGACGAGGAAAAGTTATCTCCTTTTCAAAGAGACCTTAAAAGACGACTAGCAATGAAAAATGCTCACGATGACCGATTGCGAAAAGAGTTCCCAGACCTTTCCGACTACGAACGTGGAAGCGCACAGTACAAAAAAGAAGGTATTGAAGACGACATCGCTTCATCAGAAGACCGTTATGGCGACATGAGACATATCTTAACCAAAATGAAATTCACTGGCGACATCGAGACTGACGTTAGAGCAATGGAGCAAGACGAGGAACTTGCTGACTGGCTTTATGGTGAGTTAGGTTCTAATGATGTTATTACTGACAAGTTTGGAACTAAACCTGGTCAGTCCACAGAATATGCTGGTGCTGACGTTCAAGACTACTTGAACACAGACGATGTGGTTCTTCCAGACATCGCCGAGACACAAGAAGACTTCTATGCTCAAATGAGAACAGACGCAAGAACTCTTTCAGAAGATTGGAGTAAAGATTTTAGAAATAAGCGCTCTGCTCTTTTAAATGAACGTCTTATGAAGGCATGGAAATTAGGTTAAAGTAAAATATAACTTTATAAACAACCCTCTGCTTCGGCAGGGGGTTTTTTGTTTGTATCCATCTATTTAGTGTGTTATGTCAAACTTTTTTAGTGATATTCAAATTCAATTAGGGCAAATTCGCAATAGTGTATTCGGGGTGTTTGATTATCAAACTGAGTTCGGGGACTTATCAGCAAAAGTTACTTTAACTAGAAGTAATGGATACGGATACGGTGTGGATGACAAACAAATCATTGACCACAGGATATATTTTGAGTATGAAAAAGACGACGGCACTTGGGACACTTTTAATAACTTTGACACTAATAGTAGTGAAGTTAGATACACAATAGCGCCTTGGCAAGTAGGTAACCTCGGTGGGGGAGATTCTAAAGCATTTACACATAATTATCTGGGCAGCCGCATGGAACTAGGTAAATATCTAGGAGTACTTCGTAAAAGTAATACAATCTTAAGAGCAAAAGTGAGAACCAGAAGCAAGCCCTTGAATTATAATCAATCTGACTTTAACTTTGCAAACGCCTCTTTGGGAAGCGTACCAATTCTATGGTCTGGTACGGGTCTCAAAAGAGTAAGTAACGGTACCAACGGTGCGATGGCACTACACGGTAACACTCTAACGCCAGCGGCTACTGACCAACCTTTCAGTAGCAGTGGTAAATTCCGTGTTGCTAATATAGATAAGACCTACGGCGCTTTTAGAGATTTACAAGTTCAGTTTCATGTAATGGTTCCTAATAGTAGTACAACTTATAGCGATGGTACTAATACCATGACTAACGGACCTGAAGCAAACCAAAGTGAAAATCTTCATGTTCAATATAAATTAGGTAATGGTAGTTGGGTGACTGGCATACTGATTACACCGAATTTGTTGACTCCAAACGTGTTAACACCGCAGAAATTTAAAATACACCAGCACACTGAAAATCTTGAGACTGTACAAATTAGATTTATATCCAGAACCCAGAATACGTCTAGCGATGATGTTTACATAATTGATTCTGTAAAAGTTTATTCTACAACTGAAGATGCTGCTGACCAGACTGGTGGTAATATTAACTGGGATGATAGTTACCTTTATTCGGACGAGACTACGGCATCTGCGCTGTGGGCTTGGGACACAAGTTATACTGACATTTATTGGGAAAATGATATTAGCACTTTGCCAACCTGGGCTGCTGAGACCGCTGACACTGACCCTTACTTTGAATTATATAATGGAGAAATAAGACAAGCAAGAGTTGTACTCGGTGCCAAAGGTATATCACAACAATGGAGCAGTGGGGGAGCACTTGTAAACTTCTTTGAAATTGCAAGAGCAGCGAAATTTAAAATTAGAATTCAAAATTGGAATCCTGCTGGATTCCCTCCAGCAGTTGGACGCAAGTCTAAGACAGTGGAAGTTGACCAGGGATTTTTTCTGTCTGCGGATTATACTGGTTCAACATATGCTGATGGTAATTGGAAACAAAAGAATCAACAGCAAAGAGTAGAGTTAGACCTTTCTAGTGTTTTTAACATAAGTGATTTTTGGGAAACTCAACAGTTGTGGGCTATTGTGGAGGCTTACGGGGTAGCAAGTAATGGTGAGCATTATCTTGTTGACTTCTATAATTTTTCAAGTCAAAACCAACCGTTTCATTTTAATCGGGACACTAATCAGTTACCTTATAGCGGATTGAGTTTTAAAAACCCAGGTATTGATTCTTACGATTTAAGTATTGGAAATGTTAGAATAAAAACAACAGATACTACATCAAGAGCATATAAGTATAATGTAGGTGTATGGAATGGTGCTGGTTGGAAACTAGGCGGAATAACCACGAATGGTTGGACTGCTTCTGGACCTTTGGATGTTCTAACGACTGGAGAAAAAGTATTCTTTAGTGGGTTTAACGACGTAAGTCCAAGAAATCCTTATTCTTATTATGGCACAGCGGGTCAGCAAGGAACATCTGATACGGGACTGCGTGTCTATACTCGTGCATTAAAAGGTCCGAATCTTACTAACGATAAAATCGACGGAAATAATATTGTAAACATCATTCCAACTCTAAGAAGAGGTTGGGACTTTAATACTAATATTGCATATAATGGTATTCAATTGGACATGTCTCATGATAATAATAGCACCTGGACTCAGAACAGTCTTGTTATTTATGCAGACCATTTGAGCGCCAGTGCCCATTGGTTTAAGATTTGGTTTACCACCAAACGAAACGGTGCTGTACTAAATACCGATATTTATAAAATACCTGGCACCTTTAGTACGTTTAATGGATTAACCTCGTTTAATGGTGTTTTCTATAGAGACCTTAACAGTGTTGTTCCCTCTGGAACACTTAATGCCAGAATCCCTAGTATTTACGATAATGCTGGATATCAAGTAAATGTTATTGTACAGGCACTTAATAACTTGGAACAAGTAATATCTAGCGCAGATAGTGGAGATATAGAAGTCAGCACCAACTTTGGTCGAGAAGCAGCAGACTTGTCAGTTGACTCTTCTATTATTGTTGAAGGAACTGGAAATACTGGTGCCAGATACGTTAAAGCAACTTTCTCTAAAAACCCCACTACTGGTCGTGCTGCATTCTTTAGGATGGACTTATATAAAACAAGTATCACTGGGGCAAATCATTTAGGTACTTTTTTCACGACAGGTACGAGCAGTAATTCAGCAGACATCGCCAGAACTGATTTTATTAAAGCAACAAGTTTTGCAAATTTTCAATCGTCGACCGACAGTTATGATAAAGTATATTTAACAGATTTGGCAGGCGTTGGTGCTTTTGGAGACAGTACAATTTGGGCAAGACTTAGACCTTTAGATGACGCAGGCACTAGTATGGACTATCAGGACGAGTCTTATCCCTATACAGGATATAAGTTTATTTTCGGTCAGGGAACTGCCATATTTCAGGAAGGGCAACTTGAAGCAAGTTATCTTTTAAAAGTCGAGGTGCGGTCGTCAAGTGGTGACAAAACTAACGATGCTTATGATTATATTACGTTAACCGCTTCTGATTCTCTTGGAAACGAAATAGTATATACTTTACCTAGCAATGGTAACAGTGCATGGTACGGCACAGGCACTAGTCAAGATTTTGTTAACGATGAAAATAATGCTGGTCTTGATATTGCAAGTTTATTAACCGATAGATATACATCAACTTCAGTTACGTGTAATCTTAAAGCATATGCTTATGGACTTGCTTCGCCTAATACAACTGCTACGCTAAAGTCTGAAATAAATAAGTCTATCACAGTCCCTGCTTGGACCTGGACCTTTGCGACACATTCTGTTACATTACCTGCGAATGACCCAAATCTTGGAAACAGGTTGGAATATACTAGATTACTTGTAAAAGGAACTGCTTCGAATGATACCACCAATGTTGCTAAGAAGTTTAGACTTAGAGTTTGGAACGACACAAATACTCTTTATAGTGGTACTGCGGAATCAGGAAGAAAAGAGTTTATCTTACAAGGTTCTGAATTTACAACAGTAGAATTTTCAAGATACGTAGATTCTGTAAATGGTAACTTTTTGGATATCTCAGATATCATTTCTGGGAATAGATGGCAATCTAATGATGTTGCTTGGGATTTAAACGCTCTCAGGGAAGACGAAACCACCACAGTCGGGAATGGTAAAGCGGGTATCCTAACAATACCTGCTCTAGATTGGGATTTACACGCTATAAATACTAGTGCAACTGTTCATAGTAGCACGTATAATGACAGAAGAATTAAAGTCACAGTTGCAAGGACCAATCTCACAGATGTTGTTCCTAAAATAAGAGTTCTTGTAAGAAGAGCAGAGACCGCTAGTGGCACAAGTCTCAGCGGTAGTTATAACCATAGAATAATATTAACACCAACTAAACTGGATACGACGGGTGCAGTAGCATCGGACCTTACCGAAGATTTTTATTTTTATCTCTCTGATTTAACAAATCGTTCTGGCAATCCTATTTCTATGATTAATATTTATGATACTGTTGAATACGATGTCCATATCCAAGGGGCATATATTGATAACGGCGGTGGAGTCGTTACATTTGGCGACGCCGCAGTAAAAGAAGTTACGTCAAGTGCTTCGTGGAGAATAAATACGAATACAACCACTGCAACATTAGCGACAAATACAGCAAATTCCAAGTCGCTTGATTTAAATATCAGAGGTCTTGTTTCCTCTACTTCCACGCAAAATCCAGATGGTTTTAACATTACATTTACAAGAAGCGACACCAATGCTCAATCTACCTCTTTTATTTCTTTCGGTAGTGCAAATGTAAATAATTCCACTCCTAATAATATTTCAATAGCGCAATTATATGATGATATTGCAACAGTTAATCATATTCTGACTTGTCAAATCGATGCGAAGGTGGGTTCGAGCATAGTACAGACTGTTTCAAAGGCAGTCGCAATGTCCGCAGAACCCAAGATAGAAATTCAATTTTCATCATTGGGCGGTCCACTTGTCGCACCAGGTGGTGGTGAACATATTGCAATTCAATTTAAACCCAAGATAACTGCTGGTTTTCTTTCTGCCGATGAAACTATCAATCTTTCATTTGTGTTAGATGGAAAAATTACGACGCTGACGTTGACTGGGGATGAATCAAATAATTGGCAATATATAACATTACCTACAACAAAAAACGTAAATACAAATACTTCTACAGTTGACGGAACTTACCCTTTAACTCTTGGAGCAGATTATAGTATGAATCGAGGGCAATCTAATAATTTAGTATCTGGTGATATCGAGAGTAAATCATATGATAAAATATATCACAGGTTTCCAAAAGTTCTAGATACTATGGCACACAATTTTGATGCCAATGGTGACGGTCAAATTGTATTTTCATTTGATAAAGTTGGTGGACTAGATGCCAATTATATAGACAATAACCCTGAGTGGGATTTTACTATTACCATAGAAGAAGAAGTAGTAGGTACCCTTGACTCTGCGATGTTAAATTTGACTAAGACCACTACTAGTACTGCCGCATTCTTTAACACAAACAGTATTCCTTTAGTTTCAAAAATTCCACTAGAAGCAAACTATTCTTCTAATATAACAATGATTCTTCAAGAAGATTTTAGTAACAACTTTTCCCTTCATCCGTCAGCGGGTCCGAATAATTATGTTAATACTTTCAACAATAATAATTTAAATACATCTGCGCCAACGTTTGCTTACAGTTATTCTGGTTCTTCACGTACTTTTCAAATGAATAATGTTACCATGAACGATATTGCGAATTATCCGAATACAACTGTTGTTCCATTTGATGTCGAATTTACTGATGTTCCAGGAACATATGCTCTTAGTGGAAAGAGAGTCTCCTTCAAAGTTCCTATAGATTTTGATAATTATTTTACAAATGCAGAACCTTACTTTTCTTTTGGTTTGAAGATATCGCATAAAGATACTTCTAATATCGTTCGCACAACAAGTGGTTCTTATATACAATCCAGTGGTGATATAATTCCTGCAAATAGTGTAGATGATGCGAAGAAAGAAGAATTTAGACAGACTTCTAACTATAAGGTCAGAGATTTCACACAAGATGAAAATGGAGATTATTATTTTACGTTTGATTTAGATATAGATGATTCAGCAGTCGATTGGACCTTTACTCCAGTTATAAACCCTCAAAACCATGTAAATTATCAATTGCTTGTCTACGTTGAAGATTTATTATTTACATATGATGGAGATACCAAAGTTGACACTAGTGACTCGGAAGCAGGTACTGAACTTGTCCCAAGTGCTACGCCGAGAGCGGTTTTCAACGATATATCTACCTGGGATATTATTGTCCCAATCACAAGTTCTGATAACTTGTGGTCGAAAAATAATGCTCTGGAAGTTATATCTATTGCTTCTAATTTCTCTGCAAGTGCTGATGATTCTTCCACTCAGGTTAATTGGTCTTTTGACTACGAACTTGAATCCGAAAACAGTAAACCCTATTCTAGGTCAAAAATTAAACCTAGCGTTAGATATGAATTGAAAAACAGTGGAGGCAGTTCATTTAAAGTTTCTTCTTCTAGCGGCAGTGAATCAACAGTCGCAAGCACTGTGAACTCTTCTTTCAATTTATTAACTTCACTTAACAACAATTCTTATGACCCGATGCAAGATTTGGAAATTATTATAAGACCTCAAACCCAGGTTAAATCTTATACTAGACGGACTAGTAACCTTGCTGGTTCCGTATATTCTCATGTAAATAGGGAAACAACCTTAAGTGTGAATTATAAAGATTTAATTATTCCATCATTTGATGAACTTGATGTTGATTCTTTTTTGAATCAAGACAAGGTTGTTGGAGATACTAGTTTTGTAAACGAAATATTTTGGTTTTATAATAAAGAAGAGTTAAAAAACAGAACGCAAGTATTCGATTATTCTAAGGAAAAAATAAAGATTGTAAGAAAAGTCAGACAGGGCGGCGAGGTATTCGATATAAACCACAGTGAAGTTGTTGATATATACGGTCCTAACGTAACGAGAACGAGTCATTCTTCTGACTTATGGAAAATATCTTGGACAGATGTTCTGAGTAATATTACTCCGTATACAGCAAACAACAGTGGTTTAGATTCAAGCAAACCATATTCATTTGAATATGAACTCACTCCTTGTTTTGCATATCATGAAGGTGCCAATCCAGCAGATGAGTCTATCATAGAAGTTACTGATAAAAAGATTTCCACGTTTCTTTTGCCAGATGAGTTTCCTATAGGAAATAATGGTGTCAAAGATTTGACATATAATCATAACAGTGAGCACTCAATTGAACTTTTATGGAAGCACGTTTATAATGAGGATGTAAACACACTTAGAAGTATCGGTGCAAAAATCTATTTTGATATATATTGGTTTTTTGATGAAACGGATGAGCAGAAACAAAAGATTAATATTATGAGACCAAAAAATAAAAAATCAAAATTTTATAAAGAAAAGCAAGTAGATACTGATACTTGGAATCTTATAGATAGAATAGAATATTCTTATCCCAATGATGATACACTGGGGGAAGAGTATGATTTTTCTTATATATGGGATTATGACAAAATGGAAGATGATTATAAAACAAATATAGCAATCATCACAGTTATTGAGAGTGAAGTTGTTGGAAATGGGTTATCACAAACTGTGTCGTCCAGAGGTGCATCTAACACATTAATTTCCGTTGTTGACACAGATAGAAAAAACAGAAAAAGAAAAATGCTCGCTGAGAAAGATTTGACAAGAGAATCACTTCGGTCCATTAAGAGAGGCGTCGAATTTGACTTGACTCATATTCCCAACCTGGAGCAAGTACCAATTTCAGTTACAAGAAAGAAGGCAAAACCGAGAGGTAGCAATAAACCTTATAGTTCCTCCACATAATTTATTCTCCCTTTATCCTCCTAAAGACTAATTATAGTTGATAATTTTCATTTTTTTACTTGACCTGGAGGAACGTTTATGATAGATTTAAGAAGAATGACGAGGAAGTTTATTGTGAGCGAAGGCAAACAACAAGTTAATTGGCAAGCACTCGTCCAATCCATTGACGAGGCACTAACCTCTATTCGAACTGGTTCACTCCGAGATAACAGAAGAGTTGAACTTGCAAAACATAATCTAAAAGAAATCAAAAGACATCTTAGAAAAGCAAATGAGAGAATAGAAACTCTCGAAGAGCAACTTCGTATTCTTGAAGAAAATAATAATATAGAGAAGAAGGAAAAGTAAATGGGTGGATTAGGTGGACACGTAGACCATCTCTACGATAATACAGACTTATCATTCACAGATATGATAAAAATTATGACTGCTGCCTCCAACGGTGAAATCACTGGTGGTGAAAAACTTGATGGTCAAAACTTATTTGTTTCTTATTCCGTCAAAGACGGCAAAGCAAAGGCAGCACGTAATGTTGGCAATGTTAAGAAAGGTGGCATGGACGCCGAGGCGCTCGCTGCCAAGTTTGCTGGACGTGGTACACTAGAAAAGGCATTTAATGGTGCTTTTGAGGCATTCGTCGATGCAGTTACGCAGATGTCAGACGAAGTCAAACTTAAAGTATTCGGTCCTGATGCTAATATCTTTTACAACGCAGAAGTAATGGACCCCGAGAATCCGAATATTATTAACTACAATTCAAAGAGTCTCATTATTCACAGAGATGGACACGGGGAATATGACAGAGAATCAGGTAAAGTCACAGATAGAGATGTCTCCGATGAAGCAACTCTCTTGGGGAATGCCCTTAAGTCAGTTCAAAAGTCAGATAAAGAGGGTGCTTTCGGGATAGAGATGAAGGCAGTCGAGAGATTGCGTGCATTAGACGGTGATGAGGCATTAAACTCTGCGACGAGTAGACTAAAACAATTACTCTCCACATCAAATGTAGGTACAGGTGCTACAGTTGGTGAGTATATTATATCTAAATTGGATGCTCTTATCGAAAGAATGTTCCCAGACTTAGATGAAGATACCAAAAAGATGATTATGCAGCGTATGTTTGGGGTAAAAGGCACGACTGCTACACAAATATATAAGCGAATTAGCGACCCTTCGGTCAAATCAGCAGTCCGAGACTTTATCAAAGACCAAAAGCGAGTTAGAAAAGAAATTATTTTTCCTCTTGAGGACATTGTACACGATTTTGCTGTTGCTATGCTTGACGGATTGAAGTCTAGGTTCGTTCTTTCCCACAAAGACGAGATAAATCGCATCGCCGACAGACTAGAACAGGCAATCACAGACATTGAAGCAGAGGGTGATGATACAAAAACCCAAAAACTTAAAGCAGGATTGGGAAAATTAAAGAGTTTGGACAAGATTTCGTCCTCAATGGAAGGTTTTGTATTCGCCTATGACGGTCATACATACAAGTTAACAGGTTCTTTCGCTCCCGTTAACCAGATTATGGGTCTTTTGCCTTGGGAAAAGAAAAAAGGTGGAGATTTAAATGAAAACCAAGAAGAAACCCAGAGAATAGGTTTATTTCCAGGTAAATTTAAACCACCTCATACAGGACACTTCCTTGGTGCCAAAGAAATGATTGATTCTTACGGTGCTGACAAGGTTTTTGTTATTATTTCCAAGCGAGGAGTCAAGAGAGAGACTGAAAAAGGTCTTTTTGTTGTTATGCCAGAGACATCTGAGAAGATTTGGAATAAATATATTAATGAAAACGGTTATAAGGGCAAAATTATAGTAAATGTGTCCTCATTTCCCTCTCCAATCGTTGATACATACGAAATGTTAAAAGAATTTCCTGCTGGAACAACTGTTTTAGTGTCAAAAGGTGAGAAAGACGTAGAAGACCCAAGGTTTTCTCGCATGCAGCAGTTCATTGAAAAGAATAATTTGTCTGTTAGGGCAGAAATGGTGGATGGTTCAATGTCCGACACGGGTGCAAGTGGTACTAAACTAGGTTTAGCAGTTGCAAACGGCGATTTTGAAACATTCAAAAAAATGGTTCCTCTTTCTGGTGGTTCTGCTATGGAACTTTGGGAAGAACTTACAAGTCAAGTCATCGATGAGGAAAATAATGCTTTTCAAGAGGCACTTTTTGAGATGATTGACGAAGCAATTAGCATTGATAACAATCTTGTCCCTGGTGGACAACTTGGGGGACCTCAAAGGTCCGATGAAGACGACTCAACCGAGGATGAAGAATCCGAAACAGAAAAATCCAATAAGAAAGGGGGTGAATCTAATACCGAGGTTGAGGTAACAACGAAAACTGTTGTTAATGTTTCCGTAAATGGCAATGATGTCAATGTCACTACCAACGAAAGTAGTGAAGAAGAAACAAAAGAGGTTATCAGTGAAGAGTCGGAAGAACCGACGGAAAGAGGGATTATTAATTTAGATTTTGGCATGAGGTTACCAAGAATGCAACTACCTCAAATCAAATCTACGGATGTTTCAGAATTTATTAAATGGTTGGACGAAAAAGAAGTTGATTCTTTAGAGACCTCGATGCGGGTCGGAGAACTCACCCCTATTCAGAAAGAAATTAATTTAGATAAAACTGATTCAATGGCAGAAAAGCATAATTCAGGAGAAATTAATTTATCTACTGGAAAACCTGTTATGGTTTCTAGTGATGAATATCTTATCGATGGTCATCATAGGTGGTACGCTCTTCGAGAATTAAATCCAGAAAATAGACTTGACGTTGTTATAATTGACACTCCTATTTTAGATTTGATTTCACTTATGAAAGAATTTCCGAAAACAACCTACAAGGCACCAGTAGATGAAATGTCTATCGAATCAGTTAATGAGTCTTATGGCAAGATTGACGGCGGTGGTCCAAGCGTTGTCAATGTAGGAAAGATGAAGATTATTATCGATGTAGAGGATATGGACCTTGAACCTTCCAAACACGGCGAAGAACGACGTTTCCGACACGGAAAAGGTAAAACAATCTCCAAGGATGCTATCCTACAGGCAGCAGAACGAGGTTTGGGACTAGTTATACAAGACTATGCTAATGGCGAGGTAGCAAACGGCGAGGCGTTTGTTATTCGACATAAAGCAAACGCAAAAACACCTGCTTTAAATTTAGTTGGTGCTTTGGAAATGAAAAAAGGTCCAGACACTATGAAGATTATTACTGTTATGAGAAAAGATGATTTTAAGACAGATAATTTCGGTGGTGGCAAACAAAAAACTTATAACGTTTGAGGAATAAAAATGATTAATAGAAATGAAATGATTCAGGAACTTAAACTTCGTAACTTTATTAAAAGAGCGATTAAAGTACGAGCGAAAAATAAAAAACAATCGAATATTTGGGAAGAATATGAACTTAGAAACATTATTCGTAAACTACTGAAAGAATCATCCACAGAAAAGGTCCAGCATCGGTCGACTGGAATTAATGTTCTTGAAGACCTTTTAAAGAAGGTTGTTCCTGTATTAGAAGCAGATTATAAAATGCTCACGACAGATGTTAAACAAAGAAAATCTTTTTCTGCTCATATTATCGTTGCTACTGAAAATGCACTTGCACCTGTTATGGCAAATAAAGAAGCAGGTGAAGAAGACGATAAATTTATTGGTATCAGTGAGATTGAAGATATTAATGAAATAGAAGTTGAAATCGGAGAGAAACCAGAAGACGACGATGCTTTTATTGATATTGATGCAGACAAAAAAGAAAAAGAGGAAGAAGAAGGTAATTTCGAAAATCTCGGCGATGAAGATAAAACTGGTGCGAATTTCGCACAGGCGACCTTCGATAAAATCGAGAAACAGATTATCGATGCTTATTCTTTATTAAATAATGAAGAGGACCAAAAACTTTTTTATGATTACCTTATCACAAATATAAAATTGTATTTTGATAAATTTGAAAATGAACTCGACCCTGACATTACAGAACCTACTACCGATGAGTATGAAGAAGAGAAAGATGATATCGAGGACGAAGCAGAACTAGGCGGAGAAGAAGAGTTAGAACTATAACTTTTTGTTTCCTACTGACTATTTATAACAGTTATTTTTAATATTGGAGGACATTCAAATGTCAAAACAGAGAAGAATTAAGAAAGGTATTAAGCAGAAATTAAAACTTGACGTTGCTGCTGGTACTTACGCAACAGATGCTGCGGCAATTGCAGCACTCAAAGCAGGTGTTGCTGCTGGTACAATCGATGATGATGATTTACTTACTTGGATTATCGACCCAGACCAGGACAACTTGGCAACAGACGACGCAGGTCGTAAAGAAGCAATCAAGGCAGGTCTTACAGACGGCGTTGCTGCTGGCAATATTCTACAGAGTGCTGGCGAAACTGAAGAAGCAAAGAGTACAGACCCAGTTGATGCTGATACAGATGCAGGCGGGACTGATGACGGTGCCGAGGTTGATGCAGGTGCAGACCCACTTGACCCTGCTGACGACTAATCGAGGTTTAGTTGCACAACGAACGACCTTATAAAACTTATTCTGTCTCAAAGCAATTAAAAGATGAAAACAAAATAAATGAACTCTTTGAGATTCAGTTATCGGCGCTGAGTCTCGAAGAAGTCATTTCTTTGAAATTAGAACTCGCCACAAGAGAAATGGATGGCAAGATGTACGGTCTTCCTATTTGGAAAAACCTTCCAATGATAATCAAGGACGCAGTTCTCAGGACTGCAATTTCTGCATCTGCAACCCGACGAGATGCTGCAAGATTCCTTGGAATCAAATATTCCAACCTTCGGGAAACCCTTAAAAATTATGGACTTTTTCATTATTTTAAAAAAAGAACTTAACAAGACTTATTTTACAGTATATATTAATTAAGTAAGAAATATATCCTAAGAAGAAAAAACTCAAGTCTGAGTCTGAGTAAATAAGTCTATTACTCTTCAAATAACCATTTAAGAATCATTCCATTAATCCTCTGAGTTTCTACTTACTAATAGTTTTAGCGAGGGTAGAGACTTGAAAATAAGTAAGCATATAAAAATTGGTATCACATCTCAATGTGATGAAAATCTTTTTGGGAACGGACTTAAGTCTAATGTCTGGTTTCTTTATAGATTATTAAAAGGTGTAGGATATGATATACATCTTGTCTCAGAGTCTGATAAGCATCATGGAAATAAATTATTAGGTGTAGAGATTAAAAAATTAGATACTTTAACAATACAAAATTATAATATTATTATTCAGTGTGCTAATTCTCTTTCTGATACGTGTAGGAAGATTCTCAGAGGGAATGGAGGTATTGTAGGTTCTTGTGAATATGGAAATAAAATTCTTATTGATATGGGCACAATGGTATATGGAGGTCCTGGAGAGGCTGGGTTTACAATGCCAGACGTAGACTTCTATTGGACGTCTCCTCATTTTGAAAGAACAAAAAACGCACTTCAAACTTTAGCAAAAGCACCAGTTAGTATTTGTCCCTATATTTGGTCACCAGAAATCATCACTAAATCTTACATGAATGCTGGGTATAATCCCTATTTCGGAGACCATGTAAATTTAAAGAATATTGCAATAATGGAATCAAACCTTTATATGGTTAAAACTTGTTTTATTCCTATGTTAATCTCAGAAGAATTATATGATAGAGACTCAGATATGATTGAAAACGTATTCAATGTAGGTTCTTCGAAATTAAAAGATAAAAAGAATTTTCAGAGATATTGTAGCAGATTTAACTTAGTGAAGGATAAGAAGATGTCTTTTGAGGGTAGATGGGCACTTAACTTCTTGCTTCATAAGGGGTATGCAGGTACGATAGTCTCTCACCAGTGGTGCAATGAATTAAATTATCTTCAATTAGAGGCAATGTATCTTAATTTACCTTTTGTACATAATAGTGATACTTTTGAAGAACATGGTTATTATTACTCAGGGTTTGATGTACATGCAGGCGCTGATGCACTAGCAGAAGCAATTAACGAACATCCGAAGCGGTATTTAGAAGATAGAACAAAGAACAACGAACTTATGTGGACATATAGTCCCAATAATAAAAAGAACGTTGATGGTTATGTTGAACTTCTAGAGGAACAAATTCAGAAACATTTCTCGGAAGGAGAATTTTGAACAATTGGAAGGTATTAAAGTTAGATAGTTCATACCGACCTATTCAAGTTATTGACTGGACTGAAGCATTTAATATGGTTCTCTCTGGGCGAGCAAATGTAGTTGAGTATAAAGAAAATCATTTTGTCCATTCAGTCAATGAAAAATTCCAAGTTCCTTCCGTCATAGCAATAAACCGATATGTTAAAAAAGCAAGAGTAAATCTCAGAGTTACAAGAAAAAATCTTTTTCTAAGAGACAATTATATATGTCAATATTGTGATAATAGGTTCACAAAGGGTGAGTTAACAATAGACCATGTTACTCCAAAATCAGCAGGTGGTCCAAAGACATGGGAAAATATTGTCACTGCTTGTCGAAAATGTAATCAAAAGAAAGCAGACAAATTACCAAGGGAAGCAAATATGTTTCCAACAAACCCTCCAAGAACACCTTCCGCAAAGATGTTCGTCAATATAGTGCAAAATGTTGATGAGTGTTGGAAGAAATATATAGAACCTTATTGTTACTGATTTACTTTTTTATAATCAAAGACAACTGCTTCACCTCGCTTAATTGCAGCAAGCGCTTCTAAAAGTGTACCTCTAACTTGTTCCAGGGTGGCACTATAACTAATAGGACTGTTGCACTGTCCAGTAATCAAATTGCAGTATCTTGAATCAATTGAATGAATCATGCCTACAATCTCTCCGTTCTTATTGACAATCGGAGAACCACTCGAACCAGGCGCAGCACTAAGATTATACATTGAAAATAATCTACCTGCTTTCCCAGACTGAATTATGAATTCTCCATTATACAACCCTTCTGTAAAAAACACTCCACCCCCTGTTGAACTTGGATTGTAAATGCCTTTCGGTGCTGCAATATTATAAACTTTATCTCCATATTGAGGAACTGCCCCTACTTCCAGTTTTGGGGCATTAATAGACGTCTCAACAATACAGGTGTCGGCAGAAACGTTTCTAACCCAAGGGAATTCTTTTACTTTGAACTTTTGTCCATAAGCATTAACAACTAACATACTAGGTTTTGTTATTATCTCTACTTCTCCTTTAAACTTAAGATTATCTCTTATATGTGAAAAAACTTTTCTATCAAAGTCTTTTAGAGAATATTCTTCGTTCTCGCAAATATGGTCTGCCGTAAGGACAAGGGTCCTCGGAGGTTTACCAGGAATAAATTCATTCCAGACAATTGCCCCTGAACCTGTCGATTTCATATTTAATAGTTCTTTGCATTCGTTTGTTTTCTGTGCGGTCTGCCCGCAAACTTCAATTTTTACTGACTTATTTATTTGGACAAAAGAATTTTTTATTGTAGTCGGGTGTTTCACTAGAGAAGTACAACCTCCTACAAGTCCAACAAGCATAAGCAAAAAAAGTTTTCTTATCATAAAGGTCACCCTCCTGTGCGCTCTATAAGTAAATAGGGGAAAATGAATAAAAAAGTAAAAGACCTATTTATTGATACGAAAGGAACAATATGTCGAAGAAAATATTTGTTATTGACACCAGTGTTTACCTCACCGACTTCTCCTCTTTAAAGGCATTCGAAGATAATGATATTATCATACCCTTTAAAGTTCTAGAAGAAATTGACAAACATAAAAAACGTCAAGATTCAGTTGGTTCTAATGCGAGAAATATTATAAGAACACTTGATGAACTTAGGGAGATTGGTTCATTACACGAGGGTGTATCAATGGGCGAGGGTTATGGTACTGTAACTGCCAGGGGGTATGATGCGGAATTATTACCTATTGACTGGGATAAAAACGACCCAGACAATCAAATCATCGCCACAGCACTTACTGTAAAAAAAGAAAATCCTGATTGCAAGGTAACTCTTGTATCTCGGGATATCAATCTGAGAGTTAAGTGTGATTCTATCGGTCTTTTGACTGACGATTATCAGGCGAGTCAAATTATTGAATCTCTTGACGAGATTTACTCTGGATATACAGATTTTATTATGAGAGATAAAGACATCGATGATTTTTATTTAGGAGAGCATATCTACGCACCTTTACCAGAAGAAAATGAGATGCCTTTAAACGGAAATGAGTTTCTTGTAATGACTTCTGAGATAAATGAAAAGAAGACTGCACTTGCAAGATTTAAGAATTATAACACGCCACTTTTAAAAATTCCAAACAAAAGGGTAGTATGGGGCATAAAACCTCGAAACAAGGAGCAGACGTATGCTCTTGACCTTCTAATGGACCCTTCTATATCACTCATAACACTGGTTGGTAAAGCAGGTTCTGGTAAAACTTTGTGTGCCATCGCCGCAGGTCTTCAGCAGACTCTTGACGACCACAGTATGAGTACCCAGAAATCTATCTATACAAGATTGATTGTCTCTCGTCCAGTTGAACCTCTTGGAAAAGATATTGGTTTCTTACCAGGAACAATGGAAGAGAAAATGGAACCTTGGTTAAAACCAATTCAGGATAATCTTAAGTTTCTTATGGTTGATGATTCTGCCACTCTTCAGGAATATATGGATATGGGCAAAATAGAGGTTGAGGCACTTACCTACATTAGAGGGCGTTCTATTGCTAATGCCTTTATCATAATTGATGAAGCACAGAACCTTACAAAGCACGAACTCAAAACTATTGTAACTCGTGTCGGCGAGGGAACCAAACTTATTCTTACTGGCGACGTCGAGCAAATAGATAACATCTATATCGATGAAAGAACCAATGGTTTAACTTACGCTGTCGAAAAAATGAAAGAGCACGAGATAACAGGGCACGTCACTTTAAAGAAGGGCGAGCGTTCTGCTATAGCAACATTAGGTGCTAAAATTCTCTAACTTTTATGTTATTATAATCTTATGAAAAACTACATCACAAAATCACACAAAAGTGTTATGAGAGAACGAAAAGAATATACCATCTTTGGAACAATCAATGTTTTTGTTAAAGACCCGCTTTCACAAGAGATTAATTTAACTAATGTTATTATGGACCTTGAGGAGACAATACCTCAACACCTATTTCATGAAGTTGATATGATAATAATCGGTCAGTTCAATGAATTGAAAGATAGAGGTGTTCGTGCAGCGTTCATGGACGGTGCTGTATATGCAACAAACGAACAACCATCAGAAGAACAATTATTTGAAGATATCATTCATGAAATCGCACACTCTGTAGAAAAATCTTATCATTATGAAATCTATGGAGACGACCTTATTGAGAAGGAATATCTTGGAAAGAAAAAAAGATTTTTAGATTTGCTTCAAGCAAACGGAGTCAGGGTCCCGAATAGAATTCGGTATGAAACAGAATATTCTAAATTATTTGATGAATTTCTATTCTACCAGTTAGGGTATGATAAGGTTACACCTTTTAGTCAAGGATTGTTTTTATCACCATATGCTTCAGTATCGGTGTCTGAATATTTTGCCACTGCATTTGAGTACTATTTCGTACAGTCAAATTTGTCTTATGTAAGGGAACTTTGCCCTCAACTATTTATTAAGTTGAGAAAAATATCTGAAATAGGAGAATAATATGAAAAAGAAATTTATTTTAAACATTGATATTATAAAAAGTAAAAAAAAGATTTTTGCACACATTAACAAAAAACCAAGTGTAATCATTACTGAATCAGATGTCAGAAGAGAACTTAGAAGAGGTAAGATAAACGCTGGAGATTTAAAAACCCAGACAGAGAATCTTTTTATTTTTGACTTGATTACTAGAGAACTAGAGATTGACGATATCACTATGACCGACTTGACAGAAAGTTATGGAGCATCTGAACTTCCAGTTTTTGAACTGGAGGAAGAAGATAAACCACCTGTTCGTAGGACCAATACAAGAAAACCCAGAACAAGAAGAAAGACTAATACACCAAAGAAATAAATAAACAATTAATACTTGACGAAACCTGCTTTTTATGCAATAATATAGAGTAATAAAGAGTAGAGGTTTGTATGTCGCATATATCTTTTTCAGCACTCAAGAACTGGAATCAGTGTCCTTATTATTATAAGATAACTTATGTTGATAAGATAAAGGGTTTTGTAGGAAATCATTACACAGCATTTGGGACTGCCCTCCACGAGGTGTGTGAAAAGAAAGCAGAAGAACCAAATTTCTCTGATGAAGAAAATCTTTTTGAGACAGCATTTCTTAGAGAACTTAAAAATCTACCAGAACATGTCCGCAAAGATATTAAATTAAAAGATGTAGAACAGATGAGAACCCAGGGCAAGAGGTTGTCTGTTATTGCAATGCCAGCATTAAAGTCACATTTCGGAGATTTTGAAGTTGTGTCAACAGAAGAAGACTTATACGAGTCAATTGAAAATTTTGAAGACTACAATTTCAAAGGGTTTATCGATTTGGTAATTAAGACATCTGATAACAAATATCACGTCATCGATTGGAAAACCTGCTCCTGGGGTTGGAATACTCAAAAGAAATCAGACCCAATGACAACATATCAATTAACTTATTATAAACATTTTTATAATCAAAAGCACAACATTCCTCTTGAGGATATCGAAACACATTTTGCACTCCTTAAAAGAACAGCAAAAAAAGATTTAGTAGAAGTCTTTAGAGTCACTAGCGGCAAGAGAAAAATGTCCAATGCTTTAGAACTTCTGGATAGAGCACTTTATAATATTCAGAGTGGAAAATTTATTAAAAATAAACTGGCATGTAATAGATGTGAATTTAAGAACACCGAACATTGTCCATAGGAGAAAGAATGACAAAAAATAAAAAAATTAAAGTACTGACCTTATCCGACCATCCTTTGTTTTCAACAGGTGTCGCTATACAAACCAAAATGTTTATTGAGGCAATGCTGAAGACCGACAAGTTTGAATTTATATCATTGGCGGGTGCGATTAAACATAGAGACATGTCGCCCGTTAAAACAGAACAATACGGCGATGCCTGGAAGATATTTCCTGTTGAAGGATATGGAAGTCAAGAGGTTGTACGCTCAATACTTAGAACAGAGAAACCTGACATTATGTGGATTATGACCGACCCTCGTTATTGGCAATGGTTATGGAAAATCGAAGACGAGATAAGGGCACAGGTTCCTATTTGTTATTATCATGTGTGGGATAACGGACCCGCACCAAAATATAATAAAAAGTTTTACGACTCAAACGACTTAGTAGTCTCCATTTCTAAACTAACAGAGGAGATGGTAAATGAAGTTGGAACAACAGCAAAGCATATCCGTATCCCTCATACGATTGATGAGAGTGTTTATAAAATCTTACCAGAAGAAGAAGTATCACAATTCCGCAAAGAACATTTCGGAGATGATGATAAAGTTATTTTCTTTTGGAACAATAGAAACACACAGCGCAAGAATGCTACGACTCTTATGTGGTGGTTTAAAGAATTTTTAGATGAAGTTGGACATGATAAAGCAGCACTTCTTATGCACACTAACCCAGAAGAACAGACAGGCGCTGATTTGCAATCAAGTATCAACGCACTAGGTCTGGACAACGGAGAAATTATGCTTTCACCTTTGAAATATGACCAAGAGAAGATGTCAATGCTTTACAATTCGTCAGACTGTACAATTAATATTTCAGATGCAGAAGGTTTTGAATTATCTACGCTTGAGTCTCTTGCTTGTGGCACTCCAATTATTGTTAACAAGACTGGTGGGTTAAAAGAGCAGGTCACCGACGGCAAGATTACATTTGGCATCGGGATTGAACCGAGCACAAAGACAATAATTGGTTCACAACAAGTCCCTTATATTTATCAAGATAGAATAAGCAAGGAGGATTTTATAAAAGCGCTGAAAGAGTTTTGTTCTTTGTCGAAAGAGGATAGAACTCGTTTAGGTCAACTTGGATATAATCACATCGTAAAAAAATATAATAGTAAAAACTTTTCTGAACAATGGGCGAAAGCACTTACCCAACTTCACAAGACAGGCGGTTCTTGGAAGAATAGAAAGCATCAAAACTGGGAGATTATTGAACTATGAATAAAAGAAAAATTCTTGTAAGAGGACCAGCATTATCTCGCTCTGGTTATGGCGAACATTGCCGCACAGTTCTACGAGCACTTCGTTCTGACGACAGAAATGAAGTTTATTTACTGAACGTCGGTTGGGGTCATTCTGGTTGGATTGCAGAAGATACGGAAGAACGAGAATGGATTGACAATACAATTATGAATACTGCCAGGGTGATACAATCTGGCGTTCGTGATTTTTCAACATCCGTTCAAGTGCAACTTCCCTCCGAGTGGCAAAAATTATGTGAATACAATATTGGTATCACGGCAGGTGTAGAAACCACATCAGCACCTGAAGATTGGAACACTGCCTGCTTGGAAATGGATAGGGTTATTGTACCTTCACAACACTCGAAAGAGTGTTTTTCTGAAAACGTGCAAGGGATTGTAGAAATTATTAATTTTCCAGCAAGAGTTATAAAATCAAAAAAAGTTGATTTTAATTTAGAGACAGATTTTAACTTTTTAACTGTAGCGCAATGGAATCCAAGAAAAAATTTAGAACAAACTATCTCTTCATTTATTCAAGAGTTCCAAAATGAAGAAGTTGGTCTCATTATAAAGACAGGCATCGCAGGCGGTTCTCATATTGATAGGGAACAGACTAGAGAGCGTTTACAGTTGTTATTAAATCACTCGACGCAAAATAGAAAATGCAAAGTTTATCTTTTTCACGGTTCTCTGTCTGATGGTGAGATGGTATCGCTTTATAAAAGTAAAAATATCTCTGCCTATATTACAACCTCACATGGAGAAGGTTTTGGACTTCCTGTATTTGAGGCAGCACAATATGGCGTTCCAGTTATTGCGCCCAACTGGGGCGGGATTAGAGACTTCTCAGGCGATTCATTTATAGAGTTGGAATACGAGGAAAAGGAACTAGAAGAGCATCAAGTTTGGGAAGGTGTATTGGAGGCAGATAGTAGATGGTGTTTTCCTAAAACCACTGCTGTTCGCTCGCAAATGAGAGAAGTTTATAACAATATAAGCAAATATAAAAAGCAAGCAAAAGCGCATCAAAATTTTATAAGTGAAAATTTCTCTGAACAAAGTATCAATTTATGTTATAATAATGTTATAGACGATGTTTTAAAAGTAACAGAAACACTAGGAGACAAAAATGAGACTGAGTAGTCAAGCAATGAGTGCTATTATGTTGGCATTACAAAAAAGTTTATTAGAACAAACTGATATCATTCCTGTATTAGAATCTTTTGATTTCACGAAAGATGAGAACACGAAACGCTGGGGAACCAAGGCAGGCGAACTTGTTGTAACCAACCCACCTACATTTAATATTGAAGACGTACTAACCCAACAGGATAATTAAAAGTGCCCCGCTACTCCTACAAATGCTTGCACTGTAAAACCACTTTTCAAACCTTTCATGGAATGAAGGAATCAATAGAACAGTGCGAGGTTTGTGGATGTGATGACGCCGAAAAACTCAAAAGAGTTTATGATAAAATAAATGTAAAAAAAGTAAAACAGAATAAGCAAATATCCGCAGGCGAGCGAGTAAAAGAATTTATTGAGACCTCACGAGAGGTTCTGGAACAGCAAAAAGAAGAGGCAAGAAAAGAAGATGATTGAGCAAATTATTATTTATTTTTTATTTCCTCTTTCTATTATCGCTTGTGGCATGCTTGTTTGGTATATTAGAAAAATTCTTTCCGTTATGGAAGAGAGGTCTCTTGAGATTAATGAGAGATTCTCTGTATTTCACGACTTCCTCGAAGAGACCTACAATTCGGACCTGTTTTACGGTGAACCTAGATTAAAACAAC
>Ga0181393_1000094_pt1 | contig 28905 bp, 42 predicted proteins | sample 16SPOviralmetaG_FD_130122 | JGI IMG/M metagenome (GOLD analysis project Ga0181393, IMG submission 130122) | Marine viral communities from the oligotrophic San Pedro Time Series (SPOT) site, San Pedro Channel, CA, USA - 16 SPOT_SRF_2010-10-21 | ecosystem: Environmental > Aquatic > Marine > Strait...
CTTTAATTCCTCATCGTTTAATTCATGCACAAACCGATGTGGTGAAATCTTAGCGATATACAGGGCTTCGGCCTTGATGTAATTTCCAATCCCTGCTACGACCTTTTGGTGCATCATCGCTTTGGTCACATTGTAGTGATTAACTTTCCGAAATCTTTCAGCCCACAAATCAAAGGAAACTTCTTCGTTCAAAATATCAGGGCCAAGTGATTTTTCAAGTTTGGTCATCAGTTCCTTACCTGCAATATCGGGGTTTAAGACTTTGAAAGTCCCAAAACGACGATAATCTTTGTAGTGAATCAGTTTCCCATCATCCCTTTCAAAAGATAGACGGCCATGTTTCGGAGATTTATTTTGAATCCTCCATGTTCCACTCATTCCGAGCGTATGAAATATAATAAAACCATTATCCATTGTCCAATAAATGAATTTACCTTTGCATTGAACCGACTTTACTTTGACAGGTAAAGACTCCACAAAATCATCCACATCATTTCGGACTTGTTTAGCCCGATAAGATTCATCATAAAAATCAATAGAGGTCAATTCACGACCTGCAAAAAATTTATTCAAACGGTTAGTGATTCTTTTAACTTCGGGGCCTTCGGGCATAACTACCCATTATCCAAACGCCTATTTTAATCTTTAACAAAGCGAGGGTTCAACCATTCATCAACCGAATTACCACTCACAATTTCATAGTGCAACGAGGAATTAGGTTTAGGGCGATATACTCTAACGGCATTGGTGTTGAAAATAAACTTTGCACCTTTGGCTATTTTAGTATTGTTAAATTTACCTACTACATTGTAAGGGCGTTGTCCACCATCAATTTTTCGGATGATTTCATTGGCCGTAATGTTGGGAAATTTTTGAATGACACGCATGATTTTAGCGAAATCGCCACGCTTCCACCCACGATGGATTCTTCCGTGTTGCTTTTTAGCACAATCATTTCCACAGTAAGTATTTCTTGACGGTGAAGGCCGAGCCTCAAACTCTATTCCACAATCAAAACAAACGCATATTTCCATGATAGGAACACGATTCCTACCTTGATAAAGCGTTGTATCACTCTTGCATTTCAGCAAATCGGTCACTTAGCAGTAGGAGAGCCGAAGCCCATAGACCTACGAAGATACCCAAATTCTCATCGTGCATAGCATAGATACCAATGCTTCCGATAATTGAGGCCAAACTTGCTACTAATCCAATCATTTTCCAATTCATTCATCATCACCTTTGTTCAATAGTCGCTCAATCAAATCGGCTTTCTTACCATCAATAGGTAATCCCGCTTCCTTCAATTGTGCTTTCAATTCTTTGACTGTTAATTTTGTAAGAGAGTCCTTCAAATCATCGGCTCTTTCTTTGAGTGAAACATCCAAATCGCCGTCTTCGGCAATATCTTTTGCGGTATCAATCGCCGCATCAACGACTTCTTCAATAGCATCATCCAATTCAAGGTCAATTCCTGTCTTTTCCTCAACGAAATCTTCAATTTCTTCAATGATTTCATCTTTATTGTTTCGCCATGATTTCTCTAACATAGCGATAAGAGCAAGTCCACCGCCACCCGCACCAATCATTGTAATTGAATCGGGGAGATACCCTGCGCTTCCGATTGAAGCAAGGGCTGTTCCTAAAAGTGCTATTCCGTCTTGTAGTGCATCACGCATTGTTTGGCTCATAGCCTTTACATATCCCTACCCTCTATTTAATCCTTCGTAGTTTTTAGATAGTGGCAAGGACAAATGAAATACATGGCGAAATCATCATTGACGATTCCTGCCCTTATCTTGGCTTTTGGTGGGGGTTTAACTTATTGGGTCATGTCCAACCGTGATACGACACCTGTTGGTCTAACTATTACAAAAACTGTTGAGAGTAGTGAAACTATTGGAAAAAATGGTGAAGATGAATATGGAATCGGTCTTGTGGAAGGAACATTCCGTGAAAGTGACTCCACTTTGCCCATTTCCTCCGAAAGCGAAGACCGACCTTTGTTTGTAGTTAGCAAGAACGGTGAAACTATTGATGCAAAAGTCGTGGACAAACCCGAAGAAAAATCGTTAGCGGCGATGGAATTGGCATTAGAAGTAGCCAAAAAGTATGAATTAGACACTCAAGATTATTTTCAAGAAAAGTTGGATGATTTGAAAAAGATGGAAGAAGGCGCACAAGAAGCGGAATCAATTTTTGGCCCAATGGTTTCCCTTCAATCTAATTTTGTTTGGTGATAATATGTTTTGGAATGTATTTAATGCGATTGTAATACCCATAGCCTGTATTAGTGTCGGTGTGGCTCTTTGGAAAAACAGATTAACTACTCTTGATAAGTTCTTAATCACAACATTATTATTTGGTCTTACTTTGCGAGTTTTTCAGCCTTTCGTATTAGACCGTCAAACGATGGAAATTCCAAAGTCCAATACAAGTCACATTTACTCCCCCAATTCTCCTTATTATCAAGGTTAATTTAACCCTCACCTAAGACTTGTGGAAGACCACAAGGAAAATGCGTCAATTTTCGTCAGCCAATGAATACTTGAATGAGAATTTTTTACTTGATGGATATTCTTTCAAAGCATCTCCGAGATACGAAACTTGGAATTGTATATCCACTTTTCTATTCAACGCTTTACCTTTGAATTTGTTTCGTGGTATCAAATTGATGTTGCTTCGTGATTCATAAGTCGTAGCCGTTCCCACTTTAGCCCCTTCAATTCCCACACCATATCGTTCTGTGATTTGCTCAAGGGCTGATACTGTGTATGGTGGTGGAACACGACTGTCGGTTTTCATTTGAGTCATAACAGTAGTATTCGTCTTGAACTTATTCATCAAATTAGCATCTTGAATCCCCAAACTTTCCATGTTTTCTTTGATTACTTTCACAATTTGGTCTTTCCAAAATAACTGCGCTTCGCCCGGAGTTCCGAAAGTCGTTCCAAAGTCATATACGAAAGCATCCCACCAAATCTCCATGTAATCGGGATTGCGGTTTTTCCTGTTCTTAGGAGAGGTAGCGTCAGGCCCACTTACATTATTTCCACCAAGAATGTTCCCTTGTGGATTACGAATATGTCCGTAAAATTGCATCACAATCTTTTCTTCGGGGATGAATTGTGAAACCCACCTTCCATTTTCTTTTTTGATAATTGGTTGTCCTTTGTAAGTTTGCTTACTCATGGTGCGAACCGTAGTCTTCAAATCTTTAGCGGATTGGGTAGCGGATTGCCCCCTGTGCATTTTAATCAAGAAGTCCTCAATCTTTTGAATTGGTAATCCTACGAATTGGAGGGCTTTGCCTTCTTTTCCTTTGAATTTGACACCGAGCAGTTCACCATATTTACGAACACTTCTTCGGGTAGTCTTAGCCACCTTAGCCGACCTTTCAATACCCCAACCGTTTGTTTGCATTAAACGCAAGGCATAGAGAACCCTGTTTTGAGTTTCCTCATTCGGTTTCCACGCCATGATTTACTATGCCTCCATTCCCTATCTAATTCTTCGGTATTTACTTACGGCTTCTCGCATCAATCTATGGACTGTGTAATGACCTGTTTCTTGCACGGTAAATCCCATGTAAAAGAAATGTAAATAGTCTTTTCGTGCCACATATTCCATCATATCTTGAATTGGTTCAATGGTTCTTTCTTCCCAAATTGCATCGGGATTTTTGTCATTGTAAATAGTTTTCAAAAACTGATACCGTTCATCCCACTCCATGTCTTTAACCACTTTGAGAAATTTAGGATAATAATAGCCTTGAATGAAAGCCCACGATAAGTCAGCAGGGTTGTTCATTGTGCTTCACCATCCCAATTAGGTTTGATGAATACATCAGTTCCCATTTCTTCAATCAATTTTGTGCCATCGGGTCGTTTCAATTTCATTAATTCATTCCATTGTTTTGACATACCCATTGAATTAGCGAATTTTCTTGCCGCCTTCATGGTAAGGGTTGCCCCTCCCACTTCACTACCGAATTTCTTAATCAATTTCTTATGCAATTCCACATGGTCATAATTGACTCCTTGTTGTAAAGATGCTTTAGAGAAGTTTTCCGCCAAAGTGCTTAGTGATTCTTGGAACAAATCGGCGGCGACATTAACATCATCCATCTTGATGAAGTCCCTACCATTCAATCTTGCGAATCCTTTTATCAAATTCAAAAATTCAGCCCACTTTCGGTAATCAGTTTTACCTCTTTTAGCAAATGCTTCTTTGAATCCTTCTGTTTCTTCAATTTGTTGAAATAATGATTCGATAAGTGCTGAATATACACCTAACTTGGGTTGTAATCTTGATACATATTTGAGATATTCACGGAAAAACGCTCTTAAATTGTTGATTTGGTCTTTACCCCCGGAAGACATCGTTGTTTTATCCATGTTCTGTAAAATCTTCTCCTTGATTTTTGATGAAGCGTCTTTTCCATTACTCAAAGTAGGTTTGGCGAAGATGAGTGTCAAACGAGAAATGATTGGAAGGGTATATTTTCCGAAAGCGGCAAGCATTTCCTCTTTCTTGTGGTCGGCCTCGTTCCAATAGTTCGGAGGATTCCCAAAGAAGCCCATGTTGAGCATAGCATGGCGTGTGACATCCATCTTGCCTTTTTGAATGTTATAGTGTCCATCTGTCATCACATTGAGCATTTCACCGAATACATCTTCCTCAAGCGTTTGAAACTCGGAAAAGATAATACGGTCATGGTTCATTTTAGGTAATAACCCTAACTCAATTGAATTCAAATCGTCGGAGGACATAGCCCCGAACATGGCGGCGAATGTGGATAGTTTTCCTGTCCCCGCCATACGGCAACGGACAAGTGGTGCAATTACTTTATCAACCAAATGATTTTTACCTTCACCCGGATTTGTAATCAATCCAATGTGAATCATATCCTCTTTGTCAAAGGGTGATAAACAATAGAGAAGGATAGCCTGTTTCAAATCATCGTCAGCGTAAATGTCCGACCATAAGCCGTCATTGTCCATCAACACATCAATTGGTTCGATTTTTTCACTCTTACACAAGTCAATGAAGGCATCAACAACCTTTGAATCAACCTGTGCTTTGTGAATGTTGGCTTCCCAATCAATCTCATCAATAATGAATACTCTATCGGACTTAAAATTGGTGTAGCAACCCTTGATTTTGATAGGTTTGCCTTCCGCAAGTGATTTCCGAATAATCGTATCGGCTTTTTCCAAGAGAGCAGGGGATAATTTACCCATCAAGTATTTGTCGTTGCAGTTATGCGCTACGCATTGGACAGCATTTTCGCCATCCGACACTCCAAATTTGATGAGGGTTTTGTCCTTCCCGCTATCTTTAGTGGATATACCTTTGACTTCACGCTTGGTGACGACACCCGACCCGCTTGAGTCCTTTCCCGATACCAAAGTTTCAATGATGGTAAGCACATTGGCTTGCCTATCCACTAAGGGTTCGGATTGGTGCGGGTGTTTGCCTTCAACAACCGATTTCACGAAGTCGTGAATAGATTGAGGAATCATAATAACCACATTGTCCTACGCCCTATATCAAAGGTAGCAAGAGTAAGAGAACGATTCGGTGGCCTATACGGAGGCGAACCAACGCTGAACCGAAGTCCGTTGTCAATCCGCCCCCGCACAGACGGGGTTCTCAAGTGAGAGGGGAAGTCCCACAGGAGTTGGAAATCGCACCCAAGAAAGATGCGAGAATCGTAATCTTGCTTTCACTAACGCTTATTAAGGCGTTTGCACAATCAGTCAAGAATGACTTCATTCAGGCACTTGGTCAGCAGGGATTGGTGGGATTACCACATCGTCACCTGCGGAGTCAAGGCGAAGAACCATCTTGTTGAATTCACGGCCACTCTTCTCGGAGGTTTGCTTGGTTCGGAGGAACGAAACAGCCAATGGGAGAGGGTTTCCGTTTGCGGCTTGCGCTTCAACGAATTGAGAGAAATGGTTGGTTTCATAACCGCCGACCCAAAGAGTCACACGGCGACCATCGTTGTTTGTGTCAATCATATTAACTGCGGTGGACACGCCATACTCGCCTTCAATACCTTCGTTGTAGGACTCAACAATGTAGCCATTGTAAAGTGTGTCAAAGTCAGCCTTAATCTTCTCACGCATTGGGAAGACGGCTTCTGTCTTTGGTTGTTGTTCTGCGGCTTCTGCCAAAAATGCTTCAATTTCGGATTTCTTATTGCTCATAATTTTTCACTTCCTGTTTTTTTTGTGCCTCGGTGGGCTGTAATTCTTCTTTGTCCGAAGCCCTTAATAAAGGTTCACAGGGTAAAGAGAGGTAGTTATCTAAATGAATGCGAAACTTCAAATACTCGTTTAGGTCAAATACTATTCATGCTATGGCTGAATCTATCCACAGGTGATATAGTGGAAGCCCCTAAACGCCCTTCGGCGGCGTGGGTAGTCGTCATTTCCGCATCTATTGACAGTCAAATGGTTGAAAGCACACTTGAAGGTTTAGAAAGAGCAATTACTTCTTCCCTTAATTATACTACACGCACGAATGATGTTGAAATGGATGGTAAAACTCAATTAAATGTATTTGCTAACGAGAAAGATTGGCTAAGACTCATTGAAGAATCCAAATTCCCTTATCTTAAAGGAAAGATTGCTGATGATGGCACACTTGAAATCACTTATGATAATAATAGTAAGGATGCAGGTTCTTTAGACGAGGGACTTTCATTAGAGCGCAAAAAAGACGATGACGATACTCCGTTAAAGCGTGGTGGACAACGAGGCACAGGTAAAAGCGGTCAAGGAGGCCAACCCGGAGGCGGTGGTGAAGCAGGTCAAGGTGAAGGAGAGGGTGAAGGTGAAGAAGGCGATTCCGATTCACAAGGCGAAAGCGGAGAAGGTGAAGGTCAAGGAGAAGGCGAGGGAGAGGGTGAATCCGATTCCGATGGTGAAGGCGAAGGAGAAGGCGAAAGTGAAGGTCAATCCGATGGTGAAGGTGATGGCGAGGGTCGTGATGCTTACCAAGAAGGCAAAGATAGTGCCAAATCCGTTTCCGATAAACTCAAAGAAAAGATGAAAGAACGCATGGAAGGTAAAGGAAAACCTGCCGACGAAAGTGGCGAAGCAAATCAACCCGCACCCGATGGAAGCGAAGGTGGCGCACCTGCCGAAAACCCCACAGGTGAAGGCGGTCAAGGCACAGGTCAAGATGGCGCACCCTCACAAGGAGATGGTGGACAAGGCGATGGCGATTCTCAAGGCGGTCAAGGTCAAGGTGATGGTGGCGAAGGTCAAGGCGATGGCGATGGCGATGGTCAAGGTGATGGCGACGGTGATGGTCAAGGCGACAGTGACGGTGACGGAGATTCCGAAGGTGACGGTGATGGTGACGGAGATTCCGATGGCGGAGATGAAGGCGACTCATCCGAAAGTGGCGAAGAAGGTTCTCAAGAAGGAGATTCCGATTCCGATAATGAGGGTGGAGAGTCCTCCGAAAAAGATTCAAATGAGGGAACAGCAGATTCAAACTCCGACGAAAAGGGAGAAAAAGGCGACGAAAGTGGGGATTCTTCCGAAAAGGGCGATTCTAACGATGACTCTTCTTCAACAGATAGCGATTCCGACTCGGATAATGAAGGCGGAGATTCGGGCGAAGATGGCGACGGTGAATCCGATAGTCCATCACTCCCTCCCGAAGATGAAGAATCCCTCAATCAGTTAGTGGAAGAAGCCGAAGATGCAAGAGATTCCGCCGAACAATCTATGCAAGAGGCTAATGGTGAAGAATCAAGAGAAAATGCTGAAAACGCTCGCCGTGCCTCCGATGAAGCAAGAGAAATCGTGGAAGAAAACGGACAAGATGCCGATAACAACGAAAAAGTCCAAGAGGCTGAACAATTCGCTGATGAAGCGGAAGAGTTTGCGGATTTAGCCGAAGCATTAGAGGAAGAAATTAATGACTTGTTTGAAGAAAGCGGTCTTGATGAGGAAGAATTTGAAGAATTTAAGCAAGGACTTCTTGACGAATTGTTTGGTGAAGATGGCGAGTTTAGTGATGCTCTTAGTGAAAGGGAAAAGCGACTCTTAGAGAAAATTGAACGCCGTTCTAAAGTGAGTCGTGGAACTATCCGATGTGTTAATTGGGAAACAGGAGAAATAAAGTCATTCCCCGAAAACCAAGCGATTGATGAAGATGGCGGGTGGATTCAAATTACCAAATTCTTTTCACCATTTGAAACTAAAAATGGGGCGCAAATCGTGGTTGATAAAACAATTGCAGGTGCATACGAGATGGCTGAAAAATTGAATATCATGGGAGTTATGAATGAACAAGAGGCTCGTTTTGATACCGATGATGCCGATTTCGTTCAAGCCCTCAAGAAAATGAGAATGTTTCAAGTTAAGGTTTCCAACGGCGAAACCATCATCACATATTGATTCGTTGCTTTTAGATAACGGGAACGACAATCTATCCTTATGTCATCTCCCGATTATTGGAAGGAGGAATGGAATAAATTCACTCCCGAAGCCGTTGAGGAAATGAAAGAATACTCCGACCAAACCCATTTGCACCGTGAATGGATGTGTTATGTGTATGACAAAGATGGTAAATATCATTTAGGAACAGTTTCTTATGGTGATGAGTCCCGTATTGAAGTTAATCCTTCCGAAAAAGCAAGGGAAGATTCCAAAAAAGGATTAAGTGAATCACAGCGAAAGTGGACTATTCACGGACACCCTCTTAAAGACGGTAAAATCTATACAGGCCGTCAATACTTTTCTTCCACCGATATTCTTCAAGAGTTTATCAAATCAAGAGATAACAACGAAAAGGTAGTGCAATATGTGGTTTATCCTCATCAACAAGACGCAAATGGTCAAAAAGTCATTCACAATCGAGTTAGAATTCTTGTATTCCCTAACCGTGAAGTTTTAGTCAAAGCGATGAAGATGGCACACCCCGAAATGACTGATGCACAAATTATGGCAATCTCCGAAGATAACGGATATAACAAAAATGCCGTTGATGGTTCTTTGAAAAACGATGCAGGGGTTGATTGGTTCGCATTCCAAGAAGCACTCGGAAAATTAGGCTATATGGGTATCATTGATGTTGAAGGCCCGAAAGGTGGTAAGCAAATTGATGCCGCCGATACCATGTTTGTTCAAAATTCCGAATCCAATAAATCATATCTTCCTTTAGCCATTGGAATTCTTACTGTCATTGGTGTTGCTAAATACTACTTTACAGGTTCACTCTTGAATGCTGATGAAATTACGCAAGAAGGCTTTGATGCCGACTTTGAAACTCGTCACTTTTGGAAGTGATGACATTGGAAAAAACAATGACGGCTGTTCTTGCTGTTGTATGTGGGTTTTCGGGCATTTACCTACTTTCTAAACCTAAAAGTGTAGTTTCAACAGTCCCTCATATCCATCCAATCCATTCGGAAACCGTTTTTGAGAACAAAGAAGCCGAAATTATCGGTGAATATCTTTCTCATGGAATCGGAGGCACAACCTTTCGACTTCCTTCGGGCGATGTTTTGAAAATTGTTTCTCTTGAAAAAGACGGTTATGATTTAGACGGCCAACCTAACCGAGAGCAAGCGGAGTTTCTTGAAGAGTTATGGATGCGAAAATTAGATGGCAAACGCTCTTTCAGTCCCGACTTCGTTGAAATTAAACACTACAATAGGGGCTACGCAGGTCAAAAGATGGTGGAGTTAGTCAATTCGGAAGACAATTACCATCCTTTGAAAATTGGTGAAAAGATTGCCTATTGGGTTATGGAATATGTTCCCACTATTGGCGAAGGAACAATGGGTGATGCCCGCATTCGTGGGGCAAAAATGAGATTAAATGATTGGGCGGAATCTAAAGGCTACACTTTAGACGATATGCACAAGGGCAATTTCGGTCAGCGTGAAGATGGCTCATTCGTTTTGTTCGATGGATGGCCGACAAAGATTGAACAATGATTTGCTATCCTCCGCCGTCAAAACTAAATCAAAAATTTCGTGAGGAATCTTATCCACTTCCGCTTCCGATGAATCGTGGCGATTATCCCAATGCTTGTCCCAATGGTCGGGGTAAGTCATTATCAAACGATTTCTTTGAAGGTTTTCGTCAATGTCAATTTTAATCAAATACCAACCATTTTCTTTCAAGGTTTTGGCTTCATTAATGAATCTAATATCATCACAGACTACATTGGGATGTTTTTCCGCTTGACGCATTAAGACATCTAACCAAACCGAAGGTCGGATTTCACGCATTTTCATACCGATTTTTTGTAATAGTGGGCGGTCTTTGCCTGTCATACCGAATAATTCTCTTCCAACCCGTTTAACTTCATCAGCCAACGAAATAATTTGATAGCCTTCCTCTTCAAACCCTTTTGCTAAGGTTGTCTTACCACTTGCCATCTTTCCACAAATTCCGACCTTCATTTCTTATCACCTAACATTGGTGGTTCGCACATTAAGCACACTAAATCCTTCGTTAATGAAGGTCTTGGATAAATCGTGTCACATTTACTACATCTTTTCATTTCCATAATATCACCTGTTTTTGATAATAGATGTGGCGATGTAGGGTGGTAGCACTCTCGCCAACGGATTATTCTTCATTCCTCGCTCAAAGTGGAACATGAAACTTGGGTCAATAATGTAAGTATGTCCTACATCACTTTCACTTCTAACACAACGCCCTGCCATTTGAGCCAATTCCACCGCCGTCATCATTTGATACCATTTAGGGTCGTTTTCCGCTTTTGCCTTGACTTGAATATCGCCAAGTGGCCCGAATGGAACTTTCGCAATCACCGTAAAACCGACCATCTTTCCATCAAACCCTTGATTAGCATAAGTGGAGATGAGTATTTCATTGTTCTGTTCCTCTTCAAATTCTCGGAACACCGCATCACGCTCTTTGGGTATCTTAGAATGTTGTCTTATTCGTGCATAAACCAATGGATGATTGTCCCTTAGAGCCTCCACAATGCCTGTTTCAATATCATCGGTAAATGGTAATATCAATCCTTTCTTTTCGGGATATTTGGCGGCGATTTGAGCAATTGCATCAGCGCATTTCTTAAAAGATTCAAAACCTCGTTCTTTCCTTGACAGTTTTCCTCCCTTAATATGAGTGTAAATCGGGCGGTTCTTTTCGGGGAAGGGTGAGTATTCCACTTTGATAAAAGCGGTTTCTTCGGGCTTTAATCCCAATTCTCTTCCAAAAATATCGTAGTTAAGAATTGTTCCCGACATTAAAATGCGTTGTTGTCCAAGATTCAGTAGCAGTTCATCAGCATAGGCTGATACATCCAATGGCTTGAATCCAATCCATGTCGGATATTCATTGTTATCATCCACTTGATACACCCAATTTTCCCAATCAGTCGCAATCGAGCCTAACAAATCTTCAATCCTCATCACGGAATTAGAAGCATAACCTAATTCTTTTTTATCATATTTGGTTTGAGCATCCTTTTCCTTCATCTTACTCTTGATTTCATCTTTCAAGGCGAATAGATACCGACCTAACTTCTGTAATGCCTGTTTCCTGTCCGATAAAGGGGTGTTAAGCGTCATGGATTTGATTTTAGGCAATCCGTATGCACCTTTGCCATCAAACTCTTTTAAGACGATTTCTCGCTGTTTTCGGTAAATCTCTTTCTTTTTCTCGCTTTTTGCGTTTTGGATGTCTTGCTGTGTGGGTAATCGGAATAATTTTTCCAACATTCTTTGTGAAACGGTCAAACTGTGAAAACTCATCATGTTGCTTGCCAATTGATGCGCTTCATCCACAATCATAAACGGTCTTTGAGGTAAAACCTTGCCACTTTTATTCATCGCCATTATGTAAGCCGTGTTTCCTACGAAATACATCGCATTTTGCGCTTTTGTCAATGCCCCATAATAACTACACATAGAATTTGAATCCGCCGTGTAATCAAATTGACCTATTTCATTTTTTGGAATCATTTTAGTGCATTTGAAACCTTTCGCATACTTACAAGGTGCAAGTGCCGCCGTGCAAGTTTCGGGACTCTTATCGGTTGCTCTTGCTAACGCTTCTTCGGCTACTTTAACATCATCACAACCCGGTTCCACATCAAGGAGGCAATCATAGTTTCCACGACCCATAACAGACTTCATGTAAGGCATTTCTTTGAGGTATTGAGCCTGTAATCCTTTCAAGTGAGTCACAATGTAAGATGGAACACCAAATGCTTGAGCGATTGTCTTAGCCAATGCCGATTTACCGCTTCCTGTGGGACATTCCAAGACGATATTGCGATAACCTTCATTCACCGCTTCCATCATCGGGCCTAAAACCTGTTTTTGAATATCCCGTAGTGGGTGAAAGTGAGTATTTTCACTTAGAGAATCAAAATTAAACTGAATTGGTGGTGTATTTTCATCAATGAAAACTTCTTTGAAACCCTTTCCTATTTCGGCAGGTTCATTCCATTTGACTACGCCGACCTTTCCAATATCTTTTTCATCAGCCACTTGTTCCAAAATAGGCAACCATTCACTCAAATTAAATTCGTCAAGATTTTCCATTTCATCAAGTGTCAATTTGGTTTGCTTTCCTTGTTTCTTTTTGGCTTCCGATGGATTGTATCGTTCTTCACCATCAACAAACATAGACAGCCGATTTTTCTTACAGAATTTTTCAATGACTACAAGCCTTTGACTCGTTTCGGGAAATGCACCTTTGAAATCCTTATTTCGGAAATCATACTCTAACCCAAGCGTATTCTTTAATTCGTGACGATGGGGGAATGTTTTACCACAAACCCTAACAAGAATAAACCCCATGAAACTCAATTGTGCGATGCCCTATATGAATGATGAGATGATTAAGATAGCGGGAACACATAGAATAATTTATGTTAAGGCTATATTCAGCAGGTAAAATCATCCCCAATCCCCGTAAAGCATATCGTGGCGGAGAGGATTCATACATCGTTTCGTCACCTACGAATTCCACCCTTGCGGTAGCAGATGGTGTTGGGGGATGGGAAAGCAAAGGTGTCAATCCAAGAGCCTTTGCCGACCAAATCTTGATACGCACTTATGAATTCATAAAAGCAGGGGAAGATAATCCCTTTTACGCTCTTGATGCAGGTTTTGAAATGACTACTGAAACAGGTTCTTCCACCGTTTGTATCGGTAAAATGACACCCGATGGTATCTTTAGGGTAGTAAATATGGGGGATTCGGGATTCCTTATCATTAGAAATGAAGAAATCCTCCTTCAATCTTCGGAACATCAGCACCAATTCAATTTCCCTTATCAATTAGGGAGAAATAAATACGGTGAACCTCATGGCGAAGACCGACCTTCCGATGCTGAAATTTATCAAATCAATTTAGAAAAAGGAGATATAATTATTATGGGTTCGGATGGACTCTTTGACAATGTTTGGCCGAAAGAAGTTCTTGATTACATCAATAAGCAACCGAAAAATCCAATCGCTCTCGCTGATGGTTTGGCAAGCATCGCTTATCTCGCATCACAACAAGATGATAACTTTGTGCCATTCTTTCAAAGAGCCAAAGAGGAAGGAGTAGGATTTGCTTCATATCGTGGTGGTAAAGAGGATGATATTACCGTTCTTGTTGGAATTGTCAATGAGGAATAAACATGGTTGAAAATGGATATTATTTTGGTTTCCCTCACCGAGTCGAAGCCTATCCTAATTCACAGGAAGAATCACATCTCGTTTTAGAACAAATGGAAGAACCCGACTTAGAATACTTTAATTTGACCGATAAATCACCTAAAGAACCCTTTGTGCAGTATTTGGAATCACTCAATCTTAATCACGAACAAGAACTAAAGAACATTATCAATAAATCTTTTCCGATTATCATGGAACATAAGCGATACTACAACCGCCCTCGACCTGCTCAAGTTAATGCTAATATCAAACCTGCTAAATCATCAACGGCGACTACACCTGCCTACCCTGCGGGACATACTTTCCAAGCGTATTTGATGGCTCACCATCTTTCTAACAAATATCCCAAATATCGTAAAGAGTTTTACAGAATCGCAAATCGTATTGCTAATGCAAGAGTTAGTGTTGGACTTCACTATCCTTCGGACAACGAAGGTGGAATTGCTTTGGCTGAAAAATATCAAGATATAGTATCACTTTTGGCTCGATAAAGTTCGCCATAGATGTCCCCCTAAATACCAAAAGGCGGATTTAGATAGTCAAACTGCCTAAAGTAAAATATGCTCGGTTCTCTAACTGCTATCCCTAAGAAATACTATGCTACTGAAAAGAAGATGATTCACAAGGTTGGATATACAATCGCCCTTGCTTTGATGGGTATTGGTGTTCTTGAAACTGCTCATTCTATTCCTTACATTGTTAAAGGTGAATCTAACCTCACAGGCATGACACTTGGGCCAATTGTAATCGCTTGTGGTGGTGTCGCCGCTACTATGTATCTCAAAGAAGCAGGGGTTGATTATTGATGTTTAAGAGATTTAAGGAGAACCCTATTCCTTTTGTTATTAAAGAATCAGTAAATATCGCCGTTATCGTGGTCGGTTATCGTTTATGGACTAACAAACCCTTGACTACATTTGATAAAATCACATTTACCATAGGATTATTCGGAATATCTTTTGTAGCCTTTTTGATGTTTGACTATGATGCAACAAACCGAAGAAAGATGATTATTGAGGGTGATTACTGATGAATCCACTAACTATTTCTAAAGTGATTGAGTTTTTGAAGAGTCAAAGGTGATTTGACATGGGTTTAGGATTTGCTTTTGGAAAAGATTTCGGTTCATTTGCTGTTGTCATTTCGGCAGGTTTTGTTATTCACCGAATGTGGACTAAGCCTTTGACTACTTTTGACAAAGTATTCATCACCATAGGGCTTCTCGGATTTGTTGCTTTTTTACCTGCGGGACTTGGTATGATTTTCCCTAATCAAATGCGGGATTACTACGAAGACCGACAGCAAGCCCGACATATTGACACATGGGATATGTTGGATAGGGAATTGCTTGAACGACAAAAGAAAAGAAGGGAAGATGGACTTAGAACCGATTTAGCCGATTTATTTAGGTGATTACCATAACTTCTCATGCCGTAGCCGTGCTTGCCCCTAACGATAACGGGGTCGCAGGTGTAGTCCATTTTACTCAAGAAGGCAAAACCGTTCATATTGACTACGATATTACAGGATTAACCGATGGCGAGCATGGATTTCACATTCACACCTACGGAGATTTGACCGATGGTTGCTCATCGGCTTGCGCTCATTTTAACCCGGACAACACAGAACATGGAGGGTTAGACTCCAAAATAAGACATTTAGGTGATTTAGGCAACATTTCTTCGGAAAAAGGCATTTCTAAGGGTCGTATCAGCACCGATACACTTTCTCTTGTCTTAGGAAAAAGAAACGGCATTGTAGGTCGTATGATTATCGTTCACGCTGACCGAGATGATTTAGGAAAAGGCGGTTTGGATAAAGAAGGTAATGTCATTGACGAAAAGATTCACGAAGAATCCTTGAAAACAGGCAACGCAGGTAAAAGATTCGCTTGTGGTGTCATTGGATTAGCCAAAGGCGAAGTCAAGTGTGCTGACGGCTCTAAAAGCGTTCTCCCTGCTATCATAGGTGCAAGTCTTGGTGGTCTAATCGGCTACAAGTTAGGTTAATCTTTCTTAACTTGCCAATGCCACACTAACTTTTCACCATTCATAATCTCTTGATAGTGTTTAGCACACGGCCATTCACCGTCAATTTGATGGCGTTCATCAGTATATCCGACTTTTTGACAGACAGGACACTTTACCATTTGAGGCATATAATCACGCCCCGACTGAATACTTGGCGAGGGCTTCATCAATTGTAAGCGTTCCATCTTCCACTTCAAGAGTAAAGATGCCTTGAGGGTAGCAAACGCCCTTCCAATCGCAGTAAGAGCAATTCCAATCTCCAATTTCGGCCAATGGCTTTTTACCATGCTCATTGTATTTGGTCTTGGACAATTCACCCATGTTAAACAAGTGTTCGGCTTTATCATCGGAGTATCGCAAGTCAAATTCTCTTGGCGGAGGGGTGTCTTTCTTCAAATTCTCCAATTGTTGATAGTATCGCTTTCGCATCATGTCAATAGTCAATTCCATAGGTCGTGCGGTGACTCCCCATTCAAGCGACTTTTCAATTCGTGGTTTCAATTCGTTGCCCTGCATATCCTTGACAATGATTCGGCCATCGTAGCCATCGCTCAATTCCACACGGAATGATTTGTGAAGGCCATTATCACGGCTGATGTAGCAAATGACGAAGTAAGGGATTTCAACATCGTGAAATTCTTCCCATGTCTTCCTCATGTGAAGGTAAAGTGCGGTTTGCATCAAGTGTTCAATTTGTGGATAACCATGCTCATAAGTGGAGGTCTTGTTGCCATTCATCACCATTTTTGCACCGTAGCCCCACTTGGACTTAACTTCAATTCCGATAGCCTTTGTCGGGTCAATAACCATACGAGGCACACCATCCGAACCTGTTTTCATTTCCGACCAACGGAGAATAGCATCCACTTCACCACTTAGCATGATTTCATCATCCATATCGGGATTCTTAGCGATGTTCTTTCGGATTTTGGAATTGGCTTCAAGCAAAACACCTGCTTTGCCCCATGCTTCATGCAGACCATGTTCGGCCATGTGACCCATCATAAAGATGAATTGAGAATTGTCGTTTGCAGGGTTGGTGCGAGGCACACGCTTTTTAGAATACCATACTTGACGAAGGCACTTTCCGACGAGTTTATCTTCGCCACGCTCATTCTTCATAATGGCCGAAGCACCCGTTGGATTAACGCCTGTCTTTCCGCCAAGTGATTCTCGGTATTTTCCTTGCCTTAGTGCGTCTATTGCTACTGTAAATGGGTCAAGGGCTTCTGTTTCTTTATTGCTGTCGCTATTGTTATTATCGGTCATTTGACCATCACCAATCTTACCTTTGTGCGAACAGGTTAATAAAGGTTCTCAAGAGGCATCGGTGATTCTTTTCTCATATTCTTCCTTACTGCGAAAACCTTCTTCTATGTTGAAATCAAAAATGACGGCTGACCCATCCTCTCTAAATCCATAATTAGCAGGTTTCAAATCTGTTAGAATAATCCCTGTTTGATTTCCGACATTGTAAGCGGCGGAGGCTACACGGTCAATCATTTCTTCCTTGTCTAAATCGGGATGGGTTAAACCAAGAAACGGTAAAAGTTCCATTCTAAACATGAGAATTTCATCATCTTCCTCTAAATCAAGGACATTTACGGCTTTTCGTAGTTTGCCCGGTGAAACAGCCCTCTTAATTTTTTCAAACAACGCTTTGTGGAAACCATCACAGTTTCCTACAAACACCGAAGTTATTTTTACCAAACCTTCAAGTTCACGATACCAATTATCTCGCAAGAAATCGGCCATCTCATAATTTGACTCTCCATCGGTTATATCCAAGTTGGCTACTTTGATGACATGATAAGGACTTCTTTTATCGGTGTAAATTACACCATACTCTCCCATATCGTAGTATAAATCCACATGAGCCACAAAGTAAGCCCACCCTGTCAAACCCGGCGGATTAAGATATTCATATTGCCGTTCATCATCAACATCGGCATAATCCATATTGTCATCTTTGTCCTTCCCGCTATTTATACCTCGCCATTACAATTAGATACTTCACACCCATAACCAAAGGTTATGAAGGTCATTCTTGATTGCGGGGGTGGAAGGAGGATGGTTATTGAAGACTATGGCGAATCCGATTCCAAATTAGTTAAGGTTTCTATCATTGAAGGTAAAGATATTTTCGTAGTAGGGACAATTCCTGTCGGAGAAATCCGAAGGTTAGGGAAATCATTTTGAGGGCTAAAGTATGGAACAAGCAGTAAGCGAAGTCATGTCAAATCTTCGCCTCCCTATCGCTTTTGGTCTTTTACAGAATGATAATCCAATGAATTTCAATGAGGCTCTTGACAAACCTCTCGTTCTTCTCCGATGGCGACACCGAGTTTGTCAAACTTGTTCCGAATCTTTTGACATTAGCCATGAAGGAAGATTTTACCGATGTGGAGGGTGTTTAGCATGAAAGAGATTACGCAAGTAAAGTTAGGATTTAACAAAAAAGCCGAAGTGACCGTGATTGCAGACATAGATATGAAAAGCGATGATGACATAGATTCCCTTTTCCTATGCTTCTTTACTATTCTTCATCCACCTTTGCGACTTTCCGTGATTACCACAGGTTGCTTAAACGACCACTTATCCAAGATTTACAATCAAGATGTTTCCGCTATTAATGCTATGATGGAAAATAACGAAGAAATGTATGGTGCGATGATTCAACAAAGCACCGAACAATTGCTAACTTTTGGAGAAGAACAAAACAAAATTAACTTAGAATCAGCCGCAAATGCTAAACAAGCAAGCGCAATTTTGACTTCCATGCTTCAAAACGGCTTTTATGTTCAAAAAACCCGGTATCACTTTCCTACCAAACAAACCCAAAAACAAGAGCAAAAGGTGGACATTTCACAATTGAAACCTGCGTTCAAAACCATGTTGGAGATTTGTAAAAGGTGGGATGACCCTAAACTACTTGAGGAATTAGCATGACTATAAACAACGATAACGAAAAGCAAGACGACGAACAACCTCAAGCGGCGGTGGATTTAGAAGTCGCCTTAAAACAAATGAACGATGATGGGATGCCACCAACAGGATTCCACATGATGTTTTTCTCGGAAGATTTCAAGATGAGTGACGATTGCCCCATGAATCAATTGCTACGAAAAATTGGCTACACTTACGATTTCCACGACACCATCAAGCGTCAAGTATTCCAAATGCCTAAGTCCACTATCATTACTTACGAGTTTGCATGGCTTGGTGGCTTTGACGGTATTCAATCCACTTTGGAAACCATTGACACACTTCTCAAGGGTCAATTTGATAAAATGGTGGAAGATAAAGTGCTACGAAAGTTCCCACAAGCAAGAGTTTCTTTCCTAACTAACGAAACCCCGCTTGAAACGGAGGATGAAGACAATGACCTCTTTTGATGCTAAACTCATTGAGATGTTAGCCCTTGATGTTATACCCCATCCACTTGAAGTAAAACGAGGCGCATTTCGATATTGGAACGACTTAGCGGTTCTCATGGGTATTGACCTTGCCGAAGAAATGGCAATTATTGACGCATCTCAAGAGGAATCCAACGAATAGAACGAGGGCGGTTTCCCGTCACATCAAAAATTTGCTTTCCATTAATATCTTTTACGGCACGGCAAAAGAAAGTAATCTTTCCCCTGTCCATTCCGAAGCGTTCCCAAGCATCACGAAGATGTGACATAATTTCCGCTTCCTTCCATTCACCATCACGACCCGACATAAATTCTAAAACCAATCGGGCTTGACGAGGCAACAGTCCATACATTTTCTTTCGTCGGCCTTTCAAAATCAATTCATCTTCTCTAATCATTGGACTTCCCCAATCATTATCTTGTGGTCGGTGGTATTTATACTTTCCGTCTAATCAGTATTTTCGCTTAGAACGACCCCAACCTTTGTGAGCCTCTCCGACACCTGCTCTCCCTGCACGAATCCCCTTTTCACCTAACATTTCCTTGAAAATTGCCATTTTCTCATCCTGTTTCCCTTCCCATGCTTCATATTCATTCATCTCTTGACGAATAATTGGAACAGGGATTGGCTTTTGAAAATTGAAAAACATCGGCGGGTAAAAATCTTCAAAGATAGGTTGGTTCATAATGAATCCATCCATCAAGAAGGGTTCTTCCAACCATTCCTCATAGGTCGGCATCCTAATCTTTGTTCGACAAGCCTCAACGCATTGTTGATACTCCAAACGCTTTTTCTTTTCTTCCGCTTTAGTCATGGATTTCTTGTTTTCATCACCCATCCAAGCGTTGTGATTAACCCATTCATCGGAGAAGATTTTACCTTCAACCTTCGCCCTGTCTTTGGGACTGAAAGGATTAAATGCGGGAGTCGCTTTCTTTCGCAACCGCATCTTAGAATGTTTCGCCATAATTCAATCTATGATGATTCACGACTTAAATGTTCCCATGAAGAATATCCGAAAAATCTAAACTTGGCAAGCATCAAAATTTCAATTGGAAAATTGATTCTTCAATTGGAAAATTACACTTGAGAACATTTAATCCCAAGATAGTTTGTTCTCCCAATAATCATAGCCATCTTTTCTTTTATTTCAAGGAGGCTTAACCCCTCATAATAATTGAATTTGACCCAATTTCCATTCTCATTCATACACTCAATGAGATACTTCATTGAAACCACGCTCAATTGCCGTATCGCTTCATGTATTCTGCAAAGAGTGAATCGGTCAAGTCCATGATAGCCTCAACGACTTCGGCATCATCCATAGCATGATACGCAGGGTTGTTGGCGACAAGTGCCGTAGCATTGTTGAAACACATACCACGCTTAATATCTCTATCACGGTTGTTATTGTTGCCACCGTAAGACTTGTTGCCACCCCATGACTTTGCAGGGGTTGGAGAAGCGGATTTGCCAACAAAGATTTGCTTTGAATCGCCAATGACAATCAAGGCTTGAGGGTTGTCCTCTTTCTCAACAACATTCCATACAAGTGTTGCGCCTCTTGCGGGGAAGAATTTACCTTCAATAATGTCGTAGTTTCCGACCTCAATTGGGCGACCTCCGCCATTGTTCATCTTGAAATAGACACGATGCTTTCCATTCTTTTCATATACGCTGTATTCAACACCTTTTTCGGGGATAACTTTTACTGATACCATTGTTTCACTTCCGTAATTATCCAATTGCCCCAACGGGTATTTATACCTTGATGTTTTACTCTAAACGAATCGTTCTCCATTCCACTTTCCCTGCTTGAATCAAATCCCGAATCCTTCTTTGTTTGGTAGTTAATTGGCTCTTACCCGATTTCACATCAAGCATAATCACTTTTCCATCAGCCATGTTAATCGTCTTATCGTTTCTCCAATCAAAAACAATGTAGTCAATAGGATTACCCATAAAAGACCAATTCTTTGCTTCCCAATCGGGGTCAATGTCGGGATGCTCAAGGAACGGACACCACTTCTCAAGGATTTGACCTTTCGTAGTGTGCGCTGATGCGGCACGACCCTTCTGTTTCTTGATTTCTTGGGACTTTTCCTCACTTTGACTCACTATTTGTTCGATTTGGTTCATCAACTCATCCGTTTCTCTCACTTTCAAACGGTTTTCCTCTTGGAGATAAACCACATGAGTTTGTAAATTTTCAATCGTATTAGCAATTGTTTCTCTCTCACGCTCAACGGAGAACAAAAGATTCTCATACGCTTCTTGTGATTCCACCCGTTCTAAAGACTCTCGATATTGAAGATTCTTGAGTGCCGATATTTTGTTGTATAACCATAAGGAGAATCCTAACGACAAAGCAAACGCTACGCCTAATATCACTTCAAGCATAAGCAACCATTCACCAATTACCTATTCAAACCTTCGTTGCAGGTTGGGTCGGGTCTTGTGAATTGAGATTCAAATGTTCGCACAATTCCTTGTAGCGATTACGAATCGTGACTTCCGTGACTCCCGCTACTTGGGCGACTTCACTTTGAGTCCTGTCTTTCTTTTGCTTCTTGGCGGCGAGGTAAATTGCGGCGGCGGCGATACCTGTTGGCCCACGACTAATCATGGCTTCCGAACCCACTTCACGAAGGATGCGAGATGCCTCCAATTCAATTTCCTTTGGCACTTTCAATTCCGAACAAAATCTTGGAATATAATCGCTTGGATTAGAGAGTCCAATAGTCAAAGTTAATTGACGCTTCAAGAATCGGAAGGTTCTTCCAATTTCCTTTCTTCCTGTGCGTGAATGCCTTCCCACATCATCAAGGGTTCTTGGGTTTTGATGTAGCCTACAAGCGGCATAAATGGATGCGGCGACCACACCTTCAATAGAACGGCCACGAATCAATTTCTTTTCCACCGCTTTACGATAAATGAACGCCGCTTCCTTTTGAGTAGCCTTCGGCAAGGACATACGAGATGAAATACGCTTCAATTCAGTTAAAGCCGTAGCAAGATTTCTTTCGGTGGAGTTTCGGATTCTTCCTCTATTGTCAATGTGCTTCAAACGACCCCATTTTCCTTTTTGCTTAGATGACATTCCACCCATCATCGGTGAAATCTCCGTAGTAATGCCGTAATCGTGTTGGAGAATGTCTTTCGCCGCACCTGTGCGCTCATTCTCTTTACCCGAACCGTCTTCATAGGAACGCCAATCTTGGCCGTAGTCAATAACTTGGCGTTGTTGGACTAATCCGCACAAAACGCAGTAAGTGAAACCATCATCGCCTGTTTCAAATTCAATACTTCCACAATCGGCGCACTTCTCATCTTTCACTTCTATTTTATCACTCATACATTCATTCTCCTGTTCCTACACTTATTTATACTTTGACACAACCCTATCTAAACCTATGCACTATTGAGTGCGTTATCAAGGTTTCAGTTTGCCATTCTTTTGAAACCAAATGGCGGTGCATCCTCATATTCCCTATCAGCAAGACCGAATAGGATTACTCGATGGCTCTTAGCCCCACTTAGACCGTAGCAATACGGCTTTTCTAATTTAGTAAAACGCTTATCACGACACAATACGGCTGAAATCTTAACTGCCGAAGGCACATTACGATACAACCCATTAAGGATTGAAGGCATTTCACTTGACAAAATTGCTCGCTCTTTCATGGCCTCATAAAGAGGCTCTTTCCATAGATTTTTCCTTGACATTTTCTTCATCACCGCTTGTTCAAGGTTTGAAATACCTTCGCCGCCATGATGTGCTTACAATCAATCTTCTGTTTTCGGCATCGTGTTTTGTAATCCATACATTCACAAGCCCAATACTCTCGACCATCGGCCAATATCATATCGGGGCCGTGTGTATGGACACGGTATGCCGTCTTTGATTTACCCTTTACTGCGTAAGCAAAGGGGGATTTTTGTTCCACTTCCATGTTTTTGACAATATCAAGTGCTTTTGCTTGACGATTCGGATTCATGTTCAAACCTCTATCTAAGAGTTTGTTTTAACAGGTATTTATACCTCAACATTCATCGGGGTGTGTAGCCCACGCAGTATGTCCATCGTATTGACCACGCAAAGATGCTAATAAAACTTCGGTTATGCCGAATTCCTCCACTTCTTCCTGTAAAAATTCATCTAACACGGCGGCTCTATTATGGTAAAGAAGTAATTCACAATCAGTTTCCCATGTTTCGGGTTCTTCAAATTGATACACATAATCAATAAACTCATCAAACATCATCACATTATCATAGTCAAAGAAAATTGGCATGACTTCATCTGTCACATCCCCAAATTCGGTTGTTATCAGCATAGGAGGACTTGGAATAAATACGAAACCCACAAGTAAAGGTTCTAATATGTATTTTTCATCATAAGCATACATTGGATAAATAATGCCTTCGCTACTTACTGACAACCTCATATATTCTTCCCAAGAAACATAACCGTTATACTTGATGATAGGAGAATCAAGGATTTCCTTCCAATCTTCCATAAAACCTCAACCTGTTTAACTTATCGCCCAACGAGGGATTTCCCTATGTTTGATTCCATCGCTGTAATCATAGTAGGACATATCCGGGTTTGCCTTGTCCGTTTCAATTAAACGGAAGTCAAAGGTTTTACCATCATTTTCAAGGGCAAACATCATGTGTTCGGCGGGAACTTTCCCTCTTGCTTCTGTATAGGTTGGATTGGTTTCAATCATCCTCATAATGGCTGACGGGCCTTCAATTCGCAAAAGAGTATCTTTGATGAAAGCATACGGGGCTTTTCCACTTATGTTAATTGTTCCTTTATGATTTTGAGGAAGGCCGACCATTGTTGAAGGCTTGACTTGAACGGAAATGAAATTACCATATTGCTTGAAAATCTTCTCAAAAATCTTTGGGGTTTCATCCCAATTAAACCAAGTAGTATCAAAAATCAATTGAACTGCTTTCTTGGCTACGGCTTTGTCAATGTTCACTTTTGGCGAGTTTGTAGGATTATTTGCGGGTTTTTGTTGTGTCCCGGCTGTCTGTGTAGGTTTTACATCTTTGACAACACCCATCTCCTTCTTTCCATCTTGAATCGGTTTTCCACTCTTCTCAATTCTCGGCACAAACCCACCTGCATTTACCGCCGCATGAGGACTATTTGGATTGGTCATTGGCTTCATCCCTGCTTGACAAGCCTTACACGAAGGATTATCGTTTGCAGGTGGTCGCAAACAATCTTTAACTGCACAGGTTGTCACCATAAAAACTATTTGTCTTTTCCGCTATCTAAACTCAACGCTCAAATACTCCTTCGGATAATTACCTATCATGGTGAAGATTACAACCGTTCCTTTCGGCCATGATTCATCAGCCCATGAAGTATGGAAATCCCCACAGGAAGAAATTGTCAATGAACATTTTTACCGTAGTGGCAAATCCACATGGAAAGCATCAGCCCTTTATTGCCCTCGCTGTTCCAATGTTCGTGAAAAAGATACACGAAATGGCGGTTTCAAAGATAAGTGGAGTGTCAATAAAGAAGATTATTCCTTTACTTTAGAATATCAACAAGACGAATCGGGGACATACGCTAAATGTTCCAAATGTGGACACGATGTAAGGGCGCACACTCCCGAAATGGATTCGTATGTTTCAGTTATTGTGCGAGAGGATGGAGATGGCCCACCTTTACCACTTTTTCAAATCAATGAACCACACTACGAACAAGGGTTCTTTATCTTTTCATTTAATGAATATGAAAGAGTTCGTTCCGAAGGGACAAAAGCAGGTGGTAATATCCTTCCTACGGCGGAAATAGAAGGAGTCCGATATGTCATTTCATGGAATAACTACTTGACTAAGATGAAGGCCATTCCTAATGTATCAGTCGTAGGAATACCCAAAACCTATTTCCAAACTCTTTAGATAACGAGAGCAACCAAATTATTACATGGCTCGCCCACGCTTTACAGGACAGGGATTCACAAACCCTCTTGATTCTCTTGGTTTCAATGCTGAAAGCCGTCACAGGGCGAAGCCTCCAATTTCTAATGCCTTCATGTCAAACGAAGCCTTCTTTGCTGAAAACCCACAAGGAAATCAAGAATTTCAAGCCATTCCCGGATTTAATAGATTAGTCGGAAAAAGTATCACGAAACAGTTTGGAAAGGGAAGTGCAAAGAAAGCAGGGGGAAGAAGTCTATTTCAAAGACTTACAGGCAGGGGTGCAAGGAGAGAGGTCGTAGGTGAAGGTGCAGGTGAGGTAAGTGAAGCGACAATCCGCCGAGAAATAGCGGAAGAAGCCATCATTTTACAAGCCAAAACACCATTCCGAGCCACAATGGTTAGGTGGGGTTCATTTACCGTTATTGGTCTTGCAGGTGTTGTGGGTGCGCTTGGCTTAGGTGGAGATTTCGTGGATGACCTCATTGGTGCAAATTGTCCCGATGACGCTAAGGCTCAAGGTTTAGCCGAAGGAACACCCGAATATCAAGAGGCGGTGAAAGATTGTCAAGGTAAGGCGGCCAACACCATAGCCATGATTGGAATTGCAGGTGTAGCCGTTATCGGTCTTGTTTTATTCGCCGTTCTCCGCCCTAAAAAGTCGGAGTGAGGATAATGGCAAGTCAAACAGGTATTTCCCTTATTCAAAGCACTAACGGTCTTGGAGGTTGGTCGGGAGAAGGTGATGGGAAAACCAATTTCAAAACATCCGTTTGGATTGAAGATGCTAATGGTAAGAAAATTACGACAAGCGAACTTTCTCCTATGCCTGTTTGGGATGTCATTCCTCCAAACTGTAAAATGAAATACAAGGTGGAAACATTCAGCGATGGTAAAGCCAAAAGCGACAAGTTTCATTTAGACATCAATTTTACCGACTATACCGCCATTACGAGGGTTTTAGACCGAGTTTTGGACAATTTGACCGAAGACCAACGAGAAAGATACGAAGCGGGCAGTAAGTTAATGGAAGATTCAGTCAATAAAATGGTGGCTCAAATTATTCTTGATGAGAAAATCATCATCACTAAAACCATTTACTCCAAGATTCTTAACACCAATGATGATGGAAAATTAGAGGGTGAAATTGACATTTCAAAATGGCCTCTTTCCGAATATAACATCATGTTTTACTATGGCTATCGTGGCGATAGGGAATCAAGAACGGCATGGAATAACTTCATTGATGATGCCGTTGATGTAGCCCTTCTTGTCGGTGGGGTCGCCGCTATGTTTATTCCCGGAGTTGGTTGGGTGGCAGGTGCGGCACTTTTTACTGCTGAAATTGCTTTAGCCGTCACCCTTGAAATGATGCGAGCGTATGGCGAAGTCACCGAAAACAAATATGGTGTTCAATTCCCTAAATATGGCTTTATGCACCCCTATGCTTTCGGAATGTATGGCGAAGAAGTGGCTCAAGAAAATGAAGGCGTTTTCAACGGTCTTACCAATGGAACATCCGATGAAGATATGATAAAAATTGGTGGCGGAATCTTACTCGCAGTTTTACTACTACGGAGGTTGATACAATGAATACATGGAATGTAGCACGATGGATGAGTGAAGGAAAGAAAGTTTTCAATGCGGTCACACAAGGCCCCGAAGATGCAATTAAATTTGGTGATAAAAGCCGAAATAAAGAACCTTATTTTGATTGTAATACTCAACATCGAGTTCAAGGTTGGAGAACAAGGTCGGGAAGTGGAAACGATTCTCACGCCCTCACCGATTCAATCATCATAGATTATCGTTTGAGGGACACGGATGGTGGGTGGTCTTACAGCACCGACAAGTCTTACAACCACGAAATTGAATATGAAATTAAGTGTGATGATGAAGTGATTCATTCGGGAAGATTACGAGGCGGTTTTGGTGACAATGGTTGGATTTCATCTTCACCTTTAATGATTACCAAACCCGGTAAATGGTCGCTTCGTTATTGGTCAGTTGATGCAGGGGCTTGTGGAAGACCGAAAGGTTGGGTTGAAGTAGGTTCTTTTACTGCCAAAGAAGCACACGAAGATTGTTTTATGAAATACCGTCAAGATACTGATGAACTTGGAGTTTGCGGAGAGTGCATGGAAGGCTACACAGAATCGGGCGGTAATTGTGTTGCTGAAACATCCGATGATGGCACAAGTGAAACATCCGATGGTATGGGCGGTTCAAGCGGGTCAAGTAATGGCTCAACGGACAACACAACCGCATACATGATTGGTGGCGGAGTTATTCTCTTAGCACTACTTTTACGAAGAAAGAAATAGTGGAGATGAAGGGATTTGAACCCTTAGCCTCTCGGATGCAAACCGAGCGTTCTTCCAAGTTAAACTACATCCCCTTATTCTTTCCATTTACCTAACGGACATTTAGAACCTTTGATACGGGCTTTCAATTTCATGTTGCACCCGCAAACCTTACAAAATAATCCTGTAATTTTAGCATCGGATTTATCACAAGGATAACATTCGTTAATCCTATCCGTGTAAAGACTCATATTTTAGGATAGGCTATTCAACCATCTATACCTTTCCATACAGGCATTCCTCGATTAAACACCTTATGGCAGGGTGTGAAATACATTTTTTCATCTGTAAAATGCACATCAGTATTCCATACTTGCCCGTTTTCTTGTTCGTGAATTGCCCTTGCTATGTCAAGAGGGAGTGCATCAGCAGGTAAGGCTCGCACCGCCTTTAAGTCATCTTCACCCATAGGCCAAACAATCTGTCCCGTTTTCCAATGAACTGAATATGGACACGCAATAATTCCTTGTCTTTCCACAGGGGTTAAATCAGCCCCTCTAAATTCATCTCCTGTTGATTGAGTGAAGACATCTTTGACTACTTCACAATACACTTTTGCGAGATATTTTGCATTATCGGACTTAAAATCGGAAAATCGTCTTGCGGCTAACCGGGTGCTGTCTGTTTCGTTGAGCCAAACATGGAATCCTTTGCTTCCCGAAAATACCATCATGGGTTCGCAATCTTGCTCAACCAAATACTCACAAACTTTCTCGCCTTGTCGGAATGCTACCATTGGTTCACCTTCGGCATCAATATCCCAAATCAAATTCTTCTCTAAGTAAATCTTAGGGTTGCCAATTTGTTTCTTATACACCGCATTAGTCCACAATCGCCAATCGGGAGTCATCATGTCTTTCAACATAGGAGGCTTTAATGCTCGGAAGTCAATCACATTAGAGCAAACTCCAATCTTCATTCCCTTACCTTTCACAGTTAAACGATTGATAATATACTTCATGTGGTCGCTTCCATGAGCATACAATTTCCTACGAGGGAATTTGACACCTAAATTATGCACATACACTTCACGATTGGTCGTAATCTTAGCCATCTCACATAGAACGCTTCTATCCAATAACCAATCATTCACAGGCATACTTATTCATTGTCCTAACGCCTATTTCAACCTTCATCAGTAAAAACTGCCTACGATTGCCCGCTAACTGCCCGGATTTGCCCGACTTTTTTGACTATCTAAAGAACATAACCTCCTTCCTCGCAGTATTCATGTTTGGTTGCCCTAAATCGGGCAGGTATAGGCAGTTCGGGGTCGTTTTCGGCAGTTTCAAAATACATAGTATAGGGAATACTGTTTTTCACCACCTAATTTCTTTAACCACACCCCGATTTGGGGTAAGATACTTCGTAGGGAATTCCCTACTTTTTGGAAAAAGTATCCTCAAAAACCTCATTTTGCATCAAACCCGGAAACACCTGCTACACAGTTTGTCGTTATCCAA
>Ga0181393_1000096_pt1 | contig 28852 bp, 31 predicted proteins | sample 16SPOviralmetaG_FD_130122 | JGI IMG/M metagenome (GOLD analysis project Ga0181393, IMG submission 130122) | Marine viral communities from the oligotrophic San Pedro Time Series (SPOT) site, San Pedro Channel, CA, USA - 16 SPOT_SRF_2010-10-21 | ecosystem: Environmental > Aquatic > Marine > Strait...
AGAGAAGGAGTGACAGGGATGACGGCAAAAAAATAAAAATAATCCGCTCCTAAGTTCTTATGATATTTGTGAAAATTGCTGACACCCCTGACACCCGAGACATCTACTACGAATTTGCAAAAAGATCCACGGCAATTGTAGTCTAGACTTTTCTATAGAACAAAATTGATTTGTAGTTTTGCCTATAGAAAATGAGCATCTGATTTGATTACTCATCAAAGCAACTTTCATCACAACAATCAGCGGAGGCCTCCTCATCTATTTTTAGATCACAACATCCTATTTTTAGCACAACTACCTCTCAAACATTCCTGGTCAGCACTTTTCCGCATAACTACCTCTCAACTACCTCTCAAACGCATTCCTAAGTACAATCGCTTTTTCAGCACAATCACTACCTACTTATAGAAAAATAGTCGACGGCTGTCATAATTCGGTAGTCGCTCATCAACAACAAGCACTCTCAAAACTCTGGTCAAATCTTCCTCCACACACCTCAAAAAAAATTGAAAAACAGATCCTCACACATCTCAAAAAAAACACAAAAACAGATCCTCACACATCTCAAAAAAACAAAAAAATGTCTTCCTCCGATTGCTTCGCCTCCTTCCGCGTCTTCGGTTACGCAACTGTCTACAAATCTCAGCCTGGGATCATGTGGTTCATCGACTGCACTCAACTTACTCCTGAATGTCGGGATGAGGTCGAGCAAGGTCTTGAGACTGAACTCAGGGACACCGAGATATACTTCCGCCCTCACCTTTCACACTACTTCCTGATGCACTGTAATGAACTCGATACCCGATGCGGTTTTGAGCAGGACATCTTTGAGAAGATCCGCCCTTGCTTCACTCAGTCAATCTTCAACGATGCTTACACTCCTGGCTGTGATGAACTTCACATCACCGAGAGTCATTACACAGCCTTCGAAGAGGATGACTGTCTCACATTTTTCAAGGATCTCGAGGACACACGCAAGACTGGGTTCGTACGCGTCGGATACGGATGCTGTGATAATATCGGATATGAAATCACCGATCTTTCAGAAAATCAAGTCTCTTGGAAAACTACAGGTGATCACACCGCGGCGTCGGACTTTCAGCGTGAGACGAATTATGAGAACACTCAATTTGAAATTGTCCTCAACGAGGACATCACTTACATGAATGGTAAGAGTGTTGAACTCAAGGTCAACGAGATCACAGGTCTCATCTATCAGCCGAAGAAGCAATTTCCTGTCGGATACATGAACGCCGACTGCACGGATATGTTCTTGTGTGATGACTTCAAGAAGAAAATCAGGGATCCTGACGGAGAACACATGACAGAGGATCAGTCAATCAAATCTCTTCTCGAGTTTTACGAGAATGAGAAGGGACTGAAAATCTCTTACTCATCAAAGTGCATCATCGAGGATGTTTCTCAGCCGAAGCCGAAGAAGCAGAAGAAGTCACGCAAGCCTCGGCCTGATGATGATATCAAGATTGCAATGGGTAAACTTGATGCAGCCATCAATGACATCCTTAATGAAGGCGGTGAAGGAGCAAAGGCGGTCAGAGAACTTGAAGATATGCTTAAGTTTGACGGTATATACATTGACTTCTAGATAAAATATAATAAATGAAATTACACATAAAATCTACTTAAAGAAAATAATATATTGTATTATTATAATGCCATCTAAGGAAGTATATAGACAAAATCCCTTAAAGTATAGACAACTATACATCAGCGCATATCACAAAGACAAACCTAGGTTCAAACAATATAAGGAAAATCATATAGCAAAACACGGACGCAAACGCCTAAGAATAGATAACTGGAAACGATCAGGTATGAAATTATTTGAAGGTGAAAACTGGGATCAGATGTACGATATATATATCAATCAAGATCTCTGTTGCGGATGCGGTAGACATATACCTACCGATTCAAAGCGTTGTTTAGATCACAATCACCTTACAGGTGAAATCAGAGGTGTCCTTTGCTACTCGTGCAACAAGCGTGATGTTCTCGCTAACATTTGATTTTTTTTTTCTCGGAGTATCTTAATGAATTCGATTGTCATCGACAAATGGATCACAGAGAACCCTAATTTTTCTTTATTCATAGGGATCCCCGCATTCGGCGGAAATCTCAAATCAGGTTTCGTTCAATCACTTATGAAACTACAAATGATATTACTTAGATTACACATACCTCATGACTATCTGTATCTCAGCGGTGAAAGCCTTATATGTAGAGGAAGGAATGCTATTGTATCAAAGTTTATAGGTAGTGAACACTCACATCTTCTATTTTTAGATACAGATCTAGTATTCAATCCTACAAGCATAATCAACATGATTATCAATGATTTTCAAATTACAGGTTTGTCATATCCGAAAAAGGGTATCAACTGGAAAAAGGTTGAATATATGATCAACAAAAATGAGTTTGATCCTGCATCGATGTCTGATATGAACTTCAATCCTGTAGTTGATAAAGACGGAAATGTAAGAACTATGAAGCGGTTTATGGAAGCACAAGACATTCCTACAGGAGCAATGCTAATAAATAAAAATGTATTCTATACACTGATGAGAAAGTATCCTTCCTTAAGATATAAAAATAATGTAAGTGGCTATGATGCCTCACTATGCTATGACTTCTTTAAGGTAGGTGTTGATCATGATAGCGGATTTTACCTCAGTGAAGATTATTACTTTTGTAAATTATGTAGAGAAGCAGGCTTCGAGTTGTGGATTGATTATATGAGTGCGCTAGGTCATATAGGTGAATATGAATACTGGGGAAGCATAGAGAAATCACTAAACAAAGATCTATATCAATTTGATAAGGATTTAGTCGAAGTGCAGAGTAACAGGTAAATCATCTAGTTTCGTGCCGTGAATTGCTTGATACGATCTTTGTGTATTCCTATATGAGTTTTTTGTTACTAGGATATCATTTGTGATTATGCCGAACTTTGTAGCAATCTGATATTGCCTGCTATCAATCTTCGTACGGATTTTGAAAATCTCTTGAGTAAGTTTTTGTGTCTCTCTTAAGATCTGTGATAGCAAGTCTAGGATAAGTATATTTTCCATATATAATATATTAACATATTTTATAATGAGCGATAAACCTAAAAAAGTATTAACTACCGAACAACTAGCAAAAATGCAAGAGGGAAGGAAAAAAGCATATGAGGCTAGAAAAAAGGCGAGAGAAGTAGAGAAAGTAGCAAAACAACAAGCAAAGATAGATGCGAAGAAAGAACAAGAGGAAGCAATTAGACAACAGAAAGAACAACGAGAACTTATCAAGAAAGCAGCCGAGGAAAAAAAGAAAAAAAAAGGGGAACTAGCAGCATTGAAACAAAAGCAAGTAGAAGAGAAACAACCGACACCTGAACCTGAACTAGAACCTGAACCTGAGGAGACTGAAGATGAAAAATATCAAAGAGTATTTGAAACAGCATCATTGAAAGTACTCGAGACTCTACCGAACAACGCAAAGGAACTTTTCAAAAAGGCTAACAGCAAATTCGACTGTGGACTATCTGTTGATGATAATATAAAAAGTATGATAAACTTTTGTAAGGATATAATCAAGGCTAATGTAGAAACTAGTAAGGTTGTAAAACAACATGTAGTAGAAAAGCAAGCAGAGCAGGCTCAAGTAGTTCAACCGCCTAAAGAACAAGTAGTTGCAGAGAAAGAAATAGAACAACGAATATATACAATTATGAAACGGTTTAAGTAGACTCTTCATCCTCCGATTGTAACAACGCAACACAATCGTCGCACTCACAACAATTAACACAACATTTGTCGTCGTGTCGCCACTTTGAACAGCCTACAACCTCTTCGCCTATAACCTCTTCGCAATTACAACATTGTTCTTGCTCATCCTCCGATAGACATTTGTTACTCATACATACACTCACATCTTCTCTAGGACACCTATCACAAGGCTCGGGGGTTGTGTCAGCATATATGTCCATTTTTTTCCACAATCTAGCCGTTGTGATATTTTTCATTTTGACATAGGCATCTAGTCCGATGCACATGATCCTATCACCGTTCTTTTGATACATTTCATTCTCGTCCTTCCACGTCCAGTACCCCTTGTCTTTTAATTCAGGGACACCTTGTTTCGGCCTACCGATACCGAACATAGCCTCAAAGTAAAGTGTGTTTGTGAGTTTCTCTCTGTAGTTTGACATGATTGCTACACTTATATGTATAATTATAAGAAGATTTTGACAAATCAATTTTGTTTTTTTGCCTGCTCTGCTGGTGACACGAGTGACAGGTGTGACAGCATATTTCATAACTTTTTTTTTCTCCGTAGTGCATCTCATATTTGATATATTGCCGTCATCCCTGTCATCCGTGACACCGTCTCTTAAACGACATATAATACACATAACTTACTTAAGGATAAAACTCGGACGATATATAAGATGAATACTGTAACAATCACAGCCGAGGAATATCAATCACTACTAAAGATGAAGAAGACACTAGGAGATGCACACAGTAAATACAGACAAACAGAAAAATGGAGAAAAGCAAACAGAGAAGCACAAAGGAGATACAGACTTAAGAAGAAGGAGAGTGCGATGTAGAGTAAATTGTATGCAAAATTGATTTTATAAATAATTAAACAAAATTGAATAAGGAAAAATTACTTAAACAAAATAATACATAAATATTACAACGATGAACAGCACAGAAACTCAGATCAAACAATTGCGTCCTTCAATCCTAGACTTTTGTGAAGAGAATAACATACCGTACTTTCGACTTCAGATTGACTATGAATACAATCATGAGAAAGAGAAGTTTGATAAGCAATCGTATTGTCCTTCACTCGGAACCGAAAGTAACGGTGCTGTGAGACTGCCTAATCAACATCACAGACATTCTCTAATGACTGATAAGAAAATCCGTGATGCTTTTAATGAGAAAAACAAAGACGCAAATGCTATTGCTCTTTTGCTCGGTGAAACTCCGTTTGTTCTTGTTGATACAGACAGTAAAGAGGCTACAAAAAACATAGAAAAGGTGTTCAAAGAACGCGGTATGAAAATCGGTTCTACTCAAACAAAGAACGGACATCATTACTATGTTAAGATTGACGGTGACAAGTCAAAGATCAAATACGGTCAAAATCCTTCAACTAAGATTGACATCCTAGGTCACAAAAAAGATCTTGCTTTTGAGATCATTGAAAGACGATTCAATGGTAATCCGACAGCAAACATGCATGTTGAGGATTTCATCGGATTTGTTCAGAAGGTAGCAAAAAAGAGACTTGTAAAGAAGGCTAAGAAAGTTCCGACTGAACAGCCTGCTTCGTCAGCACCGCAAACAATACAGGAGCAAGGCTACGCAGCAGGATTACATAGTCTTTTCAATCCTTCTGACTTCGGTCATTATCACGATTGGAGAATGCTTGCAAACTGGTGTGTTGTTCATAACAATTTCAATATATTTCACGACATCTCAAAACAAGCACCGAACTACAAAGATGAGGCTGATTGTAAGAGATGCTTTATGAATGAGAAAGCAAACAAGTGGAGGATCAGTGTAGGATGGGGTGTGAACAAAGCAAAACAGAATGATGAGGCGGCGTGGGTCAAATATAAAAAAAAACACAGTATCCGTTTTGTAGAAGGGTTCACGGATTATGAACTAGCAAAACGATTACAAGAAAATTATTGTGATCGTTTTATTGCTGTCGGTGAGAAAGATTTGTATTACTATGATGGAACACGCTGGGTCAATCACGGACAAGGACATTTCAGAAGAGTTGTAGCAGAAGATCTCTACAACAATCTTCAGTCTTTCATTGATCACGAGTGTAAGATTACTCAAGAACATCTCGCAGACATATATGAGCAAATGACTAAGTTGAGACAGACGAGTAAACAAAACTCTATTCTCACTCAGTTCATAAACATGGTTCAAGAAGAACCTGATATTTGGATACAAGAAAACGATCATTTGTTTCCGTTTCATAACGGAGTGTTTGATATAAAACAAAAAAAACTAGTACCTCACAACAGTAACTATTTCAACCGCTTCTGCTTTCAATTTGATTATGAACCTGCTGTTATACTTGCTCAGTCGCAAACATCTGAACTACTTGATATGTATCAAAAGATTTTTCACGAGGATGAAGATCTTGAGTTTGTCAAAACAGCAATATGTAAGCATCTCGCAGGTATTCAAACAAAACATATTCTATGGTTGCATGGTTCAAAAGGTAACAACGGTAAGTCAGCACTAGTAAATATTTTGATGACTGCTCTCGGTGATTACGCAACAACAATCAATACTTCACTTCTTCAGTCGAAATTTGACTCGTCTAAGCCTCAGCCTGAACTTGAAAGACTGATGGGTAAAAAACTTATCTTCGGATCTGAAGTTGATACAACAGCCTCATTCAATACACAGACAATCAAAACATTCACAGGTGGAGATCCTATCACGGGTCGTGCTTTGTATTCAAATGATTACTTTCAGTTTGTATGTAAAGGATTGTTTATAGTTGCTTGTAATCAGTTTCCTAGTTTCACGGACAATGACAAAGCATTACACGAAAGCAGAAACAGAACTATTCCGATTGATACCGAGTTTCTCAAGAAAGAAGATTATGAAGAAAAAATTGAGAGACACAGAGATCAACCTGATTTGATCAAATACACACACCTAGGTGATGAGAAGTTCATATCCGATACATATCAAAAAGAGGTGAAACCTCATATGATACATATTCTCCTATCTTGGCTCAATGATGATTATCATTTGAAACAACTCAAACAACCGACAAGTTCAAAAGCACACATGCAACAAGAACTAGCAGACACAGAAGAGATTGCTCTCCTTCTTGACTGGACTGAAGAGACAAAAACTTGGGATGATGTTATCAGTTGCTCTGATATATACAAACATGCTCTAATGCACGGAGCAAAACCTACAATTACTCAGCAAAAGTTTTGTAAGCAACTCAGTAAGAATGTGTATCTTGACGGTAAGTATTTCAATCGTATCGGTCAAAAGAGAGGCTGTATCAGAGGCTTCAAATTGAGATATCCTCACGAAGAACAGAATGACTTAGACTTTTAGCGCTACTTATTCAACAACTTCTTTAATTCCTTCTTAATCTTTAATTTCTTAAGAGTATGCTCGTCCTTCCTATCAATCTTTACAGGCTTTTGAAACGCTCGTGCAATTTCAAACTTGTTAGCATTTTTAAACATAATAAATATTATATATATTTTTATATTGTCGATAAAAAACAAATATTTGTTTTTTTTTTATTCTATATAGATATAAACAATGTCCTCCCTCTTCAAAAGATATTTTGAAATCACTCCCGTCAATAATGTAGTCAATTTCACACCCGACGACGGTGTTGATATTATAAACTTTATCGTACCTCCTGTAGCAGGAGCATCACTCCCTCTTAGTGATCTTGTGTTAACAGGAAATATTTCAATCCTCAAAGACTATCAGGCTACACCTGTAACATCTTATCAAAACTCCCCTCAGGCTGACGGTAACTCACCTGAAGTTGCTATAGATAATGTCGCAGGTATTCACGGTGCAATTGCTAGAGTAGATATCACAAGCAGACAAGGTAACATCTTAGCCGAACAAAGACAAAATTACTCACTCATAAGTAAGTGGCAACGAGGAACCTTAAATGATAGAGATCTTCAGGTTGGTAGATATAACATTCAGCAACTCGCAGGTCAAAACTCTAGGAATGTATCAAACCGTATGAGAACAACAACAAATCACCCTGGTAACGAGTTCTGCTTTCAATTGAATACAGGTATCTTAAAGGATGGTAGTCAACCTATAAATCTTCAAGCATTTGGAGGTATGGAACTTAAGATACATTTGAATTCGACAAATCAATTCTTAATGAATATTGATAGTGGAGCCGCCGGTGCTAATAAATTACAGACTTACAATTTCTCATACAGACTTTCAAATGTAAAACTATTCGGAAGGTACAACTATGTAGAACCTGCTGTCCTTTCAAGACTTAATGGTCTATCATATAAGGCTGTTACAAACAATCTCAACACAATTCAAAGTTCAAACGATACAATGTCATTTGGCCCACAAGTCAATTCACTCGACAAAGTTGTATACATATTTCAGCCTAATAACGCAACAAAGAATAATGCAGATGTTAATGGTGTTAGCACAAATCAGTTACTATCACTCAAGGAATATCAAGTTTCAAATAACGGACAACGCTTCCCCTATGATATGGACTTAGTTGTAAATCCCTCACTTACAGATCAAACGGACGCAAACTCAGGATCTCAATCTACTGCTACTGATGCTCAAGCCTCACAGAGAAAGAGACAAATCGGTGATGCTGAAATCATGTATCACTTCATTACTGGTCTCAACGGAAATTATCCTCCTACCCATTCATTGGTAACTGCAGATCACTACGCAGAAGCAATTAGAGACTTATCAGGTCTAGACTCAAATACCGCAGGAACCGCTCAAACTAACTTCAACGGTAACAATGTTCAAGGTATTTGCACTGGATATCAATACGGTTTTGACGGATATGCTACTCCTATGCCTAACAACTTAATACAATTACAGGCTGAAAGTGCTGTCTTAACTAATGCTGTAATTTCTACTGCTGGTACCGACCCTCTTACTGCTATCAGAAATCAAGTTCAAACTCAAAATGCCTTCATAGTATATAATGCCTCACTAAACTACGCAGGTATGAAAACTCAAAAATAAAATATTTGAATATATAAATGGTTAAATGCTATTGGTGTAATCGTAATGATACCGACTCTTACTGGAACTATTACTGTGATACTTGTGTCAAGGTTAAAAACTTTTGTAAGTTAATAGGAAGTGAAAAACTAGTCAAATCATTACAATTCAAAATAAACGATGAAAAATTAGAAATTCTAACAAATAAAGAACTACACGGCGCAGTCACCGAAAAAGAACGACATAAAGGGGTGCCTGGTCTTGATCCCGATGCTGAACCCACAACCCCTAAATCTGATCCTCAAAAGCCTCGAAAAAGTCCTCGGTTAGGTCAGAATAATCAATAGTCTCTCGACACTCATCAACATCGTGCATCATTTTCTTTGCTAATGTAGTCAACTCTTCACACATATGTTTTTGTATAAAACTAGGTAAATTGATTTGAGACAAGAAAGCAAGATGTCTTACTATTACATTAATTTCTATTAATTTATCTTTTACTGATCGCAAATATTCATCGCCATCACTACATCTTGATTTTACTAATTTTATTTCTCTATCCTTTCTCGTAACTACCTGTTTGAAATGCTCACTCATTTGTAACAATTCATTCTCAGTTGTTCTGTTCTCAGTCATATAATTATCTAGTATATTTTAAATATAAGATTAGAACATATTTCTCACTATATAGTATAAAAACATGTCAGGATTTCGTTCAGCCCATTCACACAAAGTTAATGCATCACAACAAATTGAAGTAGATATCGCCGCTCAATCATTAGCAAACATTAATGTAGATCTAGAACAAATTAACGGACAGGACTTAGATATCGGTCAGCAACTCGCAGCCGCATCTATACCTGTTGTTGTAGCATCTAATCAGTCAGCCATCAATGTTACTAGAGATACTGGTGCTAACGCTACATTAGCCGCAGTCGCAGAAACAGGTATATATGGCTACAATGGATCTGCTTATCAAAGAATATCTATGCAAACTGGAGGTCAGGTAGATACAAATATCGCTAGTGTTTCAGGTTCAAGTTTAGACTTCGGTCAGGAAGCAATGGCTTCATCTCTCCCAGTTGTAATCGCTTCTAATCAGTCAGCCGTCCCTGTATCATCAACTACAGCATCCGCTTCAGGATCTCACGGAAATATGGAAAGTAATCAATCAGTAGCATCAGGAGATACTAGTACAGTTATAGATGTATCTGCAGCCGCAAATATTTGTATTTTCGGATCAGGAACTAGTCTTACAGATCCTATCACAGTTGAAGTATCAGCAGACGCTTCAAACTTTTTTCCCCTCAATTCTCAGATCTTTCCTAACAGTGGCAGCGGTTTCTTACAATTATCTAATGTTGCTTTCAATCGAATTCGTCTAAAGTTCACTGGTTCTGCTACTGCGGTTACATTCACATGTCAGTTCCGATAAGCACCTTTTTTTTTTTATTTTTATGTCCTTATATGTATATGAAGAAACTTATAAGGGCGTTATCTGTTTTAATCAAAAACATACATATACATTGCACGAGTAAGTGCTGTGATTGTGATAGTGATTGTAACAAACCTGTTACAGAAGTTATAGACGATATTGCGGATGATATTATAGAAATTAAAGAAAAACTAGATACTGTGAAAATAAGTTCTATTTAAAATAGTATCAATATATATATAATGTTTGTAGGATCACTTAAAGAAGATTGTGAAACTCTCAGAAATGAACTAGACAAAATCAAATTCTATAGAGGAACTGAAAGAAGAACAGGTCAATTCAAAAACGCAAAATGTAATGATCGTGATGGAGGATCTATGTTATTCGGTACTACTTGGAAAGGATTTTTAAAAAGAGACAAAGAGACTGGAGAAAAAATCTACAGAACAAAAGCAGAAGAAAAAGGATTGTATCTAACAAAATGTAGAGATCTGTATCCTGAACTAGCCATACTTCTCAAAGAGTTTGCTGACTTACATATTAAAGATTTTCAATGGACACAAGTTCAACTTAACAAAAACTTTCAATCACCCCCTCACTATGACGGTGCAAATATAGGTGAGAGTTACATTGTAGGATTAGGAGACTATACAGGAGGTAGGCTCTATCTAGAACAACCCTCTATGTTCACAGATACTCCGTTGATCCGAAAAGAAAATATAAAAAATAAACCCTTCAAGTTCAATGGATCTAAACATAAGCATTGGACAGAAGATTATACCGGGACTAGGTATAGTGTAGTATTTTTCAATAACAATCATTCAAGTAGAAGTGACTAGTGTAGATATGATAACAAAATTGATTTTGATTTTTCTTTCTTCTTCAAGAGTATTCTGTAGAAGTCTATACAATGTCACAAGCCACATACCTAGGAGCAAACAAAAAAGGTGCAATCACAGTAGATCCTAAGATTTTTGAGAAGTGGAGAGGTGAAGTCAGCAAACTACACAAAAAGAAACAAAAAAACTGGAAGTCATACACAATAGATAAGAGGGGTGAAAGGTCTAAGGTTACATATGATCCTAAGACAGATACATTCTACGATCACGGTAACAAGTTTGTTCTCCCTATCATTCCTAATAATCCTGAGGAATGGAAGAATGCAAAAGCATGTTCCGCTTTCGGCAAAGCCGTTCAGGATACACTGAAAGAGTTTTGGGATGTAGTTAATGATGAATACTGCGACTGTAGTGATTTCAGTGGCGAAGCGAAAGCAAAAGTAGAAACCGCCTTGATTAACAAATTGACAGAATGGACTATTGAGAGAAATCAAACAGGCAATCACACTCCGCATGCTCAACGAGAGACACACGGATACGGAATTATTAAGGCGAAATAATTTGTTATATATAATATATGAACAAACCTGATTTCAAAATACAACCTGTAAGCGTAGATAAAGACGGCTTCAATGAAGAAGAATACGGTATGTTTCAATTCCCTAGTCTAGGTGTAGGTATAGGTCATGTAGCCGCAGGCAAATCAACCTTAATGTATAATTTGATAGACAAACTAGATCCTGTATTTCAAGGTAATGTAATTATATGGTCACCTACAATTATGAATGACCCTATAGGAAAAAAATTAGAACAAGAAGAAATGTATCTAGAGCATTTTGATGAGTATAGTAATGAGAACCTACAAGCAGTTCTGAATGTTATATCTCAGCAAGATGATAAAAAAGAGAAATATCTATTAGTGTTTGATGATATACTAGGTATGCTCCCTAAAAATATGATGAGTAAGGATCACAAGTATTTTTCTAGTTTTATTAGTACATACAGACACGGGGGAGGGATAGCAGGCGAAGGACAGATCAGTCTTCTTTTTTTTACTCAGTATTACAAAGATCTAAGTCCTGTTCTTAGAAGCAATGCTACATATTATTTTTTTTTAGGTTCTCATAGTGAAAAACATATAGGACAGTATAGCGAGGAACTGAATGCAATTACAGAAGGATCTAGTGAAAAGTTTATGGAGTTATGGAATGAAGCAAAAGGTAGAAACAGATATGATTTTCTAACTTTAGATATGAGAAAACTTAAGGCTTATAAAAACTTAGATACAATGTTATATGATAGAGATACTAGTTCTAATGTAGACTCTGAAGACAATTCACAAAATTGATTTTAAGCAAACATTAAACACCGTTATATATAAGCGGAGCAATACTATAAAATGTCTTACTACACTAGTGATTTGAAATATGTTAAACAATATATTGAGTATGAGTTTCCGTTTTGTAATATTGATGAACTAATGCAATTTGTAGGGGAATATCCTTACAAAATACATATTGAAGTTGAGAATGATGAATGGATCAGAGGGGATGAAGATTTGATGGATTTTATACAATTGAAGTTGATACCTACTTCTTCTTTGAAGAAAGAATTGCCTTCTTCAAGCCAGCAGGGAGTTTTTGCTGAGACGGGGTAAGCCCTTTGGAGGCTGACTTCTTAGGGGCTGACTTCGTCTTGCCCATAGCGGCTTCGTGTGCTTTATTGAAAGACATACCTTCTTTCATATGTTTTATCATTTTATCAATATGAGCCTTAGAGTGACTTTCAGCATGTTTGTCTAAACGCTTTTTCATAGCAGCGGACATTCCTTTAGTTTTGTGGCCAGGTACATGTGGATTATAGTGTTGAGGCATTTTATAATATATATAATTATTTTTTTATTTTATATTTGTTCAAAATTGCACGATCTACTTTAGCCGCTCCCCCTCCTGTCAAAGCACTAGCAAGCCTAGCCCGCGCCCATGCAGCAGCACTTACATTAGGTCTACTTCCTGCTGAGTAATATGCTCCTCTACCCTTTGATAGAATTTGCGATATACCTGCTCTAGATAATAGGTTCTTACTGATCCACGCATCATCCGTTATTTTCTTACCGTATCTCTTTTCAAACTTTACTACATGACTAGATCTCTTCGGATCGGGTGCTGATTTAAGTTTAGGTCTGTCGGTTCCTTTTCTGATAGACGCTACTTGTTTTGCTTTGTCTGCTTTAGACAATCCTTTAGGAACATATTTTTTGTTCAATCCTGTTGCTTTATCTTTCTTCGGAGCCATAATAAAATATAGAAATAAAATAATACTAATATTTATATAATGTCGGATTACGCAAGTAGATTACAGAGTTTTAACAATTCAGTTGCCTTGGCTAACAAACATATAAGTAATGTATCATCAGTTATTCAGGATCCTAAAGCAACTTTAGGTGCAAAAGTAGAAACAGTTGTAGGAGATTTAGGACAAAGTAGTTCTCAAATAGCAGGAACAATTATAGGTTTTGGCCATTGGAAACAATTTCTCAATATGGGACAAAATATAGGTCAGGCTCTAGCAGGAGCAAAACAAGCACCTGGTACAGAAGCAGCCGAAGGAGAAACTGATATGGGAAATGAAGGAGGATCCTCTGCTGTAAACCCTGGTCAAAATCTAGGAACAAACGCAGAACCCTCTACACAAGCAGGACAACAAATCAAATATGGTGATTTAGCACCTGAAGCACCTGCTGGCGCACCTGACGCCGCCCCTGCTGGTAGAGTAGCAGGAGAAGATGATGACGACGGTTTCGGTGATGAATTGATGAATGTTTTCTCTCAATACTCATCACAACGATCACAATTAAATCAAGGAGTTGATGATCTCATTCAAGGTGCAGGATTAGCCGAAGACGGAGATATAATGCCTGGCGAATTAGACCCTGAAGGAGCCTTATCAGGATTAAGTCAAATTACAAATACTATAAATAATATGGGTCAAGCAGGTGAAGACGCAGTCAATCTTTCAAAGGTAGCGGATAATGCTGCTTCTGCTGCTAGTGATGTAGGTGAAGCAGCATCAACAGTTAGCAAAACTTTAGGAACTGTTGATACTATAGCAGATGTAGGTGAAGGTATTATGGCTTCATCAGAACTAGGAGGTGTTGCCGCCCCTGCTGTTGCTGTTGTAGGAGGTCTTGTATCACTAGGAGCAGAAATTGCTAAAGCGTTCACTCCTCAAACTCAAGCACCTAAGCCTCCCCCTGTTCAAGCAGCACCTCCTGCCTCCATGCAAGTCGGTGTCAATCTTACACAAAATCAAGGGGACAGCGGTATTAGTCACGGGGTATTCTAGAGTATGTAATTTTATAAAATTGATTTTGATTTTTCTTTCTTTCTGTATTTACAACTATCGATTGACAATGAACGATATTATTCCTCTTTGCGAAGACGACTTCACTTACTTGCTTGTTGCTTTCTCAGGTATACCTATTCACATTTGGGCTGAGATTTTCCGTTGGAAGCACAGATTTGAATTACAACCTATTATGAAAGAACTAACTTGGTACATCAAGAAAGACAGAACTAGAGGATTACATTCTTTTTACGGAAACGCTTCATTTGTCGGCGGTGTAAAACATATATCTCATTATGCTAATTTCGGACATGATATTCACCGAGAAGTTTTAGGATCTTATCCTGACACTTGGCAAATAGATCGGCGTTACGGAAAAACTAGAACTAGAGGTATAGAAGTCAAGGTTGATATCAGTCATACGACAGGTATAGAGTGGCTATGGGTATCAAGGTTTCATGATCGTGTTTTCCGACACGGAGCAAAAGAAGCACTTAGACAACATATCATCGAGAATCTAGGCCTCAAAGCACCGAAGAGTTGGCCTGTATCTAAGTTAGAAGCACAGTGTCTCAAGGTCTAGACTAGTATAGAATAAACATTTTACACAAAATTGATTTGCGTTCATCCCTCTTTTTTTATTACATAACAGATAATAACAACAACATGCCTAACTGGTGCAGTAACACAATCTTCATTTCACACAAGGATGCTAAGATGATTGAATGGCTACGCAAAATCGGATTTGATTTCAATAAGATTTCTCCTCTTCAAGACGGCTTAGGAGAAGACTATTGGGATTGGACTTGTGCAATTGCAGTTTGGGGTTCTAAGTGGAATATTGATGAGGACAAAATCAAAGAACTCATTGATGACTATGATCCTGAAGAGATCAATTATAATTGGTCTATTGCCTTTGAAACTGCTTGGAACCCTCCTTACGGTATATACAAAAAACTTGCTGCGATGGGTTTCAGTTTTCAAGCGACTGCTGTTGAGCCTGGTTGCGGAATATATCAAAACATAACTTTCAAATGGAATGATGACCGAAGTGTTATGCTATTCCGTGAAGATCCCCTTGAAATTGAAAATATTGATATTGATGATCTGTGGGAGGATTTCAAACAAAGTGATCAGAATGATGATGTTAATGAATGGATGGATGAACAAGTGTTCCCTGAGTATGATGTACGATGGGAGATGTGTGATGAACTAGAGTATAGGCTTGAGTGTGAAGATGAAGAACAAAATTGATTTTTATTGCCTGATAATATATCAAATATACATGATGCCTTTGGCCGAATGCATTCACGCTCTCACATACTTGCCTCAGGAGTTTGAGGATTTCGGACAAGACGATATATACTGTAAGGAACGATATTGGTTTATGATTGTTCTTAAAGATACTCCTTTCACAAGGGGAGAAGTCAATCTTGCAGGCTGGAATTCAAAGGACGAGGCTGATCACGCAAGAAAAGCATATAAAAAATAGAATACTACTATATATGATTGCCGTATTGTTGTCTCTTTGTAGTAGAAATCAGGGCTGGAAGACTGTAGATGATATTGATTTGTTTAAGGTATTTCTTAAGGGGTTCTATAATACAATAAAAAACTATAATGACTTCATTTTTTTTGTTGGGTACGATGATAATGATGAGTTCATCAAAGAAAACCTGAAGGTCATAAGAAAGAGACTACATATGAATGATAAGTTGATTGAACTCGACGGAGCAAAGACAAATGAAAATCCTTGTGAAGCATGGAATATACTAGCAAGAGAAGCACTTAAGAATGAAGATATCAAATATTTCTATCAAGTAGGAACAGATATATTACATTTGACGCCAGGGTGGGATAGATATTTTGTTAATATATTAGAGAAGAATAATAATAAAGGTATATGTGGAGGTGTTGATAAACCCTACTACTTAGAAAGAACCTTACAAGATAAACAAGGTATCATTGAAAATGCATTCCTTACTAGAAATCATATACTAATGTTCAACGGAGTATTTGATCCCGAATATAAAAATTGGTTCAGTGATGACTGGATTACAGATTACTACAAGTCCTTAGATATGTGTTTTATATGTCCCTATGTTCTCTTTAGAAATACTAATAGAGTATTGTTGTCAAATACTAAGAAAAACAGATACAATCCTGATAGATGTCACGGATGACACGGATGACAGCAATATATCAAACTTTCAGCAATTACAGGAGAAAAAAAAAGTTCAGTTTTTTCCTGTCATCCCTGTCATTCCTGACATCCTTGTATTTGACTGCAGTATATTTACGATTTACCGATATTTCATATATTTCATATTTTTTTATTTAAAATAAAATGTTTGTATATATTACAAAAATGACTGACAATGTTGCTAAGAATGTGCCTAGCGATGCCCCTCCCGTTGCAAATAATCCTGTGGGTTCTCCGAAATTACAGAATGTTAAGTATACTTCACTTCTTCCTATGGGTAAGACGAGCGGTTATGTAGCAGGTGAAAAGGTTGAGTTTATGATACCGCCTGAGATCCCTTACTTTGATGGTAAACAATCATACCTACTTGTACATGTAAGAAATACATCTACATTCGGAACAGGTTTAGGAAATGATAATACTGGTGCTGCTCTTAATCCTACTGCTGTTGTTCCACTCACATTTGCTCCTAATATGGGAGGACACGCGATGATCAATAGATTACAGATACAGGATCAAAAGGGTCTCAATCTTGAAGACTTAGAAGCCTACAATATGAATGTAGGTATTCTATCAGCATACAAGAATGATAGTGATATATACGGAACACTCTCTAAGGTAGAAGGTATTTCAGGAAGAACTATTAAGGAAAATAATCTTTGCTCAGGACACTTGAATAATACTTACTTTAATCATCAACCTGTTATTGGTGCCGCAGATGGTAACGGATCCTTTCTTATAACTGGTGGTAATCGTGCAAGAGAAAATACATTTTGCTTACCTATCAATGCTGGATTATTCAGTGCTTTCGGTGATGAACATTTTGCTTATCCTAACTTAGATATAGGAGGAACAAAGATGACATTTTATCTAGAAAAAGCAAAACGAATTATGCATGTTTTATCGGCTAGATTTCCTGGTCTTCTTCCTGCTACTGCTACAGGTGAAGCAAACTTAGAATGCTGGAATATGGGTCAATTAAACGATTCAACTGCTTTCACAGGAACTATGCCTAGTCAAACAGCATTCAGATTACAAAGATGTCAAAATCAACAAATCAATGAAAGACTTAACTTAGGTGCTGTTCCTACAACTGCTCCTGCTAATGCTAATCCTTATGTTGGTGATGCTATAAGAGCCGCAGGAGATCTAGGTTTCAGAATAGGACAACTTATCAGAGTAACTGGTGGAGCATTAGCCGCTGGAGGTGAAAGAGCCGTCATTACAGGTATTACAGCATGCGGAACTACAAACGGAACTGTTAACTTCAGTTGTCCTCTTATCGAATTCACTCAAGTATCAGCCGCCGATGGTACAGGTATTCACTTAGATACTAGTGCAGCAGTCCGTAGTTATGAGATTGATAAAGTTGAATTAAGATTGTTAGAAACTATTCCTGATGCTTCGACAATGAAAATGATTAGATCCGCTATGAGCAGAGGATTGAATTATCATACATATCAGTTAAACAAAGTATCTACAGCCGCAGGATTAGTCAGTGCTGTTATTGATATACCTACAGCAATCACTAGAGGTCTTTCAATCTTAGCCGCACCTATTCAGCAAGCGAATATTGATACAGAAGATAGAAATAATAGTTATTGTGTCCCTCGTGTTGATGCTGATTTAGGAACAGCAACTCAATATACATATCAGTGGCAAGTCCGAAATATACTCATCCCTAATATAGAGGTAGTAACAAACAACTCAGCGAACACTGATAATGATAATGTCATATTCCTCAATCAATTACAGATGGCTTTGAGGCCGATGATCAATGTCAAATCATTAGGAGATCATCAAAACAGAGGTTCATATGCTAATCACGGTAACTCTAGGATGAACGATGTTCTTACAAATCCTTATGTTTTCCCCTTACCTCTTGCTCCTAACGGTGTATCATATAATTTGATGGACAGTGATCCTCAGTTAAGAATTACTAATGTAGGTGCAGCACCGTTAGCAAAATTGTTTCACATCTTCATCAATCATACTCGTAAGATAACTGCGAATGATAGCGGTGTTGAAGTCTCACTATAATTTTTTTGTTTTTTTTTTGTGTTATGATAGTATATGAATAATTCTAAGATTATACAATCAATAGAGAATGAACTTACTGCTGGAAATATCGGCACAAACAAATATATTATTAATGTAAATGGTGGAGATTCTATCGTACCTACGAATGAAAATTCTAGAATATTATATAATCTACCTGAACCTTACAAACTCGAGAAGGGGGATAAGGTTACTCTCTATCAAGCCTTTTTAAATGAACGTGGTCTATCAGATAATACTATATCCTTTGATGAAGATATTGAAAATGAGATCAGATTTTTATATTACAAACTAGGAGATTGTGAAGACTACATGCAAGGATCTAATGATGTAGCATATGCTCCTTATCCTAACTGGCAAAAAGATGTATTTGATGCGAGCCAGGCTACTCAGCCTTTAAACGGTATAGGGACAGACGCAAACAAGACAGGTGTATATAAGCCTGGCTATTTGATACCTAGAGCAATGACGCAAACTGCTAGCAATGTAACTATAAGAACGCAAGGATATTATAGAAATCCGCTTTCATTTGATCATCAAAGAGCGGCTGGAGACGATTTATCACTCAATCAAAGTGATACTACAAACTTTCCTGGATATGCTAATATGAACTCAGGAGCAAACGGCAAACTATTTTATTTGATGGAAGCATGTCGATTTGCGCAAGATGCAAGTGCTAACGGAAGTAGTTGGACTACAGGTCTTTTCAAAAATCAAACTTGGAATGATGCTGCTGGATCAGGTATAGATTTTAATGCTCCTCAAGATTTAGTAAGATCAGGAGCAATACCTATAATGAGGCCTGTGTATGGTAAAGCGAAAATTGTAGTCAAAGCAGGCAACTATTCTGTTGATGAATTGTCAGCGACAGTTATGGAACAATTGAACGGAAGTATAGGTGAACCTGGATCTGTTACTCAAAAACAAAGTGATGCTTTGATTGATAAACTATATCATCCTAATCTGAGTAAGATTGGTACAACTTCTAATACATTACCTTTTTTTGATAATGTTGTAGAGAACAGAGTAGATACTGATGCTGATATTACAATACACGATAATATATTTTACAAAGCAACATCAACTAGAAAGAACGGAGGTATTATGTGTGAATTGAATGTTCCTAAGACAGCCTTCTATGATAGTATATGCTATGATAATATGGTGAATATGGAATATACATTATCAGGTAGTAAGACGGAGGGTGGAACTGATAATCCTACTTTCTTTGACAAAGTCCCTGCTAATGGTTTTGATGCTGCTGGCGAACCTGGTGGAGGTATATTATGTAAAGTCCCCTTTGATGAAACATTAAGAACAACTGGAGGCGGATCATTTAGAGACTTACATTCTAAAGTATACGGATTGAAACCTGGGCTAGAGAATTATATAGATAGAAATGCTACTTGTCGAGCAGGAAATCATTTAGTCAATACAAGCACAGCAACATCTCTAGTAGGAGAAACAAATAATTTTTATATCAGCAACGGTTTCTTAGATACTTGGAAGACAAGATCAGGACTAGGTAAGATAATTGATTTAGGATTGATGACTAGTGGTAGGTATAATGCTGACGGAACATTACATATGGGAGAGTTTGCTACTGGAGATACACAAGGATTTGTAGGTACTATACCTACTGGTGCTGATTTTGATACAATGTCACAAGCGGTAGATGCAAACTATATTTTCTTAGAAGATCAAATGTATTTAAGAATATTGTTTCCTGTGTATGCTAGACAGAAAACAACAGTTCTAGCAAGTGATTTAAACAATGGACAGATTTTAACAGCGTTTCCTGATCCCGATCCTAGTACATATCATACATCTAATTCAGGTTTCCCTGCGGCTGGTAGTTTTAGAACTATATATGCGGGGACTAGTGATTTCACTTTGAAATATGATAGTTCAAAAGCAAGCAGATATTCATTATCAAACTTTCATGATTTTTACAAATTACCTTCCTATGGGCCAGATGGAAATAGCACTGGAAGCGGAGGCAATCAAGCAACAAAGTATAATAACCCTTTCGGATATAGAAGACAAATATCATATCCTAAGAGACCTTTGGCTGGTGAAAGTGGTATATTTGAAGAGAAGTTTGCTGGAGGAACAGGAGCAGTTTATCCGATTGACGGACAGACTGGTTTAATGATAAACAATTTTGCTTATGATCTTTGTAAGAATACATTAGTGTACGAACAAGCAAAAGCAAATATATTATCATTTCAAGATTTTGGTGATCTGACTGACGGAGCAAACTACGGAGGAAATGCTATGCGTAGAGAAAAGGCTATTTTTGATTTATTTACAAAGCCCTTTGATCAGTTCTTTGCTAGTGATATTGAAGCAAAGGCAGCGTGGAGAAAATCATTATGGTTCAGATTAGGTTTCTCATATGAACAACTAGGAGATATTACAAGTCAGTTAGAAAGCAGAAAAACAGGAGGCAGTCCGTTGTATGACAGATCACTAAAGTTGCACGGTATAGTTACACACAATCAATTTGATTTCACAGCAATCCCTAGTTCTCAAGGTTTAGGCACACAATTTTTCGCTAGTCCCGATCATTCAGATAACAAACCTAAACAGAAATATACACTACAAAATTATTATCTAGGTAAGGCAGCAAATCCGTTTGTAGTCAATCAAAGTCCTTTTGTTCTTCTTGATACAAGTAAGTCTATAGATGCAGCCGAGTTACCTAACTTGAATGAAGGTAGATCTTATTATGTGATTGAAAGTGATATAGTCAAACCTAATTATTCAAATTCGATAGGCACAAAGGGAACTGTTGTAGGTATCATGTCAAAAGAAAACTCAACACAAGATACATTGTTCTCTACAGAAGGTATAGAGTTCATAATGACTGAGGATAAGTTATTGACTGAAATCAATATTGATATCAAAAATCCTGATGGTACTAGAGTTCCTGATGAGATCCTAGGTGTTGACAGTGGTTTTATATTTATGATAGAGAAAGCAATCAGTCCTGCTGAAATGGGTATCAATGATTTTTAAAATATATATGGTATATATATATGGATATATACAGAAAATATGTTACCTATTCGGTTGATGACTTTTTAGATCTACACAATCTAGCATTTTTAGATAGTTCAAAATCAACGAAGGGAACCTTTGCTCAAAGTCTCAAACGGATTGAAAAGGTTTATGGTAAGCCCCTACAAGAACTCAATCTAGATTTTTTGAGAGGTGCTGAGGCTTTTATGAAAAAATTAGAGGATAGTGAATATTCTCCTAATACTATACTGACTACATATACGCAAGTGTTAAAAGTGTTGAAGATGATAGATGCTCCTTTGAATACATATAGTCAATATGTAAAGATATTGAAAGAGAAAACTAGTGAGCGTGATGAACTAGACAAACTTAAGGTTGATTTATCAAAAGAAACTTTGATACCCTATGATACTATGCAAGAGAAAGTCATCTCAAAGATAGAAGAATATTCTGAAGAGGAAGATTACTATCAACTGAGAAACTATATAATATTGATGTTATTTGTATTACAGATCCCTGTAAGAATTAGTAACTATACAAAAATGAAAATAACAAACAGATTAGAAGATACGAGTGATAAGAACTTCAATTGGCTGTTTGTATCAAATAAGAGTGATGCGCTTGTCATGTGGGTTTTCAACAAGTATAGGACAGCAGTCAATCTAGGTACGAAAGAAGTAGTAGTCACAGATGATAGATTAAAGGAGTTCTTAAAGTTTTATATAGATGTATTTGATTTAAAAGGATACTTGTTTCCGAAAGACATATATACAACAAAAATAAGACCTATGATAGCAAAAGATATACAGAGTAGTATAATGTTATCTACATACAAGTTGTTTGAGAAGGCATTATCAGTAGAGCAAATTCGAGCAAGTTATATGATAAGGGTAGCACAGATAGATCCTGACTTTGAGTCGAAGATGGAGATTGCATCAATAATGGGCTACTCTAACACATTGAAAATGGAAATGTATGAATGATTGAAAATAGTATATTTTTATATATTCCTATAGTATAAAATGAAACAGAGTTGTATATTGAACTTTAATGAAAACTTCGGCAACAATACTGCTAGTGATTTTGATGTCAATTTCAATAGAGAACTTGCTTTAGAGGCTAAGTCTGAAGTAGCATTGTATAATCTTCAAATGGCTAGGAAGCCTATTGTTGTTACACAAGATCAAGAACTTACATTAGAATTAGTCTCTTCTCTCCCTAGTGAATTACAGAGAGTATATTATGAAAACACTAGAGGAGCGGCTGCTTCAAAGACAGGTGGTAGATTACTTCAGGCAAATAATATTATATCAGAACTATCAAATGCTTCTATCACTTGTGTAATAGAAAAAGGTGAATATACTAAACAAGAGTTCTTACAGTATTGTGCTGATACTTTGAATGCTGAATTGATAGACTATAATACTGCTTCAGCCCCTTACAATCAACAAGGTTCATTCAATTTCAATAACAAATATGGTGCAGCAAATACACAAAGTAGAAATGAACTTGCTTATAAGTTTCAATATAAAGAAGATGATAATGGATTATTTTGGGGACTTGTAAGAGATCATGAGCCTGAAATTATGGCTATTGATTTCCCTTTTGGCGCTACTAGTGCTTATGCTGGTAACATACAGGCTGAAGCACCTATAGTAGGTATGAAACTCAAAATGTTTGTAGATAATCAACAGGATGACGGAAGTGGTGCATTATCAGCAACCTACACAGGTAACATTTCAGTTGCTCCTGCTGCTGCTGGTAGAGGTGCTGGTGACACAACACTAGGAACATTAGTAAGAGGAAGAGATGCTCTAGCCCCTAGTTTTTATAACAGATGGGATGAAAAGGATCCTACTTTGACTGGGCAAAAAATGTGTAGTTTTGAGTATGACTGGGAGATTTCTGCTGAAGCGAACAAAACAAAAGTATGTAATCAAGTATGGTGGAATACAGCATCTAGTCAAAGATTTAATGGTACGACTGCTGGAGCAAATGCTTTACCTGTAGGAGCAAATATCAATCCTCTAGTAAAAACTCTACTTGGGCCAGGCGCTCATATTGTAGGAAATGGAACTGGACAAGTAGATACAGAAGAGGCTAATTTGAATATTTCATCTCCTACTCCTGGTGCATTAGGGCAAGTTCCTCTTTCATTCTTAGGTATAAGGAGAGCGGTTGTTGTAGGTGCTAATAGTGTTATTCAAGAGAACTCAATTGTATTGTATCAAAATGAAAATCTACAAAGATGTTGTGACGGTGTATTAGATTATTCTACAGGGACAGGATATCCTTATGAACTGTCATTAAGTATGGAGGAGTTAGCCACATTTAACTTAAGGTCATCACTCAATCCGAACGGCAAGAACTATCAGAAGTTCAGATGGAACTTTTATGCTATGGATACTGAACCTGAAGGATTAGAATTAGGAAAACCTAGTGTTGCTCTTACAAACAATAAGGTTTATTATTATCAATTACTAGCATTCAATACTGAAGGAGGCGGTGATTGGGATATGTTATATGATAGTCAACATACAGGTAAGCATATTCCTAAAGAACTTATAGATGATGGCGAGGCATTTTTCAACGCTGTGAATGTAAAAAATCGTGATGTTGATCCTGACGCCGCTGACGGTCATGTTGCTCAATCTGCTCAGTTAGGTTTTCAACCGCTATTCACATTTCAAGGTTGTAGTGAAACTGATAGTTTAATCAATCCTATGGGAACATTCCTGAACACATATACAGGTGACGGAGCCGCTGGAACTGCACGACCTATTATAAGAAGATCAATTGCTCAATATGCTTTATCAGGCACAGGTGAATTGACTAGAATCTTCGGAATACCTAGAACAAGTAATAGTAGAAGAGGATTAGGAACTTCAATCACAGCACTTAAAAACTCTCTTGAAAATCTAACTGGAAGAGCATTGAAAAATCCTAATTTTTATCCTCAACATGTAGGGAACTATTCAGGTTGGAGAAGATTATTTGGTGACGGTATAAGATACAATATTGAAATACAATCCCTTCCTATCAAATGTTTGAATACAAGAAAGACAGACAAGTCTATAGCAGGAGGAACACAACTAAATAGTTTTACTACATTTGTAGCCCCTGGTTCTGTAAGACCTGTGATATACAATGTAGGAGGATTTCAACACGATCTATCGGACAACAATGAAAGTTATACATATATAGATTTAGAGCCTAATAATTTGAAGTATCTGACACTAGACAATCCTGAAAAAATAAAACTTAATAATCTTAGGGTTCAAGTCCGTAGAGCAGCGACAAATGAAATTGCAAGTGAAATAGAAGATTGTGCTTTAGAGATACTAATTCAAAATTAAAAAAAAATATATTTGTTATAAGTATAAAATGAGTTTAGATTTGAATAACTACTTCAAGTTAGGATTAGATAGCACTAATGACGCTGTGAATGAGCCAGGGATTATGAATACTATTAGAACCCCTACAGATACATCATCATCAACTTTAAATAGAATTACATTTAAGGTTCCTAAAATTGGTATGCTTACAGAAGACAGTCATATCAATGTTCAGTTTCTTTCATCTGTGATGCATGCACAAGGTAGAACTACACCGAACTTTGTCAATGGTGCTTTAGGATGTGTAAAAAGATTTCGAATTTTAATGGATAATAGAGTATTGTGTGATTTAGAAGTCCCTTCAAAGTTCACTACTCCTAATCTTTATGCTCGTAAGTCTATGACACAATTGAATGATTATCATTATCACTATCTAGGAAATCAGTTCAAAACTGATGTAAGAGTTGATAACGGATGTGAAGAACTTTCTAGAGATGTACGATATATGATCAGAACAAATAATACTTCACAATACTTATACAACTACAATATTATAGGAGCAACACAGGCTACTAGTGATGTATACGGTATTCCTCTCAGAATGCTTGGTGCAAAGTTCTTAGAAACTTCTTCACTCCCAGTTTTCTTAATGAATGATCGTGAGATTATTGTTGAGGTTACCTTTCATTCTGATTGTCGTGAGTATGTAGTATCTGATACTGCTACTCTTGCTGCTGGAGATGTAACTGTCAATCTTGCTAGATGTGAATTAGTATCAACCCACATTATGCTTGATGATGCTACTGAGAATAGAGAAAGAGCCGCAAGTGTGACTAAGGCTGTTCAGTTCCCATTTGTAGATACATATATGATCCGAGCCTCTCACACAGGTCTAGGCGCTGCTGCTGGTGTAGGTCAAAGAAACAATCAAAATACAATCTACAGATTACATTTGAATAATAGGGAACTTCATTCATTATTGATGGTACCGACAAATACTCCTTCAAATAGCACATTTGCTCCTTTCAACGGACAGAGTAGAACTGTTGCTAATCAAAGATCTGATTGTCTAGGAGATACAGTTCTTCAATTGAAATCAAACGGACAGAATTACTTTGATAGACCGATTACAAACAACGCAGTTATGTTTCAACTTCTTACATACTACAATCAAGGTCTAGCAATGAAGGTTCCTTATCAAGCCTGGAATTGCAACGATCAATCATTACTAGACATTTCATCAACAACTTCAGGAACAAATGTAGCAAGAATGTTAGACTACAGAGGTGCCTGGAGGTATCTCGGTGTTGATTTTAGAAACGGAAACTCAGGTGTATATGGTGCTGGAACACCTCAAAAATCAGCACTAGAAGTAGATTTCACTGCTTCATGTCCTAACGGACATGCTAACAATCCTACACTAGCAAATACAACTAAGGATGTTTTCTTCTATGTTAATGTAAGCAAACTCTTATCACTAGGAGGTAAGAACATTAGCATTTCTTTCTAAGTGTCTAAAAATTATTTTTAATATATCACATATAATATATATATGAGTTCTCTTGGTCAAACTCCTGACATACAATCGACAGTAAACGCTAATGTTAAAAACATAGACAAAACTCGTGCATCTAAGTTTGTAGTTGATACAGATGACACAAATAAAACACTTACAATAGCATCAGGATCAAGCGGTATTTTTTTCACTACCGCTAAGAATACTTCTCAATTTGCTATGGTAGATATATCAATTAAGCAAACTAGTGGTGTGAAGCCTTTGATTTTGACTATTGATTTCGGACAAGATGCTAATAATATGGTAAAATCATATGAGTTTACTTTTCAGACAACTAGTTATATTCAATCAATACCTATTCAAGGTAATTATTTTAACTTTGATATCTTCAATAATTCAACTAGCGGCGATGCAGTTTTAGATGTAAAATTACAGTTCAGAAACTATGTAGATAATTATCCTAAAAATCAAATACAGTTTGAGACTAGTGAAAATGCTATTGCTCAACTTGTAAGAGTAGGTAATGAGTATTATGATGATTTAGCAACAGGACTTACAGGTGCTACTAGATATGTACATAGATATGGAAGAATAACAAACCTTCCTTCATATCCTTCTATGATATTTCCTGGGACAGGAGTATCAGCAAATCTCAATACTAGCAACACTGCTGGAACAATGAAATTCGAGACACTTACAATACCGAGTGCGTCGGATGACGGTCAAATACAAATCATAGGTCAGGGGACTGACGGTGAAAGACAATTTGAATTAGTAGTGCTTACAAACGGAGAAGGGACATCAACAAAACAATTTACTCATATTGAATCGATGATGTGTCAGCAAGGATTTCAACCTACTCAAGATATTAAGGTAGTCAGAACAGGAACAACAGATCTGTATAGTTATATAGAGAAAGATGCTGCTATGACACAGATCCCTTATTACTTTTGTCCGAGAGGTGCTAGTAGTGCAGTTCTTAAAGAAATAAGATTTAGAGGATTTGTAGGGAACAATCCTAGTCCTATTGTGTCTGTCGTGCAAGTAAGTTTTTCAGGATCAGGAAATCAGAAGATAAAAAGGTATCAAACAAGATTAGTTGATACTACTAATATTGATATGACTGTAACCCTGAATATGAAAATACAGAATAGAAATCTAATCTATCTAGAAGTTACAGGAGGAGCAACGATAGGCGCTCTTACTGAACTTGATTTAACAGCAGAGATGGTAATAATTGAAGATTATGTAGGACAAACTCCTATTTTACAATTTAATTAAAATGTAATATAATTATATAATGCCTCATACAAAAGGACACACGCTATCGGCGGCTCCCGCTAATTTTAAAACAAATAAACCTCTATACAAGCCATATAAGAGTAACAAAGCAGGTAAGAAAGGAATGGTCTATGTGAAATCAAAATCAGGCGGTAAGTCTCTCATACATTTCGGTGATAGTTCAATGAAAGATTTTCGTCAGCACAAAGACCCTGAGCGTAGGAAATCGTACCTAGCAAGATCAGGAGGGATCCGAGACAAGTCAGGACGCTTGACTGCAAACAACAAGAACTCCGCAAATTACTGGGCTAGGCGAATGTTGTGGTAGACATATAAACAAAATTGATTTCAAAGCAAAATAAAAATACTTACTCAACACTATGTACGCTAGAATGAACATCACCGTCCCCTACACAAACGAGATGCACAAACAACGCAAAGTCATCTTCCGTGCCTTTCTGAAGAACTCGAGTAATCAATGGGAGCAGAAATACGGCAAGGACTTCACCTACACTCAGGAGGACAAGTGGCTCCGCAAAGCATACATCTACGCACACAACGGTAACGCTGAGCAAGTCATCAAATATATGGACAAATATATCAACACTCTTCAGGAGAGTTGTGATGATGTCATCTTCAACGATACCGAAGGCAATCATGTTCATATTGAGAGGATTGATGACGGACAGAAGTTCTCATCTGAAGACTCGGCTACGGAAACTGCACGACTGCTCGGTGAGGAGATCGTGTATATGACTGAGTTAAAGAAGAATATGCTACGCTTCATCAAGGACGAGCCTGTTGAATTCGACTTTGCATGCTTCCCTTCCGAGCATCTCGTCGGTACTGAGGAGGCTATTTTGAAACTTGCTATCCTGGAGAAGCGGATTGATGACTACTTCGTCGAGGAGCATGCAGAGATCATCAAGGTAATTGCACGAGAAACAGGTCACATGTGACACGGATGACACATATGACGGCAAAAAATCAAAAAAAAAATATCTTATATGAATATCAGAATTATGTAATTTTGCTGTCATCCCTGTCACTGCTGTCCTCC
>Ga0181393_1000097_pt1 | contig 28787 bp, 33 predicted proteins | sample 16SPOviralmetaG_FD_130122 | JGI IMG/M metagenome (GOLD analysis project Ga0181393, IMG submission 130122) | Marine viral communities from the oligotrophic San Pedro Time Series (SPOT) site, San Pedro Channel, CA, USA - 16 SPOT_SRF_2010-10-21 | ecosystem: Environmental > Aquatic > Marine > Strait...
CGAACCCTTCCGGCGCTTTCCGAGATGCCTTAATAGTGTTAAAATCAGAACAAGACGCCGCCGCCGCACTGCGAGCCAAAAACGAAGAAGACTGGTGATTTAGATGGCACTGAATAAGATTTCAGAAGAAGTGATTGAAGTCAGGCTCGAAGGTGCCAAAGAGGTCGACCAGCAAATCGGCGAATTGTCGAAGCGTCTGGACAAGCTGGAAAAGGCAAGCAAGAAGACCGACAAGTCAACCGAGAAGGCTTCGCAAGGGTTCTCAAAGCTACAGGCAAGCATAACCACGGCAGGCGCAGCCGTCGCAGGGTTTCAGGCGGCAATGGCTACAGCAGGCGCGGCGATGTCAGCAATCAAAGCGCCGGTTAACTTAGCGATTGAATTCGAAACGCAGTTTAACCAAATCAAGACGCTCAACAGCGAAATCGGCGATGACTTGCGAAACAAGTTGCTTGACCTAGCGAAGCGCGTACCACAGACCGCCGGCGATATTACTTCCGCAGCTTACCAAGCAATCAGCGCAGGCATTGACCCCGGTCAGGTTACCGAGTTCCTCGAAGCGGCAAGCAAGTCAGCCGTCGCCGCAGGTGGCTCGCTCACTGAGTCGGTCGAGCTATTGACGGCAGGCGTTAACGCATTCGGCAAGCAGGGCGAAACGGCTTCGAGTGTAGCCGATAAGCTATTCGCAACCGTCAAGCGAGGCGTAACAACCATTCCAGAGCTAAACGCGGTCTTCGGTCGTGCAGCGGCTACCGCTTCGAGTTACGGCATAGGGCTCGACGAAGTGCTTGGCGCAATTGCCACACTAACGAAACAAGGCTTGCCGACTGCCGAGGCGGTGACACGGGTCAACGCTACAATTAAAGAGTTAAGCCGCGAAGGTGGCACGGCTGCGAAGGCACTTAAAAAGCAAGGCGTACAGGTCGGCGTTTTAGCTCTACAGCAAAAAGGGCTCGTCGGTGTACTTGAAGACGTAAACAAGGCGACAGGCGGACAGGCGGACCAACTCGCCAAGCTGTCAGGCAGGGCAGAAGCGGTCGGCGGAATGCTCGGGTTGACCGGGCGCAACATGGAAGATTTCCGAAGCACGGTGCAAGGCGTTAATACTGACATCGGCGCAAGCGGTGAAGCCTACGACGTGATGAACTCAGGCACACAGGGCGCGATTAATAGTTTCAACAGCTTAAAAGAAGGCGTGATGAGAGAGCTAGGCGAGCAGACGTTACCCGCGCTTAACGAGCTTTTAAAATCGCTTTCCGTTGCGATGAATGGCTCCAGCAATGCGGCTAAGGCTTTCGGCAAAGGGTTGGCGAGCATTATTAAAATCGGAACGCTAGTCGTTAAGAACATCGACATGATCGCGGCGTCGATGTCGGTGGCGTTCACTGCAAAATACTTGCCGGTCTTCATTGCGCAGTTGGGGAAGATGCGCGCCAGCTTTATGGCGTTCAATGCGATAGTCGCGGCGTCTGGCTCTACAACCGGGGCGGCTTATGGTCGGCTACTCGTCGGCGGAATCGCTAAAGTTTTGTCTGGCCCGATGCTAGCCGGCGCGGTTGCGCTTGCGGTCGCCGGGGCGGTAGGGCTTGCGATGGAGGGCGCGGAGGAAAAGGCGCGCGAGGTTCGAGAGGCACAGCGAAAAGAGTCCGATCAAGACTTGAAAGACTTTCTCGCTTCGGAAGGTATAAGAGGGGACGCCATCGAGAAGCGTCTCAAAGGCGAGGCGCGACTCGTTGCAGCGGAGCAGCTAAGGGTCAAAGCCGCACGCGAAGCCAACAAGGGAAATCAGGAGTTAGCGGACGGGCTCATTAACCTTACGCAAAAGATCGACGATAACAAGACCGGGGTACTCGCACTGAATGATTTGTATTCGGCAAGCCCAGAGGCGGCGAAAGTCTTAATTCAAACCCTCAACACGCAGGCGTTATCGTTTGACGGACTAATTAAGAGCCAAGACGACGCAGTGTCTTCGGCGAAGGGGCTAGAGGAGCAAAACGCGGCGCTGTTAACTGGACAAAAGAGGCTAGAGGAAGCCAGAAGGGTCGCGAACGCAGAGTTGCAGGAAAATCAGAGCATTCTGGCAGACTTTCAAAACAACGCCGAAGCCGCACAAGCAAAAGCCGAAAAACTTCAAAAGCGGTTAGACGCGTTTAGCATTGAGGCGATTCGAGGCGCACCAGAAGCATTCGAGCAGCTAAAGAACGACCTAAAGGAAGCAGAGAATCAGGTCGAAGAAAATAACGCGGGCATGACCATTTTCACTGAAAAGGTGCGGGACAACAAGCAGACCATCGACGAGGCTGGTGACGCCATTCTCCAGAGCAAGGAATCGTACAAGGTTAATGCTGATCAAATCGCAGTCGCGACAAAGCACTACAAAGAAAACCAGGCGGCTATTGACAAGACGGTGACAGCGTTAGACCGCGAAATCGCCGCACTCAAAGACGCCGCGAAGGCTCGCAAAGAAGAGGCGGCAGGCAATCGCGAGTTTATTGCAGCAATTGAGAAGGCGCTCGGTATTGAAATCAAGCAAGCGCAAGCGCGAAGCAAAGCGAAGGAAGCCCAAAAGAAAGCAGCCGAGAATTTCTACAAGCGGTCAACCAAGGCGCTACAGCAGGCAGAGCGCACAGCGGAAAAGCTCAACATCGATAAACTCAAGCGGGAAGAAAAGTCAATCGAAGCCATGAGCGAAATCGCAATCCGTGAGGTCGAAAACCTTCGCACGATTAGTCTCGCAAGGCTTGAAGCACGCGACGACCTAAGCGAACTCGCCAAGCTTGAAGAGCAACGCCTCATTAACTCCAAGGCGGACCTCAAAGTTAGCTCGATGAAGATTGCGAAAGAAATCGACCTAGCCGCAGCGCGACGACGAACAGCCGAGGCGATAGAGTCCGGCAACATTGCACAGATAAACGCGCAAAAAGTAAGCAAGAAAGCCAAAGACGCGCAGGTGACGCAAGAGCGAGCAAAGACGCAGGCAACCATAGACGGCATCGACGCCAGAGAAAGAGCAGCAACCGCAGCCGTTGCGAGAGAATCAGCGCAGGCGCAGCAAGTCGCAGCCGTTGAAGCGCCAGCACAAGACACGGCAGCCGCAGAAGCGGACAAGGCACGAGCACAAGAGAAGCTACGCTTCGAGCTTGAGTTTATGCAGCAAGGTAGCCAGGAGCGAATGGCGAGAGAGTCAGAGCTTCGCGTCGCAGAGCACAACGCACGCATAGAGCAAATGAAAATCCACGACGAAGAAAAGATTAGACTTAAAAAGCGCGTGCAAGACAAAGAAGTCGAGATAGCAGAAAAGACCGCGAAAGAGCAGGAGCGAATACAAAGAAACCAAGAGGAAGCAGCAGCCGACGCGGTAGCGAATACGCTCGGCGAGCTTTCACACGTTGCCGAGGCGGTCGGGGCATCCGACTCTTTTGTCGGCAAACTCGAAGCGGCGCAAATCATAGCGAAGGGCGTTTATCACGGATTCCAGGGCGCAAGCGACCAGGCGGACGCTTTATCACACTTTGGGGACGGCAATGTCGCGCAAGGTATCGCAAAGCAAGCGGCAGCGATTGCACACTTTGCACAGGCGGCAGCCGCGCCGATGATGGCATCAAGGGCGATGAGTGGTGGCGGCGGTGCCGGTGGCGGTGGTGGTGCTGGTGTATCAGGCGGGGCGGTATCAGGACCACGACGCACAAGCGAGGGACCGACCAGAGAGCAACAAGAGCAACGCGCCTCGATACAGTTCGGCGATATTGTACTTTCCGACGTGCCGGCTTTATTGTCTCGGCAGGGTACACGAGCACTAGGGCAACAAATAGCGGGCGACGTAGCCCGCGAAATCAACCGCAGCAGGGCGCTCCCTGGCGGGTTTAGGGTTTAACCAATGGCAAACATCATACAGCGACCGAAAGTAGCCATAGCGGGCGAGTTTGACGGTTCTCCGTACGTTGGGGCGGTTTACACTCGTGCCGGTAACGCGGTAACGGTTGCAGCTAACACAAGCAGCGCACCACACTCGGATATTATCGCATTTTTGAATGGCTACGGCTCACGCAGTGGGCGCGATCTTGGTTCAATAGTCGATGTCAGTAAGCCGAGCGCGTTTACGAGTCTCTCTTGCGGGATAGATGAGAGCGACAGATTTTACGTTGAAGGGTCGCACACGTTTACTCACGCAGGCAGCGGAGCGCAGCTAGAAGCCTCGCGCGCGATGTTTGGCTTTAGCGGGTCGGAAACGGTGACGGGCTCGGGGCCTTACAGGCTCACGGCGTCAGGACGATGGCAGCGCGGCGTATTTCAACTCGATTATGATTCAGTCGGCGGGCTAAAGATAGCGCAGACTTCAACATCCAGCACTGCGACTTCGTTTAAATATGTATCGGCTGAATCTTGGACTTTTAACGGGATTGACGCTGTCCTTTTTCGTCCAATGACCTCATCATTCACAAGCGGCGCGACGGTCTCTGACTTTTCGGTTAACGACATCATCTCTGCAACGTCTAGCAGTGGCGCAACGATCAGTTATAAGATTATGAACACCGTCTTTTCCGGGGGAGAGACATATTGGGTTTTACAAAATACCGACGGGTCCGCGCTAAGTTACTCGGCTAGCTTTAGCACTCACGGGTTTTATGCGAGCGGAACACTTTTTTCTGGAACTGTGCCGGTTACAAGTTCGGTTGTCACGGATGTCGCGCCTTCAAACGCAAGAGTTCAAAATCTCGTTACATGGCTCCGCGTTCGTGGCTCGGTTAGCGATGCCGATGATGTTTACTCCGGCAAATGTTTAGAGGATGCAGAATACACCGCCGGAAATACTTTCATGACTTGCGTGTTAGAGGCAGACGGGCGGGTTTCGTTTAACTACCCTAGCACCCAGGCGGCCTATCCGACATTGACAAGCATACAGACCATCGGCGAGGCGTTATTTTTACGCCTTGGTTTCGATGGCACCGAGACAGCAGCAGCGACCACCACCAATCACCGGCAGCTACGCGGGGCAAATCGTGCGCCGTGTGTACTGGCAACGAATCGCGGCTATGTAGAGTTGCGGCGTGAGGTTTTAGGTCGTGACGATTACACAATCATGGCAGACGGCTCAGTCGTTAGCGGTGGGCTCACTCCTATTAAAGGGTGGCGGCTCATTGTTCGCGTGTATGGTCCGGCACACGGTTACACGGTAGACCTTGAGCGGCACCTTCGCGAGTGGTGGAAGTATGCGCGGCGCGGGCTTACCATTTACCCGACGTTCGGCGACCAGGCGAGTAAGGCAAAGGGCGGTAACGATACGCGGCGACATGTTGACTTGATAGGGCTTTATGGCACGACCGCACACCATAACTTATTCCAGACCGTAGAGGCGGACGAGAGCGCGACCCATTTCGGTAAACGTGTCGGCGGTCGGCTGCTAGTTAAGAGGCACCCACAAGACGCGCAAGCACGCCGAGAAGATTACAGCTTCGAGCTAGATATTCATCAGGATATTATGCTCCGACTACTAGACGACACATCGAGGTGATATGAGCGAGTTTGAGAGAGAATGGAACGCAAACAAAGCCGACGCGGGCGCATATGATGACGACGTTCTCGGCGAGTTGCTCCGGTGTGGTGCGCGAGCTATACAAGCCGCCGCAGGTTTAAAGGTTGATGGTCTAGCCGGACCCGCCACCATCGAAGTTATCGAGGGCATTTTAAACAAGACGACAGCGGCACCAGGTAAGCACGACGCAAAGAAGCCACAGTTTACGCAGCCGATACCAAGGCGAGCAGCGGTCGAGGCTTTTTATGGCTCGTTCCGCTATAAGGATCACCCCGATACACCGGGCGCGATTATTATCGAGCGCGAGTGGGTACGTCAAAACATCGTAGGGCTAACGCTTCACACTGGGAAAAAGGTTTGGGTTCATCGGCTAGTCGCTCACGAGCTTGGCGAGCTATTCGAAAAGGCTTGCAAGGTGAGCGGCTACACGCCGAAGAGTGTGGCGTCGTGGGTACCTCGGCATATGCGATGGGACAGCAAGCGCAACCTGTCGCGTCACTCGTGGGGCATTGCTTTCGATATCGATCCAAGTCTTAACGGTGTAGGCATGAAGGACACGCCGCTGCACCGGCACCCAGAGTGGGCGCAGGTGTTTCGCGATGCGGGTTGGACTTGCGGCATGGACTGGAAAAACTATCCAGACCCGATGCACTTCGAGCGGGTGGCGCGTTAGGGCTGTCGCCTCTAGGACTCAAGAGCCTCAATGATTTGCACTTTGAGGGCAGCCTTCGCGCTTGCCGCGCTTTGGACAATCGTCCCGCCGTCGTATCGAGAGCCGATGCGGACATCTGCGGAGAGAAAGTATCCATTTACCGTGGTGCTATAATAACGAACCAAGGTTCGCTGGCTTCCGTCATTAGTGAAGAATTCGTCAGTGTTAGCCTCCATCTTGCCGATCGAAATCCACTGTCCGTCACGCTCAACAAGTACAGGGTGAAATGCTGGAGACCAATTGTTTGCTTTTACCGCTTTTCCGAATTTGATTTGGTTGCTCATGTTTGCTCCGTTTGTTTTGTTTGCTGCGTTCTTCATGTCTTATTTATACGTTTTTCGTACATAATAAGTAAAGCAGAAATATAAACAATCGTAAAAGCGTAATGATTGTAGTCATTTAGGTGTGGTGCTTTTTGTTGATTTTACTTGTGGGGCGCTTCGGATTTACCCGTCGCGGTTGGAATCTTCGATCATTTCGATGGCGCGGGTATTGACTGCCACCATATCGCGCAGAGCTTCGGCACCCTTGCGAAGGTTCGCTTTCTCCAAGCTGTCGGCGTCGATGTAGTCGAGTATGATTTGGTTCGACTTCATGATCATTGCGCGAAGCTCCGCGATTTCGTCGAGCTTGTCGCCGGTGTTACCGAAAAGGATGTCATTCATATTCATAGCCAACCCCTAGAATGGTATCGGGTCAGACCCGCCGCCGTTGTTGCCCCAGTTGCCTTGATTGCCGCCACCGTTGCCATTCCATCCGCCGCCGCTTTGTCGTGGCGCTCGGTCGGGGTTTTGGGCTCGTGACTGCTGGTTATAGCCTCCGCCGTTGCTCTGGCGCTGCCCGCCACCATCGCCACCGAGGAAAGCAACCTCTTTCGCGACTACCTCGAAAGCCTTGCGGTCGTTGCCGTCTCGGTCTGTGTATTCGCGGGTTTTGATTCTGCCCTCGATGTAAACCTTTCGACCTTTGCTCAAGTACTGCCCGCAAAGCTCCGCAGTTTTACCCCAGGCGGTAACGGTGTGCCATTCTGTATTCTCGACACGCTGCCCGCTCTTGTCGGTGTAGCTTTCCGACGTGGCGATGCGCATATTCGCGACGGGTTGCCCGCCGTTCGTTTGTCTAATCTCCGGGTCGCTGCCCAGGTTGCCCACTAAAATAACTTTGTTAACGCTCGACATTACTTTCTCCGTTTTAGTTTTAAGAGATTGACGCGAATCTCTCCAAGTTCACAATCACCGCACGCCCGGTGCCCTGTTAGCGTAATGTCCATGTAATCCGCTCCCGCTCGTTCCATGATGCCAATCTTGTGTTTAGCCTCTAAGTGACGACGCCCGCAAGAGTCGCCAGAGATTAAACACCGCTCGCCCGGCTTGGCTCTTTCGCAATAAAAGAACCGCCGCGCTTGCGCCTCATTTTGCGGACGCTTACGCTTAAACAGTCCGATACGCTTTATCAGGTCATCGACAGTATTAGCCATTTCGGAAGCCTTTTACAAGTGTAAAGATTTTTATTGTAATAAAACCCTCCGCGGTGTAAGTGTAGGACAATGAAGTCAAACGAACCACAAAAAAGCCTTTTCTGTTTTCTACTCAATGAAGACGGCGGCGAGCTTATCGCTAAACTGTCACCGGCACCCGTTACCCCTGTGCTACTTGCGCTTACAAGTGTGTGCAATGGTGACATGGTAGTTAAATGTAGTCAAACCACACTGGCGAAAAATTTAGGCATGCACCGCGGGACGCTGCACCGAGCGGTTAAAGCGTTGGAGTCTGCCGGGCTAATTGTAAAGCTTGGGCGGTCAGAGTATCGGGTTTTGAGTGTTAACGAAATGCGTCAAACGTTGCACCATGCAACATTCAAGGCTCAAACGTCGCACCATGCAACATTCGAAGGGGTAAACGTTGCACCATGCAACATTCCGCCGCAAACGTTGCACCATGCAACATTCGGAAAGCCGAAAAGCGGTGATGACACTTCTTATAATATACTACCACTACGTGGTAGTAGTAGTGCGCGCACAGGCGCACGTATAGCAACACCACCCACAGAGCAAGAGAAAATCGTACGACTCGAAAACATTATTGTCGAAAAGCTAGGCCGCCAGGTTTGGGACCGCTCCACAAATTGGGCGGAGTTGTACGACAGAGCAAACCGAGACATCGAGTTAATCGAAGACGCGGTTATCGCCTACCAGGAGAAGGTGATACAGGCGGGACAGAATCACAGTTTTACTAGGCTTCTAAACTTCGTTAAGCGAGAGCGCATTAGTAGGGAGAAGCAAGAGCAGAAGGCAAACCCGACGCGCCCGGCATATCGCCCGGCGGAGTTACACGGGCACGCAGCCAAGGCAACACAAGACGAACTAGAAAGGTTGAGCAGGTTTTTAGATGGATCATAAACTGACGGAGAGCACAGAAAGCGAGCGGTCTTTATTAGGCGCGGCGCTTTTGAGAGATAGCGTTATCGATGACGCGGGCGAGTATTTATTGCCCGCCGATTTTAAAAATCAAAGATACGGCGACTTGTGGGCGCTGATGCTTGCGGTACGCGCAGACGGTAAAAAGGCGAAGCCGGCTTTATTAAAAGCAGAGGGAGCGAACGCCGACACCGTGGCAGAAGTTCAAAACGCGGTCGCGTCTGCACTCGGGTTCGAGGCATACGCCAAGCGGATACGCATATCGGCAGAGCGCCGGCAAATCGTTTCGGCGTGTATGTCAATCGCATCGATGGCAGAAGACACGCCAGAGCATGACGGTTTTCAAACTGATGCGTTTGATTTGTTGATTACCTCGTTCAAGGCGGATCAAGATAAGGTCGAAACCGTTACACTTCGCGAGGGTGCCGAGACCGCACTACGTAACGCAGTCGAGGCGATGCAAAATGGCGGGCAGGTGTCCGGGCTTGCGTCAGGTTTTAGCGAGCTAGACAAGAAGACCACCGGCTTACATCCGGGCGACCTTGTTATCTTGGCGGGTCGTCCTGGTATGGGCAAAACGACTTTCGCTCTTAATCTCGCGTACAATGTAAGCGCATCGGGAACGGTTGCGTTTTTCTCGCTTGAGATGCCAGCCGAGCAGCTAGCCGGAAAGATACTCAGCACTGAGGGCAACATCGGAAGCCAAGATTTGCAGCGCGGACAGATAGGCGGCAAGGTTGACAAGCTCGCGCAGGTTGTTACGACGTTTACAGAGCGCGACTTTTTCATCTACGACAAGCCAGGCGTCGGCATCGGGTACATTCGAAGCAAGTTGCACCAAGTGAAAGCCAAGACGGGCAAAGGTCCGGCGGTTATCGTTATCGATTACCTGCAGCTAATGCGGGGCGACAAAACAGGCAACCGAGAGCAAGAGGTCAGCGGGTTATCTCGTGGGCTCAAGATTCTAGCTCGTGACTTTGAGTGCCCGGTTATCGTACTGGCGCAACTAAACCGAGCAGCCGAAAGCAGAGCAGACCACCGGCCGCTATTGTCAGACCTTCGAGAGTCAGGCGCAATCGAGCAGGATGCCGATATGGTTTGGTTTATGTATCGGGAGGCATATTACAACGACCAAGCAGACGCAGAAGCCGCCGAGCTAATCATATCAAAGCAAAGGCGCGGACCATTGGGGACCGTCGATTTACGATTCTTGGGCAGGTTCTCGAAATTTATGGAAGTAACACCAGGCACAGAGGAGAGATATACATGGAACGCATAACCACGCAGCAGATTAAGCAAGCGGTCAAAGATCTTACAAAGCAACTGAGGAGACCGCCGACGTTTAACGAGATACAAGAGTTCTTTGATTTGCGCTCGAAGGCGCATGCTCGTTATTACGTGATGAAGGGCGTCGAAAGCGGGGCGCTAAGTATTGACGACCGGCGCTCGCCGCACTGGATAGAGGTGACGAAGTGAGCGGCGCGAGGTCTAGGCGTAAGGGCGCACAAAACGAGCGCAGGCTCGCGAAGATGTTCGCCGAGGTTATGCCAGGCGAGGACGTACGGCGCGGGCTACAGTATCAAAACCGATTCGGTCGAGACAAGGTACCCGACGTTGAATGCCCTGTTTTTTGGGTAGAGGCTAAGGTCGGAAAGAAGCCAAATCCACGGGCGGCAATGGTGCAGGCTCGCGCCGATACATGTAAGGGCAAGATCCCGATTGCGGTTATACGTGACGACGGCGCACCGGATGACGAGTTCGTGTGTATAGGGCTCGCGGACTTCCTCGACTTTGTTGGTGAGTGGTGGGAGAGGGGCAAGCGGTGAACATATACGAAGAGCCGCAGCAGTGGTACACGCTGCCGGCTTGGTTTTGGTTAATTGTGTGCGCGTTGAGCATTGGTGCTTGCGCGTGGATTGAGTACAGAGCTAGAAGATAGAGAAAAAGGAGACAAGAGATGAGTAAGTTAATCGGGCGAAGTTATACACAAGTTGACATTATGAAAGTGCCGGAAGTTTTTAATTTGATGAGGGTGGCTCATTATATCTACGGACACAAATTAGTCTATGAGGAGGTGCGCGACATTCGATTTTACGGCTATTCTGAGATTCGAAAGGGACTGGAGAGGCTTGGTGTTTGGATGACGTGTGAAGCGATTAAAGACGCGCTAGACCTTGGCAGCAGGTTCGATGTGAATGTCGTTGGCAGGCGTACCGGCGGATTGTGGATTTTCTCTCAAGATACGCGACAGGTGCGCAACAAAGACGCCTTAATCGTTCAACCGTCAGACTGGATGGTTTATTTGAATTTTCTTCAAGTGTGCAAAGATAATAAAATCGTCGAGACAATAAACGAGTACCGTGTCTTCAAACAAGCAAGACAAACGCGTGAAATAATTAAAGCCAGCATCGAGAAAAACGCATCGGGATTAAAACAAGAGGATTTCCATTGATGCAGGTCTGGCTTTTTACGGATGAGCTAGGGACGTGATGAGAATATCGACCGAGTACATTTTAAGCCAGGCGGACCCCGTGACGATTCAAGCCGGGGCGCTAGCTTTGGGGATCGTGGGGGTCTTGGTTGTGGGGGTTTGGATTTTGATTTGGGGAGATAAGTGATGATTCTGTTTCTGTGCGCTGTTTCGCTTTGTACGCATATCGCCCAAAGTATACCGGGGCGCGAGTTCCAAACCGAAGACGCTTGCCTCGAAGTAGCTCGACAGGCAGAAGCGCAAGGCGTCGACCCAGTGCTCGCGATGTCGGTGGCGTGGCACGAGTCGCGCTTTAAACGTTCCGCAGTATCCAGCGCCGGCGCGGTGGGCGTCATGCAGGTGTTGCCGCGGTACTGGTGCAAGTCTAAGCCATGCGACCATATCGAGGCGGGTGTCCGTGCGCTTCGACACTACACGAAGCGGCGCGGGGTTCGCGATGGCTTGTGCTCGTATTTCTCGGGGCGTCGATGCAAGCAAGCAGGGCGCACGGCGCAACGGTACGCCGACAAGGTACTCAAGCTCGCCAGCAGATACCGAGCAATCAAGTTCGAGAACTGCGAAGACGTAGACGGCTGCTAGCCTTTACCCGTGGGCGTTTTTGCGCACAATTCAGATAACACTCTTATCCGAAATAAATTATTTCCCACCGTGTGCTTTTTTATGCTTGTAAAATACTTAAAGCGTCTATATAACTAAGGACAGGTAGAGAGAACAACGCAAACGGAGAAACAAAATGAACGCAGTAACCGCAAAAAGTGACCTCAAAGACATCACAAAGGCAATCCGCAAGCAGGCGCGAGCATTCGCAAAGGCTTTCGGGTGCACTGTTAGTGTGACTCGCCGAAACTATAAGTCAATCACGGTGAGCGTCGTATCTTCAGAGCGTAACCACATATGTCCGGACTTTCGAGCGTGGCAGGCTGCAAACCCAGAAGGCAGCGCGGTATCCTACCAGCTAGAGACCGGCGTAGAGCGTGCGATTGTACGTTACACGGATTGGGCTAACGAGTTAATGGCAGGGCTTGAGGCGATTGCGTCACAGTATAATTGGGACGAGAGCGACGCGATGACAGATTACTTTCACTGTAACTTTTACCAGTTTATCAAGTTCGATTGCGACTTGACGAGGAGCGCGAAAGCGGAGCGAGACGCAGACCGCGAAATCGAGGAGACTGTCGAAGCTCCCGCACCGGTCGAGAACGTCGTCGCGGTTAACTTTGGCGGCGCAGTCGTATCGGTTGAGAGCGATATCGAGGCAGAGCTAGCCGCGCAGCTTGCACAGCTTGAAGAGAAGCGCGAGGCGCTAGAGCTTGCGGTCGAAAGGGCGCAAAGAATCAAAAAGCTAGAGGACGCAATCGCGCAAGAGGTGAGAGCGATTGAAATGTTAAGCGCGAAACTTTCGGCGCTCTAGCTAATTAACTCGCTCCGCTTCGGCGGGGCATTTAAACGGAGAGTTTAAGGAATGAATCTACAAGAAAAGATCAAGAGCGATTACGAGACATATGGATGCACGGGCGAGCATGACAGAGACCGCGCCGGCGGATGGGGGTCGGTCGCGCCGCATTACGAAAGAATATCTTCGAATGGTCTTGCGCTGCTCGACCGGTCTTATCGAAACCAGGTTATGTCGGGAGTATTACCGGTTGACGAGGAAATGTCGAGATTGGACTCGTTCGGCATGAAGCCTGTCGAGTCTGGTTGGGTAATGCTCGAAGTCGTAGACGACGAGATAGGGCTGTCACGGATGAATAGTGCTCTAGCCGAACATCGGCCAATGAGGTCCGAGCGAGAAGCGTACTCGGCTCATTTTTTGACGGTTACTAGGTGTTGGCAGGCTCAGGGCGCACCGTTGGTTAATCTTGGGCCGGTGATGACTGGGGAGCTAAGGGCGCTCGCCAAGTCGTATGAGTATCGAGATGATTTCATTCCGAGTTTGATTGAAAAGCTACCATTCAAGTTTTTTTATCTAAAGTGCCACATGGAGAAGACTGGCGATCATCTTGGTGATCACATTGAGGGCGCTTACATATGCAATTCGAAGCACAACGGAAGGGATTCTCTTTGCGTATTGATTGACGACGGGTTTACCCTTGACCCGTGGCACTGCGTATCAAACAACGACGGATATTCGTTTATGGTCGGGCATAACAACGTCGCGTTTACCGAGCTTTCTAATCTTGTGCCATATGGCAACAGGCGAGCAAAGGCAGGATGGATGCTTACGGTGCTGGATGGGCTTTTGCGCTATCTTGACTCTGTTAACCGAGAGGTCAAAGACCCTACGCCAGCGATAAGAGCGGCACTCAATAGCGGCAAAAAGTCGAAGATTCGCAAGGCTCTAAATCAGATGGTAGGCAAGCGTAAGATATGGATTGAGCCGACATTAGAGCGTAAGGCAGTAGAGCAAGGCATCACAGGCGCAAAGCTATCGAGCGGGCACATTAGGCGCGGGCACTTGCATACGTACTACACCGGCGCTCGACTCGATGCCGACGGGCTCAGGATTCCCAAGGAGAAGAGAAGGAAGGTCGTTAAGTTCGTTGCGCCCACATGGGTAGGTCCGCGCATGATTACAACCGAGCCGAAGGAATACGGAATAAGGGCGAACCAATGAAGTACATACAAACCAGGACCATCGGCGGGACGGCGGTGTCGTCCATTCTTGGACTTAACCCGTGGTCAGGACCGTGGGACGCTTGGGACCGTATCGTCAACGGCACCACCATCGAGCCCAATGAGGCGATGGAGCGCGGCACACGGCTAGAGGGTCCGATTGCAGAGATAGCGCAAGGCGTGCTTGGCATTGACCTTGTAGAGCCAGCAGAGACGACCACAATCATCGACGACGTATTTAGCGCATCGGCGGACCGCTTCGGGTACGTAGACGGCAAGCGGCAAGCTATAATCGAAATCAAGACGGCGAGCAGCTACGCAACGATTGACCCGGTGCCAAATCATTACTGGCTACAGGTGCAGCATTATTTATGGGCATTCAATCTTGACCGTGGCGTACTGGTAGCGCTTCAAGCCTTCCCCGAGGTGTTTAGGATGCTCGACACGGCTGATGATGTAGACTTTGCACTCACACGTAAAGCCGCCAAGCTAATCACCCACGAGATAGAGCGCGACCCGCGATACGGTGAGCACACGATTCCAAAGCTTCGCGATTGGTTTACGCGCCACATCGTAGGCGGCGAGGTTCCGGACGTAGACGGCTCGAAGGCTTGCCGCGTGGGTTTGTTTGGCTTACACGAAGAACGGACAGCAGAGAGCGAAGCAGAGCCAGAGCTTGACGCATTACTTACACTTCGGCAGGCGGTAAAGAATACGGAGGCAAAGCAGAAAGAGCAGCGCGACATAATCGAGAACCAAATACGCGCGAAGATGGCACACCGGCGCAAGGTGTCAGGCTCTGACTATTCGTGTACGCTATCCCGAAACAACCGGCTAACATTTAAAGAGACGGCATGAAGATCGAGGCGCAAGAGCGGATACGCAGGCAAATCGAAAGCGCGAATACGCTTGAGTGCATCGAGTACGCCGGAACGGGCGCGGCGAAAGGCGGATATGGGCGAATAACAATCCGCAGCCGTGGCAAGGCTTACAGCTTTGCGGCTCACCGTCTGGCGTACGAGTTGGCTCATGGCGAGCTAGCCGAGGGGCATATAGTGCGGCACACTTGCCATAATCCGAAATGTATAAACCCGGCACATCTTACCAGCGGAACACACAAGCAAAACGCGGGCGACAGAGTGAAGGCGGGGCGATGTGCGCCACAGAGGGGCGAGAATAACGGCAACGCCAAAACATCCACACAGGACCGCGAGCGGATACGGCTACGCAGGCAGCGCGGCGAAACGCTGAAAAGCATTGCAGCGGACTACGGGCTACACTTTTCAACGATTTCGGCGATAGCTCGCAGCAGTAACTAAGCCTCGCACAATTGCGCACACTCTGGCACAATGTCGCCAAACGTGGGGGCATGTATGAAATATCCGATATTCTACGAATACAGCAAAGTTCCGGCATTTCTCTCGAAGTTTGCGCCGATTAAAATTTATGCGATTAGCTTCGGGTGGTGGGTCTGGTGCCGTGGTCCAGCTAATACCAGGGTCAGGAACCACGAGCGCATTCATTACCTACAGCAGCGAGAACTCGGCTTCGCGCTACAGTGGGTTCTCTACTTGGCGTTCTGGCTCGTGCTTACTATCTGGTATTGTGACGGGGCACGAGGCTACAGGTGCAGCCCATTCGAGCGCGAAGCCTATGACAACGACATCGACCCGCACTACCTCGACGACCGCAAACCGTTTGCGTGGATTCGCTATATTCTCGACCCCAGCCGCGAGCCTTAACCGCACATAAAAAGCAGGCATCAAAAAAAAGTTAACCTTTTACTTGCTTAATACGAAAAGGGTCTATATAACTAAGAACAGGTAAGGGAAACAAACAAACAACGGAGAGACAAGATGACAAACCACGATCAATATGTAACGGGGCACACCTTGACCACATGCCCGGACCACGGGACCAAGCATTACGCTCACGAAGGCGGGTGCCCGGATTGCCAGTTTGAGCACGATGGGCTAGTAGAGCAGATAAACAAGCGACTCGAAAGCCTAAGCCTCGCGCAGCTTGATAAGTTGCTCGAATGTTTGATGAGTTTGAACTAAAGAGGTTTAATTGATAAACTAAGGCATCGGGGCACTTAGCCCCGGATGGAGGTCTTATGAGTAATCTAAACTGGGCAAGATTTACGAGCGCGGAACTTCGCCGGCGCTGGTTCGAGGCAAACGGTTTCAGCATAGAGGGCGCGGGCGCGGTGTCGAATTGTCGAAATCGGGTGTGGCGATTTGACGGCGACCTGCTCGCGGTAAGGTGTGCATGATGTCAGCATCTACTAACCCGACCAAGGCAACTCCGCGCAAGTGGGGCAGCACGCCACCGGGCACAATCAAAGGCCCGATGTCGCTACCGGTGAGCTACAACGTCAACGCGTACCAGGGCAACGAAAAGCTATCCAAGGCGAATAAGGGTGTTTTAAGGGCGCGAGCACATAATCCGGTAGCCTAACGTAGGTCGCCCGGCTTAAACGCCACACGCGGCGCTTTCTCGGCGTCTAGTGTGTGTTTAAACGCTCCGCGTGCAGTCCGCACAACCTCGGAGCCTTCCCAGCGGGTATTGATTGCCCAGTATCGCAGCGCGTCGCAGGCGTGGTCGTTAACTCCGTCTTTCCTCGGCACATCCTTCGAGCCACCTTGCCAACTGTAACCCGTGATAGACTTTGCAAAGCTACGCCCGCCGGCTTGCGTGCCGTAGTTCCAGAGGTCATGAGAGCATAAGAGTCGACGCTCGCCCGAGTTGTTTTGTATCAGCCGCCAGAGTAGTCGAATGCCCGCGTTAACGTCTACCCTTCCCGGCTCGTCAGTAAACCGCACTTTAAGCCCGAGCCCGCCGACGTCCGGCGCGGTTAGCACGTCGCTCATGGCACTAGTCATATTCGCATCGTCTCGCATGTTACGCCCGGCGCGGTCGCCATAGGCGGCTTGTACTGGTATCGTTCCGAGCGGCTGGTCGTGCTTTCGGTAGCTTGGATGGATGCCGGGAATGTTAAATGTCGGATACCCTTTGCGCAGTAGAGCACACAAGTCGAAGACGCTGGCGCGGTCGGGGTTCGCCTCGCTCCATATCACGTCGGCACCATGCTCGCCTATGCGGGGGTCGTGGCTTATGACTAAGGCAGAGGGTGAACGTACACCGAAGTCCATTGTGACCATGGTACGCATCCACGGTTCGGGCTTCCAATCGGGCGGGGTTATGTTGCCTGACGGGTAGGGGTCCGGGCTCCACATGTCGAAGACCGCGCCGATAGGGGCTTGCGGAATGCAGTACAGGTTTTCCAAGACTTCGCGGTGTGACAGTGTAGCTTCCCAGGCGTCATAATTTGGAAGGTTCTTGCGGTTTGCTTTACTTGGACACGAAAACCCGACGCCGCCACGGTCATCGGCGAACTTGGTCCACCATGGCGAGTAAGTAGGTTTGCCGAGCAGAGCGATTCGCCCAGGGTTACCGGAACGGACACGTCCAGCCATAGCGGTGCCGACTTCGCTGTTTACGAGTTGCGCCTCGTCAAGAATAGCGAAACCAAGATCCGGTCCTTCTAACGAGTTAGCCGCCAACGCTTTACCGGCGGGACGCTTCCACGATAGCGCCCAGACGATGGTTTGCTTTCCGTGTCGCTCCGGGCTTATCCAGTGTGGCGACGGTTGACCCTTGTAGGCGTTTCGATACTGCCACCCGAGCGGCTCTAGCAACTCGGCAAGCTCACGCGCGACGGTTCGAGCGCCTCGACCCATTGAGTCGGTGACGTAGCAACCATTAATCCCGGGGTCGTCGTGGTGGCTTGCATGGCACAGCATAGCGACGAGTCGAGTCTTTCCGACACCCCAGCCGCCGACCATCGATACGATCGGGTATTTTTTAGACCACCAGAGCGCGAGAAACTTCGTTTGTGCCGCGTTTGGGTTCCATTGCTCTAGTATATCCATCTATTCGATTTCTTCCCGCACTGATGCCATTAAATCGACGTTGACGGCTTCGGCTAGCTCTTCGCGTATCTTGTCGGCTAAGAACTCCGCGACCTTTGGCGCTTCGTCGGTCGTATTGCGTGCGTCGATGTTAATCATGGGCGTTCCGCCGTTTAGATTGTTGTCAGCCAGACGCCACCAGTCAGTAAGAGCCTTGACCCTTACGGCGTGCGGCACGTCTTCACTCGTTGCCATTTTGAGCATCGAAGTTAGCGCCATGATTCTCGGCTTGGCGTGCGCCTTGCGAATATCGAGATCACGAATGAACCGAGCGACCTGCTCGTCATTGGCTCCGCTATAATCTTGAGCCCAGGCAAGACCGCCGACGCCGACAGCCTGAAGGAACTTGCCGCGAGCTTCGGTTGAATCTAGGTCGCCGCTTGATTTGGATTCGAGGACTTTTGTTTGTTGCACGTCCACCGGCTTTTGATACTCGACAACCGCGACAGGTTTAGCAGCCGCGCCGGTGGTCCTGTTTGCGTGGAATAGCGCGAACTCGGTCGTTCTCCGCCACCGTGAGAGCGTGCCGCGATTGATGCCGAGTTCCTTCTCTAGTTGCGGAATGCTCCAGCCGTCAGACAATAGCTCGAAGGCTCGTTTTTTTTCTTCGGGGGTTGCAGACCGTTTACGTGTTTTCATGTTTCGCCCTCTGTTTTTAGGGGTTGCATCGGGGTTGCATTATGCTCATAATCGCCGCAACCGTGCAACCGTCACGAAGGGACACTATGAAAAAGGTCAAACTTTCCGAACTAACGCCCGACGATATCAATGCAAACAAAGGCACGCAGCGCGGCTCGGGTATGCTTGAGAAGTCGCTCCGAGAGTACGGCGCAGGGCGCTCGGTGCTCGTCGATAAGGCGGGGCGAATTATCGCAGGCAACAAGACAATCGAAGCCGCCGGCGCTATCGGTTTAGAGGATGCCGTGATGATTGAGACTGACGGGTCGCGCGTTGTCATCGTTAAGCGTACCGACCTGGACCTCGACAGCCCACAGGGTCGCGGCTTGGCAATTGCCGACAATCGAGTCGCCGAGGTTGGGCTCGAATGGGATATGGAGGCACTAGAGAAAATCGGCGAAGAGTTAGACCTTGGTGAGTTTTGGTTCGATGACGAATTGCCCGAAATAGATTTCGGCAGCATCGACGGCGAAGAAGACGAGCCCGCAGGTGATGCAGACGCAGTGCCAGAAGTCGAAGCCGTACCGACAAGCAAGCGCGGTGATTTGTGGATACTTGGCGAGCATCGGGTATTGTGTGGCGACTCTACCAGCGCCGAAGACGTGGCGCGACTTATGAATGGCGAGCGGGCGCAACTTCTACACGCAGACCCACCGTATGGCATGGGTAAAGAGGGCGAAGGCGTCGCAAACGATAACCTGTACCGCGAGAAACTAGACGCGTTCCAGATGCAATGGTGGGCGGCGTTTCGACCGCATCTTGAAGACAACGCAAGCGCGTACATTTGGGGCAATGCCGAGGACTTGTGGCGGCTTTGGTATTCGGGCGGCTTGCGCGATTCGGAGCGGTTGACGTTCAGAAACGAGATTGTTTGGTCGAAAGGTTCAGCGGGTGCGGGCGGCATTAGTCATCTAGGTGCGGAAGGTTTGCGACTATATCCAAACGAGACAGAGCGCGCTTTGTTTTTCATGCTAGGCGAGCAAGGATTCAACAATAACGCCGACAACTATTGGGAGGGCTGGGAGCCGATACGGGTCTATTTGAAATCGGAGCTTGCGAAAGTGGGCGACATTAAATGGGCGAAACGCGCAGCGGGTCACAGCATAAAAAGCGGGTGCCATTGGTTCGATGCGTCACAATGGTCCATGCCCACAGAAAAGGTTTACAAGGCTTGGCAAGCCGAAGCGAAGGGCGACGCATTCAAGCGCGAGTACGACGACTTAAAGCGCGAGTTTTACGCGACCCGCGCGTTTTTCGACAATACGCACGACAACATGACCGACGTTTGGCAATTCCCACGGGTGCAGGGCGAAGACCGACACGGGCACGCAACGCCAAAGCCCGTTGACATGATGCGCCGCGTTATGAAATCGAGCGCCGAGAGTGGCGGCTTAGTCGTCGAACCGTTCGGCGGTTCGGGCGCAACGCTTGCGGGCGCAGAGGCTACGGGGCGGCGATGCTTTACTATGGAACTATTGCCGCAATGGGTAGACGTCATCGTCAAGCGATGGCAAGATTACACGGGCAAAGAAGCCACACACGAAGACGGGCGCACGTTTGCCCAGGTAGCCGAAGAAAGGGCAGACAGTGAAAAAGAAAGCACCAAAGAGTAAACCAATCGACACATGGCGCGACGTAAAGCTTCGACTACCCGCGAATTTTATCAAGGGACTTTCGGCGGTACGCGACAAAGATGGCAATACGTATTCGCTACCCGTGGCGCGTGGTAATGCTATCATGAACCGGCTCGCGTATGCCCTAGAGGTAGCCGAGAGCCTAGCCCAAAAAATGCAGATGAGAGAGAAGCAGCTAGCGAAAGCGATGCAGCTAATACAAGAGTTCGAGAACAGGTTAAAAGAAAACGGAGTTGAATATGGCGACCTACTCAAAGAAGAAGAAGTACGCGACGAAAGCGGAGCTAACGACGCAGATGGTAATGGTGACAGTGAGCCAGGCGACACTGGCGAAGATTGACGCAATCGAATCCAACGCATCCGGCAAACTTGCCGACGTGCGAGGGGCGAAGGTCGAGCAACTGTTCTCGCTTGCGGGTGCAGATGAAGACGCAAAGAAAGAAGTGCAGCGCCTACAGATACAGCTAGCGTCGACCACTAACAGAATGGTTGACCTAGCAGAGCAAGCCGACACCTTAGCGGCAAAATCGAGCGGCACCGAGGACGCAATCGAGGGACTACAAGGCAAGCTCGCCACCGCTAAAGATTTGGCAGAGTCTCGAAATAAAATCATCCGAGCACTTATGACCATTGTCAACGAAGTGGGCTTTTGATATTGTTTGAGAGTATCGAAGCGCGATTTGGCACTTTCATATTGCCGGTGATTTTTCTTAAGTCGCGGTACAAAGGTCGGGAGTCGGTCTGCAAACTTGTCTCCTTGGTTTTCGCCTTGTCTCAGTGGGCGCATGAAGGGCTTAGGCTTACGCTTGAGCCCTTCTTGTTTTTCTGATGTCAGTTGCCAGCGGGGCTAAGTTTAAGTAATATCCACGAACCGGAAATTCGTTTCGGTAGATTTGGAGTCCGAAACCCGCAGGCTTAACCGCTTGCGGGTTTTGTTTTTATACCACCATTGACGACATCGTGTGCGGCATGTAGTACAATAGGCGCGGGCGTGCGCGATTTTCTTACATTGTGCGCAAATTGCTAACCGGATAAAATAGGGGCAATATGTCAACACTCTACACCATATCAAAAGACCGAGCCGCCGAGTTTCTGGAGTTGCCCGAAGAATTGCCCAGCGTGCCCGCAGGCTACAGCGGCACACGTATCACAGGCGGCAAGCTTGGACACGAGTACGAGCATAATATCGAGTTTCGAGCACCACGACGCCGAGCCTTGATGATTGGGCGCATGTTGCGCACGTCTGCGATTTTAAGCCTAGCCGAAGAGTATCTTTGCGGGCTTGTTACCAAGTGCAAACTATCAGTAAAGCGCAACGAGAACACGAGCCCAGAAGCAGCCGAAGCAATGGAGCGATGGCTCGGTCTTGGTAAGTACGAAGACGCCGGCGGGCGTATGGGCGACATGACGACCGACGATTTACTCCGGCACTTGATGAGCGCTCGAACCTTTGGGCACGTCGCAATGTCTGAGGCTTACGAGTACGACGAAGACGATGGTCTTTACTACATTAGCCTACACCGACGCCGACAAGAGTCATATGATGCCTATGTTACAGAAGAGAACACCGAGCAGTTACTCGGCGTTGTGCAGCGTTACGGATACATCGCCGGGCAAGTGGCTTCGAGAGTGCTGCCGATGCGCGAAACACTCTGGCTCGTTAACCGTCCTGATCTTGGGTGGTTCTCGGGGCGTTCGGTCTTTCGTGCCTGTTATGGGCACTGGAGAAGCGCCGAGCTACGTTACCGGCTCGAAGACTTAGCCGCCAACAAGTACGCAGACCCACCGCAACAGGGCAAGCTACTACTCGACAGGTTTTCACAGTTCGCAAACGGTGCAGATGGCGCACCACCGAACCGGCTCGACTTCGTAAACGAAATCGGCGACATGGCGAGCAAGTTGAGCAACTTACACAGCGAAGAGAACGGGCACCTATTGCACCCGGATTGGTGGGATTTCTCACCACGAGCCACACAGCACACTTACAACCCCGCGCCACTACTAGAATCAGCGGACCACCACCAGCGAGCAATGGCGGAACGTCTTTACATCGCATGGGTTACGCAAGGGCGGTCGGGCACATCGGGCAGCCGCTCAATGGTAGACGTGCAGAGCCGAGTAATTGAAGACGCAACCATCGACGCGCTGCAATGGATTTGCAACGCTCTAAACCGTCAAACCGTTGCGCGTTTTATGAAGGCGAATTTCTCACAGCTAGACCGCAGCGAATGGCCGCGTGTTAGCTTCGAGCGTGGTGCCGTCGTCACTCCGTGGTGGCAGACAAACGCGGCAGCCTTCGCGCAGTTTGTGAGCCAAGGCATCGTAACCGTTTCGCCTGAAGATGAGCGGGCAGTCCGTGCGGCTTCCGACCTACCGGAGCCACCAGAAGACACGCCGACACAAGACGACAGAATCGCAGTGCAGGCAGGCGGGCGACTAAAGACCGCGCAAGGGCAACGAGAAGCAGCGCAACCGGGCAAGAGCGCCGCAACCGCGAATCCATTCGTCAAGCGTTTAGTTGACGAGGACGACGACCAAGAGCCGGAGCAAGAGCCAGAGGCGGAGGAGCAAGACTAATGCCCTACAAGTCAGAGCATACGGCCCGGCAGACCGACCCCGAGCGTTTTAAAGACCTTCGACGAGTACACGAAGAAGTCGCGCCCGATGGCATCGATTTCATCTACGGCATCAAAGAAGACGGCACGAGCGAGATCCAAAGCGTTCGCGCCGATGCCTCTTTATGGACTGTCGAGGACTTCGTTTCATGGCTTGAAGAGCATGACCTCGCAGCCTACAACGTCGAGCCAGCAGCCAAGCAGCAAGCCGAGCCCGAAGAGATGGCGAAGAGCGACGCAAGCACACCGGCAAAACCTGAAGAACGAATCAAGGGCAGCGACAAGAACAAGCCAGAAAGCGCAGCAGACAAGCGCGGCGGCATCGAGCTAGACGAGCCGACCGAAACCGGCTTGATGAACAAGGTTCAAGCACACAACGAAGACGTGAAAGGTGACCTGACAAAGCGCACCGATATCGGCGTGCTTAAAGCGGTCTATCGTCGAGGCGCGGGCGCATTTAGTGCAAGCCATCGACCCGGCATGACGCGCGGACAGTGGGCAATGGGTCGCGTAAACGCTTTTCTTCATCTACTTAAAGAAGGCAAGCCAAAGAATCCAAAGTACACAACCGACAACGACCTTTTACCCGCAGGGCATCCACGAGCGAAACGCAAGGATGACGAAGCAAGCCGAGAACTCGGGCGCATGGTGCGTTTGCCGATGTATGTACGCGACGCATTGCGCAAGGGTCTAAAGTTGCACGAGGCAGGGCGCAGTGGGCAAGGGTTGCGCGAAGCGACGGTACGGATGGCGACCATCGGCGCGCAGTCTGGCGAATGGTCTGAAGAGAAGATAATCAAGGCGGCAGCATGGTTCGAGCGTCACGAAAGCGACCGCAAGCTTAAAGGCGGGCGGCGCTGGAATATTAAAGGCGCAGAAACGCCGGGCTTCGTCGCTTGGTTACTTTGGGGCAGCGATGCCAACGACCGCGGACGCGCATGGCTTCGCAACAAATCAGAAGAATTGAAAGAAGGTGGTCAAATGAGCCAGCCAGAGCAAGAGCAAGCCGTCGAGCTTGGATGGAACGAAGGCGAAAAAGACATGGCATTCGAGCCGAAACCAGGCGACCCGCTCGCAGAGTATCGCGACCCGAATGGCGTTCTGACTCCAATGATTACCAAAGACGATATCGACCCAGAGCGCGAGAAGGATTTGCACGTTATGCGGCTCGGACCGTTGTACGACCTCGACTCGGGCGAGATGGTTTTAAATCTCACCGAAGAGGGCGCACGCGAAATCTCACGCACTACGCAGCGCATGATTGAAGCCGGTCACGTTGTGCCGGTTAGTTTCGAGCATGGCATCGAGGGCGGGCAGCGCGGACAGGACGGGAGCGACCGCCGACCCTATGGGCAAATCGAAGCGGTTTACTATGACGAGCAGCGCCGCGGAATCTATGCTCGCAAGGCATGGACTAAGCTCGGCATGGGGTTACTTGTTGCGGCTATGACCGAAGACGGAAAGACTGCAATGCGTATTAGCCCACGGGTAAAGATGCGACCAGCATACCACCCGGCAACCGGCGAAAGATTGGGCGAGTCGTACATGGATGTAGTCTCTTTGACTACACTACCACGACAAGACTCAATGGAAGCCGTCGCGTTATCTCGTGCAACGGTGACAACCGAGCGAGAAGAGATTAAAATAGAAGCACCAGAAGTTTTAACCACGGCGGGCGATTCCGCCATAATTGAGGAGTCAAAAGACATGACAGAAGCAATCGAAAAGACGGTTGATGTTTTGTTAGCTCGTGACTCCGAGGAAGCCCGCAGCATTTATAAAGCGGCGGGACTTGATGAGGGCGCGCCGGTTGTAGAACTAGCTCGCCGATTTGAGACCGTAAATGCGGAACTTTCTCGGACCACCGAAGAGCTTAAGAAGTATCAAGCCGAAGAGCTTGCGCGATTCACTGCCGAAAAAGAGGCAGAGATCGACGCATTCTTGACCGAGCATGATGTTTTAGAAGCAGAGCGAGAGTTCTTTCGAGTATCGCTTTTGAGCGACAACGAGAAGACCGCAGAGCTAGCACGACAGACAATCATCGCACGAGGCGCACCCGACAAACTGGCACCAGTTGAAGAGGCGTTGACAGAGGCAAAGAAGCGCGGCGCAGTGCCTGCCGATTTCATCGTTGAAGGTGAACTCGCAGAACTTAGCCGAACCGCTCCAGAGGTTGCCGTCGGCATCATTAACGCCATTCCAGGCGAGAACGTTGTCCGTGTTGGTGAGCCCGCCGGGTCTGACGTTGCAGGCGTTGAGACTGAGAGCACAATCGACAAAGAAGAAGCAGGCGTTGAGCTTTCGCGCATCGCTCGCAAGTTAGTAACCGAGGGCAAGGCATCGAGCCTGCTTGAGGGTCACAAGATGGCAAAAATTGAGCGTCCCGACTTGGTGAACGCAACAAAGGAGAAATAAAGATGTCTTTACATGTAAAGATTGACGACCCCAAGTGCACTGGTACAGCCGAGGAAGCCATCGGCGCTGGTCTTGGTGTTCGTTTAGGTGATGACAAGCAGAAGGTCGCACAGTGCGACAGTTCAGGCGCTGATGTATTCTACGGAATCGCAGCAGAAGCCGCAGCCGCAGACGGTGACGGAATCCGCTTTTTCGGTCCTGGTGAGTACTGCCGCGCTATCTGTGGCGAAGCCCTCAACATTGCCAACGGCGAAGAAGAGACAAAGCTCACAGTGAACAGCGACGGCAAGTTTGTAAAAGCTGGCGACACTAACCCAGTGCACGCAATTTGGTGTCCTAAGCCTGGTCACGCCGCTCCAGCATCCGGTGACTTCATTGTCGTACAGGTTGCATCATGGGCCGAGCGATTGCTTGACGCATAATCGAAACACTTGAATTAAGGATTTATTAAAATGGCACTTAACTATCAAAGCCTGAACCCGAAATCGATTCTCCGCGATGCGTTGATCGATCCTAGTCCCGATTTAAAGGGCATGAACCTCGCTTATCCTCGCATCTTCGGTATTCCCGGACTCGCAGAGGGTGGAATCGCTCGCGGTCGTACCGTTGACTTAACTGGTAACCCCGGTTTTCTTCACGGCAAACTACTCGTAAGAAACAAGCGCGACCTCTTGGGCGCTGCCGCCGAAGGTAGCGTTGCAAAGCCAATCAACAGCCCGCGCGATATGGTCGAGAACTTCGCTTATAACGAAATCGACTTTAGCCTCAAGCAGTTCGACGGCAAGACTTCGATCCCTTTACCATTCCTTGAGAATGGCTTTTTGTCTTCTGAAGACGAAGAGATGATGCTCGTACAGCGTGCGATGATGTCGGTACACATGAAGCTTGAGCGATACTGTTCCGCTTTCTTTACTGCTATCTCTGGCGACGCTAGCCCAGACCGCGCACCTGCCGGTTGGACTGAAGTAGATTGGCAAGCTGGCGCAGTTGGCGGTACAGACCTCGATTCGTCTTCGGACTTCATGGAAGTCATGAGCAGCGTTATCGACTCCGCTCGACTTCGGTCAACTGCACCTATCAATTCCATGTATCTTGGTCGTGGTGTGGCGAATCGTCTTCAACGTGAAGCAAGCATCCTCGGTCGCTCTATCGTGGGCGATGCAACTAAGGGTGTCGCAATGGTTAACGGCGCGTCTGCCGCTCCGATTTCTCATGTAACTTCCGTTCTGAAGGAATACCTCGAACTGGACGAAGTGATCATTTCTGACGCAATCCAGGACACAGCGAACCACGGGCAAGCAAGCGCAACGTCGTATGTATTCCCGTCAGATCGATTGTGGATTGGCTCAGCGGGCGAGATGTCGTTAAGCATCCGCAGCGGTCAGGCTCCACGAGTCCTGAACGGCGCAGGCGCTTTCGCCAAGCTCATCGGCAAGATGGACGTCCAGATGGGACCAGAGCCCGGTGTTATGCCTCAAAACTTTGAAGCTATCGCCGAGTATTTCTGCGAAAGTGTTGCACTCGATACCGATAAGGGTACTATCGTTTACAACATGGGGTAACCTAGGAGCGCAGAATGTCGGATAGCATGAAACCATATCGTCTAAACGGCTTACCGTTTGTTCACGACAGCCGGGCGAAATATATCACCGACGGCGGTGTGGCTTGGTTATCCGATGAGAGAGCTAGAAAGATTTTGCACAGCCTTAAAAGGCAGGGCAGGATAAACGTTTTAGTTCTCGAAGAACCGGCAAAGGCGGCAAAGCCAAAAGCAGAGCCGCCCGCGCCAATTGAAGCCGAACAAAGTGAGCAAAGCCCCGAGGATGTTTTACTCTCCGTTGATGTCCACGGGGTGGCGCTCGCGCTTCATTTTACTAAACGAAAATTGTTAGCTTCGATTCTTGCAGGCGAAGACATCGAGAGCACGCCAGAGGCTGACGAGATTATTAAAGAAGCGGACGAGGAGCGGCTCGCCGCACTTATCGAAGAAATCAAAGAGGCGTAATCATGGCATCGCCAGACCTTCGGCGATTGCTTAACGCCAGCCACAAGTTACAAAACAAGACGGTCGAAGACTTTGAAGACCTGTCGTTTGCGCTCGCTGAGAATGTAGGGCGCAGGATTGCCGCATCTTTAGGCGTAGACCCAGATTTGATTTACCCACCGGACGGCTCTGATGGTCGCCTAGTTGGTCGCACTAACTTCGAGCGGCTTATCCAGTCAGTTACAGACGCGGACGCAGTAAAGGCGGTCGTATCTGCCGCCGACCTCGAAGACATCGAAGATTTTATCGCTCAGAGTGGCAGTTTAGCCGCCAGAGAGAAGATAACCGAAGCCGTGACCAGATTGGCAGGTATGGCGGAACAGTCGCTTGTATCGCAAGGAATAGCCGCACAGGGCGCACTCGACACGGTAGGCGCGGAGGCGCTTATAGGTAGCTACATCACCAACACGCTTGACGAGGCACTTCGCACGACTATCGATAGAGCGGCGGCGGTGCGTATTCGTCAGGGCATCTTAACCAACTTGGGCGAGATACCGACTGCAGAGGTTGCGCAGCGCATAGCAGACGAGCAAGAGCAAAGCATCGGGCGAGCTACAACCGAAGCACGCACACAGCTAGCCGAGGCGGACCGGTTTGTAAATGAAACCACACGGCGCAGTATTGACCCAGACGGCGAGCGGTTTCTGATGGCCTACATTGGACCGGATGACCGTATAACGCGCCCGTTTTGTGACGCCCTTGTTAATAAGGCTTTTAAGCTCGCAGACTTCAGTAAGCTGCGAAATGGGCAAACCGCTACACACCCGCGAATCTCGGGTGGCGGTTACAATTGCCGGCACGACGTTCGCGCAGTAATCGACGACGATGAAATTTTGTCCGACCTTGGATTACAGCGTGGTACACTATCCGACATTAATCAAGCAAACGAGCGAGCGGCAAAAGGCAAGCGCAAGAAAAAGAGGAGGCGGAGACGATGATCTTTCAAGTTCAAATAGGGCAAGCAAGAGCCTTCGAGTGGTGCCCGGCTTACTTGCCAGACCCGACCGGCGCACCCTCGGTCACGTTTTACGCAAACGGCACAAGCGCAACAAAGACACTCGAAGCGTCGGCGTCGCAATCTGTTAGCGGCGTGCCTGATGCGTATCGGTTAAGCCTTGGCGCGTTAAGCTCGGCGGCGTTCGCTGGATTGGTTGGCAGCACTGGCGCGGGCGGGTGGTATCTACACCTCGCGGGCTTCGGGCAGTTCGCCGTAAATGTAAGCCATTTCGACGACGCTCAAAACGAGTTGATTCTCGCGGAGGCTTTACCGGTTGGCGTGCCTTCGGATGCTACCGGCACCATCTATCACAATAAATGGAGGTGTACGCTATCGGCTGACGAGTTAACCGCAGCCGTTGATCGTGCCGGATATTACCAAATCAACTACCAAGTGGACGACGACCCAGGCGCGACGAATGTCAAGGTTCGATTGATGTCGGAGCGTGGTCGCCTTCGTGTGGTCCGGGCGGCTTTCCTTACCGGGTTGACCGCTTCGGACCTCACGACACTGGTTCCACAGTTGGAAGCAACGCGACCGGCTAGCCGCGAAGGTTGGCAGCCATATATTAACGATTACGACATCATCGGCGACGTTGAAGCAAAGTTACCGGCGAACCGATACGCAGACCAGACGCTCGGGGAGCAGTTTAGAAGGGCACACGC
>Ga0181393_1000100_pt1 | contig 28501 bp, 22 predicted proteins | sample 16SPOviralmetaG_FD_130122 | JGI IMG/M metagenome (GOLD analysis project Ga0181393, IMG submission 130122) | Marine viral communities from the oligotrophic San Pedro Time Series (SPOT) site, San Pedro Channel, CA, USA - 16 SPOT_SRF_2010-10-21 | ecosystem: Environmental > Aquatic > Marine > Strait...
CATCATCGTCAAATGCTGCACTATCGAAAAGTCCGCCTTGTTCCCATTCTGTTTCATCATCTGTGTCATTTGCAAATACAACTGTTTTGCCATTGATGTCAGTGAGGGTATCAATACCGCCACCGTCTAATATATTTTGTAATGTTTGATTGTGTAATGTACGCCAGGTTAGATTGGTGGCAAGATCAATACTGGCAGTGACTGGCAAATTTACAAAAAAGTTTTGATTATCTTTTTTTGGTACACGGAATGTGACTGTGCCATCATCTTCACCGTTGTCTTCAACGCCAACAACATCTCTTGTGCTCACATTGCTTTGGCTTGAACTTATACCACTGATGCCAATTTCAGTTTGAATCCAAAAAGGAAATCCAGGCTGGTCGAGTGTAAATGTATATTCACCGCCTCTTGCAAGATATATTGCTTGATTTGTATCTGCATCACTGTCAAATGTGTAACTGCTGCTGTCACTGTTGCGATTGACTGTAAAATTTTTTTCAGGATCAACAGCACTGCCACCAACATTTACAACATCAGGTCCTTTTGGCAACCAAAAGTATTCACCATAGTTGATCAATTTGTCAATGTCAACCCAACCCTCATAATTGTAGTACTGTTGACTAACCAATTTGTGCAAGTTTGTTGTGTCTGCACTATTAAATCCAACACTGTTGAGAGCATTGACTATGCCATCAACACTTTCTACTTCTCCTGCACTGTTGCGATAAACAACTGCTGGCTCTAGTTGATAGTTTTGTCTCCGTGCTGTGCTTTCAGTGACATAACTGTCACCTTTGCTAAAACTTTTACTGGTTTTACGACCAACATACTGATTGATGCGAACATTGTTTGGTTCGCTGTTTAGTTGATCCAATGTGGCATTTAAAAACTTTTGATTTCTGTCAGTTTGAAATACACCTGGAAGCAGTTGTGAGTGTTTACGAAGTGCCATTAGTAACCATAGCCTCCGCTGCTGCTTGAACTACTGCTTGAACTGCTGCTGCTTGAACTACTGCTTGAACTGCTGCTGCTTGAACTGCTATATGAACCACTGCTGGTAGTGCTGCTGCTTGTGTTGTTGGTGCTTGTTGTGACTGCAGTTGTTGTGCTAGTTGCTGTGCTTCCACTAGTGGCACTTATTATACTTTCACTTGCAATAGTTGATTCTGCGTTGCTTACAACATTACCACTTGCTGCCAATTGTGTAGCAGTGATTGTGTCAATAATGTCAACATCATTTACAGTGGCACTGTTAATAAAAATTTCATCTCTGTTGCTGGTAATCTGGAATAAACTACCAAATACACTTGTGTTTTTCTTAGGTACAATTATTATACTCAACACATTTGGTGCTAGTGTTTGATGCAAGTATGCACTCAATTCACTAAAGAAAAAAGTATCACCAAAGTCCCAGTTTTCTAGTGCAAAGTAATCGTTAATTGCTTGTATAACACTGGCTTTTATTTCATTATCACTGATAAATGTTTGTTTGTTTTTGACTACTTTGAATGTTGCTTGCAATTCTTCATCTGCCTTGTTGCCAAACAATGGTCTGTAACTGACATTGTGAAAAATCAAACTGTCACTTACACTTTTTGCATTGTCCAAACTGCCATAGTTGTCACGCAATTGACTGGTTGTCAACTGTCCTGGCTTGCTCACACGTCCTGTGATGTCACTTACCCAGTTGCGATAATCTTGATCATAGGTGCGTGTTAACAAATACAAATCTATAAGATTGGTAGGACTTGGATCTATACGTCTGGTGTTTGGTGAGTTGTGTGTGTATTGGAAAATCAATCTGTCTCTGCCAACTTTGGTGCTGTAGTCTGTGGTTTGTGTCACAGTACGCACATTGTTGACGTCAACACTGGTTATATAAAATTTTTCTTCACTGCTGGCATAAAACACTTGTCCACTGCTATAACTTTGTACCACATTGTTGATAGCAGCAAGTGTTGTAAACTGTGCTTCAATGCTGCTGGCAGCAATTGGTTCTTCTCTGCTATAGCCTTCTATGTCCAAGTAAGTTTTATAGTATACAATTTTTGTAATGCTGTTAACATCTGGTGCCACAATCTTATCAAAAAATTCAGGATCATCAGCAACACTGTCATTGTCTGCATCAGCAAAAGTGACTTTGATTTTTTCACTAATTACAAAACCATCTGTTTCAACAAACCTGTCTGCAATGTTTAGTCTATATCCTTGACCCAGTGCAGCATCAGCATCAGGCTGACTGTTGACTGTTAATACATTGATTGTGTCTTTGATTGTGCGGCCACTTGCAGGATCAAATATACTTTGATCAGGATCAAAATAGAAACGTGTTTCTAATGCACTTTCAAATACATATTCTGTGCTACGATACTGTACAGTGTATGTTACACCATCATTGGTAAACTTGTAAATCCAACTTGCATCCAAATTATTTTCTGTTGTGTCTCCAGCATTGCCTAGATCAAATGTGTTGCTACTGCTCAAGTTAAGCGCAGTAATTTCTTTCCATTCCTGTGTGTCAATGTCATATCTCAGTGCAAATGTTTTGTACTGATTGACATTGTTAATAATCAAGTTGCGCACACTTTGTGGCAGTGCGGTGTTCCATGGAGCAATGATACCGCTCAATACTGCAGTGCTAGGAATAATTTCACTGAGTGTTACTGGACCAGTTCCGTCTGTGAGATTGCCCAAGCCTTGGTTGGTGCCATCCCCATCAACACTGCTGATGCTTGCCCACACATAATCTTTTGTGCCGCGCAATGTGGTTGGTGTTGCAACAAGGTTGTTGTTTACATCAAATACAAATCCTGTTGGTGGAGTAAACTTTAACAAACTGCCTTGCTTTGCATACTTCATATTTGAAGTTGTAAACACTCCAATTGTTTGTGGATTGTTACCTGCATTTATAAAATAACCAGTCACACTTGCAGTGCTTTTTGTGCTTTGGTTCCAGGTTACACCTGCTGGTGCATTTAGGAAAGGATAGTTTTTATAATAGTAGTGCTTGCTTTCCGTGTTCTGCACAATAGGCTCTAGTGTGCCACTGATCATCACAGCAATGTCACTGTCTGTTACAAAATCAAATGTAAAATTCTTTATTGTTTCGTTGCGGTACAGTATGCCATCTTCTGCAATAATATTGGTGCTACTGTACTTGCCTGTGGTGTCGCGCACATCAAGGTAGCGACTGATACCACTAGCAGTTCTGTTTACTGCTTTTGCTTTTACAACATCATTGAAGTTTGTAAATGGATAAATTTGATAATCTTCACCAGTTACCATTCTGTTTTGTGTGTAGTACTGTTGTTGAGCTTTGGTCTTGATGTTGTTGATTGTTTCTTTTGCAGTGCCATTGCTGATTGTGTTCTGTAGACTCAATGTTACTGTGAGTGTTTCCAACTGGTTGCTGTGTGAAATATATGGAATATTAATGACAACATTCTGCATGTCCTGTGGTTCAATTTTATAAGTTAAACCATTACCTACTCTGTAATAAGTGCGGAAGTCACCAACAGGAATGTCTGTGAACACACCATCACCAAACAGCAATTGTATTTGATCATTTGTTTTACTGTTGACACTAAAAATTGTATTTGTGTTAGCACTCAAACTGTTGTAAATTACATTTGTGCCACTCACACTTGGCAACTTTGACCACTGTGTTGTCTCATTGCCATTGCTGTCAACTTTGTACAAATAAACATCATTATTGTCAATGTTGTTTACTTCAACATCAATAATTCTGTTTGGCAAACTGTCATCAACTGTGAAGTCACTTACTTGTAGTTGTCCTTGCTTGATGTAGAAGAAAAATCCAGTGTCTACACTGTTAAACCCTCTGCCGTCATTGCGGTACAGCACATTGGTATTGTTGCTTGGTTTTGGTGCAACTTCATACAGATAATTTGTGCCACTGTATGTGCCTTTGACAAGTTCAAAATTTTGATTGGTACCATTAATGGTTTGTGTAAACTCAAACACAGGAACTGTGTTAGGAATTATACTGATGTTATATTCATCAATTGTTACACCTGCTATGGTGGTTGTTGCAGCAGGTTTACCAAAACGTTGTGTGCTAAAAATAGAAGCATTCATCACTGTTGTAAATTGCTCTAAGAAGTCAGGATTGTTTGTATCCCCCCAAAACACTGTGGTGCCTTGTAAATCAGTGCCATTGCTGTCAAAAATTTGTTCTGTTGTTTCTACACCAACAACTTTGATCAATCCACGTGCAACTGATGTGCGTTTTGGGTTGTAGTTGATCATTTTTGCAAGACGCAACACACTGTCTCTGCGTGTGGCAGTTTCTAAAAAGTTTTCTCTTGCATTTAGATCTGTGCGGAAACTCAGTGCCTGTGCTTGATATGCAATCATATCAATCAGTGCAACATATTCACTGCTTTCGATAAAGTCGTTAAAATCTTCAGGATAGTATGTGCGCAGATAGTCAATCAAACTCTTGCGAATGGTTTGATAATCGTAACTCTGAAAGTCAATTTCTTTAAAACTTTCGTAGAGTTTGGTCCAATCTTCTGCTGCAAATAAATTTGACTGTCTAGTGATGTGTGCCATGTTTACTTCCTGTTAGTATTATTTATTTGATGTATTAAGTACGCATATTATACAAACACTGCACTTTGTGTATCTCTATCAAATTTGATAAAAAGTTGTTCACTTAGATCAGTGTTCACATAATTTAATGTCATAGCAACTTGTATTCCGCTGTCAAATTCTTGTAATTCCATATCGGCCATTTGCACTCTTGGATCACTCTTCACAACACGTTGGACTTCATCAATGATTAATTCTTGTGTTTCTTCAGTGAGTGGTTCAAACACAATGCTTTTTATAATAGTACCAAAGTTTGGTCGCATAACACTCTCACCTTGATTGACATTGAAGTGGTTGAGTATATCTCTGCGCACCAATTGACTTTCGGTCAAGCGTGTGCTACCAAATATATTATCAACAGTGTTGTATCCTCTGTAGTAAGCCATAACGTATTTACCTAGCCCAATTCATCCCTAAAAAGGCTGCGTTGCTGATCATTGCGCAACAGTGTGCTGTTGGATGCACTTACAGTTTCTGCCAACAGTTGGTTAGCTCTTGCCTGCACATCCTGTGTGCTTAGAATTGTTGTTGTTCCATCTACAGGAAAAGGTTGTAAGTCTTTTCCCTGTCTTATGTTGGAAGCATTTTTGACACCCACAGCATTTGCCACATTTGTTAGACCTGCCATTACATCAGTGGGATCATTAGGAAATATTGTGCCTGAGTTTGCCAAACTTTGCATGTTTTTTTGTGTAACTTCTGAAAACAAACTGTCTTGCAGCGCACTATTGTTTGCAAAACTTGAGAGGCTGTCCATACCTTGCGCACCTGTCCAGTTGCGACTATCCGTCATTTGTGCGTTCAACACAGCAGTTGGTTTGACAAATCCTGCATCTTTGAGGTTGCTGACTGTAAAACCATACTTGCCAACTGCACCTGTTGCGTTGTCAACAAAACTGCCCGCACCGCCGCTGCCAACAAAACTGGTTTGTGCTGCAGCCATTCCTCTGAGTGTGCCTGCATCTATGCCTCCGACACCCACTGGAAATGCATTGCTTTGCAATATCTTTACAGAATCAAATCCACCTGGTAAATTAGCAAGTCCATTGTTAGCAAAGTTTTGTACATTAGCCAATCCTGGTAACTGTCCAAAACTACTGCCACTGGGCAATGCACCAGTAATTTTGCTCAAACTGCCTGTGCTTACTTTATTCAACACACTGTTTTGTGACAAACTGTCTGGTGAAAACCCGCCCACACTGCTTACACTGCTGATAACATTTGGCATAGGAAAACTCACAGGTAAGTTTTTACCAAAGTCCTGAACAAGTCCACCTGAATCTGTAACACTACTTAGACCCGGCACACTATTTGTTATATCTGCCATTCCACCAAGGCCTGTTACATTCACTGCTTTTGTTAATCCACCTACATCAAAACTTCCTGCTGTGACACTACTCAAACTGCCTGTTATGCTGGATACTCCACCAGCATTACTAACTTGACTTACCACACTATCGCTCAAGCCTCCGGGCACTGTTCCGCCCAGTGCTGATGTTAAAGGACCAGAACCGCCCAGTGCTGATGTTAAAGGTCCAGCACCACCCAATGCACCTGCTACTGCGTCAGCACCAGGCAATGCACCACCCAGTGCGCCAGGGCTCAATCCAAGACCACTGCTGATAGGCAATCCTGCACCAAGTCCCACGCCTGCTAAACTTCCTACAGCACTGCCCAACCCGCCGCCGCTGCGTCTATTGCCACGTGGTTTTGCTTCAGTGGGCACATTAAAAGTTGGATAAGGTTCGTGCGTGGGCATTCTGTCCACCGTGGTGTTTGTTTGACCACTGGCATTCCAAAAATCACCTTCTAGTTTTGTATCAAGTGAAGGTGTGCTTGGGATACTGGTTTTAATTGTAGGATCGATAGTAGGACCTTGCAAAAGTATCAGTCCTGCACTCAACCCCAGCTCAGCACCACCTTTGATGCTGGTAGCACTACTGCCTGCAATGTTTAATTGTCCTCCACTGTTGATATGAACTGCTTCACTGGCATTAACAAATGCTGCAGCACTTGTGCTGTGCATGCTTACATCTCGTTCTGCTTCGATGTTGACTTCGTTTTCACTCACTAGATCTATAAAGTTTCCAGCATGCATTTTGATATCTTTTTCTGCATGGAAGTTCATGTTGGTACTGCGGAAGTTAATGTTCTTTTCACTGAAGATATCAATTTGTCCATGTTTGTCCATGCTCATAAAAGCATTGCCACTTTGGTTAATGATGTACACAAACTCTTCTGTGTCATGTATTAGGAACTGTGCACCTTTGGCACTGCGCAATCTAACCAGTTGATCATTGCCGCGTACATCACCATCATCTAATATAAAAGTGTGTCCTTTGGCTCTAGTAAAGCCTTTTAGTGTTTTAAGTCTGTCCCCACCAGCGCCTTGCTGTTGGTTGCCACTTTCTAGTGCATTGATGATATCTCTACGGTCTTTGATGTCTGTGCCTGATGCATCTATTCTACGACCTTTTGTGGTTATGCCTATAAGTTCAGCAGGTGTTTCACGCATATAACCACTGTTGCTGATGCCTTTGCTGGTGCTTTGGTCTATGCCTTGTGCAACAATATTGCTGTAAAAATCTTGTTGTATTGGTCTTGTCACAGTGTTGAAAGTTTTTAAACTGCGTGTGTCTGTGATGCGATCGTTGAATTCACCTGCAGGTGCTGGACCACGTGGAGTTATACTTCCGCTGTTGTCAAAGTTGCTGGTTGGAGTTGGCTCAGGCAAACTCTGCATCATGTATGCATCAGGTGCACACGCAAACCAAAAGCCTTCTGCGTTTTTGCCTTCAGGAAAGAAACACAGCACTCGTGTTCCAATGTCGGGTGCAGGATAAATTATACCTGCAGTGTTTTTTACATCTGTGTAATTGTTGGTTTGACTTGTGGTGTCTGTTCTACTGTACCATGGCGTTGCATAGCGTACCATGCGCCATTGTGATGGATCATCTTCTATGCTTCTAGCATCGCCTTGTAGTGTCTTGCCTGTGGCGCCTCTGCCGGGTATGAACACCATGATGTTGCCCATGCGCACAGGGTGTGCATTTTCTTTAACAATGCCTATGACAATACCTTTTTCTTCAAATACGCCGCGATTGGCACTGGTATCAAAGAGTTTGTCGCCTCCTTTACGTCCTACATTTCTTCCACTGGTTGCCATCTATATCTTCCTATGTTTATATTGCATCAAACTCTGCTGGATCAATTTCGGTGTTGGTGTCTGTTAATTGTTGTTCGGCAAGGAGTGCTCTAGCTCTAGCAGCCGGATCACCAAACCTTGCGTTGCCAACGGCAGTTGTTTGACTTAAACTAGGACCAGGTTGTGCTGGTGTAAGTTCTTCTGCGGTGCCGCTTACTGCAAAGTTTCGTGCTGTTTCTTGTTGTTTTTCTAATTCAGTTTGTTCTTTTTTTGCAATCTGCTTGCTGATTTCTTTTTTTGCACTTTTCTGTGCAGCACCGGGATCAAATGCTTCTGCATAACTGGTTTGCTCAATTTGTCCATTTTCGTCAGGCTGTGTTTTGGTGCGTACAAGATTTAATTTTTGTGTAAAACTACCACCCTGAAAAGTGCTATCCACTTCAATTACTTTGTAAATGCCGCTGAATTCACTGCTACTGTATTTTTTATCCACAGTGGGATCAGAAAGTCCAGTTAAATCATTGTACTCTGTTGGTGTTTTGAAGTTGACTTGAACATGTGGTATTGTTAGATCATAGTTGATTGTGCCATCCGGCCAGTATGGTTCGGTGTACAATCTGTTGGCCAATTCTTCTTTTTGGAAAAATCCATCACCTGTGGGTATGTAGTCAGGATCGCCAAGTATGTCTAACTTTAACTCTATTAGATCAGCACCTTCATTCATGATTGTGCCCAACAAATCTTTGCTGCGTTTTGCCTCAACACTGGTGTCACTTTTTAAGTTTTCGCTTTCTGTGCTTTGAGTGATTGTTTGCTTTGCCACTGGAAATGTGGTCTTGGCATCTTGTGCTTCTCCATCAGGCACACCTGTACCAAACTGATTGGCTTGATAATATGCAGTGTTGAAATCAAGTTTAAATCCTAAAACTTCTGTGTTAAGCCCTGTGTAGATGTATTCATATCTTTTGTGATATCCAGTGCCTGCAGGTTTGCTTTTAGGTGCCCATGGATAGTCACTGTAAAAAACTGTGGTTGGTATCACATCATAACGCACTTTAAATTTGTAGCGTCCTGCTTTTTTGTCCCAACCTTTTACATCAATCAATTTTGGTTTGATCTTCCACCAATACACAGGAGTGTTTTGTCCTTTGCCACTTCCAGCATTTTCTTCACGCACGTTGCGTTCCATGTAGTTGCTGGCTATAACAACAAAGTTTAGCAAACTCACAATGCCAGTGCCTGCATTTATGCGGAATATTTGGTTGTCTTCCAACTGCACTTTGCCTTTGATAGCACCTGCATATTGCCTAAAAGCATCTCCTGCCTCTTTCATGTCTGTGTTGAGTGCATCAAATTTGTCTGTAACCAACAAACTGTTTGCAATTTCTCCGCCAGGATTAAACTCTACCTCATCATATAGATCTGATTCAGCAGGTGTGATTATGTCTTGGTTTGGTGGCCCATCTTGGTTTTCACGCTTTGGCAGTGTTAGTTTTTTATTGTAATCTGTGATGGCTGCAGATAATGTTCTTGCTTGGCCTTTTACAACAGTCACAGTGTCTTCACTAGTTTCACCGTCTGCATCCTCAGAAGTTCTTTTTTCATCTTCAATGGCTTGTACACTGCTACTAAAGATATCGCCCACTGTGGTGGCTTTTACCTGCACATTTAACGGTATGGTGTTGTTGATGCTGCCAAATACACTGTGATGGAACGGAACTGCATTTATTTTGTAGGCAGCGCCGCTGGCAGTAATTTCAAAACTCAATTCAACAATCTTGATAGGAATAAATCTTGGCAGTATGCGTTGGTTTATTTGCTTGCCTTGATCATCATATCCTTTGAAATCAATTTGTAGCAAATATGGTGTGTTGACATAATTTGTGTCTTCTCCAAACTGATCACTGGCATCTTTGAGTCTTTCCAACAGTGTGATACCACGTGGTTCATAGATTTCAAATTTGATATCAACTGCATTGGTATTTGCTGCACTTCTATTTGGTGATCCTACATTGGTTACTTTTAAACTATCAATAAAAAAATCTATGTCAAATTGTTCATTGAGTGGTTTGCCTATACCGCCACTTCTTGCTACTAAAACTTTGCTGGTGCTTTTTACTGCTTCCAATGGACTAGATGCATTGCTTCTCATCAAATCTATGTAACCTTTTACACCCATCATGTACAAACTCAAATTGTAGGTGTAGGTAGCATATTCACTGAGTGGATTTGGTTTTTCATCTATTTGCACATTGTTTAAAGTTTGTGTAAAACTTTGTTTTTTACCTGAGGCTGCACGGCCACCTGTAACGTTGTTTGTTGCAAGGCTGGGGTCGTCTTGAAGGATTTCTATAGGAGGTTCAATGGGTGCATTTTCAACAGTGGGTAAACTGGCACTTTCATCCAAACTTGGATTGCCACTGATGGCAATGTTTTGACTGACTGGCAATGGTTCAATTGGTATACTGTCAAATGTGGCAGTTTCATCTTGTTGTGCAGCAACACCTGTTGTGAATGTGGTAGTCACAACATCACTGCTGATGCTGCTGCTTGATTCATTAAATCTTACTGTAGCCTCATTTGCAAATTCTATGTTTCCGCCTGCTCGCCAATTGGCAGCAATGTTTGGACCCAACAAATGGCTTGTACCCAACATGCCTGCAGTTTCAAAGGATGAACTTTCAGCGTTCAATGCATCCAACGACACCAGTTGTCTTCTATTGCGATTTGCCAGTGCTTCAAATGCACTGTCTTGTAATGCTTCATTTTGCAAGAACACAGGTAGGCCGCCTTTGATGGTCCAGTTCGATTCTGTTTCCACAAAGTCTTTTTGGCTGTATGTGCTACTGGTCCGTGCAGTTGTGTAGTTGTTGCGATTGACATATCCTACATCAACAAGTTGTGCCGCACTGAATTGATATGCGCCCACATATCCTTTTTCACTTACAAATTGATAGTTGCCGCCGCTTTCTCTTTGGCGTACAGTTTGTGATAGTGCCGTGAATTGTTTGTCTGTTAGACCAACAGGTGCCATGTTATAGTCCTAGTGCTTGCTCGACGTTGCTCTTTTTAGGAATGTAAAAACGTAGTCCTTCTCTAAAATCCCATATGGGATCTTTTATGGTGTTTGGGTTGCGGGATGCAAATACCCACCAAAGGTTTTGGTTGCCATACAAATCAAATGCCAGCAAGTCTGGTCTGTATTGATGTACAAGTGTAAGTGTGTGAAAAGTGTCATCTATTTCTGCAGGAATAGATCTTGGATTTAGGATATCCAAGTAGTCACTTTTATAGTCAGTGTTGGCATATACACTGTCTGGAAAGTATGTCACAGCCATTACATAAATCCTCCTCTGCCATTTGGATCACCTATCAGTCTGCCGCTTGCATATGCTTTGAGGCTAAAGTCAAGTGTTCTTGTTCTGCTGTGTACAACAGTAAGTGCCACGTTTAACTGCATGCGTGTAGGAACATCAGTTACACTACCGCCTGGTTGACGCACACTTATAAAATCAACGTCATTGGGAAAATCCAATGTACTAGTTGTCACCACAACTGGCAAACTATTATACATATGTTCGCCATATGCACTAAATCTCAACACAGGAGGTGGTGTGCCTCTGTTTTCATCTCTGCCATAAAACATTTTGGTTGCACTTTTTAAGAAGTGTATACAAGCCAACAAGTATCGTCCTTCTTCTTGTGTTTCAGCAGTGAAGTCACCCACAATCTGCAACTGATCTGCTGTGCTGCGAGCATAACTGAATTGTGTAAAATTTGTATGTGTCAATGCTTGTGCATCATATTCTGCACTGTGTGAGGCGTTAATGGTTGGCGAATAAGGAAATATCATTCCATTTGTTGCTCTTAAAGGTTCTAGTATGCCAGAGTCATTGTACAGTATTGGGCCACTTTGCGGACTGAGTGCAAGTTTTGCTCTACGATCTGGTTGATACGGAGCTCTCACATTGCTGAGACTGTTGTTTTGTAAATTAAACTGTCGAGCAAGTGCTTGTGCTGCTACATCTGTAAACACATCACTGATGCTGACATTGCCATTGCTTTTGCCCAACAGTTGACTTTGTGCTAGTCTTTGCAAACTAGGACTAAAGTCATTGACTTCTTTTGGTATGTTGTTTACTACACTTTGGCCAAATTGCTGCCGGCCACTCACAGTGCTATTTCTAGCTCTGTTGATTTGGTTTGCAATAGCGGCTGCACTGTTTTGATTGTTGGCCATAACTTTCCTTATTTTTTTCTTGCATAAGTATTTATATGTGCTATAATGTGCGTAGTTAATAAAAGGAAACATCACAACATGAGGCCAAGAAAGTATCTCAACAACAAAGACCTACTAGCCGAAATTCACAAAAGTAAAAACAGTTATTCAAGTTATTTGACAGAAACAGATCATCAATTTGACATCATATTGCCCAGTTTGGACAAAGTCAACATTCGTACAGTGGCACAAGCCAAACGCAATCAAGCAGATAGATTGCAAAAAGAAGCATACGAAGCAGCATATCTCAAAGATAAAAAAGTAAAACAAGCAGAGTTTGCTGTGGATTGGCGAAAAATTGCAAAAACAGATGTAGTGTTTCGCATCATGACATTTGATCATGTACCACTTCAACCAGGAAGAAAGAAAAATCCTAAAACTGTAGCAGACCATCACACACAGTGCAACTTTCCACCATTCCAACACTATCGATTTGATGATGACGATAAACTGGTTTGTGTAGGAAAAAGTCACTGGGAAGGCGGACTAGACAACGGACACTTTTCAAAAGAACAAGGGAAAATGACTCCAAAGTTGGCCAGAATGTTTATCAAGTTGTGTGAACGCTATGGTACACGTTCAAACTGGCGAGGATACACCTACAACGATGAAATGCAAAGTGCAGCACTGTTACAGTTGTCACAAATAGGATTGCAGTTTGACGAGTCAAAATCACAAAATCCGTTTGCTTATTACACTGCAGCCATCACAAACAGTTTCACCAGAGTGTTAAATTTGGAAAAGAAGAGCCAAAACATTCGAGACGACATACTAGAGCAGAATGGCATGATGCCAAGTTACACACGGCAATCCGCAAACGAAACTGCAGCACGAGAAAGTGTACTCACTCCATTACCAAAAGCCGATTGACAATCACAACATAAGGTGTTAAAATATGAGCATGTTTAAGAAGGCACTGTTCTTCACAGACATTCACTTTGGCATGAAGTCAAACAGCAGGCAGCACAATCAAGACTGCCGGGCTTTTGTTGAATGGGCTGTTGAAATGGGTAAAAAGCATGCATGCGAAACATGTGTGTTTCTTGGTGACTGGCATCACAACAGAGCCAGTGTAAACGTTAGCACACTCAATTATAGTGTAGATGCTATTGACACATTGAGTGCTGGGTTTGATCAAGTGATTATGATTCCTGGCAACCATGACGAACACTACAGAGACACACGCGACATGAACAGCATTGTGTGGGTAAAGAAGTATGACAACATACGTTTCTTTAACGACATGCAGGTTGTGGAAGATGTTGCTGTTGTGCCCTGGCTTGTGGGCGATGAATACAAACGTGTTGGCAAACTAGATGCACAGTACATGTTTGGACATTTTGAACTGCCACACTTTTACATGAATGCAATGGTACAAATGCCTGATCACGGAGAACTAAAACGTGAAGACTTTGTAGCGCCAGAACGTGTGTTTACAGGACACTTTCACAAACGTCAACACAACAAAAACATCAACTACATCGGCAATGCATTTCCACACAACTATGCAGATGCAAATGATGATGAACGTGGTGTTATGATTATGGAATGGGGCGGTGAGGAAGAATATCATGCATGGCCAGATGCACCCAAGTTTCGCAAGTACAAACTGGGTGACATACTCACAAACACAGAAACACTGTTATTGCCCAACATGTATTGCAGAGTTGAAATTGATGTAGATATTTCATACGAAGAAGCAAACTTTATCAAAGAACAGTTCATACCACAGTATGGGTTGCGTGAACTAAGCCTCATACCACGCACTGCAGAAGTTGATCTTAGCACTGCAGTAGAAGGCGAACTTAATTTTGAAAGTGTGGACAGTATTGTTACATCACACTTGACACAATTAGAAAGTGCGCAATACGACAGCAATTTGATGTTGGATATCTACAGGAACCTTTGATGCAAGTTTATCAAAACAGTGATGTTGATGCATTACAAACACTGTTAATCGGACGTTGGTTTATGCCCGAATACTTTGATTCTATAACCAACCCCAACATCAGAGAGCCTCTGAAACGCATTGCTTGTGAAACACAACAAGACATTGACGAAATGAACAAAATTTACAAAGCTCATGGCGTTGATGTTTTACAAGTTGATCATCCACACAAAAGATTTGAACAATCACAACTAGATTATGCTCCACTGGCAGTGCGCAACAGTATGCATGTTTTTGGTGATACACTGTATCGTTTGAACGAATATGAATATGATCAGTATATTCTCGACACTGTACAACCAGAAAAGTACTTTGATCTATATCCTAAAGTTAAACAAGGGCACCAGCAAGCAAAGACTTTGCATCCACCTTACAGTAAACACAAGTGGCATGAACTAGCAGGTCCAGATTGGCCTGCATTTGAAGATTATTGTACAGGCAATTATACACCAGCCACTGACTATATTGCACAAGAATTAGAACAGTTTGCCCAAAGCATGCAATATGAAGTAGGATTGGTTATTCCTGATGGTTGTAACATTATTCTCACAGACTCACATGTGTATGTTGACAGCCATGAATACTTTGACTTTAGTGCTGTGTATCAACAACACATTGATCTTGACAGAACATGGATAGACATCAATTTGAAAGCAGGACACACAGATGGTTGTCTAAAATTGTTGAACAAACACACTGCAATAGGCATCAAAGAAATCATAGATTATAGCATGCTTGGTGTCACAGATTTGATTGCCCTTCCGGAAACAAACTACCAAAACCAAATTGTAGAATGGAAAAGTTTTAAAAATCAAGTGAATGGCAAATGGTGGTTGCCAGGTGAAGAAAACAACAACCAATTTACACATTTTGTTGAAAAATATCTTTCACATCTGGTGGGGTATGTAGATGAAACATTCTTTGATGTAAATGTTTTACCACTTGATACACAAAATGTTTTTGTTGCATCTGATAACAAGGAACTACATGCCATGTATAAACAACATGGTATAGAGCCAATACCAGTACCGTGGAGACACAATTTGTTTCATGACAATGGATTGCACTGCATATCTTTGTGCTTGCATCGACAGTAACTTTATAGTATAATAAACACATGTTCAAACTTAATACACTTACAGTAAAAAACTTTATGAGTGTGGGCAACACCACACAAGCAGTTGACTTCAATCGCAACGATCTCACACTGGTGCTGGGTGAAAACTTAGATCTGGGTGGTGATGACAGCGGTGCACGAAATGGCACAGGCAAAACCACAATCATCAATGCACTGAGTTATGTGCTGTATGGTAATGCACTCACAAACATCAAACGTGACAATTTAATTAACAAAACCAACAGCAAAGGCATGTTGGTCACAGTTGACTTTGAGAACAATGGTGTGCGTTACAAGATCGAACGCGGACGCAAACCTAACATTCTCAAGTATGCAGTAGGTGATGATGAACTGCAAGAAGGCGACAGCAGAGAGACGCAAGGCGCCATAGAAACAATGTTGGGCATGACACATGAAATGTTTAAACATCTTGTGGCACTCAACACCTACACACAACCTTTTTTGAGTCTGGGCAACAATGATCAACGTGCTATCATTGAACAGTTGTTGGGTATCACACTGCTGAGTGAAAAAGCAGAAACACTCAAAGAACAAACACGCATCACAAAAGAAGCAATCACACAAGAAGAATATCGCATCAAAGCAGTGCAAGATGCAAATGGCAAGATTGAAGAACAAATTGACAGTTTGAAAAAACGCCAGCGACTGTGGACTGCAAAACGTGATGAAGATGTAAGCAAACTAACTGCCAGCATTGAAGACATGGCACATGTAGACATTGACACAGAACTTGCCAATCACAGACTGCTTGATCAGTTTTATGAAAAGCAAAAAACAATCAACAGCACACAAAGACTGATAACTGCACTTGATCAAGATGATACAAAACAAAAACGCATCATTGATAAATTAGATGAAGAAATTTTACTGCTAGAACAAAACAAATGTCATGCCTGTGGACAAGAAATACATGATGACAAACAAAGTGCTATACTGGCAGACAAGCACACACAACTCACAGAAGCAAAACAACAAATTGTTGACAACGCCACACAGCGTGATGCACACAACACTGTGATCACAGATCTAGGTGAATTGGGTGTAGCACCCACAGTGTTCTATGACAAAATTGAAGATGCATACAATCATCAAACCACACTGAACACACTTGCTGATCGACTAGAACAACGCATGGCAGACACAGATCCATATTTTGAACAGATTGAAGAGATGGAACAGCAAGCAGTGCAAACAATCAATTGGGACAATGTGAATGAACTCACAAGAGTAAAAGAGCATCAAGAGTTTTTGCTCAAACTGTTGACAAACAAAGACAGTTTTATTCGCAAACGCATCATAGATCAAAACCTAGCGTTTTTGAACGGACGTCTCACAGCATATTTAGAAAGTGTTGGACTGCCACACAGTGTGGTATTCCAAAATGATCTCAGTGTGGAAATACAAGAACTGGGCAGAGATTTAGACTTTGACAACTTGTCACGTGGTGAACGCAACAGACTCATACTCAGTCTAAGTTGGGCATTCCGTGATGTGTGGGAGAGTCTGTATCATCCAATTAACTTGCTGTTCATTGACGAGCTCATAGACAGCGGCATGGATGCAAGTGGTGTCGAAAGCAGTCTTGCAGTGTTGAAGAAAATGGCTCGCGAACGCAACAAGAGCATCTGGCTTGTGTCACACAAAGATGAACTAGCAGGGCGTGTGAACAACATACTCAAAGTTGTAAAAGAAAACGGCTTCACACACTATGACACGGATGTCGAAGTTGTTTAAGGGCAAACTGTTTTCATATCTTGTTGCAATCAACAAAGGAATGTTGTTTGATGATGCAAGATACTATGCTAAAAATGCACTACAAGGATCACGGGCAGTGCCTGACGTGGATGTTAATTCCACTGTGATACAAGCAATTGCCACATATGCAAATTTGCCAGTGACATCTGAACATTTGGATACATTTGTACATGGTTTTAAGAGTTGGACTGGATTGTGTTTGGATAATTTTGATGCTGATTACAGTGCTGGATGCACACAATCGTTTGATAGTTTTTATCTTAGACACAGAGACAAAAAGTTTAGATGTCTTGTGGGAGAATACTTCTATCATTTAAAAACTTGGGAAAGCAACAATATCAATTGGAGTTTTATTGATGCCGACAATCCATTACAAACAGGAGATGCTCTAGTAATCAGTTATCCGTTTTGTGACACAGGAAATTTTTTCAATACATCTATCCTTGAGGAATGTTGTGCCAAAGATATTCCTGTGCTGATAGACATGTGTTACTATCCACTTACATCTGGGTGTGCTTTTGATTTTGATTATGAATGCATTGATACTGTTGCATTTAGTTTGAGCAAGGTATTTCCTGTAGCCAACTATCGCATTGGTGTGAGATATACCCGCAAAGACATACACGATGGTCAGAAATTACATCACAGTATCAACTACAATAATATGTTAAGTGCGTTTATTGGTAGTAAGTTAATAGAAAAATACAATGTTACACACATATATAACACATACAATTCAAAACAAAAAGAGGCTTGTGAGTTTTTAAATCTTACACCAAGTGACAGTGTGTTGTTTGCAGTGGGTGATGAAGATTGGAATACATACAGTAGACACAATTTGTTGGATGCATATCAATTGGATTTTGATGCTAAAATGTTTTGTAATCGTATTTGTTTAATTCCTGTGTATGAACATTGGAACCTATTTGAAAGATTTAAACATGGATATATCACTTGAATTCAAGGCAATCAACAAGTCACCAGAATGTGTGGTTTATGTCAACAATCAACCAAAATATCAAGGACCAGTAACTGAGCTAATCAACATTGAATGTTCAGATCATGGAGCAGTTGACTTAGCCATAGCATTTACTAACAAGTCACCCAAAGATACTGTGGTAGACGACAGCGGAAATATCATCGAAGATAAAAGTTTTGAGCTGGAATGTATTGTGGTTGACAAATATGATCTTGAAGAACTTAAATGGGAAAGCGAGTATCAAGCAGATGATGGTGTAGTCTATGACAAATGCTTGTTTTTTGGACCTCCAGGAAAATTTGTAATTGCCATAGAAAATCCAATATTGCCTTGGATACTGCGCACAAAACACAAACGCAATGGCGATGATCCCAATTGGCAAGAAGACTACAACTATTATGATAAAGCATGCAAACTACTAAAACAAATATAACTGACATTAGACTTTTGGCTTGGACACTGGCCAAAGCAAGTGCTACCAACCAATTGGATGTTCCTGGCGAGTATACCTGGGCATTTCCAAAAAAGGATGAGTTTTATGATGTACGGTGGAGATACCGTAGTATTTTTAGCAGTGGCAACAGTATTAAGGATCCAGAAGTAATTGAGTTTGTACAAGGATTGAATATCACCAAGCATTTGCTTGATCCATGGACTGTTGAAAAATTTGAGGATGACTTTAGGTCATATGTCAATGCTGGCAAAAATTACAAACTAAACAATTTTGAACTATTCAAGTACATGGGTTTTAGTGCAGGCACACAAGAGAGCTTTCTCAACTTCTACCTAATGAACAATACCAAGCGTATGAGAGTGTTTAGAGGTGATTATTGGTGGCACATGGATATATGGGAAAAAACAGGAATCCGATGGGCATATATTGAAGACGATGATATCAAAGAAGATGATGTTTGTATCTGCAGTTACCCTTTTGCACTGACAGGTGATAAGCACACAAACTTTGATTGGCTGGTTGATGAATGCAATAAAAAAAATGCAGCTCTAATGGTTGATTTTATCTATCTACCAAACAGTGTAAATTGTGTTGACATTGATTTGAGTGCTCCATGTATAAAAGAAATTACATTTAGTTTGAGTAAAACTTTTCCTGTGCAATGTGCTAAAATTGCAGTAAGGATGCTCAAAGAAAAACCACAAGACCCAATGCAGATGAGTAACGACGAAAACATATGCAACAGACTCAGTGCTGGTCTTGCACACAGTATTATTCAAAAATTTCCTATAGACTATATGGTAAACAAATACAGACATAGGCAAACACATTGGTGCAATAAACTTGGACTCAAACAAACTAAAGTTGTGCATTTTGGATTAGGGGACGATTATACCAGTTACGGAAGACAATCTGCTAACGCTTGGTGTAGCCCATTCAATGAACAACAAGGAAGATACAATCTTGGAATGTTATTTGAGAACGAAAATTTACTTAAAAAAGTAAAGTTATTTTAAAAACCAAAAAGACGGTATATAAAAAACAGTGATGGTATATACTATACTATCATGACATGGACATATCAAGGCACAGAAGTTGAAGAACTTCCACAAGATGTAGTTGGGTTTGTATACATCATTACAAACACCACAAATGATAGGCAGTACATAGGCAAAAAGTTGGCCAAGTTCAGTAGAACCAAGCCACCGCTTAAAGGCAAGAAGAACAAAAGGCGCACCAAAGTAGACAGTGACTGGAAAGACTACTATGGATCCAGTGATGAACTCAACGAAGACATAGGCACATTAGGCAAAGACAACTTCAAGCGTGAGATACTTTTTTATTGTTACAGCAAGAGTGAGCTATCTTATATAGAAGCCAGAGAACAGTTTAACTACAAAGTTCTTGAGTCAGACAAATACTACAATGGGCACATCCGTGTGAGAGTACACGGCAAAGGCATACTCAAAGAAAACCTTCACAAATAAGTCCAGGCGAGCTGGCAACATAGGCACATTTAGGCTAAGCACAGGCTATATAGTCCTCAATATCACACGACTTGAAGGTTGACATCACCCCGACATTGATGCATATGGACACAGTAAAGGCCACGCTTTAGGCTAAATGATTGCGGCTCTGGGAAACAGATCCAACCGCAGACTTGTATACATTGGATAGTTACGGTGTATCACAGGTACCGTTGTATGAAGCAGGAGTAAAGGGGTACAGGATAACCGCCCCGGATGTCACAGTCCTCCGTTAACTATTGTGAACCGCTCACTCAGCGAAAGATGTACAATCTTTGTCACCTTCACCTAGCAATAGGTGAAGTATGACTACTATCTAGCGAAACATGCACTTACTTCGTAAGTAAAAAGTTAGAAAAATAAAACTGAGCGATAGCGAAGTTTTAGTTGAGCGTTTAGCTCAACTCATTAAGTATTTACTTTACTGTGTGATAAAAAGAGTGTAAATATCCTACCCAAAAGAATAACAACAAAAAAGTAGGGTGGAGAAAAAAATGAAGCAAATCGGACACACAATATTGCGTAGAGGTGATATAATCACTTCACATAAAACAAAAAAGTCATATATTGTGGTTGATAGTAGTGCAGAAGAAGTTTTGTTTGTACCTGTGACTCGTCACCAAAAGAAAAACCTCAATGACATTAGAGATTGGACACTCAGCGAAGATGATGATAGACGCACCTGCTAGAAAAATGGTAACTGTGAATCTTTTGTGGTCTTGAGATTACTTTCTATCAGTTCTGCTATTGCTTGTCTATCCACTTGATTGAGAAACACACTTTCTTCATAGGTCAATCCACCTCGCATGTACCAACACATAGTCAATAACTCTTTGCGAAGTTTAGCCACTTGCGCATCCATGTCTTCAAGCATCTTAACAATGGATTCGTTGTCGAGTGTTAAGAGCTTGATTCGAAAAAATTTGCGTTGTCAAATGTGAGTGGAATATCATATTTGTGATTGCATTCTGGACATTCTACACTGATATCTTTTAGCCCTGCTTGTCGGCCAAGATCTTGAATGGTCTCTTGTATCCAACTGAATGTTTTTCTATCACAATTTTTTAAAAACTCATCTATGTGTGCAGGATTGGTGACTTCTTGTCCATCAGGTGTAATAATTCTTTCAATAGCACCTGCTACAATTCCCACTGTGTATTCTGTCATCTTTTTGAAGATTTCGTTTACACGTTCTAGTTTTTGTTCGTCTGGTAGGTCACTGTTGTTTACAACACTAAACAATCTTTGACTTTCGAATGTTTCAATATTGATCATGTTTACAACACTGTACATTTGTGGTTTAAAATTAAACGACAGGCCTTGAAATGCACGTTCTTCATCATATGCTGGTGCTTGTTTGACACTGTCTAACATAGGTCTTAAATCTGTACCAAAAGTGTTTTCTTCACCACAACTGCTGCAAGTGCTGCTAAAGTCCATGTTTTCGCCAAAACTGGCAATGCGAATAGCAATCAACACACTGTCCAAATCAATACTGGGCATGCTCCATGCATTGCGTATGCTTGGAATACAACTTTGGATCACATCCACAACTGCTTGACCATTCATCAGTGCATCAGGGTTGTTAAAGATCATCTCATCTCTGGCTGTCATACTGTACACAGGCAGTTCGCCTGTTTGTGGCATATCCAGTGTGCCAGGAGGCCAATATCTACCACCTGATGGCAATCGCAGTTGGATTGCAGGTGTTCTAAAGTACTTGCCAAGTGGATTGCCGCTGGGCTGATCGAGATTGTTGCTCATTGTTTGTTCTTCAATGGCCATGGTTTTTCTCCGGCTAAATAGTATTGTATAGTTGTATTTATATACGCACATAATGGTGGAAAAAGAATCGTATGGCTGTAGTAGGTGACCTAGGCGGAAATCCCATAGTATTAGAAAATGCTGCTGAAGAAGCAACATTACAACGCCTGGTTGACTTGTTTGGCAATAAATTTGCTGACAACAGTGGTGTTAAGAAAAAAGAAGCCGAAGCCATCAAAGCAGTGGTCAAGGAGCAAAAAAGTTACCAAGACATTGTAAACAGCACCGCATCAGGTATGGAAAAGTACGAAGTTAAACTGACCACCTTTGGTGAACGTTTGGACAGCACCACTAGCGCAATTAAAAATACTGCTGGTGCCCTTACCAATTCATTTAACCAACTTGGCGAAAGCGGCGAAAACTTAGGCGGTGCACTGGGTAGTTTAACTGGTCCTGTTGCTGGAAAACTAAATGCACTTGGCGTTGCAGGTCGAATGGCCAGCACTGCCTTTACTGGAGTTAGTTTTGTTGCTGGCTTGGCCATGGGTGCATTTGATAAGAGTGTCAAAGTATTTCAACAGTTGACAGCCGCAGGTGCCACATTTGGTGGTGACATGATTGCCATGAGAACCGCAGCAGGTTCTGCTGGTGTAACTGTAACACAATTTGCTGACGCAGTATCAAAGAATGTAGGTGGACTGGCAGATTTTGGTGGCACTGCCACACAAGGTGCACAAATACTAGCGCAGGTGACAAAAGCAGGCAAAGCCAGCAGCAATGAATTGTTTAGATTGGGCATTGCAGCCAAAGACCAGCCTGAATTCTTCGCACAGTTTATTAGCGATTTGTCAACAAGTGGCAGAAGTTTAAGCACATTTGGCGGAGACTTCGCACGAATTGCTGCAGTCTCAGTTAAGTATCGCAAAGATCTACAAGCACTGCAAGAAATCACAGGCCAGACCAGAGAAGAGCAAGAAGCAGCACTCAAAGCACAAAAATCAGATGCAGCATTCCAGGCTATATTGGCAGATATGGATGTTGAACAGGCCAAAAGTTTAGAAGGACTAATGGCCAGCATGAGTCCATTGGAGCAGCAGATGCTCAAGCAGCAAATGACCATAGGAGCATTCACAGGCGAAACTGCAGCAGCAGCAAGTCAATTGCCTGGGGTTTCTGGACGTGTGATGGATGTTGTAAATGCATTGGCCAATGGCGAATCAGACATGGCAGGTGCATATGCACGAAGTAGCCAACAAAGATCACAAGAGCTGAAAAATGATGCAGAAACAGCACGTGAATATGCAAAGATGAGTGCATTTACTAACAACGTTCTCACAAAGATTGGTGTTGAAAACAGTATATTCTTAACCAAGCAACAAGAACGTAATGCTGAAATGGAGAAAAATCTAGCAACAGTAAGAGCCCAGCAAGCAACTGAACAACAAAATGCCAACCTAGCAGCAGAACGCAGCGAAGCAATGGCTAAGTTACAAGTTGCTTTTGAAAACTTAGGTAATAAATTGATTGACTCGGGCATTGTTGAAAAACTAGTCCAAGGTCTTACGTTTGTTGCTGACAATGTCGGCGGGATTGCACAATTCTTATCAGAGCAAAGTACTACAACTCTCATCGTAGGTGGACTCACTGCACTGTTTGCTGGCCCAGCAGTGATGAGTGCAATGACTGGTGGTGTTACCAAAGTGATGAGTGGTATAGGAACCAAACTTGGCGGCGGCATTACCAGTATGTTTGGCATGGCTGGAGGTGCTGGAGGAGGTGCCGGCAAAGCCAGCGGTGGCATGCTTGCTGGACTAGCCAAAGGTTTGAGTGCATTTGGCTTGGGCAGTGTAAAAATATTATTAGGTGCTGCAACAATTGCAGGTGTTATCACAGCCATTGGTGCAGGTATTGCAGCAGCATCTTACTTGACTGGTGCAGCATTACCAAAACTCACCAGTGGTCTAAAAGGCATAGAAGAATTAGACGGTGATAGACTTGTGAGTGCAGGCAAAGGATTGGCAGCGGTCGGTGCTGCTATGGCTGTGATGGGTGGCGGTAGTGCTGTGGGAGCAATTGGTGGATTGATTGGTAAAATTGCCAGTGGAGGTGATAGTCCTGCTGACATGTTGCAAAATATGGCAGGTGCTGTTAATAGTTTTGCTGATGCAATTGACAAACTAGATCTAGCAAAGATGACCATGCTGGCAGGATTTGTTGTACCTGGTGCAGGCGAATTGGCTGGAATGGTACAAACTGCCACAGGCGGCGGTGCTGCTACCGCAAATGCAACCACAACTGAAGCAACTGCATCGGGCAGTGGTAATGCAACTGCACTGTTGCAAAGACTGCTGGATGTACAAACCAGACAAGGCACCGAAACAAACGATCTACTGAGACGCATCAGTAACGACATATAATTTGACACACAGCCACAATGGTGTTACAATAAATACACAAAGAAAGAATCGATAGATGAGTTGGAAAAAGTTTTTTAAAGTAGCAGATGCAAGTCCATTGACCATGGCTGGGCCAAACTATAGTGGCACAAATGGTGGCGACAGCAAGTACAGTCACTATGCAAGTCATTTGCCCGAAGTTTATTCAGGACATCCCAATCGTATTGAACGTTATGGTCAGTACGAAAATATGGACATTGACAGTGAAGTAAATGCTGCATTGGATATTCTTGCTGAATTCTGCACTCAACTCAATGGAGAGAATGGCACACCATTTAGTGTACACTATCATGATGATCCCAGTGACACAGAAGTAGAAACTATTACCAAGCAGTTGACCAATTGGTGTAACACAAACGAATTCAACAAACGTGTGTTCAAAATGTTCCGCAATGTACTCAAGTACGGAGATCAGGTGTTTATCCGTGATCCTGAAACATTTGAGTGGTATTGGGTAGACATGAACAATGTTATCAAAGTTATTGTCAACGAAAGCGAAGGCAAAAAGCCTGAGCAGTATGTGATGAAGGAAATCAATCCAAACTTTGAGAACTTGACTGCTACACAAAAAACATACAAAGACGGACAGATACAGCCCAGCCAACGTGGCGGTTACATTCAACCCAGCAATTTGTATGACGCAGGTGGAGCAAGCGGCGGACGCTTTGATCAAAAGTTTAATGAAAATGCCATCGAAGCAGAACATGTGGTGCACCTAAGTCTCACAGAAGGACTGGATGCAAACTGGCCATTTGGCAACAGCATACTGGAAAACATCTTCAAAGTGTTCAAGCAAAAAGAACTGCTAGAAGATGCCATCATCATTTACCGTATTCAACGTGCTCCAGAGCGCAGAGTGTTTTATGTAGATGTGGGCAACATGCCTGCACACATGGCCATGGCTTTTGTTGAGCGTGTAAAGAATGAAATACATCAGCGTCGTATTCCTAGTCAAACCGGAGGCGGCAGCAACATACTAGACACCACATACAATCCACTGAGTATCAATGAAGATTACTTCTTTCCACAAACAGCAGAAGGCAGAGGTTCAAAAGTTGAAACACTTCCAGGTGGCACTAACCTAGGTGAGATTGATGATCTCAAATACTTTACAAACAAACTGTATCGCGGACTGCGCATACCTAGTAGTTACTTGCCAACAGGTCCTGAGGAATCACCTGCAGGATATACAGATGGCAGAGTTGGCACAGCACTGATCCAAGAGTTTAGATTTAACGAATACTGCAAACGCTTGCAGCGCATGGTTGGAGAAGTTGTTGACAGAGAGTTTAAAATGTTCCTCAAGTGGAGAGGACTTGAACTGGACAACGGCAGTTTTGAAATACGTTTTAACGAACCACAAAACTTCAGCAAGTACAGAGAAACAGAACTAGACAGTAGTCGCATCACCACATTCACACAGTTGGAACAGTATCCATATTTGGCCAAGCGTTTCTTGCTACAGCGTTACTTGGGTCTCACAGCAGCAGAGATGACAGAAAACGAAGCAATGTGGATGGAAGAAAACGAAGAGCAAGTGAGTGCAGATGCACCAGGCATGCGCAGTGTGGGCATCACACCAGGTGGCATTGAAGGTGACATTGAAGCATTTGATACAGAAGAGCCAGCAGCCGAAGCACCTGCAGAAGGTGGCGAAGTGGCTGCAGATGCTGCACCCGGTGAAGATGCTGCACCGGTAACACCTCCCCCAGTATAAATAACACTGGAGACACACATGTTTTTAAAACAATTAGTAGAAAATGACAATCCTATTCAAGATCAGCAAGATGACAACAGTGTTGCTGCACTGTCTGATACCCGTAAAACACGCCTAACACTAGAACAAATAAACAAGTTGCGCATGTTAGCAGACACAAAACTTGCAGAATATCACACAAAAATTACGAATATTAAAAAGCAATACAGTCCTCCAAAAGAAGATTCTGCTGGTATCTAACCGTATATCATCTTTTTTCCACCAAAATGTAGCCATTTAATGGTAAATATTCTTACATCTAGTAAATAATATACTAGACAAATGCCTTATGAAGAAAGGAATACTCTTATGAGCAATAAATTTAATGAACTTATCGAACTTTTCATCGCTGAAGAGCAAGATAAGGCAAAAGAAATGTTCCACGAAATTGTGGTAGAAAAAAGCCGTGACATCTATGAGTCACTTCTAAACGACGAAGAGCAAGTTGAAGAAGAGTCAGTTGACGAAACAATTGAAGAAGTTGAAGAGTCAGACATGGACGAAGAGCTAGGCGGCGATGCTGCAGATGACATGATTGATGACATCGAAGCAGATGAGCAAGGTCTTGACGTTGCAGAAGAAGATGATGCAGACGAAGATATGGAAGACCGTGTTGTTGATCTAGAAGATGCTCTAGATGAACTTAAAGCAGAATTCGAAAAACTAATGAGTGACGAAGAAGGTGATGACATGGACATGGACATGGACAAAGACATGGATATGGACAAGGACATGGATATGGATATGGATATGGACATGGATGACAAAAAAGAAATGGAAGCATTTGAAGATGCTGAAATGGTTCGTGAATATGCCGAAAAGGCACCAGCACCAGTCACTAAAGAGCAAGGCGACGGCAGTAGCGGTCCAGTTGCAAGCAAGAACGACATGGGCGGCAAAGCAGTTGACCCAACTGGTGAAGAGTCAAGTGGCGCAGCACCAGCATCAAAAGACATGGGTGGCACAACCAAGCCAGACATGAAGAAAGTCTAAGGTAACCTTTTATGAACTACCTCAGAGAAAACCTTACATTTGATCAAGCTCAAGTTGTACTTGAGAGTGCCAATGATGGTAAGGATCTCTACATGAAAGGCATTTGTATTCAGGGCGGGGTTAAAAACGCAAACCAGCGTGTTTACCCTGTCGCTGAAATTTCTGATGCCGTGGGAAGTCTTAATGAACAAATTAGCAAAGGCAACAGTGTCTTGGGCGAAGTTGATCATCCAGATGACTTAAAAATTAATCTTGATCGTGTGAGTCACATGATTGAGAGCATGTGGATGGATGGTCCTAACGGTTATGGAAAATTAAAAATCCTTCCAACTCCAATGGGTAATTTAGTTAAAACCATGTTGGATAGTGGAGTAAAGTTAGGTGTGAGCAGTAGAGGCAGCGGTAACGTTGCAGAATCATCTGGTCATGTATCTGATTTTGAAATTGTCACAGTAGATGTTGTGGCACAACCAAGTGCGCCTAATGCATATCCTACAGCCATATATGAAGGCTTGTTGAATATGCGCCATGGCCATTCAGTGCTGGAGATGGCCCGTGAATCAAACGGCAATGCTCGAGTGCAAAAATACTTGAAGGACGAAGTTGTTCGTCTTATCAAGGATCTAAAGATCTAGGAGATCAAAATGCTAGATGCTCTAAAACCTTTATTGGATAGTGATCTTGTTAACGAGTCAACTCGTAACGAAATTCAAGAAGCATGGGACGCAAAGATGAACGAAACACGTGAATCTGTCACTGCTGAACTTCGTGAAGAGTTTGCACGTCGCTATGAACATGATAAATCCACAATGGTTGAGGCTTTGGATCGTATGGTAACTGAAAGTCTAAGTGAAGAACTGGTACAAATTGCTGAAGAGAAAAAAGCTCTTGCAGAGGATCGTGCTCGTTTTGTTACTAAGATGCAAGAATCATCAGGTACATTTGACCAGTTTATGGTCAAGACACTATCTGAAGAAATCAAAGAACTACACAATGATCGTGCAGCACAAGCAGATACAATTGCAAAATTGGAACAGTTTGTTGTTGGTCAACTCTCTGAAGAAATTCAAGAGTTCCAAGCAGATCGCCAAGACGTTGTTGAGACAAAAGTTCGCCTTGTTAAAGAGGCTCGTGAGCAGTTTAAAGCTCTTAAAGAGAACTTTGTTAAGAAGTCTAGTGCAGTTCTCGAAGAAGCAGTTACCGCACATCTTAAGTCAGAAATCGGTCAATTAAAAGAGGATATCGAAGTTGCTAAAAATAACAACTTTGGAAGAAAGATTTTCGAAGCATTTGCCACTGAGTTTAGTTCAAGTATGTTAAATGAAAATCAAGAAATCAAAGACTTACAGTCTAAGATGGAAGAGATTCAAAAACAACTTGATGAAGCAAAAGTAGCAGTTGTTGAAAAAAATCAAATTGTTGAGAGCAAAGAAAATGAGATCAAAGCAATCACTGAGAGCGCAGCTCGCAAGGATGCAATGGATTCACTTCTGAAGCCACTCAACAAAGAGAAAAGCGCAATCATGCGTGATCTATTAGAAAGTGTACAAACTGAAAAGTTAAAAGGCGCTTTCGATCGTTATCTACCAGCAGTACTTGATGGAAAGCAAATTATCAAAGAATCAAAGACAGAAAAAAAGTCTGTTGTCAATGAAGGCATCAAAGAAGTAACTGGTGATAAAAATCTTCTCTTC
>Ga0181393_1000103_pt1 | contig 28342 bp, 18 predicted proteins | sample 16SPOviralmetaG_FD_130122 | JGI IMG/M metagenome (GOLD analysis project Ga0181393, IMG submission 130122) | Marine viral communities from the oligotrophic San Pedro Time Series (SPOT) site, San Pedro Channel, CA, USA - 16 SPOT_SRF_2010-10-21 | ecosystem: Environmental > Aquatic > Marine > Strait...
AGGCTATATAGATAAGTATGGCATGCCTGTTTTTCACACACCCACTACAGGTGTGGAGGGATCTGACGGAGAGATGATATATCAAGGTGCAATAAATTACTGGGAGAATGAAGTAGATTCTTTAAAGAAAGATGCTGACGTTTTAAATGAATTTTACAGACAGTTTCCTAGAACAGACTCCCATGCTTTTAGGGATGAAAGCAAACAGTCATTATTTAATTTAACTAAAATATATCAACAGATTGACTACAATGATTCTTTAATTAAAGAGCATTATTTAACAAGAGGCAGGTTCAGTTGGAAAGATGGCATCAAAGATTCTAAAGTGATTTGGTCGCCAGACAATAAGGGTAGATTCTTAATTTCATGGTTGCCAGAAAAAAATTTACAAAATTGTAGGGTAAATCAAAATGGTAAATATTTGCCTGGAAACGAACATTTAGGTAGTTTTGGATGTGACTCTTATGATATATCAGGGACTGTTGGTGGAGGCGGATCTAATGGCGCACTCCATGGTTTAACAAAGTTTAATATGGATAACGCTCCGAGTAATGAATTTTTTTTAGAGTATGTTGCCAGGCCACAAACTGCTGAGTTGTTTTTTGAAGATGTTTTAATGGCTTGTGTTTTTTACGGAATGCCTATATTAATTGAAAATAACAAACCTAGATTGTTGTATCATTTTAAAAATAGAGGTTATAGAAAATACTGCATGAACAGACCGGATAAAATTTATAATAAATTATCTAAATCAGAAAAAGAAATAGGTGGGATCCCAAATTCATCTGAAGAAGTAAAACAGGCGCATGCAAGTGCAATTGAAAGTTATATAGAAAAACACGTAGGTGTTGATATGGATGGAGCTTATAGAGATAAATTAGACATGGGGTCTATGTATTTTAATAGAACATTAGAGGACTGGGCTAGGTTTAATATTAATAACAGAACCAAGTTTGATGCAACGATTAGTTCAGGTTTGGCTATTATGGCTAATCAAAAACACCTATATACACCACAAAAAAAAGAGTCAAAAATAAAGATTAACTTTGCAAGGTATAATAATAAAGGATTATATAGCGAAATACGTAATTAATGGTAGATGTTAAAATTGATATAAATCCAATAGGGTTTCCGGATTTATTTGTTTCTGATAGTGAAAAAGATACAGTAGAATATGGATTGCAAATTGGACAAGCAATTCAATACGAATGGTTTCGTAAAGACAGTAGTACTTGTAGGTTTTATTCTCAATGGAGAGACTACCACAGATTAAGACTTTATGCAAGGGGCGAGCAATCTGTTCAGAAGTATAAAAATGAATTAGCAATTGATGGAGATTTAAGTTACTTAAATTTAGACTGGACTCCTGTGCCTATTATCCCAAAGTTTGTAGACATAGTAGTTAATGGTATGTCAGATAGACTATTTAAAGTTCAAGCATATGCTCAAGATGCTTTGTCAGCCGAAAAAAGATCTTCGTTTCAAGACATGATAGAGGCTGATATGGTTGCTAAACCTATACTTTCTCAAATTCAAAAAGGTTTTGGCGTAAACCCTTTTGCCACGGATCCTGATGAACTTCCTAATAATGATGAAGAGCTAGCTTTATATATGCAGCTTAATTATAAACCCGGTATTGAAATAGCAGAAGAAGAGGCTATTAATACAATGTTTGAAGAAAATCATTATTCACACATTAGGAGAAGGGTGGATTATGACATGACCGTATTGGGCATAGGAATTACAAAACAATATTTTTTACCAGGAGAGGGTGTAAAAATAGATTACGTAGATCCTGCTAATGTGGTTTACAGCTACACTGAAGACCCTTATTTTAAAGATTGTTTTTATTGGGGTGAAATAAAAACGGTGCCGATGACAGAGCTACCTAAAATAGATCCCACTATAACTAATGAAGAATTAGAAGAGGTTGCTAAATATAGCCAAGCATGGTATGACTACTACAATGTTGCTCAGTTTTATGAAAACAGTATGTTTTATAGAGACACGGCTACATTGCTTTATTTTAACTACAAGACTACAAACTCAATAGTATATAAAAAGAAAAAATTAGATGGCGGCGGAGCTAGAGTAATTGAAAAAGACGATCAGTTTAATCCACCCGATGAAATGATGGAGGAAGGTAACTTCGAAAAAGTCGAAAAGAAAATTGACGTGTGGTACGAAGGGGTAATGGTAATGGGAACAAACATTGTCCTACAGTGGAAGAAAATGGAAAACATGGTTAGACCTCAGTCAGCTTCACAGCACGCTATGCCTAATTATGTTGCTTGCGCACCAAGAATGTATAAAGGTGTTATTGAATCATTAGTAAGACGTATGATTACGTTTGCAGATTTAATACAAATGACGCACTTAAAGCTTCAACAGGTAATTGCTAGAACTGTACCTGACGGAGTGTTTATTGATGCAGATGGATTAAATGAAGTTGATCTTGGCACAGGTAACGCGTACAATCCACAAGATGCTTTAAGGCTATACTTTCAAACAGGTTCTGTAATTGGTAGAAGTTACACGCAGGATGGAGAGTTTAATAATGCCAGGGTGCCTATACAACAACTAACATCAAGCAGTGGTCAAGGGAAAATAAATAGCCTGGTTGGAACTTACAATCACTATATGGATATGCTAAGAGGCGTAACTGGTTTGAATGAAGCTAGAGATGGAACTAAGCCCGATCCTTATGCTTTAGTTGGCGTGCAAAAATTAGCCGCTTTAAATTCCAATACAGCCACTAGACATATACTTCAAGGTAGTTTGTACATAACACAGACGCTTGCAGAAGCGTTATCAATTAGGGTTGCAGATATTTTGCAATATGCAGAATTCAAGGAAGAATTTAAAATGCAAATAGGTAAATACAATGTAGGAATACTTGAGCAAATAAATGATTTATATATATATGATTTTGGAATATTTATAGAGGTAGCTCCAGATGAAGAAGAAAAAGCTCAACTAGAACAAAACATCCAAATGGCTTTATCTAAAAATGATATAAACTTAGAAGATGCGATTGACATAAGGGAGTTAAAAAATATAAAATTAGCTAATCAATTATTAAAAGTAAAAAGACAAAAGAAGCAAGAAAAGGATCAGCAATTTGCTATGACTCAAAAACAAATGGACGCTCAAACAAAAATGCAAGTACAGCAAATGCAGGCGGAGCAAGAAATGAGAAGGATTCAAATGGAAGGTCAAGTGCAGATGCAGGCAAAGCAAGCGGAAGTGGCATTTGATATAGAGAAATTAAAAAACGAAGCAATGTTAAAGCGTGAACTTATGCAGGTTGAGTTTGATTTTAATATGCAATTAAAAGGTAGAGAAGAGCAGGCAATTGATAAAAGAGAAGGAGAAAGAGAAAAAGCCAAAAACAAAAGAATAAGTCAAGCTAACACTGAGCAGTCTCAATTAATTCAACAAAGAAAAAATAATTTACCTCCAATTAGTTTTGAGTCTAATGAAGACACATTGGATGGTTTTGATTTAGCTGAATTTGAACCTAGATAATGTTTGAAAACTTTAATATTGAAAAATATAAACAAGTGCATTACCCTTCAGATAATTCACTTAAAACTTTGAATGAGATAAAAAAATTAAAAAAAACACCACTTAATACCATAGTGCCTAAAAAATACGATGACATATTTAGTGTCTTTCAAAATATATTTTCACATAGGCCGGAATCTTTTCCGTACAAAATAGTGGATAAGCTGTTGAGTGAATCTCAATCAGTTATTCTAAAAATTAAAAACTATCATAACAGGCCAAGGCCAAATGTAAACGCATTGAACTTTAACATGAAGCTAGAGTATTTAAAAATGGATAGCGCACAAACACCTGCATTTCCTTCAGGACACTCAGCACAATCTAGATTGGTGGCGCTAGCATTAACTAAATTATATCCTAATTTAAAAAATGAATTTAATAAAGCAGCTAAAAATATATCTGAAAGTAGGCTGTTGGCAAGAGTTCATTATGAGTCTGATAAAATAGTGGGAGAAAAATTAGGTGAAGACCTTTATACTCATATAAAACATCTAAAATATATTTAGAATTATTGTTTAACTTTGTAAAAATTAAATCAAATGGAAATAAAAGTAAGAGATTTAGGTGAAATGGAATCTAAATCAACACAGGAAATAGAAAAACAACTACTTGAAAAGCATGAGGCTCAGCAAGAATCCCTCGAGAAAACAAGTACAAACGAAGAAGTTCAGCGTGTAAACTTGCAGGAAGAAACACAAGAAGAACCCAAGCAAGAAGTAGTAGTTGAAGAAAAAATTGAAGAACCTGTTGTGGAATCACCCAGTGAATCTACACCAGAGATGTCTGAAAACGACGTTCTTTCATATATTGCAAACAAGTATGGCGAAGAAGTAAGTTCGCTAGACGACTTCATTGTAAAGCGAAATTCATCCGAAGAATTACCCGAAGATGTAAAAGCTTACTTTGATTATAAAAAAGAAACAGGAAGAGGAATTGATGATTTTGTTAGATTACAGCAAGATTATGATTCAATGAATCCTGATTCTTTAATTGCTAGTTATTATTCTGCAACCGAAGAAGGATTAGATTCTGAAGATATTAAATATCTTATGGATGAAAAATTCGGTTTTGACGAAGATTTAGATGATGATAAAGAAAAAAAGAAAAAACAATTAGCAAAAAAAAGAGAACTATCTAAAGCTAAGAAATACTTTAAGGAGCAGAAAGAAAAATACAAACTTCCTCTTGAGTCAAGAGAAGTTGTTTCTGAAAGCGATAAAAAGGAAGTCGAAGCATATAGAAAGTACATAGAGGAAAATGCTGCGTATGAGAAAAACGCGGCGCAGAAGCTACAGTGGTTTAAAAAAGAAACTAATAAAGTCTTTAATAAAGATTTCAAAGGTTTTGAGTTTGTTATTAACGAGAAAAAAATTTCTTATTTACCTGGGTCTGTAGAAGATGTTAAAAATAATCAATCAACTATTGAAAATTTTATTGGAAGATATGTTGACGATAAAGGATTGGTTAAAAACACTTCTCAGTATCATAGGGCTTTATCTATGGCAATGAATCCGGACAAGTATGCTAAGTTCTTTTATGAACAAGGCAAGGCCGATGCGGTAGAGAATATATCCAAAAAAACAAAAAATATAAATATGGATGTAAGATCTGCTCCACAAGCCACCACAAAATCTGGTTTCAAAGTAAGATCATTAAACCAAGATTCAGGTCGAGGTTTAAAGATTAGAAGTATAAAAAAAAGTAATTAATAACAATTTAAAAATTAAAAATTATGGCTGGTTCAGTTCAAGCTACTCCTACGTTTGCATTACAACCTAGTGCAGAAAGGGTAGCCGTACAATCAAACTATATAACTAATTTCAACTTCTTAAATCAGTATCTACCGGATACTTATGAAAAGGAATTTGAAAGATACGGGAATAGAACAGTAGCATCATTCTTAAGAATGGTAGGCGCTGAAATGCCTTCTAACTCTGACCTTATCAAATGGGCGGAGCAAGGAAGATTACACACTAAATACACGAATGTAACTTCAGCTGCAGCAGCAGCTCAAGATGTAGCTACACTAACAATCAATGACGCTCTTGTACCAGGTACAGGTGGAATTGCAATTAGAGTAGGTCAAACATTCATGTTATCTGACAGTTCAATTGGTTCTACAAATAGCAACAAAGGTATCGTTACTGGAGTTAACTATGGCGCAGGAACAATTGATGTTGCATACTATGAAGCAGGTGGTCAAACAATGGCTGCAGCTGTACAGTGTTCATTATTTATCTATGGTTCTGAATTCCAAAAAGGTTCAGTTGCTATGTCTAATTCATTAGAAGCTGATGACGTGATCTTCAGCAATAGCCCAATTATCATTAAAGATCTTTACGAAGTATCTGGTTCTGATATGGCGCAAATTGGATGGATTGAAGTAACTACTGAAAATGGAGCTTCAGGATACCTATGGTATTTAAAATCAGAGCATGAAACAAGATTAAGATTCGAAGATTACCTAGAGACAGCAATGGTGGAAGCAGTTCCAGCAGAAGCAGGATCAGGTGTGGCAGCTATTGCGGCTGGTGTATCATCAGGTACAGGTAATAAAGGATCTGAAGGATTGTTCTATGTTTTAGGTCAAAGAGGAAATGTTTGGGGCGGTGGAATTCCAGCGGCTTTAGCAGACTTTGACGCTATTATTCAGAGATTAGATAAGCAAGGTGCTATCGAGGAAAATGTATTATTTGTTAATAGAGAATTTTCTTTTGACATTGATGATATGTTAGCTGCACAAAATTCATACGGTGCAGGTGGTAGTTCTTATGGTTTATTTGATAACGATGAAGAAATGGCATTGAATTTAGGATTCTCTGGATTCAGAAGAGGTTATGACTTCTACAAAACAGATTGGAAATACCTTAACGATCCTACTATGAGAGGTGATATTGTTGGAGGAAAAGTGAACGGGGTACTTGTACCTGCTGGATCTACTTCAGTATATGATCAAATCTTAGGTAAGAACGCTAAGAGACCATTCTTGCATGTAAGATATAGAGCTTCTGAAACTGAAGATAGAAGATATAAGACATGGATTACGGGTTCTGCTGGTGGCGCTGCTACTACAGGTACTGATGTAATGCAGGTTAACTTCTTATCAGAAAGAGCGCTTTGTACTTTAGGTGCAAACAACTTCTTCTTATTCCAAAATGCATAATAAGTAGTTTAATAATATCGGGGGGTGGATACCACCCCCTTGATATTTTATATAAATTTTAAATTAAATCAAATGAAAAAAGAAAAAAAAGTATACGAAGATAAAGTATACAGACTCAGAAGAGACGCAGCACCACTTTCCTATATGCTGTCAACTAAACATACAAAAAGACAAGCTTTACTTTTCTTCGATGAAGAAACAGGTTTAAACAGAGCGTTAAGATATGCTAGAAATCAAAAATCAATTTTTGAAGACGAGCAAGATGGTAATGCTATTTTAGAACCTATTATATTTGAAGAAGGAATGCTAAGGGTACCAAGACAAAACCAAATACTCCAAGAATTTTTAAAACTACATCCAGGTAATGGTAATATATTTTTTGAAGTAAACAACGAGCAAGATGCCAATGTAGCTATGGAAGCTATGAACTTTGAATTAGAGGCGCAAGTCGCTGCACGTGATTTAAGCCTTTCTAAGCTTGAAAGTATTTCTAGGGTTATATTAGGGGTTCGAGCTGATAAAATGACAACAGCTGAGCTTAAAAGAGATATAATGGTGTTTGCTAGAAGAGACCCCCAAGAATTTTTAGACCTTATCAATGACCCTATGGTTGGTCTACAAGATGAGGTGGTAAGATTTTTTAGTGCCACTTTATTGCAAATGAGAAATAAAAATAGAGACGTGTATTTTAATTTAAAGAAAAACAAAACTAAAATGCTTACTGTTCCTCACGGAGAAGAGCCGTCTTATATTGTAGCTTCTTATTTTCAAACAGATGAAGGAGTAGAATCCTACAAGTTGTTAAAGAAAATGTTAGACAAATAAAGGAGTATATCCTCGAATAAATCAAATCGTCTTTTTTTTATGTATCTTTGTATAAACACGTGATACGATGATAAACGAAGTACGAAATGCAGTCATGGCTGTAATAAATAAAAACAACTACGGATATATTTCCCCTAGTGATTTTAATTTATTTGCAGAGCAAGCGCAACTTGATATATTCGAGGATTATTTCTATTTATATAACAATCAACTAAATGCTGAGGTAATGCGTAAATCCGGAACTGGATATGCAAATATCACCAAGGGTATTATTGAAGTTATAGATAGTTTTTCTGTCAACACATTTTTAACTCAAGCTAACGCCAACACCTACACATTACCTAGTGATTACTATTTAGTAGATAAAATATTTTATTACTCAAACGTACTAACGTCAGGGGTTTCAGACACTTCTGGAAGTTCATTTGATCTTACAGATATTGATCAGACTTTTGAAAGTACAGTTCAGGTTGGAAACCTAGTGGTTAACACGACAGACAAAACACAAGCTTTTGTTACAATAGTTGGAAGCAACAAACAAATTCGTTTAAGTGAAGATATTTTAAGCACTGCAGGAAAAAATTATGTTATTTACTCAAACACTCATATAAGAGAAGTAGAAAGAGTTACACAAAATAAAATATTTTATCTAACCAATTCTAATATTGCTGCTCCTACTACTATGTTCCCAGCATATGTATTAGATAGTGCAACTGGAACGGCACTAGGGAATACAGTTACCGTTTACCCTACGACTATCACTGGAGCAGCGGATATACATGCGCAATATGTCAGGTATCCATTAGCCCCTAAGTGGACATTTACAACTTTATCTGGAGGCGAACCGGTGTTTAATGCGTCTGCGGCAGACTACCAGGATTTTGAATTACCCACTTCTGACATGAATGGCTTAGTAAATAAAATATTACAATACGCAGGGGTATCAATAAGAGAGGGAGATGTAGCTAAGTTCGGGCAATCATTAGAATCAGAAGATAGATTAACAGAAACCACACAATAAGATTATGGCATACTTAACAGGTTATCAATATTATGAAAATTCAGGAACCGCTCCTACAAATCAAAACTGGGGTAGCTATCAATATGTTTCATTGGAAGATGTTGTAAATAACTTTATGCTTATATACAATGACAATCTTCAGCTTATTAATAATGTTACTAGGTATCAAGTTTTGTTTTACGCAAAGAGAGCTATTCAAGAATTAAACTATGATGCATTCAAAGAAGTTAAAGTTTTAGAATTAGATGTTAGTGATCAATTACGTTTTGTTTTGCCGCCAGACTTTGTAAACTACGTAAGAATATCTATGTTTAAAGATGGAATGCTTTACCCATTAAGTGAAAACATACAGATTAATTCAGCTACAAGTTATCTGCAGGATAATAATTGTGATATATTATTTGATGTAAATGGAAATATTTTGCAGGCTGAATTTTCTACAGTAGATAGAGAGAGAATAGCTGGTACAAAAAGATCAATCTACCTAGGTCATGGGCCTTATAATGGAAGAGAAGGATTCTGCGTTGATGGATGCTGGTATTTCAACTACAGAATTGGAGCAAGGTTTGGATTAAATACTGAGACGGCAAACATAAATCCAACGTATAGAATAGATAAAAAAGCAGGTGTAATTAACTTTAGTTCAGGTATGGCTAATCAACTATGTGTGTTAGAATATGTTTCTGATGGAATGGAAAACGGAGACGATAGTTCTGTGAGCGTTAACAAATTATTTGAAGACTATATATATGCATATATTAAATACGCTATATTAAATTCAAAGCTAGGAGTACAAGAGTATATAGTTAATAGAGTGAGAAAAGACAAATCAGCTCTTCTAAGAAATGCAAAAATTCGCCTAAGCGACATACATCCAGGTAGGCTTTTAATGAATCTTAGAGGTCAATCAAAGTGGATTAAATGACAGTAATACAAACTAATTTTATTAAAGGCCGAATGAATAAATCGGTCGATGAAAGATTACTTCCACCGGGAGAATATGTGGATGCTCAGAATGTAAGACTTGGATCTACTGAAGACACAGAAATAGGTTCTGTAGAAAACTCTAAAGGAAATTCTTTATTAGCCACTCTTACTTATAATGGAGCAGCGGTAGCCGGGGCTAAGTGTATTGGGACTTTAGAAGATGGTGTAAATAATACGATTTACTGGTTTGTTCATGGTTCAATTGTTGACATGATTGTTTCTTATAATGTTATAAATCGCAATCTAATATACCATGTAATATCTACAAGTGTATTAAATTTTGATCCACAGTATTTAATAAACTCAGTAAATAAAATTGACAACCTGCTATTTTTTACAGACAATATCAATCCCCCTAGATGTATTAATGTAGAAAGAACTTACCTACCTCCAACTGTATTAAATGTAGATCAGATTACAGCCGCAGAATTAAATGTTATCAAAGCGCCCCCAATGAACGCTCCTACTGTAAATCTTTTACAGTCAGGCCAAGAAGAAAATTTTCTTAAAAAAAACATAATTAGTTTTGCTTACAGGTATCAATACTTGGATAACGAATATTCGGCTATATCTCAATTTAGCGACATTGCTTTTGTTCCTGATTTTTTTAGTTTAAATACCAGTGATTTATCTAATTCAGGGATGGAGAATGTTTTTAATACAGCTGAAATTTCATTCAATACAGGAAGTAAATTAGTTAAAGAAATAGATTTGCTGTTTAAGTATGCAAACCAACCAGGTGTATATGTCATTGAAAAATTTAACAAAGGTATTTTAGGGTGGTCTAATAATATAACTAGAACACAAAGTTTTAGACACAACCAAATATATACTGCATTAGCCGACAATCAACTAACAAGACTATTTGACAATGTTCCTAGAACAGCTAAGTCACAAACGATTATGGCTAATAGATTGATGTACGGTAATTATGTTGATGGATACAATGTAAATAGCCAGCTGAATTATACCGTTGCATTAAATAGAGAGTTAATTAATCTAAATGAATTTACAGGGGTCTTATCATCAGGCGTTTACACTATAGATGTTGGTAAAACAATAAGTAATTCTGTTGTTACATTTGATTATACGGATATTGATAGCCCGGATTTATTAAAACAAGATTCACAAATAGGTTTTCAGTTTATATTTAAATCAAATCAATTTACTGCCCCAGGAGGAGGTTCGCCTCCTATAACCGCTTCACAGGCAGTTACTGAAATTACTTTTACAATCACCCTAAATCAAAACTACAATAGTATATACGATTTTTTTAATGGAACTTTTGTGGCTCAGCAAGTGAGCTCAGGTGTGTCGGGGTCATTTCCCGGCACAGGAATAAGTCCATGTACGGGCACTACGTTTACAGATATTTTAAACTGCGCTATTGAAGATCAAGCGCCACACCTACACACATTTTCCGGCATAGATAATAGAGACGAAGGTATAAAAATCACAACCAGTCCAGGTAGCTCATCAGTAAGCTTACAGTTAGTTGCGGCTGAATTTGATGCGCCAGGATCACCAAACCCGGATATGTTTGGATACTATGAATTTACAACTGCTCAATCTGATTACTCTTCAAATGGAAATAGAAAAAGCCTACATAGCAACAGAAATTATGATGTAGGGATAGTATACATGGATGAATACTTGAGAAGCACCACAGCTTTAACTTCTCAAAATAACACAATTTATGTACAGCCCTCAAGCTCGATAACAGCAAACAGCTTAAAGGTTACAATACCTACTACAATGAGTCCGCCAAGTTGGGCAAGCAAATATAAATTTGTAGTAAAAAGAGCGGAAGATACTTATGAAACAATATATTCAGTAATTGCATTTGATGATGACTCTACCAATTCAGTGTGGATTAGGCTTGAGGGTGATAATCAAGTAAAAACAAAGAAAGGGGACACATTAGTTGTAAAAGCAGATGTAAGCGGCCCTTTAAATACAATAGTAACTACCAAAGTTTTGGCGATAGAATCTAAAGCAAATAACTTTTTGACCCCTGGAGCTTCACAAGGTATTGGGAGCAACGCTCCATTTATTTCAGAACCTGCTGGACTGTACATGAACCTAAAACCTCAAGGCTTTACAATAACTGATGATGTAAATGGATTTTTTGATAGCGGTCAAATAGGCGGTAGAAGTGGTAAAAGAGGGGGGCCAGCGGCAAAAGCAGGGGTTCCTTGCTTCAAAGAAACTATAGATGCCTCTGGTAATATACAAGTTGAAAACATAGATATACCTGAGGGATCATTAGTAAACTTTGCGTTAAGATTTAATAGAAATGCAAGTGACGGCGGATTTTTGGTGGGTAGTTCAGAACAAAAAACATATGACTACAACAGAACAGTAGTTGCTTCTCAAAACTACAATTCAATGTTTGAATTTGTTAACGGTGAGGGTATTGATTTTACAGAGGGTGTAGCGTCAGGAACCGGAACACAACCGACTAATGTATATACTAACACTACTGGTAATTTAGCTACTGAGTTTGACAATGTTGATTTTCAACCTAGCAGTCCTGCAGAAAATAAATATAGATTTTATACAGTTGGTGCAGCTACACCTGCTTCAGTGCCAACAACACCCGCAACTAATGGAGCAAAACTTACCCTTGGGCTTGTAAGTGGAAATGGAGGAGACAGTGGTCAGAGAACTAGAATAGAAGGCCAGATAACAATCAATATCGGTACGGCCTCACTTATATTAGAAACAGAGCCCTTGAACGCTGACTTAGATATATACTATGAAAACGACGAAGTGTTTGAAATTACAGGAGGCTTTCATCAATCTGGAAGTAAAACAGGAGATCAAAACCAAACTGGTGCACAAGCAGCTATTGTAAACCTAGGATTTTTTGACTGTTTTTCATTTGGTAATGGAGTTGAAAGCTATAAATATTTAGATGATCTTGATGGCTCAAGCTTTAACCTTGGTCAAAGAACTACTTCTGTTTCCGAAGAAGATTACAAGGAGGCAAATAGATATGCAGGTGTAACTTATAGTGGATTGTATAATGCCAACACAAACATTAATAGATTTAACGAGTTTAATTTAAGCGACGGAAACTTTAAAGATTTAGAAAAATCATTTGGAGATATTGAGGTTCTTCATTCATTTGAAACAAACCTATTGGTGTTGCAAGAAGATAAGATTTCAAATGTATTACTTAGCAAACAAGCTTTGCAAGCAGCTGAGGGATCAGGAATTGTAGCCACATCTACAGCAGTATTAGGAACTCAGATAGCTAGAATAGAAGAATACGGAATTAGTAATAATCCTGAGAGTTTTGCGGCATACGGAGATAGTAGATATTTTACCGATACCAAGCGAGGAGCAGTTATACAACTTAAGGGTACAGGCGGTGTTAGTGATAAATTAACTTTAATCTCAGAACTAGGAATGAGAAGTTACTTTAGAGACAACTTCATTACATATCCTGATACACAAAAAATTGGAGGGTTTGATCCTTACATGAATGAGTATGTATTAAGCTCTAATACAGTTGGTTTACCGAATGCTTATCAAACCACCACCGAAATACCTGTTAGTTGTGGTGCTATTTTTGGCCCTGCCGAATATAGCGACCCCATTACATACAATGTTGATTTAGGAGAAGCACAGGGCAATGTTGTTGTGGATTACAAAATTACAGGTACCGTGGCAATTGCATATGAGTGGAGTTCAGTTACAGGAAGTATTCCTGCGGCAACAGGTGTGGGTAGTTTTAATTTTAACAAGACCACTTCTACCCCAACTAATTTAAAAATTACAATAACCCCAACAGGATCCTACACTGCAAGAATACAAGTAGCTTGTCCAACTGTTAGTGAGTTGACTATTGTGAATGTATCACTAGGCTCATTATCAGATGATGGATTGTTTATACACGATGAATTTTACTGGAGTGATGGAACAACTACAAGTCCAGTAGAAAGCAATCAAACCTCATTTAGTTTTTCGCCTTTTAGCACAAACAGCCTGGCAAGGTACACAAGCATTACAGGTTTGGAATCTGAAGGTGTATTTCCCCCTAGCGGATCAACAGTATACATGGCCTCAAACAAAATAGATTTTGATACTTTAGAGTTTAGTCCAGCGGCAGGTTACTCCGGCGCTATTCCAACGCCTCCTCCAGCACCTGATTATTTTTCATTCTTAGTATCCAATACACTATACACATCTTCTGAAGCAGATATCAATGCATTAGTGGCCACAGCCACAGCCGCTGGCAACGACATTGACACTGTAACTAATCCATCAACAGGATATTATGAGGCTAACTTTACATACAGCAACCCAAGCAATCAAACATATTTATACTTAATATACAACTATGCAGGAGTAGCCTCAACTTCTTTAACGTTTGGAGCAACATCATTAATCGCTTGTTGTTTGGGCGCTGGCGGAACATACTATTTAAACACCGCAAGTTTTGCCACTGCAACTTCAATATTCACTGACTCAGCCTTAACAACTCCAGCTACTGATGGATTTTACAGAAGCGCCTTGAGTGTTAGGGAATTGTCAAGCGGAGTTCTTGGAACCGCGACTACTTGCTCAACTTGTAATTATATTTATATATCTTCAGTTAGACCTAGTACAACTGATTTATGTACTAATAATTACACTATGAGTGCACGAGCACAAACCGTAAGCAACAATGCGTTTGCTAGCGTGACAATAGGAGATGTATTAAGTATTTTACCCGCAGGATTACCAGGTTTTATAGCATATAGTGCAGTGCAATTTGAAGATACATCAACAGGCACAACATATAGAATTGCGCAGGTAAATGCTAGTGGGCAAATAACAGGATTATTCTTTGGCGGATCAGGGGTTTGTGGTAATCCAATGTAAAATAAAAATATGGGAGCAGTAACATTAACATATAGCGAAACTTCAAAAGGATGGCCATCCTTTTATTCATACATTCCTGAAAAAGTAATTGGAATGAACAACTACCTTTATTCATTTAAAGATGGCAATTTGTATAGGCACAATACTAATACGACTAGAAATAATTACTATGGAGTTCAATACAACTCTACTATATCTAGTATATTTAATACAAAGCCTTTAGAGGTTAAATTATTTAAAACCATATACTTGGAGTCAGATAGTGCGTGGTCAGCAACATACAATTCAGATATGCACAATCCAGGAGGTAGCTTATTGGCATCTTACTTTGTAGAAAAAGAAACAGATTGGTTTTCTTTTATTAGATCAGACGCGAATACAGTTAATTTCAATTTACGATCTGCAAATGGATTAGGTGATGTGAGTAGTGTCGATTCAAGTGTAGCCGCAGCTGTTGTACTTACATTTACATTTGACATAGGATCTATTATTTCTATTGGAGATCAAGCATACCACGGGAATACGCCTACGTTTGCAGGAACGGTGGTGGCAACAACTACAAACACAATAACTATTGATACTACATCGGGTGGCTCAGTGCCTCCAGGTGGAGCATTTATTTGTTACATAAAAGATAGTGTGGCAGAATCACATGGGGTACGAGGTCATTACTTAGAGTTTACCCTTACAAACACAGATACAGTTGCAAGAGAACTGTTTGCTGTCAAAAGCAGCATGTTTAAAAGTTACCCTTAAAATTTGTATCTTTGTTGTTAATATTTTAAATTTACCAATATGGCAGACGGAAAATTTGCACAAGCAATGTCAAGTGCATCAGCAGCTTTAGGTGTTGTAGGTGCGGCATTTGGATTAGCCGGAAGCATCTCACAATATACTACGGCTAACAGAGCTTTAGAAAGAGCAAATAAAGAAGCGGCTTTAGCAGTTGCTCAAGCCAGAGATAAGATTAGTAAGATCCCTATGTTAGAAAAGGGTATACCTGCAATAGCCACAGAACAAATACAAAAAGATGCATTAAGACAAAGAAAACAATTGCTTGATGCAGTTAGAGGTTCAGGTCAAAGAAGTGTGTTAGGGGCAGCTCCCACAATCGGAGAACAAATATTAAAAGAAAAAGAAACGCAAAGAGGGGCTATTGAAAAACAATTACAAGCTCGCGAAGATGAAATAATTAAAGCTAAGCAAGCTCAGCAAGATACAGAGCTTGAGATGTTAACTGCAGCAGGCACAGCAGCTCAACAAAGAGCGGCAGCCGCAGCAAATCAAAAAGCATTAGCAGTTGGATCCGCTGTTTCTTCAGCAGGCTCATTAGCGGGATCTTTAATGGAGGGAGCAGATTTGTTTGGAGGAGAAAAGAAAAAATTTAATATAGCAATTAAAAACATCATTGGAGACAGCGGGATAGATGTGGGAGAATTTACTGAATTCGTAAACTCTAAAACAGGATCTCAAGAAGATTTATTGACGCAGTTAAATGACCCGATCGCTGGCGCAAAGCTACTTGAAGAATTTACAAATCCTTCTGATGAATTAGGGGTTGATTAAACCACAACATAATATGGCAAGCAATAAAACTTATTACAACCGAGGTGGCAATAGATTTACAGGGATGTTTGATTCCGGTGAGCAATTTGTTCCAGTAGATTGGGCGCAGATTACAGGTGATATTGTAGACAAACTACAAACTATTCAGTCTGAAAAACAAAAAAAACGAGACGACATCCAAACAAAAACGGATGAACTACTTACAGATCTTAGAGATTACCAAGCAGGAGGAAACAATACTTTCAACGGATATGTGTTAGATGGATCAAAGCAGGTTAAAGATTACATGCTGATGCAAAACAAACTATTAAAGCAAGGTAGGTTGGATCCAAACTCTTATACAAGAAGCCAGCAATTACTTCAAGATGATTGGAATTCTTTTCAAGTTGCGGCTGAAACTTTCAATACAGATTATGCAGAGGCGATGGAAGCAGTGAATGCAAAGGATGCTTCAGAGCTAGCTATAGTTCAATTTAATAAATTACAAAGTGCTACAGATATACAGAAAAGTAGATTAGTAATTAACACAGATGGTAGATTGTATTCACAAACCGGTGAAGGTCAATTGGTTGGCTTCACCAATATGAATGCTAGGCAAAAAGATATTCCTAAAAACTATAAAATAACAGAAGGTGTTAAAGCTTTTACATCTACACTAGGAACATATAGAGAAGCTAATCCTAATTTAACGATAGAAGACATTACAAAACAACCTGCATTTACAAAAGCTAGAGATACATTTATAGAGGGTGTTCTTAATCAAGGAACAGGTAGGGATTTTTTAAGTATACTTACTCAGAACGGATACGAGCTAACACAAAATCCTGATGAGGCAACAGGCAATACAATACTAATAAAAGCAGATTCAAACGGATTACTTCAACCAGATAAAGATTCTTTAAATAAACACAGAGATGCTGCTAAGAAAATACTGCAAGAGGCTATTAGTGTGCAACTAGATTATAAAGAATCAGCGGGTACTAAAACTGCTCAAGAAAGAATAATAGAAAAAGGAGAAGCAGAGAAAATAAAAAGCGCAGGAAATAATTATAAATTAACCGCACAATTATTTAGCACAAACGGTAATTTGAATAAATCTGCAGCTACTAAATTAGCACAAGCAAATACAAACATAGATAGAATTCAATTAACAAATGATGGTATAAATATTGAATTAGTATCAGGTCAAGCTCCTATTCCTGTTAAACTTAAAAATGATGACGGATCATTCAAGACACCTTCAGATCTAACGAATGAAGTGTTTGCTGTATTTTATCGTGGTGATCAAGCTTTAACAGGCACACAACTTGAAGAAGTGCAATCAACTTACATTAACAGTTTAAATGAAAACGATAATACTAAATTTTCTGGAAGCACATATGATATTACTGAGTTAAGCACTGATCCAAATTTCTTGTTTGATGTAAAAAGGCCTAAAGAATTAGCTAGGTTTGATTTTGAAAAAATAAAAATTGGAGGAGAGAGTAGCGCCTCTGCCGTGGAGAGTCACAACAAAGCTGTAAATACTATAAGAAATTTAGACAGTTCAGAGGTTGAGAAAAGAAATCAAATAAAACAAGCTAATCTATCAATGATGAATTTATTGATGCCTAGTTTAAAATACACTGATGCTCAAACAAAAAAACAAACCTTATTGCCTATAGAGCAATTTGATGATGGTGCCGTGGTGTACGTAGATGATGATGATAAAACACAAACAATTATAGATACAAACGGTCAAGTTAACACAACCTTGCTGTCAAATATTATAAATCAAAAACAAGTAGATCCGGGGACAACAGGTGTGTCTGAAGGCATTGATACTTCAAAATATGATAAATAGAATATGAATGAAGAAGCTTTACAAGATGCGTATAGGTTGTTTTCCAATGGCGGTTACAGTGGTTCTCTAGAAGAATTTAAAGTTTTAATTGATTCAAATCCAGAGGCCCTAAATGATTCTTACAAATTGTTTAGAGGTGGAGGTTATTCTGGAGACTTTAAAGCCTACAAAACCTTAATAGGTCAAAAAAAAAAAGAAGAAATTACCGAAGAACTTTCAGACTCAACTTCGGAAGATTCTCTATTGGATTCACAATTTTCTATCACCGAAAGTAAAGCCACAAAAGGTGTAAATAAAGCTTTAGATGCCGCAACTGATGTAGCAATCGACGCGATTATGCCAGGGTTTGGGTTGTTAAAAACCATTATAACAAATCCAAAAAATAATTCTAAAATATTTGATATTGTTTCAGAACCAGGTGTTAGTAGTGAGGTAAAAGAAAAAAAAGAAACTACAGAAGAGCCTAAGTTTGTAGACCCAACTATCCTTAGCAAATCTTTTGAAGAAGATGCAGGGGTAAATGTTGAGACGGATGAAACCAAACTTAATATGGTTCAAGATTTGTATAGTGGAATGTCAGGTTTGAACTTAGATGAACTATCTAGATACCTGGATTCAGATGTAGAATATGAAGGTGTTAAATCAAAAAGAAATCGTATTATAGATCAGGCCCTAGCTGGCACTATAGACAGTGATGCAAAACTTGAAAGCTTGCAAGAAGATTTTAAGGACTTGTCTGATGCCGGTATATATGCTGACATGAAAAGACAAGAGGCTTTAAGTGTATATACTAAAGATAAAGTCAACTATATAAATAAAAAAATTCAAGCCATTGATTCCTTGATGGCAGAAGGAAAAGAAGATTATGAGGGTTTAAATTTATTAGATACTAAACAAAACTTAATTAATGAAAGAACTTCTTTAGTGAAATCTGTTAACAGATTTTCCAGACAGTATCTTCCCTTTTTTAATAAGTACATGCAAGATAAGAAACAAGATTTAGCTAATAAATATGTTTCTGGAGATATGGGATTATATAACATGGGGGACATTACCTCTGGTATTGGAACTGGGTTGTCAAAATTTGAACAAGGGGCCGGCAAAGCAGTTAATGACGTAACAAGCGTTGTGTTTGACGCAATTGGATTGGATAATGTGGCGGACAGAATAAGAAAGAATAGCGAAATGGAGGAATTAAAAAAACTAGATCCGTCTTCTTTTATGATCGCTAGAGGTAAAGTTGTAAACCATGAGGGTAAAAAATATATTGTCACTCCGGAAGGTCAAATTATAGATGAAGAAAGAGAAGTAGATGTATCCTTTTTTGGTGAGCAAGCAGGTATAGATTTAGGGGCCATACGTAATAAAGCCAAAGAATCAAATGAATTAGAAACAACTTCTAGTTTCTATGGTATGATGACAGGTAGCTCTAATGTCTTAGGTAATTTAGCCGTTCAAATAATAGGAATGAAGGGTAGTGGTAAGGTTTTAAAAGCCGGTGGCAAATATGTGACTAAACCACTAACCGGTTTAGCATTAGGAAAACAATCTACAATGCGAGCAAACGCTATGCTTAGTACAGGCGCTATAGTTTATAGTGGTACGTACAACCAAACATACCAAGAAGCTTTGGATCTAGGGTTGAATGATGCGCAAGCACAAGTATTGGCGGATGACATTGCAGATGTAACCGGTATTGTAGGTGGGTTGACTGCAGTTTTAATTTCTCCAAACATTGGTGGTCAAAAACTACTTGACAAAATAAGCGTTAAAGAAATGACCAAACGAGTTGTTGAAGGTAAAACCACAAATACTAGAAAACAAATAGCTTTAGATTTTATAAAAGGAGCGTTGCCTGAAGGTACATTAGAAGCGGTGCAAGAAAACCTTGAATTAGTTGGTGAAGATTATGCAAGGAAAAAAGCAAACTTAAAATTGGGTGATGAAATATTTAAACCTGTATTAACAACCAACAGTGTACTTAATAATTCCGCAGCGGCATTTGCTACCGCGGGTCTTTTAGGTGGTGCGGGTAATGTAGGTAAGTCAAAAATTGTATTATACAATAGATTAGGAAGTAGTCAGGAATTGTTTCAGAAGTACATGAAAATGTATGTGAATCAAGATAGAATATCTCAGCCAGAAGCTGACAGGATAGTTAAGGAAGTTGAGAGTTATCATCAATTTAAAAACTCAGTTCCATCTAACATAAGAAATAAGCCGGAGGCTATTGAAATAACCAACTTGCTTGCACAAAAAAATCAACTGAAAGATAAATTAAAAACACAAGATGAAGTTTTTCATGAGGGAATTAATAAAGAAATTAGTGAGATAGATGCGCAGATACAAACATTAACAAATCAATCTACATCTACAACTAAAGAACCTGAAGTAGAACCTAAAACAACAGAACAAGATGCCAGTACGAAGCCGAGCGCAGTGGCGCAAACTAGCCCAGACGAATCCACAACTACTGAGGAAGTGGTTGAAGGAGTATCCAGTGAGGTTCAGCAACCTACCGGAACGAGTCAAACCCAAACTGACAGTGACGTCGACACGACAACGCAGGAGGAAATAACACCTGAAGATGAATTAACTGCTGAAGTAGAAGCGGTGACTGAACAAGAAGCAGAACAGGAGTTAGATGAACTTCTTAGTGAAGCTGAAGCTAAAAATGAAAATGTTACAACTGTAGGCACACAAGGCAGAAATAAAAGTATATCCCGTAAGGCAAGCGCACAAACAAAAGCTCAAGGATTCAATACTAGAACACCAGAAGGCAAAAGAAGATTTAACAAAATTAAAAGTAAAATCACACAGGACTTCAACAAAAAAATGAGAACCCTTAAGAGAGCTGCTAATTTATTAGGTAAGATTTTACCGAATACTAAGATTGTTTTAGCAGAAACTAAAGCAGATTATGACAGATTAAGAGGTGAAAAAAGTAACTCAGTAGGAGTTTTTAGAGTTACTAAGGACGGAAGGACTGCAATTTTTGTTGATGTTAGCGCTCTCAGCACTGACAAAGGCATAGAAACTATAGCACATGAATTATTTCATGCAATCTTATACAAAAAATTTGGCAAGAACAAAGCAAAAATTAGGAGAGTTACTGACAAGATGGTCAAAGAACTTCAAAAAACTTTACAAAATTCCAACGATAAAGATCTTCAGGATATGGGTAATGCACTGGTTAGGTTTAGCAAACAGTATCCAGAGGCAAAACAAACTGAAGAATTTTTGTCAGAAACTCTAGGTTATCTTGCTGAAAGATTTGATCAGGTTCGTAGAGATTCTAAAGCGTTAAAAATTGTAGTTAGTTTTGTAAATAAAATCAGCGACCTTTTAGGTATAGGTAAAGTAAAAAAAGAATTAGCCAAAGATCCTGACAGAGTGTTAAGAGCTTTAGCTTTGGTCGCTAAAAAACTTCAGAGCGGTGAAGTATTACAGGATACAGACTTTGATATTATAAACGAGATAGAAACAGAGGTGGATCAAGAAGGGGTCGATGCGCCTATAGTTACAGGTGCAGTAGACTTTGTTGGTGATACAGATACAACCACAGATGAAGAGGTAACTGTTACCGTTCTTGAAGATGTTGAGGTAGATGAAACAACTACGGAAGACAGAGTAGTTGAAAAAAAGAAAAAGCCTACGACCACTGATGCCACATCAACTACATTGCTTAGAAAAATATCTACTGAAATTAAAAAGGCAATCAAACAAGCAAAGAACCAACAAAAGAAAATTAAAAGAGAAGTGGCTTTAGCCATAAGAGAATCAGTAAAACAAGGTACACTGTCAGCAAAGCAAGCTTTGGTGTTAGCCAAAAGAGCTTTGACTTTGAATGTAGATAGCCCTTTAGCCGTTGAAAGATTTATCTTATATACAAAGAAAGCTTTTGCTGATGCAAATAGTATATTCAAATTAAAAACAGCAAATACATTTAGAAAACAATTAAAGAAAATTGGTAATAGTAAAACTATAGATGCAGCTATTGCGGCATCTGCAAAAAACTTTGCGCTTATGGATCCTATTTATGTAGAGGATCTTGACTTATACAATCAGTTAGCAAAAGAACTTGTTGACGGATCTAAATCTAGTAGAGTGTTAAAGGGTGAAGTAAAACAAAAGAGAACCGCTGACCTTGCAAAAATAAACGCATTTGCTGACAACCAACTTGAAAAAGAAAAAGTTGAAATAGAGGCTACTATGAGAGATGAGTTTGAAGCCATGACTGGTATCGATGCAAAGGATATGACTTATGCACAGATGAAAAGTTATTTAGATGATAAAACTCCAGCACCTAGTGAACAAGATGAATCGATCATTCGTAAAGCTGTAACAACTATGTTCAATAAGTATTCTGAAACCATCAAACAAATGTTATCAAGTGGTGTGGATGCGGCGACAGGAAACCCTTTAGATTTAAGTGCAAATCAAAAATCTATTGTGAAAGAGTTTATGGATATGGACTTATCGGTTATGGGAATTAAAGAAGTAATAAGGTCTGTAGATGCATTAAATAATTTTATAGTAAACAGAAATACTGGGGGTATGGAGACGGTGGTTAATAATAATAAAGGAGCCTCCAATGTATCGAAAATGGTTAGAGATGGTAAAATCGTAAAGCCTAAAACTAAGTTTAAATTTTTATTTGAAAATTTAGTAAACCCAGTTGCTAGAGATTTTGCATCTTTAACAATATATCTAAAATCTTTGTTAGGTGGTCTTGATAATTCTATTGATTTTAAAATGATGAGCGGTTTAGTTTTTTTTGATCAAGGGGCTAGTTTGGCTAAAAAACTTACTGAAGAAATAACTGATAATTATGCAAAAAAGTTTAGTAAATTAAGGCCTAATAATGAATTGTTTAATTCTGTAAAAAATACTTTAGAAAGAGGAGTATATGCTTTTTTAGTTAGAACAACCAGTGGTGATATAGACTCTAGCAATAAAGAATTTAAAAGAAGATTAAGGTTGGTAAAACAATCTATAGAAAAATATCGAAGAGGAGATAAAAAACAACAAGAAACAGCTGATGTTCTTCAGGAAATATACGATAAGATTAAGGGTGCAGAAAATTCATTGGAAATTGAAAATGTTTTTGACCAAGTTAACAAAGATGCAGTTCTTTTCTGGCAAAATGAATGGGCTAGAATATACCCACAGCTATCTGAAACAAGCTATAATATATATAACCAAATATTAGGAAATGATGTAAATTATACTCCAGATAAATTTTCTGCATTTGAGGCAGATACAGAAGTAGAACTTGATAATCAAAGTGCATTTGCATCTTTTTCAGGAACTGTGTTCGGTAAGAAAAAAGCAGGAGTTTTATTTGAATCAACAAAACCTCAGCAACTACCGAAAGATAGAGTTGTTAATTTCAACTTTGATTCAAACATGGCTAGGTCAATGGAGTCTGCACAAATGGATGTGCAAACTGCTCAGGCATTTAATCAAGTAAAAGGATTTGTTGAATCTCCAGATTTTAAAAAATTAATTCCAGACAATACAATAAGAGAAATAACTGCTGAAAGAATTATAAACTACATTAATAAAACTAAAAAAAATGTTTACATACCCAAAAAACAACAAGGTTTTATAGATAAATCATTAGATTTTTTAGCAAACCTAGGTGTTTCGCGTGCGCTATCTGGACTTGCTCAGCCTTTTAAACAAACAATACCTATGATGTTTGATATATTAATTACCTCGGGCGGAAAATTAGACTTAGCATCATATACTAATAAAAGTATACAAAATTGGATAAATAAATCCGGTGCATCAGTGGCCCTTCGTGGAGGATTGTCAACTGCAGATATGTCAAAACTAGAAAGCTTTATCAACTCAGACGAAATTATAGAGCAAGCTAAAGATCTTAAAAATCTTCCAAAAATTATTAAAAGAATTAACGATATAGGTTTGAAATACTTATTAGTAAAACCTGATCAAATGATAGCACGCGTGGCTTTTATAACTTACTACAAACAAAAACTTTCTGAAAAAGGAGTTAATGTAGAATCAATAAATTGGGAAACTCACAAGCCAGATAAAGAAGCTGTTGCTTATGCAGATGCACAAGTAGATATACAACAAAACATTTCTAATCCTGAAATGTTCGGAAGGTTTTTTGAACCAGGTGATGGTTTACTTAAAAGAGCAAGGCAATTATTTATGCCTTTTGCGTCACACGCTATGAATTTAAAACTTAGGATATACACGGACATGTTAACCTTAATTAGTAATACAGCGTCGGCGGCTGAAAAAAGAAGATCAATAACTTCGTTAATAGGTGCATCCACACAATTAGCAGCATTTCACACAATGAGTTACTTTATAGCCTCTTCACTTATGTCGATCGGAGCAGATGATGATGAGAAAACAAGAAAGAAAAGGCTTAGTAATATTAAAAAAGGAAGGCTTGGTAATTTAGTGTCAGACTTTTTAAGTCCGATCAATCAAAATTATGTAAATGATGTAACATTGTCTGCAATTAATGTGTTTTATCGCAACATTACTGGGGATGACAAGGAATTATTTTTTGGAATTAGCGATAGAGAAACCTTTTTGGAGAAATTCGGGCAAATAGGTATTCCAATTAAGAAATTTAAAGAACTTATTGACATAAGCTTTCTCGCTTACGGTGATGGAGTTTATGAAGATAGCTATGGTAATAAAAGAAAAATAAGTAAAAAACAACAAGACAATTTAAAGTTTGTTGTCATTCCCTCAATATTTTACAACCTAGGATTACTTCCAGCTGAAACAGGAACCTATATAAGAAACTCTGTAAGGGAGGCAAAGAAAAAAACTACGAAGGCTAAATAAAGTAATGAGTAAGCCTAGCTACTTGTCCATGCTCTAAGTGATGAACAAATCCTTCAACAGCTTTAGGAGATCCCGTATATCCTTTGCGACTATGCCAACTGTCTGAAGATGAAGGGCTTCTTAAATACTCTACAGTTACCCCAACAAAATCTTTTCCATCCAACCATTTGTGTTTTACTTTGTGGTGTAAATGATGTAAGTACCAATATCTTCTTTTAGCTTTAGCCCACATCATAGGTTTTTCTTGAGCCATCAGTAAAGGTAGATCAGCAAGCTTTGCACCATCACCATGCTCTAACCCAATCAATGAACTTCCATATTGATAATACTTTCTGTGGTTTACTGTAATATCAAACGTAACATCTTTTGCTTTTCTAAACCACGCTTGCAATGTATGGGCTAAGTGAAAGCCTGATTGGTAATCATGATTACTCATACTGTGAACAACATCTACCGGAGCCACTGCCCTCAACATCTCAATGCACTTTACATAAAGTTTTAATGCTACTTCGTAATGCTCCCACCACTTACCATCTGTGTCTTGCCTTGTGCCCTTTGTAGTGGTATTATATACATTGTCTACATGAAGCACATCATTACCTATGCAAAATAATATTTTTTCAACATCAAATCCTATAGATTTAGCTAGTAGTCCTTTTACTCCTTCAATCACTCTGTCGCAAGCTATATCTGTATTGTATTCTTCTCCTGTCTCAATCTCTTGAGCGTACTTACCAATATGAATGTCAGCTGGGTTTATAACTAATAAGTGAGGATCCGTGCTTTTAGACCTTCTAATGCTTTTATATGTAGGCGCATGATCATGAATAAATTTATTTACATTCTTCATCATCTGACCTTCATCTAAGCCATAGTCATCTTTGGTAACTATAGAGAATCTATATTCACCTGATGCACTCTGCCAATGCTTTACACTTACAACTGAATCGGGATCTATACCTCTTTCTTGAAGATGTTTAGTTAACTCAGAGTTTTCATTTTCATTCACATTTACAAATGCGTTTGATCGATACTCGAGTATCAATTCTTCTTCACTTGGTGAAAGGCGTAGCCTTCTACCATAGGTTTTGGTAGATTTAGATTTCATCCTGATAATTTAATTGCGTTTGTTTGAGTAGATGAATTAAAGAATTTATATTATGGTCTAGCGTTACATAATCTTGATCAGCAAGCGACTCATAAATTTCATCAGATTGGTCGTGAATTTCTTCCATCAATTTATTGATGTAAGTAAAGTTTACTCTTGAAGGGTTTTTAAAGGTCATTTAATCTACGTTCACATGAAACAATAGTAATTTCCTAGTTAAGTATATGTCTTGATTTATTGCGTAATCTGTAAGTTAATAAAATAATATTATAAAAACACAAAAAACAGAAGAATATTTTGCAAATTCTTTTATGCCAAGGTTAGTAGTAATGTAAAATTTTTCTAGCTGAGTCAAATCATCGTCAGTAAAAACTATTTTTTCTTTAAGTTTAATTGTTTTTTCCGAACCATTGCTTGAAAAAAGATAAAAGGTATTATCATCACTAAGGCTTGAAGCGAGACATATGTCATAATAAACAGCGTTTTGTGTATGATAGTCAGCTATAACTGTTTTGACATAGAACTCAGAACTATTTGTTAGCGCGCATATATTTACCACGGGAGTTTTAGGATTCTCCTTATATAAATCTAATATCTTAAAACGTTTGGTTGCTTTTCTCATAATGTAAATAGTATCCGGCATTTATGTAGTCTAGGTAATCGTTTACCTCTATCTCACGGATGTCTATCAAAATTAATGAATTACTTAGATATTTCAAAAATTCTATCTCAAAATATAATACCTCGGACTTTATATTTAATGCGCCACCTATAATTTGTTCTTGCTCATCTATCTCCACCTGGTTTATCATGTCTTCTAAGTATCTGGAAATAGGTATGGCTCTTTTAATTCCAAAACCCCTAATGTTTTGCACAAATAAATCTTCTACCTCAACGTTCTTCTCCTCTATATACTTCGACTGTAAACCCATACCCTTCCAATTCTTTTAATCTATATTCTTGAAGTTTAGAAACTTTACCCTTTGGTTTTTTGATTTCAGAAAAAATAACATCCGCCCCATGTGGTATAGCTATCACATCAGGGATACCATTCTTATTTGTTTTAATTAACTTAATTACGTAGTAACCAGCTGACTCTAACTGCTTAATTCTCTTGGCTTGAATTTGCTGTTCAGTCATATTATAAAGATAATAAATCTCTTTTAAAATGTTGGAGTGTATAATCCTTCTTTTTAGATACAGCTCTATATATTTGATCCTCTATACCACCCTCACTAAAGACCCAATATATATCGTTCTTAAGTCTGTCCTTGGTAGTCATCCTATCCCTTGATTGCCAATAAGATGTAGCACTAAAATCAATATTGTAATAAACTAAACAGTCTGCCTGCTTAAGGCTAATACCTTCTCTTCCACTTACAATTTGTAGTGCAATATTTTTATTTGTAGACTCAAACTCAGTAAGCTCTGTGCATAGTGTATCTCCAAATTCTTCTTTTAAAGCTTTCAATTCTGCAGTGAATTTATAGAAGATTCCAATCTTTTTACCCTTAAATATTTTTTTAATGAACTTAGCTTTGCTTGAATCAACAACCATAGACTTGCCACTTTCAAACTTAACTGTTCCAGAATATAATTGATGTAACTTGCTCATTAATTTTACGCCTGTGTCTGCAAGTATGACCTCATCCTTTCCTTGCACCACTAAATCTTTTTTTAATCTACTGCACAAGCCATAAGTAGATTTCAACAACTTAACTTTTAAAATAGTTTCTTTAGTTTTTACTTTATACCCGGCTTCTTTTTGAGTATAAGATATAGTATACGGTTTCATTGCGTCAATAATTCCAATGGTTCCGTCTGAATAATCTTTTGTGTTGAATCCGTGTAAGTATCTTAAGGTAATGTTTACGTATAATCTAGCAAACTTATAAAAAGTAGTATACTTTTTAAAAGGATTGTTTGGGTGTCCGTAAACTTGATGATACATTTGAGAATAAGATTCTGGAGTAGGGGTGCCAGATAATAATATATAATAAGGGTTATTTATCTCAATTAATTCTTTAACTTGCTTTGCTCTTTTACTAGGCTTGGGATAAGCTCCCATGCTATGAGCTTCATCGCATACTATTACATCCCATCCTCTTTTTTTTATTTTATGTAAGCTTTCGTAATTAATAACTTGAAGCTCAAATTCAGGAAGAAGCATACGATAATCATTTTCAATGCTACTTATTGCTTTTTTCTTAGTAATAAACAAAACATTATTTACATATAAGTTGTCACATATGCCTAAACTTGTAAGTGTTTTCCCTGTTCTTACCTCCATAGCTAAATAAAGTAATCTATCACGAATCAAAACACCTGTTCCTTGATTGATTATTTTTTTCTGATAACTTCTATATTCAAATGGTTTTAACCTCATATTTGTATCTTAATTGCTTGTAAACATTTTTTAAATTAAGCATTGCTTCTTTTTGAGTCTTATATAATTTAGATCCCACGATTTCACTGCTGTAATATTCTGTGCCGTACACATCTCTTCTGTAATCTTTGCCGTGAGCCGTGATGCCTCCTTTACGTATGGCGATC
>Ga0181393_1000105_pt1 | contig 28167 bp, 53 predicted proteins | sample 16SPOviralmetaG_FD_130122 | JGI IMG/M metagenome (GOLD analysis project Ga0181393, IMG submission 130122) | Marine viral communities from the oligotrophic San Pedro Time Series (SPOT) site, San Pedro Channel, CA, USA - 16 SPOT_SRF_2010-10-21 | ecosystem: Environmental > Aquatic > Marine > Strait...
CACCGAAAGATACACGACTTTGCCTCTCGTTATGGATCGGCATCGAGGGATGCTGTTCCCTCATTAGGTTTTCATCCACGGCTTTCATCTGGTTGCGGGTCTGGTCCCGATAATATTCAGTTCTTTCCTCTACCGTTTCTTCTGGTATTCGTGCTAACATTAAACCGCCAACACCAATTACCCCTGCATTCTTTCCTTCATCAATTGTCGGATACATGTCTCCAGAATCTGGATACTCATCCGCTCTAACTGGTTCCCAACCTTCCCGAAGTCTTGAGTGCATATTCGTTTTATCATCCTCACCTCTTAAATGAGTTCTAATCCAACGATGTTTGTACCCAGCGGGGGCATCTGGCATTGCCAGTTTTGATGGAGGTGCCCATGGTTTTCTTTTTCCTTGGGTCTTTGCACGAGACTTGCTTTCTCGTGTAGTTCTGTCTATAGCCATTTTTTACTCCTTAACATACTTAGCGTATTCTTCAAGCGGAACATTCAACCGTTTCGCAATTGCTATTTGCGAAGGAGTCAATTTGACTGTTCTGCGTCCCTTTGGTGATACCGACTTTGAGGCAGTGGCTCCAGCAGAGGCGACTCTGGGGCCAGAAGATTTTTTTATCTCTCCAAACTTATGTGGAAATTCAGTTTTAATCCTCGTATCTAGTTCAGTATAATACTCTTCTGTGTTTGGATCAAGACCCTCTTCTTCAATTAATGACTTGTGTATACCAAAAGCGGCATATGTCATTGTTTGATCTTTTCCAAACCATTCGTTTTTATCTGCCCACTCTTCTGCCCTAGGATCTGGTTTAGGAGGCGGAGGAGTTGCAGCAGGTTGTTGAGGTGGAGAAGAACCATTAACTTCGGCAACTTTTGCTTGTTCTTCTCTTTGTTGTTTGAGTTGATTTAATCTAGCTTCTTCCAATGCAATTTTAGAAATTGTCTGTTGAGCCTCATACATTGCATCAGCATCACCCGCTTCATAAGCTTTTCTATATGCTTCTTTTGCAGCTAATGCTTGAGATTGCACTCTTGTATCAAACTCACCAACATACGTTGTATCTAGTTTTTCTAATTTTGCTTTGAGTTCGTCATTTTGTTTTTTAACGGATTCTGCAAACTCTAGTGCTGCTGCTCTTTGTTTTTCTTCATCTCTGAATTTTTTAGTGAGCTTTGCAATTCGTTTTTTTACTGTATCCGAATAATCAGAAAGATCGTCTTCTTCTTTCTTAACTTCAACAGCAGGTCTATTCTCATTAGATTCTGGTTGACCTTCTTCTACTTCTACTTTTTCTTCTACTTTTTCTTCTGCATCGTCTATTTCAATTAGTTGACCTTCCTCTTCTAGAGGTTCGGTCTTCTCGATGTTTTCTTGCATACTTATACTCCGTATGTTTTGATGTCATCGGGATTAACAATAGTTGCAATGACTTCATCGTCATTGATTATCCTAACTTCTCCTCCTTCTATGTTGAATCGTGACCCAGCATAACGACCAATACAAACCCAGTCGCCTTCCTTACACCAAGGTCCCTCTTCTCCAAACTTATCAAGATCTTTATACGCAAGTGCCCCTAACTTAACAACAAAAGCAACAACTGTTGCTCTTGCCTCTTTTTCTCTAATAGAATCTGGTACATGAATACCACCTTCTGTCTTCTCTTTACCCATATAAGGCATGACTAGTATTCGCCATCCAGTGGGTTGAGGTACTCGTTCTGTTAAGGATTTGTTTTTTGCTTCTTTTTCAGCTTTTTCTTTAGCTTGTCTTTGTTTTAATACATATTCAGGTATTATCAAAGTCATTGTCTGTTTTCTCCAGCAGGGTTCTTAGCTGTTCTAATGCGTAGGTTAGACCCTGGATTTCACCTACCATTGCTTTATAGTGACCAATATCAGAAGCATTTCCACTCGTCAAGGAAATACTAATATCTTCTACACGGGTGTCTAATACTTTTTTGTATCTATGTAAAAAATCTGTTACTTGCATTATATTTTTTGACCATCAAAAGTCTCATATCCACCCATGGCTCTCTCTGCTTCTTGACCTTGAATCAAATCTAAAATACCTCTGGTTCCTTTAGTTACTGGTCTTGCACCACCAAATGTTATTTGTTCTATTCCTCTACCCAGTTGCCCCAACATACTTTGTGGACCTTGATATTCTGCACTGTTAGGATCTAAAGCAGGATCATAATTAATTCCTTGTTCTGCCATAAAATTAGGAGCTATGGCTTGTTCTTTTGTTCCTAAAAAAGATGTCATTGGACCTAAAGGACTAAAACCAAAAAGGCTTCTTGCCATTGTTTCTCCAAAAGTTTGAGGTCTGTCTACCTCAATAACTCTTCCTAATCTTGTTAATTGTCCTTCAAGACCAGGCCTTATGGCTCCTTCATCATTTAAAGGATTCATATATCTATCACGATTAATTGCTCTTCTCTGAGCTATGTTAGCTAATCCAACATCCCCTCCACCAAACTGATCAACATAGCTAACATTTTCTACACCAAACAATTGTGAAAAGAAAGAATTAGGAAATGGATTAGTTGCAGTGCCTCCACTTTGTGTATAAATTTCTTCTTTTACTTGTGCGGGTGTTAAGGCATTGTCATTGTCAGAACCTCCAGGCATACTAGGAGAAACGGAACCATAACCTACACCACTTCCTCCTTCAAAAGAGGGATCATCTCCTGCATAACTAGTATCGTCTGTATCAAAGCCATTAGCCATTAATAAACACCACTAAATTTTGTTCCTTGGACTGCTAATCCACCACCACGCATTTTAACAATCGCACCTTTTTTAGCCTTCATTGTTTTTGGTTTTGGTACTACGCCTCTACCTATAAGAACATCTTTCATAGTTGTTTTACCATCACCACTTAAATCTGGAAAACCACCACCTAATTTTTTACTTAAAACTATTTTTCTTATTTTATCTAAAGCATCCTTTTGACTTATCTTTCCAGCTGCCGCCGCGTTCTGAACATTTTTAAATTGATTAACTTTTGCTTTGCCAGGGTTTTTAGTATCTAATTTGGTTATTTTACCTTTGTTTGCTTTAATTACTTTTGTTTTATTCATTGTGCTCTCCAATACAGAAGATCCTCCATCCTTGAGTGCTCTTCCTTTTTTAACTAAATTGTTAGCTTGATTATATGACATACCCATATCTTTTGCAAACTGCTTAACCCTTGCCATTTTCTTTGCCTTTCTTTAAAGTACTTTTCAATATTTTAACTTGTTTAGCATGTGACTTAGATGCCTTGGTTAAACCTTTAATAACTTTTTTAATTTTATTTTTTTTAGTCATTGTATGTATCCTTAAATGTCTAAATAGATCTTGCATTAAATTTTTTACAGTTATACTTTCTAGCAGAATACGTTGGTGTATTATTTTTTATTTGTTCTTTAATTTCTTGTGCTCTAATTATACAATCAATTTCTCTTTTGTGAGGACCATTTAAATCTTCTAAAATAACACATTGAACTGGGTTAATTACTAAACACGCTAATACAAATAGTTCATACATTATTTCTTCTTAAACATCTTGGCGGCTTGTCCCACTCCCTTGATTCCAAAACTCGCACTAATTGCAATATATAAAAGGTACTGATACCACTCTGGCAAAGTTGCCAATATATCAAATCCTTCCTTAACATATTCTTTCATCCCAGGTATGAAGACCAAAACTGCGGGAGCCAGTAGCACAACTAAGGCAAACTCGTCCTTCCAACTTTCATTTGTAGCGTCTGCCATTTTGCCTTCCCAAGCAACTTCGCCAGTAGCTACCTTCTCTGCAACAGAAGCACGAGCTCTAGCCTCTGCAACTTTTGCTTGTCCTTCTGCTTTTGTCTTCTCAACTTTGTTTTCGAACCAAGTACCAGCTAAAGTAGCTATAGGTCCTATTAAAGCTTGAAGCATATTTATCTCCTACATACACAAATCTTCATATCTGAATCCACCATTAGATTTTACAGTATGAAGTCTGTGCTTAGATAATTCTCTTTTAGAGGTAATACCCACTCTCTTATTGTAACTCAATAAATTTAATATCCACTTTATCATTTTTGAAACCTTTTATCTATCCAACATTTACCATAATATAAGATAAAAAGCCAAAATGTAAATAATATTCCTTCAAAGTATGTCAGATCATTCCATGCATCTAGTATCATGTTTTCCATTTATTTACCTTTCGTTGCATTGTTTAACGAATTAATTACATCATCAATGTTGGGTTCTTTACCCCAAGGATTATAAATACATTTATATTGCTTTGGGCACCAACTCTCAATCATCATCTCATATGTTTGATTATTTCCTAGATAAATACAAGCCATTTGACCACTTCTTGATTTAATTCTTTTTTTTAAACGGCAAGTTGTATACTTCTTTTTCTCAATCTTGCCTTGATTCTCTAATTGTTGTTTAGTATATGGCTTTGGCACATATTTATAGTCATCAGCATATGATTTATTGGTAAACATACTAGCTAATAAAAGTAAAAAGCCACCTATAATGAGTATTAAAAATAACCAAGCTAATCCTTCGCCTAATTGTCTTCTCATCTGTTGTTGTTTGTATATTGTCTGCTGACGTTCTTTTCTTATTCGACCTTCCATCTGTAAAAGCTCATCATAAGCTCCAGGTCCGTGAGTAAGATTCAAAAATGTCTTGAGTTCGTACCTTTGTTCCTCAAGTTTCTTCTTGGCTGCATAGGCAGCCATAGCGGCTTCCTCGACAGAACCAGCTTTAAACAATTTACCAAACAATGGAGGATTTTTCGCTTGTTTTTCTGCGTTATCAACATCTGATACTGCTCCCATCCAACGTCCAATGTCACCCGACATCTGTTCAATGTCTCTTCCCATTGCGAAACCAGCCTTTATTGCAGAGAAAGCTTTACTCGCCACCCCCACAGCGACTGATATCGTAACTGGATCCATTTTTACTTACCTTTTAGTGAGGCTTGTGTGTTTATTCTATAAATATTTACATCATTTCGATCATCTGCAATACTTTCTTGTAGCTGTGATCTTTGTTGTGCCAAATCAAACGATTGTTTTAGCTTTGCTTGATCAATTTGAAAGTTCATCTGATCATTTGCCACTTTTCTCTGTATTTCAGCAGTGTCATTCTCTAATTCTTGTTGTCTAATCTGTACAAGAGGATCAACTTGCTGTTGTGGTTGTAGAGATGGCATAACTTCACTCAATATTTCACCAATTTGCTGTGCTATCGCAGCTTCTAGGGCGGCAGGGTCAATTTGAGGAACCATTTCACCTCTCGCTTGAGCCTCTTGCATAGAAATTTGAAAGAATTTAGTTACTTGGTCTCTTGCCATCAGTCCAACATGCTCTTGAACATGTGCTTGTAATGAAGCATACCCTTGTGGATTGACTTGTGATGCTGGTGTAGCCAAAAATGCTACATGAGCACGGACATGTGCCTCATGATCTTGTTGTGGAAACACTTGAAGAGGTGCAGCTTTAATAGAATTACCATTTTCTGTGGCTGGATCTACAGGCGCAGGCGGTTGTGGAGGAGGTAAAATACTATCAATGTTCTTTATATCGAGTGCATCGTACATTCTTCTAAATGCTTCGTACTGATTATGTATCTGTGGTGCTTGTTGTGCCATTTGCAACTGTGTTTGTGCCAGTGACAAGCGTTGTGCCATAGAAAAAATGCTCGGATCACTTACTGGAAGTATGTCAATGCGTCCATCGAAGTCTTGTTGCATTATTTCTGGTGCAATATTACCTACAGAATAAGGATATGGTACTGGATTCTCTGCAAAAATCTCTGCCAACATACGAAATTCTTGTTTTTGTCCGTAATGTAGTCGCTTGTGTATACTAGAAATAATTTTTGAGCCTTGCTCAATCAAAGCAACAGTTGTTCCTACGGGTGCTTGTGAGTTTACATCACTAATTTTAGCATCAGCAACTTGTGCAAAACGTCTACCAGAATCAACAACAACACTTAAAAGTTGTGCTAGTGTACCAGATGGTTCTTTATATGGCAGTGGGATGATGGAGTTTTTAAGATCTCCACCTGGGACATCGATATCTCTGAATTCCCCAGGATTAAGAGGCTCGTCATCATTACGAATACGAACACCCCTCGCTTTAAAACCTGCTGGAAGATTTGATAAAGTACCTGCATCAATTAATTGTCTTAAAATAGAAGTCGCAGCACGAGAAAGACCTCCGATTGTGTGCAGTAACCCGAAACCATAAAAGCCAAATCCTGGTAAAAATTTAAAGTGTACAAAATATTGTCTCTTACGTCTTAACGGATCTTCTTCCCTATAGTTCCTAACCACCGATAAAACTTGACTGGAGTTTTCATCAATCGTGACAATATATGGTAACATGATTCCATTCGGATCTTCAAAACCTTCCAAATCGAGATCCACATGGACTTCCAAAAGTGTGTATACATCATCAGAATAGTTCGGATGGAGTCCTTGAAGCTCATCAGTAGTTCCTTGGATACTACTTTCATCTTCTCCAGAATCCGTTGTAGATAACTCAACATCTCTATACACTCCTGCTACTTGTAGTTTACGAATATCATTATACGTCATTTTAACTACATGCGTAACCCTCTCTGCCGTCATTAAGTCTGACGCAGAATATGGAACAACTAAATCTTCGGCAGGTACAAATTTTGATACCGCTCTTTGTTTTGTTGTATCAAAATAAACTTTTTTAAATGTAGACCCAGTTAACGGCAAATAAAATAACATTTGATCCGTATCAGCGTCATACTCTTCCATGACTTCCATTATCTGGTAGTTCATAAAATCTTTTACTCTTTGTGCTTGATCCTCTGTTTCTTTTGTAGGAACACCAAGAATATTTGTTTTTACAGGTCCACCACTTGGCAACATCTCTTTATAAGCCTGGGACTGAAACTGTGTTGTTGCCTCACTCAATAATGGATGAGTTACCCCACTTGCACCAAGAAAAGGATCACTTCTATCTTCGTAATTAATTCCTAATAAATTAAGTCCCTTGGCAATGGCTTCTTCCCAATCAGATCTTGACTCCATGTCTTCTCGAACTTTGTTTTGTAAGTCTGAAGATAAAGATCCTAGTACACCCTCATCTAAAACTTCTGCCAAGTTCGCATCATGATTGTAAGGTTCTGCAACAACTTCTACCGCTTCGTCTGTAGCAAGTTCGATTCCTTCTGGTAAATCGTCAATGGTCGATGGTAACTCGATTTCAAGACTGTCTTCCTCTGGCATCATGCTGCCACCCGCGCCCATTGATCCCTCGACCATTCCTGCTATCTGTCGTTCTGCCATTATGTAATCCTCGTTACTCTTTTTTTGCCTGGAGCTAGTATATCAGAAAATCTGTTTTTGACTAACCTCCCTTTTTTATGTGGCTTTTTATTTAACTTTTTTCTGATTTTTAAAAGTCTAGTAGTCATTAGTAAGTACCTTTGAACGTCCCACCACGAGCTTTCATTACCCCGCCCATGTTCATTTTTTTAATGGTACCCCCAGCTTTCTTTTTAGTTACGATGCCAAGTGCCTCTGGATCAAATTTCACACCTTTTACTTTATCGCCAGATGCTTTTTTAAACATTTCAAAACTTTTTCTGTTCTTTTTATATGCTTTTCTTCTGTCTATTTCTTTTGATGACATTTTCTACTCCTAATAATATTCTCTTGCTCTACGAGGAAACCAATCTTCTGGCTCTTCCTCACCCTTTAGTGATACAAAACCACCTTGCCTAAAACGCATAATAGCCATTGTCATACTATCACAATAGTCATCATGATCGCCATTCGGAAATGAAGCAACCTCTTCTATAACTTCATCTGCAAACTTTGAGTTAGGATACCACACTTTTCCAGATTCGAAAATAGGAGATACCATATGCATCCTCGTAACCTTATCTAAGTTACCCCCTTTGCGTCTGCCAGGACTAAATGTAACTACGGGTAAATTTATTAATCGCATCTCATCCGCTAATGATTGACCAGATGCTTTTGCCTCAATCAACATCAAATCTGGTTCCCAATACTCATTCTGCTCTATCGCTATCTCTTTCAATTCTGGAAAATTCCAACGCCCCTTTGTCGCATCAAGCAATATAATATGCTGTTCACCATTCTCCTTCGGCTCGAAAATACCCCATGTCGTTACAGCACTATAGTCAGCACTCTCTTTTTTACTGTAAGCCGTATCGTAACTCTGAATAATATAGTCCAATCTCGGTGTGTCTTCCCGTTCCCATAACTGCCACCAATCACGCTTGACCATTGCCACTGCTTCAGATGTAGGATTCTGCTGCCACTGAGCATTCCACTTGCCAATGGACAGTGAAGCCTTGACCTTTAACAATTCATCAACATTCCAAAATTCGGGCCATAACGCTTTTTCAGTAGGAAGTATCGCTGGAAACTCGACCACTTCCCATTGATCTGCCATAGTGTCTTTTGCTTGATCTGTAATTAATCTGCCCGTGAGGTCTTTCTTAGACCATCTTGTCTGCACAATTATGATGGTACCCCCCGGTTGTAATCTCTGTCTCGGTCCAGAAGTGTACCACTCATATGTATTGTCATACGCTGTCGAAGACAACGCATCTTGTTCAGAGTGTGGATCATCAATAATTAATAAATCAGCACCACGACCTGTCATTGCTGCACCCACCCCTGCGGCAAAATATTCCCCGCCACGGCTCGTTTCCCATCTTCCAGCCGCTTGGCTATCCTGTTTCAGGTCCGTATCTGGAAACACATCGCTATAGATAGGATCAGCTATGAGATCACGAACCTTCCTTCCAAACCTTACCGCAAGTTCAGTGTTCATGGTAGCTTGTATTATTTTTAATTTAGGGTTCCTTCCTAAAAACCAAGAAGGCATAAGATAAGAGGCTAATTCAGACTTGGAATGTCTGGGGGGCATATTGATAATTAATCTTTTCAATTTACCATCGGCAATCGCCTCAAGCTTCTCAGCTATTATTCTGTGATGCCGTCCTTCGATAAACCCCTCGTATACATGTTTGGCATACGCCATAAACTTGTCCCTTGCCAACTCACGAGTTTCAAGTTTTTTCTTTTGTTCTTCGAGTTGAAGAACTTGTTGTAACACTTCTTTTGGCAGCGAGTCTAGATTCATGCCCAAACGATAATATATTTGAATGAATTTATCAAGCTAACATGACATGACATGCCACATACTACACACCCCCGTTATATGGGTGGGAGGGGGTTATTGGATTGCAAAGTTAACATGTTAATTAAATCAGTAACCCCAACATAGTTAACATGTTAAGTAATAACTCTAAGTAATTAGTTAACATGTTAATAAGAAAGTTAAAATAAATGCAATTAATTGTAATTAATTGTTTTACTTATTTAAAAAACCGTGATACTGTTTTTTTATAACTTAACAAAACGAGGGTAATAAAATGAAAGATCAAATTACAAGAGAAAGTTTAGCTAAAGGAACTTTGGTAAGAGTTTATAGAAACTTAACTACAGATACTTTTAGTGTCCAAGTAAAAGTAAGAAGAGGTAATGGTAAACTTGGATGGATAGTTATTGGATATTGTGACCATATGAGACTAGACAATGCCCACTTTATTGTTGGAGAAAAAACTAGACAAAAAGTAATAGCAGAAAACAAAAAGTATGTTCATGCTTATGTGTCTGGTGAATGGTGTGACACTTGGACATTATCTGGTGATCTAGAAACAGTTACATATAATCCTAGAAAGTCTAGATACTTTAGAACTACTACCTACTATGGCAATAGATCTATTGATCCAAAATGGAAAGGAACTGTTTATCTCCACAGAGATTCACAAAAAGGTTTAACTGTAACAAGGAAAGTGGCTTAGTGCCACTTCCTAGAAAGGATAATAAGATGACTAAATTAACTCAATCTGAAAAACTTATTAATCATTACAAAAAACAAGCAGAGATTAGAGATAAGCATTTAGAGAAAACAAATAATAATGTTAGTGATAAAATAGATATCACTCCTAATTGGATTACATGTGGGGAAATAATTATAATGGCATTGCAAAACCCTAATTTAGATCACAAGGGTTTTGAAAATGTTTTTGCTAATATTAGAGATATGGCAAAAAAAATGGATCATGCTAATAAAATAATTAAACAACTAAAATCAGAAAAAGGATAATAAGATGAATTGGTTTACATATAGCAGTATCGATAACAATCTTAAAACTTATAATACAAGAGAAGTGAATTGTTTAGAATGTAAAGAAACATTAGTAACAAGAGACTATGAAGAAACATTTAAAGAATGTTATTACTGTGGATCTAATAAACTAGGAAATGAAAGAATAGTAATTAATCCAAACATATAAAGTTTTATCCTCGAAGAATGGGAGCATATGCTCCCATTTTTTTTGTGTTTGTTTTTTGTGTTTGTTAAAACGGTCATTAACACGCAAGACGCAAGACAATGAACATGTTCAATATATCCTCCAAGATGCAAGAACCATATTTAGTTAACATTGTTAACCAACTACGGTCGCTCCCTACGGTCGCAATAACGGTCATGACCTTCGGTCATGGCTCATGTACGGTCTTGCCTCGATCGTTAACATGTTAATAGTTAACATGTTAAAGGCCTGGATAGTTAACATGTTAATTGATAGTTGTTATTTATTGCAATTAATTGTTTACTTATTCTTATTTATAGGTTATTGTTTATTTATAAACAAAAACGATATGAAAGGATAAAAAAATGACATATCAAAAAATAAATATCGAAAATGATTTAATACAAAGTGAGTTTAATTGTTATTCAATTGAGGATAGAAAAAAAGCAATTATTGCTATTCTTAAAATGTATGAATTATCAAAAGACAATAAAAAAGTTTATGAAGGTTTAAAGGATATGGAAAAAACAATTAAAGCTTTAATTGAGATAAACAAAGAAAAGGGTTTAAAATCTGGTAAAGCTAAAATTGTTAAAAGTAAAAAATATCTAGTATTAAAAAAAGGTATACTAGACAGACTGAAAATTCATAATAGAGGATATTTCAAATATACTACTAGAGATTTATTCAAATACTTATAAAACTAATAACCCATTGCAATTTATTGCAATGGGTTTATAATTAACTTATTGGAGGATTAAAAAATGATACAATTAAATAAAGAAGAAAAAAGTTATTATAAAAAAATGTTATCTAGTACGTCTAAACTTGGCGTTAAATCAATTTCATTAAATGCAAATCTTTGTAAAACTGGATCTAAACTAGCAAAAAAACCTGGAACAGTTTGCAATGGATGTTATGCATTAAAAGGATGTTACGTTTTTCCAGTAGTTAAGGATGCAATGGCTAGACGTTTAGAGTTTTTTAACAGTAAAGATTTTATTCCAATTATGGTTTGGTTATTACAATCACAAACTAAAAAGTTTTTTAGATGGTTTGATTCTGGAGATATTCAAACTGTTTTTATGGGTTTAAATATTTTAGAGATTTGTAAACAAACTCCAGATATTAAACATTGGATACCGTCAAAAGAATATAAAATGTGGAGACAAGTTTTAAAAATTGAGTCTTTACCAAAAAATGTTTGTTTAAGAATCTCTTCGCCAAACATTGACCAAAAACCATTAGATGGATTTAACAATACATCTACAGTACATGAAAATAAAAAAGCTTTTGGTTTAGAATGTATTGCATATAAACAAGAAGGTAAATGTTTAGAATGTAAAGCTTGTTATAATCCAAAAGTAAAAAATGTTTCATATCCTTTACATTGATAATTTAACATGTTAAACAAATAGTGAGCTAATCGGGATAGCTCACTTATCAAGCTCTAGAGACTAGGAAATCCTCCCCTCCTAGTCTCTTTTTTTTGTGATCGTTTTCGATCACAAACGGTCACAAGACGCAAGACGCAAGACCATGGTCAAGCATCTTTTATCGATGGTCAATTGACCATCGGTCATCAACACGCAAGACGCAAGAAAATAGTTAACATGTTAAAGGCCTGGATTTCCAGGATTTAGTTAACATGTTAACGGCTGCCAAAGATGGATTTTATTATTTCTTTTATGTCTTTTGTCTGTAAAATAGCCTTTGTCAAAAGACCATTGTCAGATAATTCAATGGCTTGAGACCCTTCAAATAAAAATAGGTCAGAGGTCAAGAGGTGCTTGACCAAGAAAAAAGATAACCCTTTTGAATTAAAAAGCGACATATTCCAAGCAATTTGTGATCTTTGTAATAAAATGTGGTTGTTTTTAGTTGTTTTTAATTCAACAAATACAGAAATACCATTGTGACATAAAAAAGTGTCACACATTCCATTTGATACCCTATTTTCAATTCTTTGATAATGAGTTTTTGGAGGAAGATTTTTCTTCAATAGCAACCAAAGATTTTTCTCCATCGTCTTTTACTTTCTTAAATTGACCCTCTACAAAAGCATGAGGATAATCTGATCTGATTTGTTGAAGTCTAGCAATAATTTCTTCTCGACTTAATTTATCAAGTTGATGAATATGGTTTTGTTCTCGTCTATCAACTGTTAATCCACCTAATGCCGATCTTGTTTTCTCTGCATTTATTGATGCAGAAAATTGTCCCTCTTCTTCTGCTCTATGAGATAATTCAGATAATCTTTTTAACTGACCAATCAATGTCACTCCATATTTTCTTTCTCTTTCATCTCGAAGTTCTTTTACATGTTCAGTAACTAAAGGAAAATCTTTTCCATTTAATAATTTAGATGCATGAAATTTTGCACTATCCTCTGCGTAACCACTTTTAATTGCACATTGTTTTGCAGAATAAATACCTTCGACATAGTGTTTAGCAAACTCTCTTTGTCTAGGTGTTAGTTTTGATTTATTAGCCATATGGCTATTATAGGGATTTTCACAACCAAATCAATTTGGAAAAAACAAAATCTCGTGTGCGTTTTGGTAGTGATTTGAAAGTGTGTAAATGTGTATAAAGTGTGTAAATTATTTGAAGGTGGATAAAGGTTTTAGAACTGTTTACACACTTACACACTTACACGCCTATTTTCTCAAAAACTTTTTCAAATTTATTTTCGTTGTGAAAAACCCTATATAAGTAAAATAATTGTCATTAATTGCAATTAAATGTTTTTTTATTTTAATTTATGTGTTAGGCTCTTCTTAGGTTAAAAAATTATGGAGGATCAAAGTGAACATTTATTTAACTAAAAAAGATCAAGAAGTTTTAAAGGCAATTTTAAGACAAGAACAAACTTCTCAAACATCTACATGGGAAGTTAATGGCGAAAGAAATTTTGTTGATGTCGATATTCTATTACAGAAGTTAACTACTAATTGGTTTAATTCGAAAGGAAATAAATAATGTACGTTTTATTTTGTTACGGAGTTTATGGATATTATGAGACTTATAATGAGGCTCTTTCCATGAAAAAAATCCTAGAGAAAAAAGGATACAAAGATGTTCTATCAATTGAAAAAATGGAGAACTATCAAGATGCAGAAAAAATATATGCAAAGGGAGATGTGTAAAATGAAAAAAATAACTAGAACAACAATTAAAAGTTTTATCAAAAAGAATTTCGATGATCTTTATATTTCTACAAGATCAAGATTTAATGGGATGATTGATTGTGTAGATAGATGTCATGATCAATCTTTTTATAAAGTTGAAAAAGATGAAAGAGAAAGATTTCATGATAGTTCATTAGGAATTAAGAATGCTTATTTTGTTGGAAGTAGTAGAGATTATTTTCAACTATATGATCAAAATGGTTTTAAGGGTTATGAAATTTATAACTGTGTTGGTTCTTTTATCTTAGCAACTAAGGAGGGTTAAATGGACAGTTATAAATCATTAACAAAATTATATAATAGATGGTTGTTAAGAAATAAATATAACCCTCTAATTAGTGCAGACGATCTCCTCTATGATCATCATGGAGGGGAGATAACTTTAACAAACATTCAAGAAAAATGGATTAGAAAATTCATAAATGTTTGGGAAAAAGCAGAAGAACATGAATTTGAAAAAAGTAAAACTGATCAAGATAAGATTGGAGAATTGTGGAATGAATATCTTTACAAAGACAAGAGATCATTCAACGAATATTTTTCCGAGGAGTTTGGTTTTACTCCAAACGAAGACATTACCTACAAGCAATTAAGATTATTGTGTGTAATGTTTTTTCATAACAAAAATGTCAAAGGTAATTTGTGGGAGGAAGTATAATGATCAATGGTCAATTGACAATGCTCAAGGATAGTGGGGCGACTTTACAATATGAATGTGAAGAATGTGTTGGACATGGAAACATACCAATTAGTTGTGATGAAGTAATTACATGTCAATCATGTGGAGGTCGAGGATGGACTGAGAATTTATCCTCGATACCTCAAGATTTATTAATCAGAGTTGGGAGGAAATAATGGCTAAATTTAAAAAAGTAAAATCAATTATTGATAAGAGAACTAAAATGGTAATGGAGATTGATTATCTTTTTGGAAGAGTTAATGAAATTTTTGAACTCTATGACGAGGGAGAAATGAATGAGATTAAAGCACACAAACTTTTTAGAGAGTGTTGTGAGAATTTTTTAGGAGGAAAAAATGGAAGAGATTAAACCAAGTGTAATTCCTTTAGCAAAAGCATTGGAAGAATTTATTCATCACAATTTAGATGTCATTACAGATAGTGAATGGTTTCAAGAAAAAGTTGCAATAACATTGAAACAACATTTCGCAGATGAAGAAGTAAAAGAGACATTGAAACAATTAGGATTGGAGGAATAAAATGATAGGAATTTTAAATATACCTTATGTAATTGACGAGGCACATGGTTGGGCAATCGTAACAAGAGTTGATCTTCGTAAAGCCAGATTACATCCAGATGATTTTCCAAATGCATACAGAACAAAGAATGAAGAATTGTTTGCACTTGAGGAAGATTGTGAGATGCCCAAGTTACTTAACAAGTTAAATGATAATGGAGTTATCTTTCAGTTGAATGAAAAAAGAATTGCATATGATGATAAAGATAACCCTAGGAATTGGAAATAACTTCCAGGCCTTTAACATGTTAACTAAATAATAGTTGCAATAAATTGTAAAATAATATCTAATCATAATGAACTTAATGGAGGTAATTTAAAATGAGCAGATTAAAAGATTTAGTTGTTAATGTAGAAAGCCATTTAGGTTTTCTACTCAATGACGAGGGATTGACGAATGACCAAGCATTGACAGTAATCGAGCAAGAAGAGTTCGTGGTCGGTGGTCAATCGTTCAAAGGCACATTCATTCGTCAATGTGCAGAGCAGATCATTAACGAATGGACAGTTGATGATTTATATTACCAACCTTTTCTAAAACTTATCGGAGGAAATAAAAATGCAGATAAATAAAATAGAAGTAAAAAATATTAGTCACTATGCAAGAGGTTCAGAAGAGACACCATGTTATAATGCAACAGTATATATCAATGGTAAGAAATCGATTGAGGTATCGAATGATGGTCATGGTGGTTGTGATAGACAAGACACCTATCCTAACATTGAAGAACGAGGATTAGTGCAACAAGCAGATGAATGGTGCATTAAAACTTATGGCAAAAAAACTCATAAGTATATGAGTAATGGAAAAGAAAAATCTTTTGAAATTGAAATGGATTTAGAACATTTTTGTCATGATGCTTTATATGATTGGCTTGACAAAAAAACTCTCAAAAAAGATTTAACTACTAAGTTTTTATGCCAAGAAGATAAGGAACTTTTTGCCTACAAAAAACCTAAACATGCAGACGAAGATGAGTTTAGATCAGTTTTAAATCACAGACATCCGAAAGCGAAATGTTTAAATTTTATGCCTTTTGAAGATGCTCTTAAATTATATAGGGAGTATGCATAATGAATGATTGTAAATTTATAGAGTTAGATAAATCTCTTCCCCAATTAATAGAAAAAGTTCTTGAATATGAAATTGATTGGGAAAGTGATGAAGACAGAAATCGATACTATGAGTTTAGAAATAGGGTCGAGGGTTTAATGGATAAATATTACCAAGGAGGAAGTTAATGGGTAGAAAATCTAAATGGGAATTGGAGCAAGATAAAATAATGGCGATAAGAAAAAAAGGTATTAAGGGTCTAACAGAGACACAACTTCTTGCCATTAAAAAATCTCATGATGCTTTATATCTTGTAACCGAAAACATCAAAGATATGGAAGACCTTTATCTGTCTGACATAAGAGACATGAGTGAGGCAATGTGGAAACTTAAACATGAATTTAATTTGGGAGAAAAATAATGGGTAGATATTATCATGGAGATATTGAGGGCAAGTTTTGGTTTGGAGTTCAATCAAGTACTGATGCCGAGTATTTTGGAGTAGAGGGAAATGCAAATTTCCTTCACTACTACTTCGATGAAGATAATAAAAAGGATGTTCATAAGGGTATGCTTGAATGCGATAGGACTTTGGGCAAGTATAGAAAACTCTTGGATGAATTCTTTGATACTCGTGAGAGTTATAATAATCAAAAACTCCAAGACTTTTTAGATGAAAAAGAACATCCTCATAAACATACCGAGGAGGGAGTTAGATATTATCTAGAGTGGTATGCAAGATTACATCTTGGGAAAAAGATTTATGATTGTATTATTGAAAATAAATCATGCAGTTTTGAGGCAGAGTTATGAGTAGAAGAGGAGATAAAACTAATCAAAGAATAAGAGGTTCTCTTCTTGATGTATTTCTTGAAATTAAAAAAGTAAATAAAAAGAAGACAAGAGAAGAGTTAGGAGAGGATGAAAGATTTGAAGATCATCCTCATGCAGATAGAGATAAGGACATTGGTAGGGTAAAAAAGAAACCTACTTCAATGACCTACGTCATGAGAAAAGGAGGTTTACATGATTAATCATCTTGATTTGTGTAGTGGTATTGGTGGGTTTTCCCTTGGATTTAAATGGGCAAAGCTTTCCAAAACCATAGCATTCTGTGACTTTGACAAACCATGTCAAAAAGTCTTAGCAAAAAATTTTCCAAATGTACCAATATTTAACGATGTAAAGGAGTTAGCAAGTGATCCAAAAAAATTTATTCAACAACCCATCGGAATCCTTAGTGGAGGATATCCATGTCAACCCTTCAGTACAAGTGGCAAAAGGCTCGGCACGGAAGACCCTAGACACATCTTTCCGTACATCCATGAAATTGTTAAACAAGTTAGACCCTCTTATTGCGTTTTCGAAAACGTTTATGGGCATGTCTCCATGGGACTTGACGAGGCATTGTTTACAATGGAAAACCTTAACTACCAAACGAGGACATTTGTTGTTTCGGCTTCAAGTATCGGAGCAAGGCACAAACGAGATCGAGTCTGGATCATCTGTAAAAACTTGGGCGACTCCTACTACCATGGATTATCTTCCTCCAAGATCGGAGGAGGGGACAAAGAGACTCCAAGAGGGTGCGAGGAAAGGTCGGAAGAGACCAAGCAATTTGAGGGAGCAAGTCGATCCCAAAACAATGGAGATGTATCCAACTCCGACAACCAAGGGATTCGGACATGCATCGGAGGGACAGACAATGATCTTCAGAAAGAAAGTGGAGAGGGGAGAATTGTCGGAGGACGAGGCACGATCTATGATGAATGGGGTAACTTTAAGACCACCGAGGATGGAAGAGTGGAAGTTTCCGACTCCGAACAGTGGACTAAAGAAACATTCATACAATGGCAACAATCAGTATTACGAAAAGCGATTGAGGGATGGGAGACAGATAGATCTGACTCACAAGATATATCAAACGGAAGGAGATGCGAGGCTCAATTGCGATTGGACAGAGTGGCTAATGGGGTATCCTATTGGATGGACGAGCCTAGAGGAGTCCCAAGAATCACAGTCGAACAACAAAACAGAGCAAACAGACTGAAGATGTTGGGGAATGCAATAGTTCCTCAACATGCATATCATATTGGATTAGCAATTAAGGAGGATATAAAGAATGAAAAGAGATGAACTTAAATTAATTTATAAACTCATGGATGATTATGCAGATATTGTTTTTAATGATGTTCATGATCATAACAAACAAACAACTATAGATTTAGTATATGCATTAAAAATATTGAAGAGGGATATTGGAGATGAATGGAAAAAAATATAATACTCAATTTATCAATTATAGTGAGGCAAGTCCTCACTATATTGAAATATTTGTTAATTTAAAAAGAACTGTTAGAATTAAAGCAACTACAGAAAAACAAGCTATAGAAAGAGCATTAAAAAAAGAAGAAAGAAAAACATGGGATAAGCTTGGTTACGAATATGTAGATTGTGATTATAATATAGGTAATGAAAAAGACTACAAATCTTATAGAGAGTAGGAGTAAATCATGTTAGAATCCATCCAGGAAAATAATATTGAATTAAAGGATGCAGTTAGTAAAGTTGCAAGGGTTATTGAAGACACTTGCATAGAGTACGAACAAAAGGGGCATCCTTATTATTCTAAATATTTAAGAGAAGCTTTTCAGAAAATAATTAAAGGAGTTGAATATGGATAGTAATGAATGGAAACAAAAATACGGTCATGATTGGCAAGACGCAAGAGACAATCGTTTAGATAATTCTAAACTTTATCAAGAAATAAAAACACATTGTATGCCTCGGTGTCCTAGATGCCAAGGAGCATTACAAACAGTAAATATACATGGTCATGAGCAATGTGTTCTCTGTCATACAATTGTTGAAGATTGTTGCCAAGGCTCTCAATTAAAATGAGTGATAATATTATAAACTTTGATTCGATACGCAAGACGAAAGACCCTATAAAAAAGGTCTGTGATCTTGCGTCAAAAGAATTTAAAGAGTTGATTATCATTGGAGAAGATAAAGAAGGCGAATTAAAGATGATAACGACTTTAGAGAATTATGCAGACATAAGTTACATAATTGATATAATTAAATTAGGAATAATAACCAAAGGGGCAGATGATAATGGGGAGAAATAAATCTGAGACTTATATACAAGTAAGTTTAGATTCAGTTATATCTTATATTAGGGGAGATATGAACTTGAAAGAGGCAACAGAGAGACTTGAACAACTCGGACACGATAAAAAAAGTGCGATTAGAGTTCTCCGAAACACTGATAGAAATAACGTCTTCAGTTTTCAAACAAAATCCAGACTTGGCGATGATTCAAGCGAGGAGGATGTGGGAGATAAGCAAACCGATTGAAACGATTAGTCTTATGTGTGGGATAGAAATACCCGTACTAAGGATGTTAGCCGTTGGTTTGGAATGGAAGAGGGTCAAGAAAGAATGGTGGGAGATTAAATGGTTTGGACCTTATTTAACACCAGAAGAAATGAAAGAGTTTGATGAGGATTGGAGCGATCAAAATTTAAAAATAGTTCCAGACGATAATGAGGGGAGATATAAAAATAAATACACAATTAAAGATTCGGCTGCCTCGACTTTATCTTGGATAGATTGATGAGCAAAAGTCAAAGTAGAAAGGTCAGTCAAACGCAACACAAAAGAAACAGAAGAAAATATTTCAACGAGAAAAAAACAAGTCTCGGTTGTCAGTTTATTCTTTTGAATTTGTTTGGGTATAAAGTTAGATGTGGATATGACGATAATCCACTTTATTTAGAATGGCATCATCCCAGGCCCAAAGAAAAATTTATTTGCAACAATGGTAAAAGAATATCAGTTGCAGAAATGATATCAAGAGGAATGAGCAAGGATGTAATTGAAGAAGAAATAAAAAAATGTGTTGTTTTATGTAGAAGACATCACGCAGAAGTTGAGATGAAAGGGAGGAAAGATGAAATTTAAATATAAGACAGTGCCATATCAACATCAAAAAGATGCTTTGATGCTTAGTTTTAATAAACCAAACTACGCATACTTCATGGAGATGGGATGTGGTAAGTCTAAAGTTCTGCTCGACAATATGGCATGGCTTAGACTTCAAAAACAAATAGACTCTGCAATTATAGTGGCTCCCAAGGGAGTCTATAGAAATTGGGAATTGACAGAGATTCCGAAACATTTTTTGGATGAAGTTGAACACGAGGTTTTTACCTGGAGAGCTAACCCAACAAAAAATCAAAAGGATGATTTAGTTCGTGCAACAAAAGACAGATCAAAGTTTAGAATACTTTTAATCAATGTCGAAGGTTTTGCTACACCAAAAGTCAAAAGATACACTGATGCTTTTATAAAAAACTCAAACTTTTTATTAGCAGTAGATGAATCAACAACAATAAAGAATCATCAAGCTAAAAGAACAAAGGCATTAATCAATCTTGGTAAACAAGCAAGTTACAAAAGAATATTGACGGGATCTCCCGTTACAAGATCTCCAATGGATTTGTTTTCTCAATGTTTATTTATGGATCAAAACTTATTAGGCTTTGATTCTTTTTGGTCTTTTCAAGGACGATATGCAGTAACTAGAAGACAAAAGATGGGTGCCCATTCTTTTAATCAAGTCATTGGTTATCGAAACCTGGAAGAACTAGCAGAAAGAATAAAAACTTTTTCGTTTAGAGTTACAAAAGAAAATGTTTTAAAAGATGTGCCACCAAAAATATACACAACTAGACAAGTAAGTTTATCAACAGAACAAATGCAACACTATCAGTCCATGAAGAAACATGCATTGACAGTGGTCAATGATGAGTTGGTAAGTGCTACTGAAGTCATGACACAATTGATAAAGCTGCAACAGTTACTTTGTGGTTTTATTGTAACCAATGATGGTAAAACTATTGAAGTTAAAAACAATAGAATGAATTCTATGTTGGATGCTATTGAAGAGATGAGTGGCAAGGTTATAATTTGGGCAAGATTTAGGCACGATATTATTTCAATAACAAATACATTAAGAAAAAAATATGGACATGTATCTACTGTAAATTATTTCGGAGACACATCTGAAACAGACAGACAACATGCAATAATAGGAATTGAGAACGATCCTAAAGTAAGATTTTTTGTTGCTAATCCTCAAACGGGAGGCAGAGGTTTGACTTTGATCAAGGCAACAAATGTAATCTATTATTCTAATGATTTTGATTTAGAAAAACGGATTCAATCTGAAGATCGTAATCATAGGTCGGGTCAGAAGAATCAAGTTGTTTATGTTGATTTGATAGTTAAAGGCACGATTGACGAGTATATCGTTAAGGTTTTACAAAATAAAATTGTATTAGCAGGTAAATCTTTGAATGAAGAAGCAAAGAAATGGTTACAAGTTTCTCCAAAAAAAGATAATTAATTGCTGAAAATTAAAACAAAATGATATATATAATAAGTGTGAGCAATAAATAACAAGGAGTTTAGGGTGCAAAAATACAGAACAGTGGCTATCCCATTAGAGATTTTTGAAGATCTAAAAAAGATAGCCGATCAAGAAGGAAGATCATACGCAAGACAAATTAGTTGGATGATTAAAAATTATTTTGAAAAAAGTATTGACAATTAATTGCAAATGATTATCTTAAAAATATCCTTAAAAATTGGATATTGAAAAAAATATTCTCGGCAGTTTGTCACGGAGCTGCCGAGAGTAAAAAAACCGAAGGGTATAACTTTAACAAAGGAGGTTCAATTATGAACGAGTTATTTGAAACGATGGTTGCAGATGCGAGTGCGTTTGATAATGTTAACGCAAAAAAGGGGAGTGAATTATCCTCTCTAATTCGTCACAGTCAACAACTTTCAAATCAAATCAAAGAAGCCGAGCAACATCTTAAAGATCTCAAGGCAACGAGGCATAAGACTGATACGGAATCTATTCCTGCACTAATGCAAGAAATGGGAATGGATTCTATTACTGTAGAAGGTAATAAAGTTCAGTTAAAACCTTTTGTACATGCGAGTATACCTCAAGATCGAAAAGGTGAAGCATTTGATTGGTTAAGATCAATAGGCGAGAGTGACATTATTAAGAACGATGTCACTGTTAGTTTTAGCATGGGAGAAGACAACATTGCTAAATCTGTTATTGCCGATCTCGAAGAGAAAGGTGTGAATCCAAGTTCAAAGACACACATACATCCAATGACTTTGAAATCTTGGTTATCTGATCGCATCAAAGAAGGTAAAGACGTAGACCTTGAAATGTTTGGTGCGTATGTTGGTACAACTGCTACAATTAGAAAGGGTTAATACATTGAAAACACAAGTAGTAGAGAAAAAAGAAGCAGGTCTACCTGCTAGTTTGATAAGTGAAATGGCAACCGATTCTGGCTTGGGACTATCTAACGTCACGGCAGATGATATGCAGATTCCTTTTTTAAGGATTCTACAAGCATTATCTCCACAGTTAGTTAAAACTAATTCGGGTTATATAAAAGGTGCAGAACAAGGCGACATCTTCAATACTGTTACTCATCAAGTATGGAAAGCAGAAGAAGGTATTACTGTTGTACCTTGCTATTTTGAACAAAAATTACTTGAGTTCGTACCAAGATCTCAAGGTGGTGGTTTCGTACAAGAGTTATCAAAGGATCATCCAGATGTTTTAAATGTCAAGAGAGACAAAGAAACTAATATGGATATGTTACCTAGTGGTAATGAACTTGTAAGAACGGGTCAACATTATGTTAAGGTCTTAAATGAAGAACTTGGCATGTTAGAACCTGCTATCATCGACATGAAGAAGACACAAATCAGACGTTCAAAGATTTGGGTTACACAAATGTCAATGCAAACTATTAAGTTAGCAGATGGCAAATCAAAACCTGCTCCTATGTTCGCTAACAAATGGATACTTAAAACAGTAGCCGATGGTAACGACAAAGGATCTTGGTATTCCTGGCAGATAGAAAAGGTCGGGATGGTAGATACTCTTGACGTTTATAATGAATGTAAAGAGTTTCATAACAGTGTTGCAAGTGGAGAAATCAAAGGAACGGCAGTAGCCGATGAGATTGATCAAGCTCCAACTGTTAACGCAGATGAAGTGCCATTCTAACTTTTAAAAGTTTCGGGTAGAAGTTCCTCCAAAATCATTTTTCTTCTACCCGAAAACCATCTGTGAGGAATAATTAATGGACAATGGTCAAAGGTTTATGGATGCTTTTGAGGGATTCTCGGAAGCACACGGAGAGACAAAGATTTCCCAGGAAAGACGACAAGGGAAACAAGCAGCTAATTCATATATAAAAAGAACTCCTTTAACAATGGAACTTATCAACGGTCATCTTAACGGTGGACTTGGTGTAGGATCTATTCCAATAAATGAAAACAACATGTGTAAGTTCGGTGCATTAGACATTGATACATATCCTATTGATCATGTTGCATTAGACAAAAAATTATTGAAATTAAAAATACCTTGTATTGTATGCAGAAGTAAATCTGGTGGGGCACATATTTTTTTCTTTTTATCTGATTGGATGAGTGCAGGAGAATTTAGAGATAAAGCATCAGAGATTGCATCTGTAATTGGTTTTGGTAACTGTGAGATTTTTCCAAAGCAAGAGCAAATATTAGTAGAAAGAGGAGATGTAGGTAACTTCATAAACTTACCTTATCATAATCAAGAACAAACCATGAGGTATGCTTTCAAAGAAGATGGAGAGATGGCTACCTTCGAAGAATTTTTAGATTTAGTAGATAAAAGAAAAGTCAAACCAAATGATTTTTTTAAACTTCAAGTAGGAACAAAAAAGACAGAACCTTTTCCAGAGAGTCCACCTTGTTTAAATGTCATGGCATTAAACGGCATTGGAGAGGGGGCAAGGAACATGTCTTTGTTTAACTATGGTGCAATGTTTAAGAAGATGGATCCCGATAATTGGAAGGCGCTGCTAGAAAAATTTAATATTGATTATTGTTCTAGTCCATTATCTGCACAAGAAATAGTTCATATACAAAGTCAGTTAGATAAGAAAGAATATTTTTATACATGCAATCAAGAACCTCTTAAATCACATTGCAACAAGGCTTTATGCAAACGAAGAAAGTATGGCATTGGTGCAAATGTAGATGCAGTAGAGATAACAGGTATATCTATTGTTAAATCAGAACCAAGAGTATTCTTTGCAGACTTGGATGGTAGACGATTAGAGTTAACAAGTTTTGATTTACAATCACAATCTAAGTTTCAAATAGCATGTCTTGAGCAACAAAATTTTATGCCACCAAAGGTAAAAGAGGGCGATTGGCAGTTGTTAATTAACGGATTGTTAGCAGAGGCTAATGAAATAGAAGTGCCAGAAGAATTAACTTACAAAGGACATTTTAATCAACTGCTTGAGTCTTTCTGTTATGGACGAGTACAAGCACAATCCGCAGAAGAACTTCTTATTGGTAAACCATGGATTATGGAGGGATTAGTCTATTTTAAAATAGACTCATTTATAGAATTTTTAAGGCAAAAAGGTTTTACACATTATTCTAAGGGTCAGATTCAAGAGAGAATTAAAGAAATAAACAATGGAGATAAGTGTAGTGAGGGAAAATCTTTTAAAACAACTGATGGAAAATGGAAAACTATTCGTGTCTGGTGGGTTCCTGAAGTAAAAGAAGATGTTGAAATACCTAAAGTAGAATTTGAAGAGGAGGTGCCGTTCTAATGAAAAAAGATAAAATAGAATTATTTAAAGAATTTTCAGAGTTTGTAAGACATGAAAAAGCTTTAGAATTATTTATCAAAACGATTGATTTTTTAGAAGAATATGAACAAGACAGTGTAGAATTTGTAAGAGAACAAAGAAAGGCTCCTTATTCTCTTACCAAAGAAGAGAGAGCAGATTTAGTTCATAAACAAGAATTGGCACGAAGTTTTAAGATAGTTAAGGATTATCTTATACAAAGACGAGAGTCTTTCATAGAAATGTTTTTTAAAGAGTATAAATAATGGAAGTATTAATAGCTTTTTGCATCATCATAATAGAAGAATCAAGATACAAGGGAGGCAAATCAATTTGTAATTTTTGGAACCCTGGTGTTGTTTTTAAAACTTATGAAGAATGTGTGAAGGATAAAAAATTAATCGAAGACTATGTAGTGGAGGAGGCTTGGAGGATTCATCCAAAGGCAGTCAAAATATACGCAAAAGGAGTATGTGCTAATGAAAAACTTACAACAAAGAATCCCACAACAAGAAATAAAGGAAGAAGTCCTCAAAGAAAATGAGATTGCTATATATGGACCACCTGGCACGGGGAAAACAACTAAACTTTTAAATATTATAGAAGAAGCTATTGCAGATGGAGTTAATCCAGAAAGAATAGCTTTTTTATCCTTTACAAGAAAAGCTGCACAAGAAGCTATAGACAGAGCATCTTTGAAATTTAATTTAGATCAAAAGCATTTTCCACACTTTAGAACATTACATTCACTTGCATTTCGCTGGGTAGGGATGAGGTCAGAAGATGTTATGAAACCTGCCGACATGAGATTCTTAGCTAAAAAATTAGGAATTGTTTTTAGAAAAGAAGAGAAAATAAATATTGAAGATGGAGATATGTATACAGTCGGATCTAGTGATGGCGATAAATATTTTCATATTATGAATATAGCTAGACTTAAACAAACAGATTATATGTATGAGTTTGATAAGTTTGGAGACATAAGTTTGTTCAGAGCTTATATGCCTCGTATTGTACAAGCATACAAAGATTACAAAAAAGCAAATCTTAAAGTTGATTTTACAGACATGTTACTTCAATTTTTAGAACAAGGAACAGGTCCCGATTTAGATTTGTTAATTGTAGATGAGGCACAAGACTTAGTTCCAATACAATGGAGAATGGTCAAGAAATGTTTGTTACCTAATTCCAAAAAAGCATACTATGCTGGGGATGATGATCAATGCATCTTTAATTGGACAGGCGCAAACGTACATAATTTTTTAAACTGTGCCAAAGAATCCATAGTATTAAATCAATCTTACAGAGTTCCTTATTCTATTTGGTCTCTTGCAAGAGGAATAATAAATAAAGTTGAGACAAGAAAAAAAAAGGAATACAAACCAAAAGATGAAGATGGTTCTGTTTCTTATTATTTTGATGTTATGGATATAAATTTTAATGAAGGGGAGTGGTATGTATTGGCAAGAACAAACAGAATACTTTCGATAGTTTCTGAAAAGTTACAAAACGAAGGATACTTATTCTGGAGAGAAGGTTCTGGTTGGTCTGTATCTGAAGATATTATTAACAGTATAGAGGTGTGGTTACAATTATGCAAAGATCAAAGTCTAAAAGTAAAACAGTGGGTAGAATTTTCGAAGAAAACAAAAAAAGGTATCATTGGTCATGGTGGAAAAAGAAAAATAGAATCGTTGGATTCGGAAAGGACGTACACTTTAGAGGATTTATTAAAAAGCGAGATAGGACATCTTTTAAATTTAAAAAAGGAAATGATGTGGTACGATGTAATTCAAATGACAGATCAACAACGAATATATATTACCTCGGCACGGAGAAGGGGAGAGTTTATTCTAACTAAAAAACCAAGGATTCGCATATCAACAATCCATAAAGCAAAAGGTGGAGAAGCTGACAATGTGGCATTAATGCTTGACTGCCCTAAGATAATAAAGGAAAAAGGGGACGCGGATAGTGAACATAGAGTCTTCTATGTGGGTGCAACTCGTGCAAGAAAATCATTACATATAGTAGAAAGAAGAGATGTGAATGGATATCAAATATGAAAAAAGATAGAGAGTTTTTTTTAAAAGAGGCAGAGAAACTGATCAATGGACAGAGAGCCAAGGAGTATGGACCTGCAAAAAAGAATCATCAACGTATAGCCGATATATGGACTATACTGTTAGATAAAAAATTAAATGGTGCAATCACTCCAGAGGAAGTTGTGGCTTGTATGATCGGTGTTAAAGTTGCTCGTCTTGCAGAAGATATTTCAAAAGACGATTCTTGGACAGACGTTATAGGTTATGCTGCACTCGGCGGAGAAATAATAAATGACAAATCCTGATCAATATCACTTTTTAGATCAAGACATAAAAGATATGTCCTGGGGGAACATAGACTTTGATTGGTCTCCTCCAAGTGATTTCCCAGACTTAACTAAATCGACAAGAATAGCTGTTGACTTAGAAACTAGAGATCCAAACTTAATAAAATTAGGGCCTGGATGGTGTAGAAAAGATGGATACATTATTGGTATAGCCGTGGCAGCGGGAGATTTTAAAGGATATTTTCCTATAAGACACTCGGCTGGAAACATAGATTCAAAAATGGTTTTTAAATGGTTTAAAAAACAAATGGATACTCCACATATACCAAAAGTTTTTCACAACTCTTTGTATGATCTTGGTTGGTTACGAGCAGAGGGAATTGAAGTTAAGGGTCAGATATTAGATACAATGATTATGGCTCCTCTTATCAATGAGAATAGAAGATATTATAATTTAAATAGTTTGGTATCAGATTACTTACAAGAATATAAAAGTGAAAAAACATTAAGACATGCTGCGAGTGAGTTTGGTGTAGATCCAAAAGCAGAGATGTACAAATTACCTGCAAAATATGTAGGGGCATATGCAGAACAAGATGCAGCAGTCACTTTGAGATTGTATGATCATCTACTTCCTATATTAGAAAGAGAAGAATGTACAAGCATCTTTGAGTTAGAGTCTTCTTTGATTCCAGTGATGTTAGATATGAAAGCAAATGGTGTAAGAGTTGATTTAGATCAAGCAGAGCAAGTCAAAAAACAAATGGCATCTCAAGAAAAGAAATTACTTGATGAGATAGTCAAAACTACTGGTGTTGTGGTTGAACCTTGGGTCAGCACATCTATAGCAAAGGTCTTTGACTTTTTTGGACTTGAGTATTCTCGCACAGAAAAGAGCAGGTCTCCCTCTTTCACAAAACAATTTCTTTCTCATCATCCTCATCCCGTTGCAAAAAAGATTGTAAAGATTAGAGAACTTAATAAAGCGAATACTACGTTTGTTGAAACTATTCTTAATCATGCTCATAATGGTCGTATACATTGTGATTTTCATCCCCTTCGTACCGATGATGGTGGTACAGTTACTGGACGCTTTAGTTCAAGCAATCCTAATTTACAACAAATACCATCTAGAGATTTAGGAATCAAGAAAGCAATTAGAGGATTGTTTGTCCCAGAAGAGGGATGTAAGTGGGGATCATTTGATTA
>Ga0181393_1000108_pt1 | contig 27889 bp, 46 predicted proteins | sample 16SPOviralmetaG_FD_130122 | JGI IMG/M metagenome (GOLD analysis project Ga0181393, IMG submission 130122) | Marine viral communities from the oligotrophic San Pedro Time Series (SPOT) site, San Pedro Channel, CA, USA - 16 SPOT_SRF_2010-10-21 | ecosystem: Environmental > Aquatic > Marine > Strait...
ATATTTCCACTTGCATCTGATACTAATGTACCAGCTCCGTATGTGTTTAATTGTAATGCTCCAGCAGAATCAATATTCATTGCATCAGAAGTAGATGTACCTGATGGTGCGCCTGTTTTTATTTGAAGATTTTGTACATTAAATTCTAATTGCCTTACATTGCTATTAGTAGAACCTTGATAAGCAGTTATGGTTGCTCCTCCATCTCCATTTGCACCTACTTTTAATCCACTTATAGAATTTATTCCAACATCTAGCTTTTCACTTGGAATAACACCTATTCCAATATTAGAACTATCCTCTGTAATGACAGAATCAGTCAAAGTAACCGAATTACCTGAACCTGCCCACTTGCTTATCTTGCCTCCTGTTCCGTTACCATCTAAAACAGAACTATTGTCTACCTTTTCCCATTGGTCAGTTGCTCCTTGCTCAACAAAGACTGCCCAGTCACCTACTGCCCAATCCGTTACACCATCTAAGTCAGTAGAACCAGCAACAGATACAATATAGAAATGACCAGTCGTTCCTGTGCCACTTGCTAGAGTAGGAGTGTTTGTGTTTGCGTTCCATGTTCCCTGAAATACTAGACCAGCAGGAATAGTTCCTACAACGTCTTGAACAAATGCAGTAGTCGCTACCTTAGTTGAGTCATCAGCAACCGCTTGTGTAGTTCCTATAACACCATCAGCGAGAACAGATGTAGCAGTTACATTTCCTGTCAAATCTCCTGTAACGTCTCCTGTAAGATCTCCTGTTACGTTACCTTGTAAGTTTCTGTGTACTGTAGAAGGTAAAGAAAGAGCTAAACCAGTTCCTGAAGCAGTAGTTTCTATTTGATTTGTTGTTCCTGTGACTGCAAATGTTTCTGTATTTAGGATCACCGCCCCTGTTCCTGTATCTCCTGAGAAATCTAAATCTTGGGCTAGGCTCTCTGAGCTTACAAAAGCAGTAGTTGCAATCTTAGTAGATGAATCGCCTGCTGTTTGAGTTACTGCTGTTGAATTGTCAGGTAGATTTACACCACTAGAATCTAAAGAAAAAGTCAACGACTGATTCGATGCAGCAGTTACTATCTCATTGGCAGTACCTGAAACCTGAAAAGTCTGCGTATTGAGCAAAACATTACCTGTGCTTGCATTATCACCACCAAAATCTAGGTCAGCATTCCCTGAGCTGTTATCAACATACGCTGTTGAAGCTGCCTTTGTAGAGTTGTCATTCGCTGATTGTGTGGCTACAGTCAATACTGCACTAGTAGCATCTACATTAGCACTAAATGTTGCGTTCCCTGTAATAGTAATAGCAGTCGAAGAGACAGTTAAAGGTAAATCATTACCTAAACCATCACTCAAGACTTTTAAATTGCTAGTTAGTGGTGAGTTGTCTCCTATCTTGATAAGAGCATCGTATGTATTTGCAGGCGTTTTGCCAGTTAGTGGTGTTCCCATTTATAATTGATTGTAAGTGTCGTGAATCCTATTCCATTTATTTTTCTGAAGCTCCCATACCTCGTCAGAGAATGGTATTAATGCGCTTATTGTCTGCCCAATTCCTTGTGCATGAAGGCTGCCATCACAGCAACTCTTTGAGTATGTGTTTGAATCCCAGCAAAGGCAACCTCTACTCGCTCCTTTTGGTGATACTACAGGTAGTCTTACTGCGCCTCTCATAGTAATGCTTCTTTAGCTAACATTAACAAAACTTCAGCAGCAGCATCTTCCTCAGATATCTCTTGAGCAGAAAAATCTACCTTATCTACAAAGAATCCTTCTATTGAGAAGCCTTTGACCTTGTTGGTCTTTACATAGTTATTCCAAATGTCATCGTTGTTGACCTTCATAGAAACCATCCAAGTTCCTACTGGAACATCTAAACCATAAATTCTAGACTTATCTTTTTCGTCATCCTCAACAAGCCAAGACTCAACAACGCTAAGTCCGTTAAGCTCTACCTCATGCTCTAGTGTAGACTCGTTTTGGTTGCTGTTTTGAAAAAACAACTCACTAGCCTTTCTGATCGTTTCTTTTGTAAAGTACACATAAAACTCCTCATCTCCATTTTGACGATAGATGGGTTTGTTAGGGATTAGAGCTGCGCCTAATAGTATTCGCTTCTCTTCATCTTGCTTTGCAAACTCTACCTCTTGGGATTTTAAGGCTACAAAGTTTTCTTCTATTGCTGGATTCTCTACAATACTAATGGCTTGAATGCCCATTAGCTCTTCCATCTCGTCTAAAATTAATTCTACTATCTTCATGGGAATGTTGCTGTTCTTATTCGTTGTCTATCTAATTGAGAACCTGAGAGAACCTCGCCACTAACGACATAAGCTCTTACAGGTCGGTCAAATGTTCCTGCTATACCTTCAAGTAACTGATTTGTTCCGCTTTGTCCCACAATATTAAATTGAGCAGGTTGTGTTGGAGCTGAAACAGTTGTAGATGGTGAGGTCGTAGCCTGTTGTTCAAATTTAGTGCTTTTTATTGTTGCTATCTGTGCAAGTCCTGTAGTCAAAGCAATTCCTGCCTTAACAAAGTTTGCTCCTGTCAAAGCATCTTGAGGAACTGCTAACTGAGCAGTAACTGCTGCTGCTGTATTTGCAATCGCTCCAGCAAGTTGTAATGCTTTAGTTCTTTTAAATGCCTCCTCTGCGTTAGCCTGATCACCTGCGCTTAGTGCATCATTTAAGTCAGCAAAGGCTTGTGCGCTTTGACCAGCTAATTCAAATCCAGTTTTTAAATCTTCAATTTCCATATTAAAAAGATTTATCCTTTCCTCTGAAATTGCTCTTGATTGTTCTGCGTTTGCTTTATTGTATTCTGCAAACAATAACTGTCTTTGAGCTAGAGCTTGTTCATAAGCTACTGTTTCTGTTTCTTCAAAATCGACTAAATCTTGAAGTCGTTGACTTGCATTATTTATACGCAATTCCATTGAAGCTCTATATCTGTCTCGTTCTAATTTTAATAATTGTAAATTAAAATCTCTTTTTCTTTTTAATACTTTATTGTCACCTGCAACATTAACATCTTCTAATTCAATATTTTTTTCTATGTTTTCAAGTTGCTCTTTTTCTCTGTCAATTATTGAACCTCTTAATAATAAAGATTGAGCATCATTTTCGTTTTTTAACTCTTGCAAACTAACAAATTCTTGAAGAAGTCCATTTTGATTTGCAAGCCTTTCAGAACTAACGCTTGTCGTTCTTTCATTTAACTCTTCAATTTGTAGTTGTTTTTGGGCAAGAGCAACACCATCTGAATGTTTCTTAGTTATAAATTCTCTTAATTGAGCAGCTTTTATTTGAATTTCAATTTGACCTTTTTCTAGGGAGATTTGTTCTTGAGTTAATGAAGCAATTTTGTCATTTGCTTGAAGTCTTCTTTCTATGCTTAAAGTTATGTCATCTCTTATTTGCCTTTCAACTTCAATTAACTGTTGTTGCTGTAATTGGATTCTTTGTCTTTCAACTTCTGCATCTAATGCTTTTTTCTCTAATTCTACTAACAAAGCTGCTTTATCTGCAACATCTACTATTGCTCCACCAATTCCTGATGGGCCTAAATTTGTTAATATTTGAGGAAGATTATTAATGAATCCAGTTAAAGTTAACATTGCTTGATTAACTTTGTCAATAGCAAATTGAGTCTGTTCAAAAATTCCTTTAACAATAGCAAATGCACCAGCAGCTACTACTGCTCCTTTTATATTTTTAACAAATGATTTAAGAGTGCTATCTGTTTTTTTTAGAGTTTTGCCTGACTCTTTAACTTCTTTGTCCATTTTGTCAAAGCTCTTCTTTGACTCACTACCGACATCTTCTACTGTATCTACTAAATCTTCAATAGACTTATTTAACTTCTGTATCTTGTTTTCAATACCTGAAGTATCACCCTCAATTCTTATCGTTTCAACTACTGCCATTATCTACGTTTTAAAAACTCATTCCAAGTCTGTGGAATCTTATATTTTCCTTTTGCTATTTCCACATCATGACTAATACCTTTCCATTCGTCAGATTGTAGGAGTTCTATTAAGTAACTTAAATAACTATTTTTCATACCTCATTAAGCAATTCAAATTTTACTTCATTTGTAGCCATGTTTACAGATGCTGTGTTGATAATCCATTTTTGATTATTCCAAATGATTTTGTTGTTCAGTTGCAAATTGATTATGTCACCCAAAGGCAACTTTGCTTTTACTTGATAAACCCTTCTGTTCTCATTATAAAGACCTAGTATGTAATTTGACCAGTAAGTCTGATACAGGCTTTTCCCAACACTAACTAAATAAAAAGGATCAAGGTCACCGCCAAAGTTTAAAGACAACGCTTGTCCTGTGCCTGCGCTTGTAGAGGAGACGTTTGCATACCATACCTCATCTACTTGAGTTGAGTTTCCTGCATCATCAATAAATCCAATAGGGTTTGCAGATATATTTAAAGAAAACTCACCATAAACCAATACAGGCGCACCTAAGTATGGGTTAAACTCGTTTGATGTGTTTGTGTTCTGTGTTATACTCTTGTAGACTAAGACATTTGTTAGTGCTGAATTATTAAGATTTGTTAATCTCTCAAATAAAGGATTCTCAAATGGTAACTCTAGTTTAAAATCAGGCCCATCCCAAGAGAAGTCAGAGAACAAATCTCCATATCCTGATACATTTAACCTTTGAAATTCAAATCCTAATATTTGATTAGTGTCTTTGTAAGCAAACTCAATCTGTCTATACAGAGAAGGCCTTTGTACAGATATCTCATCAACATTAATGTATTGCTGAATGTCTTGATCTGTACCAGCAGCAAACCAACTGTCTAATGTTTGAAAGGTAAAAGCTGTTTGACTTGTTGGAATAACTACTAAGTTGTGCATTTGTATAATACCTCCTAAAAAGTCTTTAACCTTTATCTCAGGTAGTAATGGACTAACTGCTAATTGAAAATTATATATTGCACCCAACGACTGATCTACCTCAAATTTTTTGTCTAAAGCAACATCAATAGCTTCATAATCTGTAACTTGATAGTTGAATTGAACTGGAGTTTGTGGCCTTATGTAAAGGTTTACTGTGTCGCCAGCTTCAAAACCAAAACCATCAAATGTTGTAGTAACTGAAGAACTTGCGTGAGCATTTATTTGAGATATTCCTACCTCTGTTCCATTTTGGAATATTGCTAATTCATAATCTACAGAGACATTTTGAACTGTTATGTTTAGCTGATAAATATTAGTTGTAACAACTGTCCAAGTGTCGGTTGTTAAATTAAACTCTGTTCCTCCACCTGTTGTTCTGTTAAAATTTACAAGCTGCCAATCAATAGCAGAAGCTGAATTAAATAAATACCCTTCATAACGATGAAGCCACAAAAACAACTTAGTAAATGGTGAAGTAGTTAAAAATGATCCGCTAAACGTCAATCCATACTTTGTAGCAATGGCATTTAATATCTTATCTACTTTCAAACAGGGTTTTAACTGATTCCAAGTTACTCCATGACTATGTGTGTTATGAAAAGCAATGTTTGATGAGCTGTGAGATGATGCTGAACTATTATAGAACCAGTTGTTCTGTGGACTCATTAATGGGTAAAACATATCACCACTATTTAAGGCATCTGAATCAAATCCTGATTGTACTGTAGTAGCATCGTAAGTGTGATCGTATGCACTTAAATCTAAATCGTAGAGATAATCCTCTCCAAACAAATCAGATAAGTTTACTAAGTCACCAAAGAATGTTAATGAATATGAGTTTGGCTCGTTGTCTTTTATCAAGACATTGTTCATCTGAATGACTCCTGTCCTAAATGGTACTGAGTTAATCTCTATCCTTGCTGCTTGTCTTAACCTAAAGTCAAATGTGTTTGCAGATGATCCGTATGATGTTGTTATCTGTGAGGCTGTAATGTCTGTCCTGTAATAGTTGTGCATTACCTCATTGTTCCAATCACTAGCAGGAACAGTAAAAGGCTGCGTAACGTCAGTAAACACCTTAGAGATATCTTGATAGTTCTGAATAGCTAGATCAATACTTATTTGCTCGTCTTGAAATAAGTCAAGCCTATAATCCCCAATGTAAATATCAATTTGATTCATTTTATTAATGGTCGCTCATTAAATGCAAAGGTGAAGATAACTGTGTAGTTGATTACTCCTACATTGACACTTTTTTGATATTCTACTGTTCCTCTTGTTGGGTTAACAGCAATCCAGCTTCCGTTTACTAGAACAGCAACTTGTTCACTCATCATTATGTCTTGGATAACATCTCCATAATTCTCATCAACCCAGCCAGTATTCATTGTGATGCTGTTTTGACTGTTTATGTTAAAATCTTCGTATTGTCCACCTTGAAGACTTACAGTTGTAAACCCATCTTGATAGATGCTTTTCTTGAATGAGCTATTTGTGAAATTACCTGCTTCTGTACTTGCTTTAAAAAATGTTATGAAGTCTGTAACACCATAGCGATTTACAAAGGCTATCTGATAAGGTGTGTATTTAGGCTCACAAGTAAGCTCATACCTTACAGTATTTATTATATTATTTGATGAATCTTTAATTACAATATCATAATAATCCCCTGTGTTGTGTTCAGAAGGGTGTAAATTTTGTACAATACCTTGATTATTCTGTAAGTTAGCTGGCCCAACACCAGCATAAATGACTTGATCTTGAGTGTTTAATGTTGTTTCATCAGGAAGATCACCGCTACCATCATTATTTACAAACTCTCCTTGTTCTCCATTATTCCAAACGATTTCAATTTTATCTAAATTGCTATTGTTATAAAGAGCTAAAGACTCATAATTAGAAGTTAAAACATATCTTTTTCTAGGCGTAGAAAGCAAAACAGATGTTACTGAAGTGTTGCTAACATTAGGCAAAGGTGACCATCCGCTTGTAGTTAAAAAAGCATCGCCTGTTGTAGCTTGCCAAATCGCAGTAACTGGAGCAGCTCCATTGTCTGAGTATGTCCATTCACCAGTTCCGTTTGTCCATAACACCTCTCCTAATGGAGATTGTGAATAGCCTAGATCATTATAAATATCAAAGTCATGCAAGAACTCTGATTTGATTAAATTGCTAACTTCAAAATTTATTACTTGATTGATAGATGTGTTTTTACTCAAGCTGTAATTGTTAGCAGATGGCACAGCAGACTTTAACCCTGACCAAACTTTTAATCCCAATGACATATAATCTAAAGTGTCATTTGTTTGTGCATTGTTTTTGCCTGTGTAAAAGATAGGACTTCTTGCCATCTTTAATGATGTAGGAACACTTTTTACTGGTACGCTCATTATTTCTTAGTTTTTCTTGTAAATGCTTGAAAATCGTCTACGTTTAATTCAAAGGCTGTTACTATCTCAGCGGGTAATTGTTGAAACGCTAGGTTGAATGGTTTTGTAAAAAACTTGGTTGGTTTTATTCCGTTGTAGTATATGCTTTTTGCTATTGCATACTGCATACTTTTTCTTTTTATAAACCTTCCTGTTTTTTTATCTCTCACCCCTGATAACCCTCTCTTGATTACCCATTGAGAAAACACACGAGATGGAGGCATCTTATTCGTATAAGCATAAGGGGTGTCGTATTTTCTTTTTGTACCACTAACACCTGAATCAAGGAACTCACCATATTTCTCCATATCTATTTCCATAGAGAATGAATTTGGCCCTGTATCTGTTTCATAGGTTATTGACTCTGATAAAGCTCCTGTTACATTGTGCTTTCTTAGATTCTTTCTTGACTGCTCTACTATTTGAGTAGCAAACCTATCTAGTACCGATTTTATGTTTTGCTCTCTTGCCATTAGCAGGTACTGATTTCTGTGTTAGGCATTAGCACATCAAACGTAGCTCCCCATCCTGCTAGTAAGTTTTCAAAGCGTTCTGTGAAAGGTGTGCATACCACATTACCATCTAATTGATACAGGTCTTTGTACAGGTCACCTCTACGAAGCTCAACGACTACAGAATTGATGACAGCCAGTTGTGTGTTTAGTATGTCCTGCTCATTGCTTATGCCAAAGAAGGGATCGTTTTGGTCACGAATGTTCTCTTTAGTTTCATCAACAACATCCATTGCCATGACTGTCAAGTTCACTCTTACAATCTGTCCTTCAAAAGATGTTTGGTTTACTATGATATGACCTAAAGGAAATATGGTTTGTTTGTTTAAGTCTACATCAAAGATGTCTCCAAAGGTTACTACGTTACATTGGCTGTTTGCAAGTAGTTGTGTTTTTATGGTTTCTGTAATTTTATAAAACTGCCTCATTTCATTTTGCTTTTGAGTATGTTGTTTTCTGTTTCGCTTTTGTGTTTTTCAAAGGATAAAAAGGTAAGACATTGTCTAGCTGATAATTTTGAGACTTCGTCAAATCTTCTAACATCTCCTTGACTAAGCGAATAGAATGTAGTGTACCATCCCCATCGTTTGGCGAATGCTCCTTGTCTGCTGAAATCTTCTTGTTCCTGCTGTTCTCCAAAGAGGTCAGGGTAGTTGTTAGCAAATCTTTTCCTAAAGTCCAAAAAAAAACCACAGCTCCCATCACTACATCCATAGGCGCATCCTTCATCAAGTGTGAGTAGTTATCAGAACTCTCATACTTTTCTATTGTATATCTCTTTCCGATCTTCCTTTTGATTGGCCTGTATAGAACTGCCATTGTCTTGTGGAGGTTTTTGACATCTGCCATGTATGTATCTAGATCAACAAACTCACCATAGGAAATGTCTTCTAATGAAGGGATGAATCCAAACTCTTTATTGTCTAATTTAAATCTTTGCGTTAGACGAGGTCTTTCTCTCATCATATTCGTTAGCTTATGAGAAACCTTAGAAACGTCTTTAAATCGAATGTTAGGCAACTCATTAAACGGAACATTGCAGAATATGTCAAGCATCTTTTTACTAATGAACTCATCATCACCATCAAGCCTAGCAAAGCGTTGATACTGACTTAGTGTGATTTCCTTTAATGAAGTGGGCACAATTACTTTGAGTTCCATCCTATAAATAACCTTTTTTGTTTATCTTATTGCATACCTTCCGTAATTGGGTTTGCTTAGTCTGTTAAAGGTAGCATATCTGACCGCATCTATGGCATGATTGAACTTGTCAATGGGTTTGTTTAATAGGTTACCGTTCTTGTCCTCTTGCCATTTGTAATTTTGAAACTCTCTAATTGTGTTGTCACTTCCTTTGGTTACATATATCTTATGACGTTTTAAGATGTCTATGCCTGCCATTATGCTATCAGCACCTTTTGCAGTAGGCTTTATGTTCCATCCAAATCTGTGAAGCTCTTCTATACTTTTAGGCTCTGCTGAGTCTGCCCATATCTCATCATATCTTGTAAGACCTAACTCTGCAAACTTATCTGATATGTCTGAATTTGTAAGCTGTGTGTGATACATCATCTCGTGAATGTATAAGTCATCACCATCCTTGTAAACCTGAACAAGAGATGTTGGATCATTCGTGAATCCAAAGTCAAGACCAAATGAAACCAACTGACCTTTGGGATCATCTACTACATTAAACTGAAACACAGTAGCTCTTGATAAACCTCTCTCACCTAATCCATAGATTCTCCAGTAATCATCATCTGTACCCTGTAACCTTTCTATCTCATCTACGATTGTTTGCTCTAGGAACGGATTGTCTTTATATGTGCTTTGTATGTATGTTACATCATCCCTTACAAGGAGCTTATCATATATCCAATGAAAAGAGTCAGATGGGTTGTAGTCAAGCCATATCTTATCAGTTGTTCTAACAAGTAATTGAAAGAAATCTTCCCACGTTAGTTCATTTGCCTCATTGCAGAATAAGAAGTCTCTTCTTGCTCCACGTTTCTTCTGTGGTTGATCTAATGATACAAACTCAAATAAGTTTCCATTAAGAGTGTAGGTGTAGTCAGATTTATTATGGTCTGTCTCTGAATATAAGTCTAAGTTGTTTAGTATCTCAAAGAAATCCCTGTACGCTGTCATTTTAAGCGATGGGAGTGACTTTCTTACAATAGTGAATACTTTGCCTTTGTGCTTAAATGCTTTGACGATCAGGAGCTGCAACAAAGAATATGTTTTACCACTTCTTGTTCCTCCTTGATTGATTACAATTTTGCTTTCCGCTTGCCAGTTCTTAATGAATAATGGCCCATAATTAATCTCTAGAGTCGACAAAATTTAATTTTATTTCGGTGATACCTTCTTCAGCTTCTAGTTTGTTTTCAACTCTTGCAAGTTTAGGAGTTGTATACTCCCCTAATTTACAAATAATATCTAAAGCTGACTTAGGATCATCTGCTGCTACATCTGATAGCCATAAAGTCATATTGTCTAGGTTACCCTCTATGAGTTTTTGAAATGCTTCTCTTATGTTGTTTGTGACCTTGTTTGGAGTTCCAACAGGTCTACCACTATTCCCTTTAGTAAATCTTCCTTTATTGTCTTTTTCCATTTCCGTAGATTTCCGTTCTTATCGGTTTCTCTCAAGTAACTTTTTATTGTGAATATCTTGCAACCAGTCTCTGTAATCTTTTTTATCTCCGTAAATATAATGACAATTTCTGCATAGTGCCATTAGGTTTTCTATCGTGTCAGCTTGTTTGCTTCCACCCATTCCTCTTGATTGTATGTGGTGAATGTCTACTGCCTGACCTCCGCAATGTTCACAGGCGATAAAGTCAGTAATATCGTAACCCATCTCTTTAAGGTAGAGTTTGGTGTGTTTCTTCATATTCCGCAATAACCAGAATCACATTCGTTAAAGTCATTATCAAAGAGTTTTATTTGTTTTTTATATTTTATAATATCTCTATAATTGACATCACTTCTAAATGTTCCTTTATTATTTTCTTCAGTCTTTGCAAACCATTCCATCTTCTTAGGTTGTTTGGTATTTATATGGGATAGAAGTAGAGGACTCCTCCACCAACATCCAACACAGTTATTCATATATGCAAATCTAACTTCTTTATCTTGCCAATACTTTTCTATATGATCTTTGTAAATGTTTGAAGTTATTAAAGGGAAAGAGGGTTTACAATATTCAATTGTTTTCCATTTATTTTGAGTCTTAGTTTTTGTTTTACCTACAACTATTTTAACCTCAGTCATACCATTGACATTTACTTTTTCCATCATACGCTTGGCTCTTTGTTTTTCGTTAGCTCTATATCCAAAACGCATTTCAACATCTTCCTTAATGTTTTTATATCTCCATTCTGCAATTGGTTTTGTTTTCATTTCCGTAGTACAAAATCTTTTTATTTTGTTTGGTAGATATCCACTTGCGTTTTTTATTACCTGATCAAACGAAGGGCCAGACACCCAAGTAATCTCTCTTCCTGTATATTGCTCAAGGTCTAACATAGTATAAATAATCATATCATCTTCGGCAGTTGCAATAAACGGAGCTTGTATTTTATCTTCTACCTGTTGACGTATTTTTTTATCTGGAAACTTGCAATTATTATCTTCTATTCTAACCAGAGAAAATATATCATAATCGGCAGGGTAATGAACCGCTATATAGCTTGAAGTCTTCCCTCCTGATAATGAGTTTATGGTTGTCATTTATATATACTTTTTCCCTTTAAGCAAATCTTGTAAGATGTATTTGTGAGTGGGTGCTAATTCCAACGTATCGATTATCCATTTGATATAGTCTTTTGAAACATCGTTTATGTGTTTTCTTTTATACTTTCCAAACTTTAATTTACCATCACTTAATCCAAAAGGTTCTGATTTTCTTGCGTTAGGATTTTCGTGGTTTTGTATCCCTCTCCTGTTCTCGCTCCTTAGTGTTCTTTTATTGGTTGTCATTTATTGACTTGCCTCTCTATCCATTTACGATACATCAAAGCTGCCATTGCTAGTCTCTGAGGTTTGTATTTGTATTTGACTATGAGTTGAGCCATTGCAATCCTGATAAAGTCTTCTCTCATGTTAATGTCATTCTTAAAGTGTAGGAGTCAATGTCATTATGGTTAACAAAAAATTCTTTGTATCTCTCTAATCCTTCTTTTAGTTTCTTATAACCCTTGTTTATGAATGACTGCTCCATTCCTATGATTCCAATGTCTAGTGTGTTTTTGTCTACTGCTATGAAGTGAAAGTTAGAGAATGGTACATTAAACAGCTCTGTGTAAATGAATGCCTGTACGTCATATCCATATTTGTCTGCCGACCATTCAAATTTATTTAGGTCTTGAGTAGTCTTTAAGTCTGCGATGAAATTGTGTTTGGCATCATATATGTCGGCTTTACCTCTGAAAGCATAACCCTCTAACATATCTATCGCTGGAACTTCAAAATCACAACCTCCTATCATTGATAAAACGTGTTCATTCCTTAATACAGCATCTACGATCCTCATGTTTTGGTCGTGTTCTTTTGCTGTTAATACGATTTTACTGGATTTTGCCTTTGCTTCTTTGTAGGCCTTAGAGGCCCTGCTTTGCACATTGACTATATGAAACCTTTCCTCTATTAGATGTGGCTCTAGAACCATTGTGTGGATGAAGTTGCCTATCTCTAAAGCTGGAGAGCTTGTTTGTTGTCCGTATTGTGTTACGAATTTGTATGTCTTAGGACTCTGATTTAAGAGCTTTATACTTGATGAACTCATCGCTGCTGATCCTAGATGACCATAATAAAAGTCATCATCATACATTTTTTTGATTAGAGCATCTCTATCCCAAGTATCTCCATTTAATAATTTTATCATTTGAATAAAAATTTACATTTTTCTGCTACTGCTTGAACTACATTTACTGTTACTGCGTTTCCACACATCTTGTACCTTTGAGAATCTGATATAGGGCCCTTTACACCTTCTTGTGTCCAGTTGTCAGGGAAACCTTGTAATCGTTCACATTCAATAGGAGTCAATCTTCTTATTTTATCTGTATAAACTGCTTGATTGCCAGCTGTGTCTAGTGTTAGTGCTTTGCCCTTACCTACTCTGCCTCTTCTTTTTTTTGAATTTATAAAAGAATAATTAATACTGTCTCCTTTAGTTGCTTTTTCATAACCTTTTTGGGTTGCTGATTTTACTAAGATTTCATTAGACTTTAAAGTCAGAGTAGGACTATTATTATCTTTTCTCCACCTAAACCCTTCATCATATCTAAAATCTCCTATTTGTTGTGAAATTTTGTTACGTTCCATAATGTAACTTCCTTGACTTGTTGAAGCTCTGTATCTTGTTGTGAGTGTAACGGAATTTGGGTTGGAGATTGATTTATTAATCTGTTTATTGTTTTCTGAGATAGGGAATACTTGTCCTCCACTTCTGTCTCCAATATATCCAACAAGGTAGACTCTCTCTCGATTTTGGGGTAAAAACCAACTTGAGTTAAGCAATTGCCATTCACATCTATAACCCCCAATGTTGGCAAAGGCTTGGATAATTGCCCAAAAGTCTTCGCCAGAGTTTGAGGAGAAAGTTCCTTTAACATTTTCCCATATAAAAAGACGTGGTCTGCATTCGCTGATGAGTCGAATCGCTTCACTAATAAGGGAGCTTCTATCTCCTTGCATGCCTCTACGCCTTCCAGCCAAGCTAAAGTCCTGACAAGGCGAGCCGAAAGTGATGAGATCAATTTTTGGTAAGTCTTTTCCTTGAATATCTGTAACTGATCCGACATATTTACTATTTTTAAAATTATTTTTATATACGTCTATCGCGTATTTGTCAATCTCTGAAAAGTAAGATTCTATTTCATATCCTGCTTTTTCAAACCCTAGATGAAAACCACCTATTCCACTAAACAAATCTAATTGTGTAAGTTTCATAATATGTCCATAGTATCATGAGCAATAACTAAGAAGCCTACTTGATCTGTAGCTTTCTTTTGAATGTCATAAATATCGCCTTCATCTGTTCCTTGTGGGAATACAACCTTTGAACCTTTTTCTACTAGGTATTCATTGACCTCATGCAACCAGTTAAAAGTTTCAATGTTTTCTCCGTTAACAGTTAAATGGCCTCTGTAGAACCTTCCTGCGTTTTCTGTGTATGCTACCTCTAAACGTATCATAAACCAAATATATGTTTAATTAATGCAGTACCAGCAAGAGGTAATAAAAATACTAGACACATCAAAATGCTTGCGACTAGATATGCGATGTAGTGTTGTAGTGTTAGTTTCTTTTTCATTAGCTTATATATTCAACAGGATAATTTTCATATATAACATCTTTATCTTCATCATAATATTCATCGTATTCTACCTCCCATTCCATGACAGGTTTACCATAGACTCCATAAGACTTTGATGCAGTTGCAAGCCATTTGTTACAACTAGAACATAATACTTCTGTTCCTTCTGAAACAGATTCAGGATTAGGCAATGTGTGTACTGGACTTTTATCGCACACATTACATTTGATTTTAATTTTCATTAGAATAGTTTTATAATTGAACTCTTCTAAGATAACAATTATTTCTTTATTCCCAACAAAAAATGTTAAAAATTTATAGTAAGCCTAGTTTTTTTAGCTTACTGCCTGCCCAACGCTTGCCTGCAAGACCTCCCCATAATAGAAAAGAGATAGTACCACAAGCACTTGTATCACCTTCGTCATAGTATTCTTCTGCTCGTGACAGGTATGAATACATTCTTTTGATTGTCTTTACGCTTATGGGTTTCTTTTGTGCGAGCTGTTGCGCTCTTACCTTACCTACGCCTGTGGCGCATTTATTCTCATACTTTTTGTTTAGCTCAATGCCTCTCTTTGCGTTATTAGATACAGAGTCAGGATAATCTGAAAAAGATTCAAGTTCTAAATTTGTTCCTTTTTTCCATTGAGTGATACATATTGCCATTCGTTGCTTGGGATCAGGAAACTCTCCTTTCATCTCTTCCATGCAGCGTGGAATAAAGTCTGATTCTTTTTCGTTGTTTGGTTTAGATAGTGGCATACCTAAGTAATTTAAATGATTTTAATTCTTGCAAATCTGTTAGGTGTATTTTGGTCAACACATCTTTTCTCTGATCTCTTTGATAAAGTTTCCTGTAGGCATTTTCTTTGGTTACAAACTCTGAATCAACATTTACAACACACCACTCTTTGAGTTCTTCCCTACGCACGACACAAAAACCACCTTCCTCTGCTATGTCAAATGCAATAAATTCTGCTTCGCCATGTAGCCATCCAGTTTTACCTCTGACGTTTTGAAACTCTACCCAAATAGTTTTAGGATGGCGATTACCTTTAACATCTACACCATACCAATCCCCTCTGCGTTTTACCCAATAATCAATATGAGAATAGATATCTTCTTTGACTGTTGCTTTTTTTACTTCATATCCTACTTTTTCGCAGGCTTCAATAAATCTCTTTTCAGATAAGTCTCCTTGTTGCTTTGAATATCTCCTTCTGCTATTCGTCACCATAGGTGTCAAATATTTGCTTCAGTTGATCAATACGAGATTGTAAACAAGAACCGCAACTTGTTGTCTGTACGTTTTTGTGAAAGACTCTGTTGAAGATTTTATTTATAACCTCTTGCTCTTCTGCTATGATTAGATTTTTAGGCAGAACCACTTCAAGGAAATCGTATTCTTCCTTGACTAAACACTCAGGTTGTCTGTATCTGAATATCTCGTTTAGCTTTTCCTTTCTCTTATCACAACCACAGTCAATTCCTGTTGCATCTACAAACGCATCAACTGCTGCTTTTATACCAGTTGCCTTTGTTATCTTCTCTATCGTATCTCCTAAGCCTTTACTTCTTTGCTTTTTTGTAGATTTCGTAGCTTTTTTCTTGCCTTTGTTTGATTTTTTTTCTTCCATTGTCTAATGTATTCCAAATTGAACGCTCACTAATTTTTGTTTCTTCCGATAATTTTTTTATCGTCATGTCCGTATTATGGTACAACTTAAATAATTTAGTATCGTACCAATGCCACGTTTCGACTTCTGCCCACAGGTCATCAATTAAGTTTCTATGAGCTTCTTCAAATTCATAATTCACATCTTCCATCTCCCCATCTAGCTCATTTAACTCTTCAATGTGTAAAGCTGCCAAATAAGATAATGATTTTTTGGATGAAAAGAATAAATTTCTTAATACAACAAACACAAAATAAGTGTTTACCTCTGTTTCGTTGTACATAATTCTTTCAGGGTTGTCAACATACTTGTACATTCTCAAGTACATCTCTTGAACAAGGTCTTCTGCTTCATGTGTGTCCGTACCAAACGACCTAGCCATTTTAAGCCATTCCTCGTGTCGTTGTGATAGCAGATCTAGTATCACCACACAATTTGTAAAATGAATAGTCCTAGTCCTATTTGTATTTCCTTTCTGCTTCCTAATATCTCAAGGTCATCGTATTCGCTCTCACCCCCTGAGAAATCAAGATAATTGAGTCCAACCATAAAACCTAGAATGGGGATGAGGCGAATACTGTAATTCATAAGACCTTTATTATATTTTCATACTTTACCTTGTACGTTGTTAAATCTTCTATTGTTTTTTCTTGGAGTCTTATTTTTTCTTTTAGCTCTTTTATTGATGACAAAAGTAAATCAACATTTAAATTTTCATCTTCATCAATAAATTGATTTTTAACTTCTAAAGCCTTATCATAGATTTTTTTGTAATCATCATACTTAATGTTTGATTCATGAGTTTTACAATAGTAAATAATTGACGAGTGATCCCTGTGTAGAACAGCACCAAGATCAATGACTCTTGAAATAGGTCTAAAAGCATTTGCAAAAGCTGCTCTTAAATATACGTTCTCACGTTTCCTGTTTAAATTATTTGCATCTTTAAAAAAAGAGTTCTTGGCTAGTATGAGTTTGTTTATGTCCATCGTATATCGTCTGTATCAAATTTAGCATTTATTTCTTTAAGTGAAAAATTCCATTTGCCTCTGTGTGATCTCACCACAATAAATGACATTTCTTTAAACTTATCGCAAGGTTGTAAAGGCTTACAATCACACTTACCGCAGTAATATGTTGATCGTGATATGACTGTAAAATTTTCACCAGTCTTTACAGCTTGAAAAGTGTCTTTAGGTTGTATGTTTCTAAATATTTTCTGCTGCATTGTCTAGTGCTTTTTCGTAGTTGCTTATTCTTTCTTTTAAATCTCTGTTTTCTAGTTTTAGTTTTGCTAGGTCTAGACTTCTCTCTTGAATTTTACTGTTTGCAGTCCTTTCATAATCCATAAAATATTCCAAACATCTCATCACATCAGTTAGCTGAATTACTTGATTGATTATCTCGTTTTGAATTTCTAAATTTTTCTCTTGCATAGCGCAATCGTTCAACCAAACCAAATGGTCACCAAACAAGATGAGCTTTTCTCTTATGTGTAATTCGTTAAAGGAGCTGTCAAAAGGGAACATCTGTATCTGATTTTGATTTAGGTAAATTTATCAAAGTTTTTTGACCTACAAAATAACCAACATTTCCTTTCATTGATTGTATTCGTACTGGACTTTCTAAAGGAGTAGGTCTACCTCCTGATTCCATATCTTTTACTTTTCTTATGTGTATATCTGTATAAACCCAGTCAGTTTCGTGCTGCGTGTATCTATGTACACATATTAATTCATCGGCCCTATTGACAAACTTTCCGCCTCCTTCTATGTCAGATGCCATTGGAGGAATTGGATGGCCCTCATAAGGATGTCCTTTGTAATGTATTTTTCTCAACGCTTCTGTATTTGGATGACAACAAAGTATCAATGTAGCATTTAAATTCTTGCAAAACAATCTCATGTGAGATGTTGCCTCGTAATGATATTCGTGTGATGATATCTTTCCTAACTTCTTTTGATTTATAGTCATTGAGTTATATGGATCAATCATAGAGCCTTCAAATGGCCATTCGTCATAAATGTCTTGCATTGTTTCCAACAAATCAAAAACATCATATAGTTTGTCAGGATCAATAAACTGAAAGTGTCCTTGTATGTAATCATAATGCCTTGCAAACTCCGAGTCATCAATGTATTTAATCTGCTTACCACATAAAAACTCTAGTAGCTTTCTCTGTAATGTTTTTACATCGTTCTCTGAAGAGTAGATCAACCACTTTGTTCCGTTGTTCTGAGTGTGCATTAACATCAGATAAATCATTGTGTGAGTCTTTCCAACATTAGCATGACCTGTACATATTACAAAATTGCCTCGCTTGAATCTCAAATAGTCATCAATTTCAACATGACCGAATTTTGATGATTCAGGAATCAAACCTTTTTTGGCTTTTTGGAGATAGTCGAATACCTCTCCACTTTTTGCAAGTGCAGGATGTGTTGGCATAGTAAATGTAAAGAAAAGAAAAAAACCCTACCGAAGTAGGGCTTTAATTAAAATGGTAAATTGTCGGCAGAGCCTTCAGACTCAAAGTGGTCTTTGTAGGTGTTAACCTTGACCTCTCCAGTTAATACAGGAAGGTACTTATCAACAAAGTCAGAAATGTTTTTGATATCTAGCTTGCTAGAAGCTACCAAATCAACTGCTCCTTTAAATACAACAGCTCTTGCAATCTGTTCAGACTTGTCGTTACCTGATCCTGAACTATTAGAACTAGTGTTTGAGTTTTGATATGGTGTTTGGTCTTTCTGTATCCTAATACCACCACCGCTTTTTTTCGTGTATTCTACTTCGTCTCCTACTTTGTAGTAAGGCGTTGTGGACTTTGCTAAGGCTTTTCCTCCACCGCCATCATCAAATTGAACATTTAAAATATGGAACTCTTTCCACATTTCTCCTGTGTCAGCTATACTTATAATTTTTGCCATTGTGTTTTAATATTTAGTAAAAATGTAATTTAATTGTTGCTCATCCTCTTTGGATTTTTCATCATGCAACTTCTTTGGGTTTTTTAGATGCAACTTCTCAAGAAATGTATTACGCTTTCTTAGCGCAACAATTCTTGCCTGTTGGTATTCTATTAAGGCATCCTTGCCCTCGTGTGATAATGTCATTTGAATTAATTTTATGATTGAACACTACAATAGTAGTCATAAAATTTTTATGAAACAAGTCCTCTGTAAAAAACTTTAGATGTATTTTTTTCAAGATTAGGATTGTATTCCATAGTTAACTTAGGAACAAACTCCTTTGTATCGTCAGGAATACCTCCCCAGTCTTTAAAAGCATCTAACGCAAACTTAGCAACCATTATGCAGTTGTCTATGTCATACCTTAGATTCGTTTCTACCTTGACTGTAATTGATTTAAATTTTATTTTATCGTACTTGTTGAGTTGCTCAAGTATTTCCGCAGAAAACTTATCTTTTGCTTTCTTGCGAATGATCCAATGCTTGGAAGCATAGAACATATTTAGTGAAGTTACCTTTCCAACTTCAATTTCGATAACCGCATGATTCGGCAAAGTGGGGATCAATTTTATTTATTTCAGATAATATTTGTTGCTCTTTCTCTTTTGCATCAATTCTTGCTTTACTGTTATTTGCACAGTTAGCAAATGTCAATGCAGCTTCTTTTAATAAGAAATCAATTTTTCTCCTCTTCGCTTTGTTCGTATAATATTGCCATTCCATCTTGTCTGTCTGTTTTAGTTGATGAAGCGTGGTGACTCTTGAAGTATTCAAAGTGATTTTTATTTTTAGATTGTTGATGTTCTAGTTCTTTTTCCAAATGCGCTATTGCTTTTTGGATGTCTTGAGTCATTGGATTATTTGACTTATTTCCTGCTCTTAACAAGTAAGTAATCGCAGTTCCTAAATTATAGTTATTTTCTTGAAAATCTAGGACAACGTCAAACGCTTCAATTTTCTTATATTTTCCAACGTAGTATTTCGGAGTTTTCCTCATCTACTACAAAACTAGGTAATTCATCCCAATATAAAAAATACCATTCTTCTTTCATAAATAACTACTAACTACTAATTACTAACTAATTAACTAATAATAATAACTAATAATAACTAATAGATAGTAATAATAATACTAACTAATTAGTAAAAAATATTAATTAATTTTTACACTACCAAATAAACTTTAAAAAAAAGCAATAATTTCTTTAAGGCGTTTTTATTTCATCTAAGGCATTTAATTTATGTCAACCATACAAACATACCACACACAGGGTAATATGCTATTAGAATGCTTTAAAATGGTCTTAAAAGACCTTTCCTACAACTTCCTTAACTATGACCAAAAGAAATAGTATTGAAATACCTAGTCCAGCATAAAATTCCCAACCTCGTCTTTTTTCTACTATTTTTTGGTTGACAATCTTTATTTTTTCTACTCTTACAGTATCTGTTGGGCATTCTGCATTAACAAAAACCCTTTCACCTTCTAGCCACTTTACTTCTACCTTTACCCTGTCTTGGTAAATTATTGTGTCCTTTTGGACTGTTAGCGTGTCGTGAAGAGTTCTTTCCTTTGTGATTACAACTGTGTCCTGTACAGTTACACTCTGCTGGGTATGTTGAGCAATACCGCACCCACTAACTACCACAAGAGTCACAATCATCAGGACTATCAATGTTGCAACTTGTGTTTTTAGTTTTATTTTCCAATTCATTTATAAAATCTTCAAAAGTTGAGGTATTTTGTTCTGCCATTTCGTTTTACTGCTTTTAAAATTTGATTTCTATTTTTACCATAATTGTAGGAAACATGAATCCATGCTGGCCCATCACTATCAAGTGACTCATTTTCGTCACCAAATTCCCAAATTAATTGGTCAAATATCAAATTTTCTTTAATCCAATGAAAAACTTTAGACCTATCTTGTTTAAAATAAATATCTGCTGCTGCGCCATTTAAACAACAATGCTGAGAGGTTGATGAGCTACCACCGATTGAAGCATTTAATTTTGGACTTCTATATCCTGAATTAATTATTACAGGCCCAAACTCATTGCGTACAGGTTGCAATACCTTCTCACATAGCTCAACTAAAAATTCTATTTGAGCCTCATTAGGCGTGTTGTCAAGACCTATCGACTTTGCTGTGGTACTACGAGTCATCTCAGCTAAAGAAAAGTTCTTAGATAGCTTCATTTACTTAGTATTTATTAATTACGCTCTGAATGTCCTGTGTTGATGTGTGTATTTGCATATCTAATCCTGCTGTCCACCGACTGACTTCTTTATTGTTTAAGAATAGAATTAACGTAGGTACATTTTTAATTGCCATATCTTTTCTTTGATTAGGACTTGTTTCAATGCAAACTCTGTTTTTGCTTACTCCTGATAATAAATCAAAGCCTTTGTAAGCGTTTTTTAAATTAAAAGGAGCGTTGTACTCTATAATTAACAAATCCTTGTTTAAGTCTTTTTCTAAATCTTTATTTGTGGTCTGAAAAATAAACCCAAATGAAATCAGTAGAATAGACAGAAACTGTCTCATCTTGAAATTTTAATTTCATACAAGCGATCTTCAATGCGATTCATCTGCAATTTTATATCATGTATCTCCTTCTTGACCACTTCTATTTTTTCCTTTGTATCAATTACAGATTCTCTTACCAGCTCATCTTTGAGTTCAAATTCTGTTCGAGAAATAGTTTGAACAGGAAGCTCTTTAGCTTCTTGAATCTGAGCATCGAGACGATAATAGAGACCAACAAACGAGGCGATGCCTATTGCAATAGCAATTAAACTTTTAACAGTTAGACCAAACGTAGTCTCTTCACCTAAAATAGATAAATTTCTTTTTGTTACGCTATCAATGATGTTGTCTAGCTTACCTTCAGTTTGAGCTTTGTCTTTCATTTTTTACAGTCGCAGGGTTTTTTGTTAGATGGGAAAATGTTTTCTGCTGAAGCGATTCCGAATGAGCCAAGCGTAATAATTACGAAGGCTTGAAATATTGTATCACTAACAATTAACTCTTTGCCATAAATCCCTGTAACGAGATCAATACCTGCAAATAATACCAATACGAAGAAACTACAAGCTCCAATAATTACTTTCTCATTCCAGTCGTTGTTGTCTTTAAAAATTTCTATAAAACTCATTTTTTCTTTTTATTTAAGAATGTTTTTAATTTATTTTGATTTTCTAGTTTTGGCCTGTAAGTCTTTTTACAAGTTCCAACCTGTGTTTTGTACTGTGTAGTCAGGGTAGACATCGCTTTGATTGTTAGTTGTATATTCAGGAAAAAGATTTTGATTGTAAATCATATAATCTGTAAATCTCTCTGTGTAATAATCTGCTAACTTGCGAGATTTTTCAATTAAATAATCTACTTCTAACTTGTCAACACTTACAGATGTTTCTGAAGTATGCTTGTAAACGCCTCCGTTGCCTACTGTATAAGCAGCGAATGGAAGGTATTCCACCATTGCATATTGGATAAGCATTGGCTGTAAATAATCAGTAACTAATTTTAAGTAATTAGGATTGTCAGCCACAGTAAGTGTGTTATTGATAATCATATTACTGATTGCATCATACAACTTTGTTCCTGTAAAGTTCTGAATGTGTATAGTCTGCGAAATGTTTATAAACTGTATAAAACGGTCAACATCTAAGTTCCCTGAAATCAGCGTGTTTCGTACTAAATCTTCTCTTGATATAAATAATGCTGTTGCCATAGTTTATCTTGGGTTTACAAATCCTTCATTTGGCATATCAATTGGCCTTTTTGCTACTTTAGGATCATTGGTAACAATTTTAGCTCCTTCTCTTTTTGCCTTATTTACTCCTACTTCTGCTTTTGGACTTTTAGCATCTACATTCTTTGCGCCTTCTTTAGCCATATAGACTTGCCGCATCCAAAAATGATGACAAGCCCCTCCACCTTTGTAGAACCATATTGAGTAGCCTTCTGACTGCTTGCCTTTTTCTGCCCAGCCATAGTTAAGCTGAACACTATTCATTGAGACAATATCTTCCTTACGATATATCTTCTTAGCATTGACCATCATACGACAGAAATCTCTTGTGTTTTCTTGAAGCCCTCCAGTATATTGATATCTCACTTTGTATGGTCTGCCATCAGGAGTGATTCCATCCTGTACACTCTTAGCGTTTGGTCGAGCTGTGCCTGTAGATGCAAAACTATACATCTTATCGATTGCAGCTTCATGTTCGTAATCAACAGCAGACTCTTCAATAAGCTCCCACTCGTTTAAATCTATATCTTCACCAAGCTCACTTAAAGATTCATAGATTTTACCATATTCATCATCGTCTAAGGCTTTAATATCATCGTGACTATAGCAAGGCATATAGAAAATAATTCCATCCTCTTCGTGTTCGTGATATCCCTGACATCCTTTTGCAGATGCAGCAGCTTCTGCTTCTTCTTTTGTGTTGTAAACCTTTTGACCATCAATCTCTTTTAGCTTAACATCTTCGCTGTTGTTGATTGGAATGCAATTAGGAACTTTTCTTCCATTCTTGATTTTCATTCCATATTGCTCATAGCCTGATTGACAAGGTTTTTTCAAGTCTACTGAGTTTAATTTAACACCTGTCTCTTGCTCTCTTGTCTCTTGGTCAACAACTACATTCTCTTTGAAAGAGAGTGGCTGTAAAGTGATGAAATAAAGGTTTAGAGCGATCTCATTGTAAGCAAGTATCTCATCACAAGCATCAAGAATTGTTTCTTGCATAGGAGCAATGACAGTATTCTCAAAAAGCTCACTTGCTGTTTTTAATTCTTCTGCGTTGTTTCCTAACCCTGTTTGATCTTTAATTCCTAAAAGCATAGGAGATGTAACCCTGTGACCTACCATTAGCTTTTTAGATGCTTCATCTGACAAGAACTGATACTGGTCTGCTGCATCAGATAAACTTACTGGAGTAACATCAGCAGCCATCTCCTTAGAGTCGTTGAAAGCTAAAATAAAACGACCAGCATTAGATGTGCCTGCAAACTTTTGCGCTATGCGTTGCTCTATCTCATACCTTGCATTCTCATCAGGAACTCCATTATTGAAGTTTATGAGCATAGATGGACTAAAATTATTCTGAACTACATTGATGTAATAGTTTGCTATCTCTTCTTCTACAGATGCAAATGGTAGTGAACCACTATAGTCGACTGGAGAATAATAGTGATAGCCTGCACGATAAGGTCTAATGTATAGAATCTCAATACCATCCTTAGAGAAACCAAAAGCAGGAATCCTCATAGGAGTCTCTTTTTTCATTTTTACATCGTGCCAATTTTTAGCATAGTAATACCCCTCAATATCTCCCTCTTCATTGCATTTTTCAGCTCTTAGGCTTTCGATAGGTATATGGTGAACCTCTGTGATTCGTGAGTGATCCTTAGAATAGATGACTTGAAATGCTGCTTGGCCCATCATCTTAAAATCAGAACAAACTCTTCTCATTGTCTTTGGCTGAAACAATGACTTCATTTGAGCATATTGTTCAGGTCTTTTGTTGCTGTCTGAAGCATCTATACCTTTTCCATAAATAAGCTCTGACATTCCATTAATTATAGCGTTGTTGGTCGCTGATCCGTTGTAACGCTCAATCAAATAATCGAAGTACATATTGTCCTCGCCATAGGCAATCCAATCCTCGCCTCTCTGCTCTTTTACTACTGGCGTAGTGTAACCTGATAAGTTTACTATTCTAATATCGCTCATGGTACTATTATAAATTCGTTAGTGTTTGAATTTTCCTCTTTATACACACCCTCGTTGACAGTATATTTTGGATAATCCGTTTGTGAAGTTACAAAAACTCTATCACGATAAATTAAATTATTCCCATCAAACACTTTCAGCCCATAGAACCTAGCATCTACAACAGTAAAAACTCCTGTCATAGTCATAAAACCATTAGCAGAAGAAACAGTAACTGTTGGCGTTGCTGTTGTATTTGTAGACTCATCAATCAATTTAACAGTTACCGCATTCGGAAATGAACGTGGAATGATAATAATGTTTTGATTGCCTGTTGATACTTGTAATATGTGCATCGTAATTAAGTAACTAAAAAACCAAAGTTTATTGCAAAAGAAAAGAGGCATAAAGCCTCTCCCCTAAAACCAACACAATAAATTCTAACTATTATGAGTTTGTTCCTACAACAATCGTATCTGTTGCACTAGACATTCCTGCGTATGGGCTTGCATCTGTCGCACCGCTAATGAAGTTAGCAGGCAATTTCTCTTGCGCCACCAATGTCATTGTGTAACCACTTAAATCTCCCATTGCAGTTCCAGTTGAGATTGTTCCAGCAGAAGCATCAGCTCCGTTTTCTAATCCCATCAAGAAAGCATTTCCGTTGTAATCAACAACTACTACTTGAGGTCTGCCATAAGCTAATAATTTTAGCTGCTTATTGTCTTCTTTGCTTAACTTGGTTAAGGTAAGTGTTAGTGTCTGCTCATAGAACGTAGTTCCAGTAGCACGAGAAACATTTACAGCCTGCTCAAAAGAAGAGTCTCCTTTAAGATCATACTTGTAAGCATTAAAAGTTCCACTCATATCTGAAACCTCGTCATCTGCGCTTAAAGTAACTGTTCCAATGTCTCCATAATTTGTAAAGTAGACTGCTGTTATGCCTCCTACTACATCCTTACATGGTAAGGCCCTTCCTGCTGATAAATCACACGCCATTTTTTGATAGTATAAAAAAAGGGGATAGGGAATAAACCCACATCCCCCTTTTGGTTAATTTAATAATTTTATGAGTACAATACAGTATCAGCTCCAATTCCGAAATTACATCCAGCGAAGAACCTCATAATTACTCTAATGTTGTCTGATCCATCAAGGTCAGCCATGTCTAGGACACGAACTTCATTTTGATCTGACTGTAAACCTGTTCCGAAGAAAAGATTGCTTTTTTCTGCCATTACCATGTGATTTGCAGGTAAACCATTTACCATCTCAACACGAATGCCATCGAAAGATAAAGTCTGCTCTCTTCCTGCCCACATTGTACCTTGTGCAAGGTAACCATTTGATCCAGTTGCAGCATATCCACCTAAAGCTCTTACATAAGCCTTAGCAACATTTTGTGAAACGTAAAGGATTAAGTCTTCCTTACCATATAAAGCAGCAGGAGTAGCATCAACTACCTTACCCATTTCTGCAATTACATTAGCGGAATCAACACCACCACCGACAGCAGCAACGTCATTAACTGTTGCATCAGCAGTCATCAAAGAAACAAGTCCTGCGAACTGTCCGCTTGTAGCAGCGTTACCATTCCAAATGTTCTGCTCGATTCGCTGTGCAGTCTTTCCACCTGCGTAAGCAATCAAGTAATCAGAAAAAGAAGCAGGTAATCCATCATAAGCAGAAGAACCCATTTGACCACCCATCCAAGTTGCGTAGAAGTCTTTCTTGCAAAGCTGAAGGTTAACCTGAAAAGGCTCAACCTCAAGAACTCTGTCTGAAAGAGTTAAAGTTGATGTAGGAGTGAAGTCACAAGTTGCATCTTTAACGATGTCATCTAGATTGACAGTCTGTAAAGTAGTCTTGAAATTGACATTTGGAAGAACCTCAATGAGATTTTTCGATAAAGTATCCGCAGATAGAAGACTAGCTGAGATATATTTGGAGGCGAAATCTCCAACATAGTTTGTAGTAATAGTGGTCGTTGTGGCCATTTTTAGATTATTTATTTAAGTGATTAAGAACTCTCTGAAATGAAGTTAGTGGCCCTCTTTGAGTTTCACTTACATTCGCTTTTTGAGCATTTTCGGGATTGTGTTTGATAGGCTTAGTTGCTGACTCAGCAGACAACTCTTGGTTTTTAGCTTTCAACTCTTCAATTTGAGATGATGCCTCAACCTTATCTCTCTTTAGGTCAGCTATAGCATCCTCCAAGTTTTGGATTCTCTTTTCCATGCCTTCCCAATCTCCAACGTCAGCCATTTTTTCTTCCTTTTCTTCTTTCTCAGAAAAATGCTTTTCAGTAGTTTGAGATTCAATAACTTTCTTAGGAGTTTCCTCCTTAGTAGATTCTTCTGAAGCCTCAACCTCAACTTCCTCAACAGGAACTTTGACTTCAACTTCTTCTTCTTTCTTTACGTCTATGCGATCAATTATGCCTTCTTCAGAAATGACAATAACTCTGCCATCTTCTAAAGCATAATCTCCAACTGGTACAGCTATACGAGCTTCATCAGTTACAATAAAGATTTCGTTACCACCTTCAAACTTCTCAGCCTCAAAGATAGTCCCGTTCTCAAGAGTCATTCGCTCTAGTTTAACCTCGACTGAAGACATATCAGTCATAAGTTTTTTAAGTATTTCGGTTGCTTTCATAAGTATCTAAATAATTAATAAAAAAAATAAATCACATTTTCAAGCAAGTAAGCATTTTTACTCGCCATCCTCTGCTTCTGTAAACTCTCCTGAGTTCAAATTCACGTTGATCTTTCCGTACTTGTCTTCAAGCTCTGCTCTTAACGCATCTTGCTCTTTCATCACCTGACTAAACATAGCCTGTAGTGAATGAGATTGCGTAGACAATAAACCTAAGTCATGCAAGATTGCACCCTTTTTCTTTTCTTGGTCTTGTAATGATGCTAATTCTTCTTCAGAGATTTTGTTTTCTTTTTTGCTCATAATAATTGTTTTTTAATATTTATAACAAATATAAACTATTTTGCTTTTAAAAGTTCAATCTCTGCTTTAAGCTCTTGAATTGCACCTACTAATAACGGAACAAGTTTAGATTGGTCAATACCTTGATATTCAGGATTGCCTTCTTCATCTACCGCATCCTTTGTGCCTGTAATAGCTTCAGGTACTACTGACTGAACTTCGTGAGCTAGGAATCCATCTATTGTTGTGTCTGAATCTGCAATGAAGTTGAATCTGCTAGGCTTTAACTGAGCAACTCTGTCTAATGCTCCTGTCATATCTACTACGTTCTCTTTTAGTCTGTAGTCTGATGATGTGTTAAAAGATACTGCAGTTGTTCCATTTTGTGCA
>Ga0181393_1000109_pt1 | contig 27780 bp, 35 predicted proteins | sample 16SPOviralmetaG_FD_130122 | JGI IMG/M metagenome (GOLD analysis project Ga0181393, IMG submission 130122) | Marine viral communities from the oligotrophic San Pedro Time Series (SPOT) site, San Pedro Channel, CA, USA - 16 SPOT_SRF_2010-10-21 | ecosystem: Environmental > Aquatic > Marine > Strait...
AAAAAAAGGAGAAAGAGGGGGGTGCCCCCCCTATGTGGCCCGCGCACACGGCCTTATACTAGCCAAAAGAGAACCGCTTTCCCTTTTTACTGAGAGACTTTTTCGCCCTTTCAAATAAATCTTTGTCTGCCTTCTCTATTGTTTTACCTTTGGCAAGGAAGGAGTAGATCCGAGCTCTGGCCCACTGGTCTTGTGTTGCCCCTGGTCTGTGTCCTGTTCGCCACGCCGCGAGTCCTTTGTTGTAGACTTCATCAATAATACCCACAGGTATATCTGTTACTCTAGAGACTGCCTTTATGAACCTTTCACGCGTGGATCCTTTGCCCTCTGTGGTCTCCTCCTGTATGACTTTTCTGATACCACTGGCCGCGATTCTTTTGGTGTATTTTGATTCTCTAGTCTTAGCTCTGGCGTCACCTGGTAAAGGTTTGAAAGATTTCTTTCCTTTCTGTCTCTTTCGGATCTCTGCCTTTCTTTTATCTGCTGTGGATTTACCCAGACCTGCTGTATATTTTTTGGGGACCTTGGCAGCCATTATTTTTTGCCCTTGCCTTTTGGTTTCTTTGGCTTCATTGTCTTTGGTTTCTTCTTCTTTGTTGTGTGGTATGGCATGTCATTTTCCTACTTTCTTTATGGCTTCTCTGTGAGCCTGTGTAAATGTTTTACCACTGGCCATTGCTGTTCTCATGTATGACATGTGAGCTGGTGTGTGGTGTACAGAATGTTTTAATAATGTTGTCTTTTGTTGTATACTTAACTGTTTTTTCTTAGCCATCTTCTCTCCTAATGATTGAGTTTACCCATCTGCGGCCAGCATTGCCACCCCATAAAGCCCATGCGATCGCTGCCTTGCTGGTCCTGTCCTGCCTTGCTTTGGCCTCCTTCTCTGATTCACCGTGTCTAGCAAACCAAGCAGACATTAATTTAGCCTGTGGCAAATCTATTTTACCACGTGATAATCTTCTAGCGGTCCTCATGCCAGTACCGGGCTTTCTGTCTTTACCTGTGCCCTCATAGCTCGCCCTCTGTGCTATGGGTAAACTATTGTTATACTCTATAGCTCTTTGTGCTGTTCGCTGGATGTTCTTTGGCACTGTGTAAACTGGCATTAGTTGGACTCCTCTATCTCATTGATTGTGGTTAGTACTGCTGCCACCACAGTTAATAGAGATGGTTTTTTTCTGTGTACAAAAAACTCTGCACCATCTGACAACCATCTAACCTCCACCACCAAATCATTATTATCATTATACACCATACAATTGGTTAGCTCATTTGTAACCAATATGGAGCTGTTTAATTGTTCTAAATTCAATTTAAACACAGCAGCATGAATATAAGGATCAATTTCTTCTCTGGAGTTGATTCCACGGTCCAGAAGCAGATCAATATAGGGGTGTAGTGCTGATAAATCCATACCAAAACATAACATATTGGTGTAATTTACTCTATTTCTGTGTTTTTTTATCTCTATGAGCTCGACCACGTCGAGAGCTTACACTAAATTACAGAAGGTTTTGAGCTAGTGTAAGCTCTATTCACCCCTATCTATGGAAGATATAGAGATTATTTTTTACAATTACACTAAAAACCTAAAAAAACTTTTTAAATAAAAAGTGAATATATAAAAAATGTTTTTTACTATTTTCGCAGAATCAGCACCCAGAAACAACAAAAGCCCCCATCAGGAGGCTATTGTACTCAATACAGAAGGTAAAAATCTTCTGTAATTTACTGTAATCTGTATTTAAAAAGTATGCTATTTTGTGAAAAATAAATCTATTTTGTTGATAGATATAGATCGATATGTAAAAAAAAACCCCAGAAGTTAATCTGAGGTATCTGTTTTATTTATGCTGGTACAGATCGCCAGTGCCTAAATGGCTAGCACTTTCACAATTATCTATCAACCATTTACAATGTATCTGATGATAAATACACGCGCAAATGATATTTAAACTTCCACCACAGCCGCTGCCATATTGTAGATCTGGAGAGCAGATTATAGATATATATTGTATCCTGTGTATCTTGCAATGCTGTGTGATTATTGGCCAGTGACATACCCAGAAAGCGCCGCGTGTTATCCAGTGACATACTATGCAGGCCCAGTGGGATCAGGTGCTCATTTACCAGTGTCATGACGTCGATCATTCTTAGTCTTTTGAGATGGTAACCATACTGCTCTAATGCCACTCTAATAAATGACATATCGAAACCAGGATTGTACCCTACAAAGCACATGTCTTTTTGTCGCATTTTCTGGGCTATCATCTGGATCGCGTCCTCCATTTCCCATGCTCCATCCCACTTGGCTTTACAATAGCCATTTATCTCCAAAGCCTTTGGATCTGCTGCCTCTATATTTTGAGGGTGTATAAGAGCTGCCCATCTGTCTATACATTTACCGCCATCATAGGTAATCATACAGATAGATATAATCTCATGTTGTCTAGGGTTGAGTCCTGTGGTTTCACAATCTACAAATAAATACTTCATAGAGGATAAAATAAAATGACTCTGTGGCACTGTCACTACAGAGTCCATTTATCGACCTGTTTATTTATCGCCAGATTATTGGATTATCTTGGATCGCTTGCTTTACTATTCTGTGGACTGGTACACCCTCATACCTGGCAATGCTCTTGCATACTATCAAAACAGTATCTAATCTTGGTTGCTGGCCTTTGGTCCATCTTTGTATGCTGCCCTCTGATAGATTGGCTCTTTTGATGAGCCATGCCTGTGATTTACCCATCTTCTCTAGTTTGTACTCTACCCACTGGCCAAAGTTCATCTTTTCACCCAGCGCCTTTGGTTCTTTTCTACCTTCTGAACATATCCCAGCTCTTTACAAATCTGGGCGATTCTTTTGCTGTTTCCTGTGTGCTGTTGGCTTATAGGTAAATCTAGATGGTCCATTATTTCAGTGGTACTTTTACCACCTGTAACCAAATGCTCCAGCACTTTTGGAGACCACGGATCATCTATCATAAATCTACCCATCTGATAGCTCTCTAGATCATCTCTCAGTTTTTTGGTGTCTAGGTGCCAGGGCTCACCAGATTTGTATCTATGTACAGCCTCTGCCCATAACTGATCTCTATTCTGTTTGATGTAATCTATATCAATACTATGATTGTGTTTTATCAGTATTGGCCAGATCCGCCGCTCCGGCCCATCTGATAGTATGTTTACATTGTTTGCAGATAGAGCGATCACTGTCCTTCTGGGCCTGTGTTTGGGAAATTTACCATAGTTGGCAGTGTACCGATCCCATGCGCCTGTAATAAATGCCTTGAATGACTCCGCTGATTTACCTTGTAGGCTGGCCATCTCTGCCAGCTCCCATATCCACACTCCAGATTGATGTATAGCCATATACCCTCTTTTGCTGCCTATATCTAAATTGGAATTGGAGAAGTATTCTTCACCTGCCAAAGCCTTTAAAGAGAATCCTTTTCCAACACCTTTGGCCACTGATATCAGAGCTATACAAGTATGCACTTCACACCCTGGATCCATTATTCTGGCCACTGCGCTAATGAGCCATCTGGAGCTCATAGCCTGCACCAGATCACTGTAATTTGCTTCAAAATCTGCACAATACTTATCAATCAATAGATTGTCTATACGTGGTTTTTTATCCCACTGCAAACCATCTAGATAATCTCTAATGGGCTCAAATTGGTTTTCCATTGCTGCTGCTGTGACGCCACTTTTGATGGCACCATCTTTGACTCTCATTCGGTATTTTTCCAAATAGATTCCGACTCTCTCAATGTCGACCTCTTCAAAAGGAACACCTTTCCATAACAGTTTATCACTGTGTGGATTATACCCCAGTGTAGCAAACTCGGTATCATTTTGGAGTATGGTTTGTAGGTTTGTTCTGGTGTCGTATGGGATAGGCATGCATACCTTCCCACTGTTGGTGATCTTGAATTGGGTTTTATCCAACAGATCCCACACTGCTGGATCTACTCCTTCTGGGCAATGGTCTTCTGTGATCTCTACTCCAAAATGAGCTTGTGCCAGTTTGATTAGGTTATCTTTATCCTTCATTACTCACCTACCAAGGCAGATAGAGGACCCCACCAACCGCAGCTTTCTAAGTGGTTGCATTTTGGCCATCTCTGACTGTTTGGCATTGCCAGATCGATGGAAAAAAATACATCAGGTCTACCACAGGAGGGACAGATTATATTTTTGGCGCTATTGTTTACAACCTTGGCACCCAATTGATCTGCTATCATCCCTCTAAATCCACTGTCTAACACTGCATCATCTAATCTAACTTTGCCAGTCTTTGGCATTGGCTTTGCTTTGTATACTGGTTTTTTTATCTCCACATGGCTGTAATCAAGATTTAGCAGTGGTTTGTCATCCCAGCTCACAGCAGTATGATTAAACTTTGATCGACGTGGATCCCACTCATCCAGTGCTGGATCTGACAGTGGTATTGCATATCTATAATATATTCGAGCTACATCTTTTAGCGCCTTTGGATCTGGCTCACCACGTCCCACCACAGAGTCCCAGTATTCTTTACCGGCAATGCTGGCCCGATCCCAATCTTTGGCGGGTATTGGTGTCTCTAGTGGTATGATGATTCTGTATTTATGATGCTGTGGTTTATGGCTAAATGATGTATGGCAGATGACCACACAATCTGCAAACAGACGCCAGGAGCTAACCGGAGCTACTCCATCATCTATATCATAGACCAGAAAGCCGATCTCTTTTGCATTGGCGCCACTTCTGGTGCCCTCGAAAATAGTAGGAGACCACAGAGGGATCGAGTCTTTGCTGGTGACTCCGTCTAGTGGTCTAGTGAGTGATTCAATAATGCAGTCAAGTGGTCTTTCTATGGTCTGTGGTTGATTGTCTTTTGTGTGTTTAAATAGTGATAATTTCATGTTTGGGTTGAATTTAGCCATTAGGCCTCCAGATGGATAATGTGAAAAGTGTGTGTGGATCTTCTGTGTGTGCAGCATAGAGATCCATATGTTGGTAGCCTGTGAGGGGCTGTATGGTGGTTATTAAATTGTCATCTGGTATCAGATTGGCTGATACAATACCATCTAACAACATTTTAATTAAATTGTCTAAATCAGGTTTCGTGGTCTTTGGCACCTGTGGCCCTTTTCCGAGTCTCTTTGGTCTGTGGTGGATAAATACACATTGCAGCAGTACTGGCTCTGTGGTGGCGATGGGTTTACCGTCCAGAAGTGCCACCAATGATTTTAGGTACACTCTAGACTTTGGAGGGGTATACATGCCATGCCTACCCCTCCTTGGTCTACCCATCGCCACTGGAGGCAATGCCACTTTTTTAGTGTATGTTTTGATCCACATTTTTAACCATCAGAGCATCAGCACAGATTAATCCAGATACGTGTACATATTGATCTACTGCCTCTTTGGGGTGTAGTATCTGACACAGCAGATAGAGACTCGCGACCTTTGGCACAGATTGACCTGCTAGCCATTTATCTACTGATCCTTTTGTCAATGTGAGCTCTTTGGCCAGTTTGGCTCGGCTATAAGGTGAAATTTTTAATGATTCAATTAACCAACTTCTAAACAACATTTATACCTCCTTTTCATGGTGTTTTTGTATGTATTCTTTTGCATTTTCTAGAGTGTAAAATACCCCAGATAAAATGCCATTGCTTTTATGTATTGTAGCTCGATAGTGCCACATGCCTTTGGTATACCACTTCATAATATAATTTTTCGATGATCCCATATAGACTGGTATTGTCTCTGGTTTAGTTGTCTTCATACAACCTCCATAAAATGATTGGCCCAGTGGGAAAAATAATACAGTGCCACATATGCTGCCACAATGCCAGCAGACAAAATCAATAGAACAGTGTTTGAATCGTCTTTCACTGGTTCACCTCTCTGGCAAATTCTGAAAAGGCTTGTCTGATTATCTGGTCATATTCTGCACTTTGAGCCTTATATGATTTCAGCAGCTCTCTAACTTTGGCCCTGCCATGTGTGCATATGGCTTTTCTGATGATTACACGAGCTACATTTTTGAGCTCTTCTTTTGTTGAATCTTCCATTTTACCTCCAGAAAGATTAGACTTGATTGTCATAATTCACAAATAGCATACTTTGGTGTGTATTGGCAAGTAAAGATTATTTGTGGCACTATTCATAATTTATTGATTTACCCTATCTGCAAGATATGATCGGCAATGTTGAATAGACACAAAAGGCAAAAAAGAAGTGATCGACTTTTCGCAAAGTGGATTAAACCAACACTTTTAAAACACTATCCAGGGATCTGGCAGTCCACCAGCCATACCCATTTGGACTATAAATATTGTGTCGATTGGATGTATAATAGCCCATCTGGGCCACAGAACTGGGCCACCCGATCTTGGATGGCTAGACCATACCAGAATCATTGTGTGAGATACCGCAAGTCCACAGATCCAGCACAGAAGGTAGAGACACAAATAATGCTATCTAATCTGGCAAAAGATAGAACATTTCCAGATTACACATTAGAGGCATGGATCTGGGATGGCTGGATCTATATTGCTATTTCTGACTCTCGCATGCTGTGGAACTACATTAGAGATAATGAGCACAATTTACCCAAAATCAAGATTAAAAACCCAGTGGGATATACTGAGTTTCTAAAGGTCAATTTTGCACTGTTGCCACAGCAACCAAAGAAGATAGTTCAGAAATTGGATAATTGGAATCTATGAAGTAATTTTGTGGTTCAATACGGTCACTTCGTCTTTAATGTCTTTTACTGATACAGTGATCTCCTGTACCTCTCTGGCTAGTACATTATGCTGCTCTGTAAGTGTCTGGAGTCCTTGCCTGTACATTTCGCGATCTTGGGTATGATTATCAATCATTTTATCAATCTGCTTTAAATGTCTATCCAGATACAGTGGTACATTTTGAGCTAGCCATCTACCCATAGCAAACAGCATGATCACTGCCAATACCATTGCAGAAAATGGACCGGTTAGCATTTGTATAATTTCTGAATTACTCATGAATCTGTCTCCAATCCAACAAAGCATTTACCATCGTGGTGGCAATGGAGGCCATGCCGGGTATACTCAATAATCTTTGGTGTGTATCCATAAAAAATGGTTCACAACATATGGCCACGGGGCGCCCTACATTTCTAATTGTGTAAAAAGCATTTTTGGTCCAATCATCGGCTTTGGCTGGTATCGCCTTGGCTGTGTCGATATGTTCAACACCCTCTTTTAACTTTTTGGCCATCATTGTGGCGAGCTGTTGTCCTTTTGTGGATCTTGAATCGTAGAAGTAACTACCATATTCACCGCCGCCACTGTTTAAATGCAGTGCCAGATATACCCAAGGCCCTGGATGGAGCTCCGCATATTCATTTACTCTGGCATGTCGCGCTGAATATTTACCATCTGACAGAGGCATTACTTTAACCCCTTTGTCGTATAGTTTGATCTCCAGTTCTACTGCGAGTCGGGCGGTCCATATGGCCTCTAGCTCCTCTGCTGTTATCTCTCCATCTCCATTGAGATCCCTAGAAGCACCACGATCATTAATTTTGTGTGGTTTTCCGGCGTGCTGTCTGTCAATAAATACAATCATAACATTACTAAAATAACATATAAACAATTGTCAATAGTCACATGCTACGTAGATTTGTAACAGTGTTTGACTCTAAGTGTAAAACAAACCGCCATTTTCCATTGCTCCAACTCTTCTGCACTACCTGACATTTATGATCAACTAAGCCCAGCTCGGCGCTATTTAGTGCCACCACATCACCCAAAGCCAAATAACCATATTTACCGACAGCTTCAAATTCAATAGCCATAGATCCTAAAGATCTTTGGTGTATTCTGTCCCTGGCTATTTTTACTGCTGTGTTAAAATCCCAGACAAAAGGCAGGGTTAAAACCTCTTCTTTCACACCAAATCTTTCTGCTGATACTTTTGCAATATTATCAGGAAAGATCATGGCGGTTTCTGTTGTGATAAATGGATCTATGCCAACAGTAGACAGGTATCTATCAAACTCGCCTTCATAGCAGAATTGCACAATCAATTTATTAACAACTTCAATATCTAAAGGCTGGAGTCCGGTTAGTGGTTGGAACTCTCCAGAAGTATAAATTGTGTATTGTGTTTCAATCTTTTGTACATAATGATACATATCTAATTGAGCTCTGATTCCTTTTGGACCCTGAGTCACTGCAATTGGTAAATACTCAATAATGTTTTTTTGTAACCACTCTAAGGCATTTACTTCTGGGTCATTGGCAAAACCAGCAAATTTATATTCATTTAGAATTGTCTTCAAACCTACAAAGGATTCTCTATCAATTTCCAAATCAAGCAGATCTAAAACATACAGACAAAGATCACCGCCACCAGTTAATAAACCACCCTCCAAAACATTCGTAAAGCCGCCGTCATTTTCACCCCAGCTGGCCCAGAAGGTTTGGTCATTATCTAAACCAGGCACAAAGCTGTTATCTTCTACTACTGATCCAGATTGATATCTTACCAAACTGTATAAATTTCCATCTGCATCTTTATCTAACAATACTGTGTTTCTAAAGTTGCCACCAGTCTGATCAAAAATACGGACCTGACTCGCCTCTACATCATGCCCGGCTATCAAAAAATCAACCACAATGGAGGCACCAGATCCAGAAGAGTTAACAATGTATGAAGGTGATACATGAGCTATGCTATTAAATTTTACCGCATGATTATTGCCAGTTCTGCTGGGCCAGTTGCCAGGTATACCAAAGACAAAAGGCGCGTATTTTCCTTTGGGAAACTCCACTAAGCCCTGGAGATTTGGGAACTTGTATACATCAATTTCAAAACTATTTTCAAGGAGCTTCACATTGGTAGTTTGTAAATCATTTTGTATTGAAAAAATAATATATCCTTCTGGCCTATTTGGAGTCCCAAATATGGGATCAACTACCCTGCCTTTATATAAATGAATCTTATTCATTTCTGTTTGTAGTGCTGCTCCATTGCGTACAGTTACCATAGACAAAGTACAAATTGAATGATTTATTAATCGACCCTGCAACCATTCATTAACCCAATTTATATCTTTAAAAATCAGCTCCACTGCCAAGGTAGTAACCTCCAAATCAAAACCAACAAAAGATATACTCTGATCCAAATCTGGATCAGACAAACCGCCCTCATATCTGTTTGTAGTGTTGTTAATAGTGTCTGTAATGTCAATTGTAAATGTCGAGAATCTGTATGGAGCTCCCATATATTCAATTTCAAGTAAAAAACAAACTTCACTACCAATTAAATCAGCTTCATTGATTAGGGTGTTTATCATTCGAGCTCCTCTAGATTTATTGTGGCAACCCTAAATAGCTCATCTTTCTGCTCTTCACCCAGTACAGACTCTATGGTGATATCTCCAGTAGTTCTGCACAACATCTGATCATGGTACCTGTTAAAAACCTGTGTATCATCTGATCCAGTGCTCTTTTTTAAACTGGGCAAATATACAATAGGAGTCTGATTTGCTAGGTATCTAATTAACCCCATCATTTGAAAAGGGGCATCACCATAATTGGCCACAGGCTGTGATCCTGCTGTGGTTGAGTACTGCCAATAATCTGGACTAATGCTCATTATTGATCTGGTGTCCACTGCTTCTGTCCAGGCTATACTGGCGATTCTTCTGCCATCTGATAGCTTTCTACTGTGGAAAAGCCCATCTAATGATTCACTGCTTTGGGTATTTGGTAGATATGATATATTTCTACCCCTCTGATACTGTGGAGCCATAAATAAAACATTGCCCACCACCAGTGATCCAATCTGATGATATCCTTCTAAACTGGTTTGACTATCGACCTCCAGAGCTATTGCATACTCACCAGGGGTACCACTTGAAGACAACAGCTCATGGGCTATGGTTATTTTATCTGGCATCAATTTAATGTTACCACTGGTGGGAAGAGTTGCCGGATCTGTTAAACTTGTATCAAAGACCAGAATCGATCTTTTGTGTGTAGATTGATTACCCCAGACTCCTTCTGAGTTTTGAACAATTTTTACTATATAGGTGTCTTCTCCACTGGTTAATTCTGCTCTCCAATTTCTGCACTCATCATAATGTAAATAAAAGTCAGTTGCAGAGCTGTTGGGTTGTAAAGTACTACCTACTCTCTGAAAAGTACCTTGGAGTCCTGTGCTGGTGTCAATGGTAACAGCAGTGGCCCATGCTGCACCATTCCACAGCTGGAGCTTTCCTTTTCTCCAATTAATATTAGATAAATGTATCCCCAGCACATCTGATAGACCTAAGTTTCTGGCAGTGCTGCCCACCTTTGGATCTACGTAGAAAGCTATTTTATTGGCTGTGGCGTCTTTTGACCTCCACACAATCTGAGTCGATAAGCTCACCTGATAAAATATATTATCAATAGAATAGTCATATCTTGGTTTTATTTTGTATTCTTCTGTGGCTCGTGCTGGTGCTTCTCTGGCAGTCAATAGCAGTCCGGAATCTACATATCTAAATTTACCAAACTGGGGATAGAGTGATCCTCTCAATGTACTATTCTGTGCACCTGTTCCACTCTCTGATACAAAAAATTCAGACCATGAGCTCTGTGCTGTGAAGCTTGCAGTATGACCCCACCTTAAAGAGTTTCCTGCTCCTGTGGCTTGTGCTGCCACTGTTAGTGATAGTTTGGTCCATTTCTTTGCTTGCTTTTCATCCCATACCCGGTAAAACACTGTTAATGCTGTTTTTTTGTGGAAGCATACAAACTCTACCTCACTAGTCATATCTTGAGTCACACTAGATAGAACTGTTGTGCCATCATGAATTAAAAAGCCAGCAGTGCCAAATCTAAAATTAACTTCGTAGCTGTTAGATGTGTCATCAGAAGTTTTTAGCATACCAATATAGTGTGTGGTTAAATCATTACCTGTGGTGACTTTGAGCTTCCATCTCCAATATTGAGCTTCTGACAGATTACCAGAATATGTATAAAATTTTGTGTTGCTGCTGGTGTTGATTCTCAATCCATCAGATAAGACACTACCAGTACCAGATCCAGTGGCACTATACACACTAGCAGTATCTGGTGTGTTATTTGCGATCCATGTGCTTTTCCAATTGTTGTAATTAAATCTATCAGGTTGATCCACCAGTGCAGGGAAAGAGAATGAACTATAACCACCAAAATACATTAGAGCTATAGAGTTATTGGTACCCACCATTATTATTGATCGGCCTTCCCAGACAGTAGCTTTTAACCCCTTGTGCACTGTGCTGCTGTTTGGCTGGTATACTGTTCCCTCTGCTAATGTTGGACTAAAACCACCTGCTATGTATTGCCAAGTATCGCCATTATCAGCAGATAAGAATCCAACCATTTTTTTATTAGTGTCCTCTGCTACTACATACAAGTACCCCTCATTAAACCAGCTCGTAATGTTACCACCCGATAGGTAAAAATTAGATCCTGATCCTGTTGCTGTTTGAGTACAAAATGTAAGAGTACCACTTGATATGGTTTTCTGTTTGGCAGTTAAATACTCAGTAGCTCCCGCTTGCACGCCGGGGTGTGGAATATTTACATGTTTCAAATCCTGTGTTGCACTCAAATAAGACAAAGCAATTGATCCATTAGGTAATCCCACAGCAACCAGCTCATGAAAGTATCCATTAGATATGGGTACAGACTGTGTAAAAGTTGTACCTTGATCTCTAGAGATTAGAGCCACCATGTCATTTTCACCGACCCCAGAAAGACCATGAAAACTGATAAAAATTATCACAATATCATTAGATACAATCATAGTGGTTTTATCAATAGCTCGACCTGATCCGGCGGTTACATTGATGGATTGATCTTGTAAAGCTCTCTCTGCTATATTTTGCCAGTTTGATCCATTATCAAAAGACCGCCAAACTACAATGTTGACAAAGTTATCATTAGTGTAATTAAAATATGCAACCAATATAGATCCATCATTTAAAATGGTGATCATGGGCTTTGCTGTGGAGCTGGGGCTGCTCGATAGGGTACCTGTGAAAAATGTTTTCAGTGTAGTTATTGATCCATTCTGCTTTTGGCTGTGGCATGAAATGGTGTATATACCACTATTGATAAGCTCACTCACAGAATAAAGAGTCCCATCTGAATCAGCGATACATGCAAAATCTTCGTATCCAGGAGAGCTGCTAAACTTCCAATATTTAAAGTCAGTTAATATATTGTCATGATCTTTACCCAGTTCTGTGGCGTCCTCTCCTTCCCATATAAATGTTGCAGTTTTACCTGGTACACCTCCTTCTCGTGTTGTGACTCTAATTGTTTCGGCTTGTGATCCTGCACAGGTTAAAACTAATGATGTACCATCTTGAGCTGGTGCTGGTATGCCGGCACGTGGATTTTTTTGGCTAAAAGTACTTTGAGCTGTCCATATATTTTGCTCTGATACTGTGGAGATGGGCACCACTAACCCTCTCATTTTATCTGGTGTTATATTGCTCATTTTAATATGCCTTTATTCCTGTACTCTTTGGAGACTTCAAGCCAATTTCTCTAGCAAATCTGCCAAAGTGTCTGAATGGCTGAATGATTACAACCTGATCCCGATCTGATCCTTGTTGCTGTAATTGTTTAACACCTTGCTCACCGCCAATCCTTCTGACTGTAGCTCTATCTAGTATGGCTTCACCCCTCAAAACTCTAGCTCCCATCTCATCTGGTGCCAGTCCACCCATGTGGAAGCTCGGAGGCTGTTTACTGGCCACCACTGCTGATTGTGTTGCACCTGTGGCAACTGCCAAAATACTGGCCGCTATTGCCTGTGGTGTACCAGGGCCATATACAGCTTGAGCTTTCATTACTGCCTCTGCTGTACTCATACCAATATCAGCAATAGAAAGAGCTTGTTCTGCCCTGAAAAATGCTGTCATTATTTTCTTTTGTCTGGTTATTCTGTCCTGTTCCATTTGAGACAGTTTATCAAACTCTTCTCTTTCTTTTTGTCTCTCTGCTACTACATTTTGTTGGTTAATAAAAAGATTAGAATAGATCATTTCTAGATCACTGGCAATGGTGCCAAGATCACCAATTAAATCCTTAATGATTTCTTCGTCAATTTCTTTAATCTGTTCTCTATTCTTTAGTGAGAGCTCATGAATTTCTTGTTCTTTCTGGAGTCTCAGTTCTGCTATTGTTATCTGGTGTGTGAACTCTTCACCGCTTATCAGTGCAAGTTTTTTTAATCTTTGCTCATCAGCCTTAAATCTTTCTTCAATTTCTCTTATAGCTTTTTCATGTTCTGTCTCTCTGAGTTTTACCAAAGACAGCTCCAGCTCCTGCTTTGCTTGAAATGTTTTCTCAGCATCTGTGGTGGAGTTGATTATTTTTTGTACTTCTAGCTCTGCTTCTAATCTGGCTTCTGCTGCCTCTGCTGCATCATTTTCTAATTGAAGTTGTCTTTCTTTTTCTTTTGTTTGTTCAAATTCAAATTCAAATTGTTGTTTGGCCACCTCTACTGCTTGATCTCTGTTGGTGGTTATCTGATTTAATACTTCAATTTGAGCTATAAGATTATCTGTTATTGCTTTGTCGATTGGCACTAGTGCTCTAATTGTTTCGCCTCTTTTTTCACCCAGCACTACATTTTTATCTGCGGCCGGTATTTGGAGCTGTAGAAGTCTGAGTCTTTCTTTTTCAGCCTCTGTCATGCCCATCTGGCCTTTCTGTAATCTATTTATTAGAGCTAAATCATCTTGTCTTTGTTGTATGATTTCTTTTTGGCTTTGTATATTAGACTCAAACTGGGCCGCTGCTGATTTACCGGCTTGTGATAGTGCAAAATCAAAATCATTTATTTCACCTGTGGTGTGAGATAGTTGATCCTCCATATCTCTTAATTTTTCAAAACTGTTTAATAAATTGTCTTTTTGTGATCGCAATGATCCAGATAGAGATTTAGTAGCTTCTCGCATGTCTATGGTGAGCTGTTTGGCTTTCTCTGCCTCTTTATGGTATTGGGTGTATGCCAAAGTTACTGCACCAATGGCCAAACCAGCACCCACCACCAGTGGATTTAACCCCTTAAAAGACATTGCCAGTCCTTCTGTAACTGCGCTGGCATCTGCTAAACCTTCAGCTGCTTCGGCTAATTCTGGATTGACTGCTCTTAATGCTAAACCTATTGCGGAAAAGCCTCTATCCACATCCCCTGCCTGTTCTCCGACCTCACCGATCTTCTCTTTTGCATCATTGGCAGAGTCCGCCATATCTTTAAAAGATTGGCCACCTCTTCTGGCCGCTGCTGCTGCTGATTTTGCAGCTTTCTTCTGGGCATCTGCTGACTTTTTGGCGGCCCTCTCTGCCTGTTTGAGCTGGCGGTCCAACTCTGCCACCATTTTTTTAGCCTCGATGCCTGTGACATTAGGTAGAGTTTTGAGCTTACTAACCAGATCCTTTAGATTTGCTTTGTAACTGATTTCTATACTTTTCTTTTCTTCTGCCATTGTTACACCTTTCTAGCCAGATCATCTGCCAGTGCTTTTACCACGTGCCTGGATCCACGCCGAATGGGTTTGACCATGAGCTCTGTTGCCACTCTTTTACCAGTGGGGAAAATGATATCTTTACCTTGCCAGTTTTCACTGTCGATACCAAACTTGATTGTGAAGGCATAGGGAGCTGTATTTTTCAGAAAGCCAACTATGTTGCCATCTGGATCCACCCGAAAGCCTCTTACAAATTTTTTGTAACTGTCCTTAGACATCTCACGAAAAAACACGACTCTGCCATCTCTATCTGTTCTCACTGCTGGCTTTCTTCGGGGCCACTGTCTTTGGGCCTCCTTCTCTATCTCCTCCAGTGTCTGATCGATAATCTTCTTTGCACCGGGGGCCACCTTATCGAGAAAACCAGAATAGAAGCTCTGCAAATCATCACCAAAGCTAACAGTGGCATTGCCTTTGGTAAATGTATCAGCCATTGAGTCTCCTGTGCTTGTCTATCATCTTTTGCATTTTATCATGTTTGATTCTTTGGTGTCTTTCTTTGGCGCTTTTGGTGTCCTCTGTGGCTAATCTGTATTCTGCTATTACATGGATTCTGGTCTGTGGTGGCAGTGTATAAAACCAATCTGGATCTCTATTCCATCTTAGTGCTATACGTAGTGCCAGCAGGTCTAAGCTCCCTTTGGAGCTTGCGTAAAATTTGCCTGTTCATCCACTGCCTTTTCTGTGGGGATCTGTTGCATCATCTCCACCAGTAGATCAGATCCAATCTCATATACATCTGAGACCCTAACCCCAGCAGAAAGAAGCCGATCTAACACTTTGTGACCAAAGGCGATCGGATCTCCATCTGCTATGGGGTAGGCTGGTAGACACTTGGCATGATCCACACATACTGCAATGGCAGCAGCACACAGCCGACCGAGCTGGGCTCTGTTGGGATCACTACCCCACATGGCTACAAAATCCAAACACGTGGCCATGCTGGCTGGCATCTGTGTCTGATGTTCTCCTAGCTTTCTTAGATTTATATCCATTTTGTTTACCTCCTTATATTACAAAATTATGGACCAGATACCACAGCACCACCATAACAGGTAAAGTTTAGTGTAAATGCAGATGGATCTCCCTCTGCAAAATCTAAATTACATACACATTTAGACAATGTAACCTGGTGATCTGCATCATCTCCAAAATCTGTGCCCTCTGCTGTGTATCGAATATCCACACAGTAGTGCTCTACAAATGGAGTGCCAGCAGTGCCGGTACTGATGTTACCAGAATAAAATCCAGATTTGTTAATAAAATCACGAACTGATCCGGCTTCTCCACTGTCTGCAAATTGGCGAAAATGGAAAGAGAAAGATCCAGTTATAGCCTGCTCATCTTGGCGACGTATGGCGCTAAAGGATCCACGGTCCATAATGACCAGTTCACTGAATTGTTGTGGTTGTGAGAATGAAAAATTACCGTCTTCAAAAGCGACGTCTAGAGTCACTGGGGATCCTGTGCCATCACGGAGCTGTATAACTCCATCTCTTTTGGTTTTTGGTACTGTTGAATAGGCCATGCCGCCTCCTTATAGGGTGTGTAATACTGAGAATGTTAGAGTAATAATAATATATTCTTGGCTGTCTGTCACTGTGCGAGTACTGGCAGTATATCTAATGGTAAATTTACCGCTGCCAGCATCCTGTACATATGATTCCAATGCTGCATTTAATACGAGCTCTTCTGCTGTCAGTGCATTGTCATAATCAGTGGGGTATGCATCCAGGGGCCGGAGTCTGTGTGCAAAAGTTATCACCACTTGACTATTGACATACTCACCCACCGATCTTCTTTGTCTTTCCTCTGCTGCCACTGTGGACGCTATACCCACCACAAATGCTTTATGAGCTATGGACTCCTGTGTACGTCCGAAGAAATCAGGAGTCATGCGCGATTCTTTAAAACCGCTAACTGAATCCACCTTGCTGGCAATCATTGATCGTACTCTAGCCAGGGACTCTGCCATCAGTACCGCCTATAATAGTTGCCGGGTTTATTCAAATAAATTACTGGTTGCTTTGCTGTGCGTCTGTTGGGATCATCTGCAAACCCAGTATGAGAATTATCATACAACCAATTGATTAACTTCCACTCATTTTGGTACTGTGCATTGTGCTCTGTTGCCAGATCGAGGTAGCGTCCAGTAGATTGGTTTAAACTGCTGTGAAAGTCTCTAAATATATAATACAAAGATAGATTCAGATGGCTAGCTCTCAATGCCTCTGGCGATAGTACTAGATACTCAATACCGCCGCCCTCTGTCCTAATCCTTTGCATGATTGTATACCATGCTTCATCAATGTAATCTTGATAACTGGTGATGCTACTGGGCATCAGTGCAGACAATTGTTTGTAGGTAGCAAATAGATCCACATCTGATACCACAGGATATAACCGCCGCCGGACCACAGCCGCCATGCGTCGAAATATGTAGGACTTGGAACCTATGGTTATGGTCCACTCCTGCATATAGCCTTCACCCAGATTTAAATCATTAGAAAGATTGCCAGCAGTATGCACAAACTGTGGAATGTTACCGGAAAATGTACCTGTGCCACCATCAACCAACTTGGTCTCGTCTGGTTTGTAGAGGGTGTAAGAAACAGCAGCAATGGTAGCGAGTCCACCATCCCTATATACAGGTAGCTCTGTTATCTGTTCTCGGCCCCTCTCCAGTAACTCTATGGTTTTGATCTGTGGGCTGTATGGTATGCCACTGCTAGCCATTTAGAAGCTCCTCGTAATATGCCAGGCCTTTGGATAAAATGCTTTGTCTGGCTATCTCCATATCCTCAATTTTTTTGTACATAGTAACCAGTCTAGTTTTTACTTCTGGTAGGTGTTGCTGATTAATATATCTATCTGGTCTCTTTTTTAAATCTATCAGAGCTAGCTCCATAAAATGATCATGTGGTATGTCGATATGGCCATTTATCATCAGCTCTAATCTCCACCTGTTAAATGCAACCTGATCAAAGTTTCTAATTATTTTATTGGCTAGTATTTTGTATGTCTCAAATCTAGGGCTGTGTTTTTTACCACCAAATCTGGCAGGATAAACCCGCATGTAATCATGATCACGTGGATCCAGAATAACATAGCCGGCTTGTCTCAGTTTACCCAATCTAGATGATGGATCGCCCAGCTCTCCATTTATCTGGTGTACACCATTTACACCCGGTACTACTCGCTCAATATCCACAGATGGAAAAAAAACAGGTAATGACTTCTCTTCTGTTTTTTTGCCTTTGGTGACATTTACAGTCCAGTATCCGAATTCCCAATTTGCAGGGAAATGTTTATAGTAAAAGGGGTGGTCTGGACTAATGGGGAGTCTGGTGTTTTCTGGTGCCGTCTGACTCCAAGGCTGGCTCAATGTATCGTAATTCATTTTTTTATTTACCTCCTAAAAATGTATTTTGTGTGGGGTACCAATGCACCCCACACAAAATAATAATTTAAATGTCACTCTTTAGCAACACGCCGCGATCATCATCGATAATCGATACACCAAAATAAGCATGACCAATGACTCTAGTAGTAGCATTGGCACTCTGGCGATCCATCTCAATGGTAACCTGATCCATCTGCATTACTTGGCTAGCGCCAATGACCTGTGGTGCACCAGTCGCAAACCCAATTGCACCAGGGGCCCACATTGCCTGCTTGAAATCTGAGCCATCGTCAGTGACGTATGATGATACATAAATCTCTACACCTAAGAAAGATCCTTTATAGGCATCTCCTTTGGCTGAAATTGCATCAATAGTGGCAGGATTAAATTTAATAGCTCCTACCTCTGCACGGATTGAGTCTTGCAGGTGTCCCCATGCTTTAGGATGTAGTACACAGACATATGGACCCGGTACAGTTTTACCTGATTTGTTTTGCAATTTCTGATAGGCATCAGTAAAGCTATCTACATCAAGATTAGCAGTAGCTGTTTCTACATCAGTAAAAGAAGCAAAAGCATCAGCAGTTAGATCGGCTACCATGCCGTCATATGATCGAGCTATGGATTCAGCAATTCGGAAAGGATCCAAACCACCTGCACCGGCTAGCTCTGTCATTGCTGCCAAGTCTGAGATGCCGTACGCCAAAGATCGGCGCTTGACCACTACATCTGCACTAGCATCAGTTAGTGCTGTGTTGGTTACTGCATCTGCCTCTGGAGAACCAGAAAAAGTGGCCCACTGGTCCGAGTTAAACCCATCGAGTCCCGCTTTCCGCACTTTGATTGTGTCTGATCCCATGCCATTTATACTGCCGACGAAGCTCATGTATGGGGTGTTTCGTAGGCTCACAGAGTCAGCGAGAAGGAGTCGGATCTCTTGTGAGATCATGTTATTCATTCTCAGGTCTGTCAGGAGCCCATTATTGGTAATTTCATTAGCCATGATAATATCCTGTTAAATTTGTTTGTTATTGATTTGCTGGGGTTGCTACTGTTAACCGGTGTGACCGTGTCCAGAATCTATGTAGAGGGTGTATCCCAGTAATAATATATCTCACTCTGCCGTGAATAATGTCACAAAATAAAGAGGCCCACCAGAAGAGGATCCTGGTGGGCCAATGATAGTGGAGGTAATTACTATCATTTGAGGGATGGACTACAAAGACACAGCAATATCCACAGATACATTAGAGTTTGCTTTAACTTTTACATTGTTTGCATCTTGATATTGGATCTCCAATTGGACCAGATTCCCACTAGAATCCATTGCAGATACGTGTACCAATTGTTTACCCAATGCATGATTGAGAGTGGCAAAGGTGCCAGCAGTCAAAGATTGGCTAGCAAAATCTTTACGTAGCTTATTGAGAGAAACTTTGATATCACCAGATCCGCTGCTGTATTCCAAAAGGTTATCAGCACCACTATGAGCTTGAACACTACCACGCGATCTTGCTTGTGTGAAGTATTGGTTGGAGCCTTCTGGCAGGTCTCCACTATCGCCAGCGCCTAAAATGGCAGCAGCAGTAATTGATCCACCAAGGGCAGTAGAAGCTCCGGCAATACTGATAGCACTGTTAACCAGGCGTGCATTAGCAACAGATCCATTTTTTAGATCCGCTTTAAAGTTACCGCTGCTGGCATCAAGAGTCATATCGATCTCTGTGGTGTCAACTGCGGTTAGTGCTGCTCTGACTCTGGCATCTGTATAGTATAATTTGCTGCTTCCTTCTGGTAATGAATCAGTATCAGAAGCTCCTAGGATAGCAGCAGCTGTAATAGATCCACCAAGGGCAGTAGAAGCTCCGGCAATAGTGATCGCGCTATTTGCTAGACGTGCATTAGCTACAGATCCATCTTTGAGAGCTGCTGAAAATTCACCAGTACCAGAGTTGTAGCTCATGTCCACTTCTGAAGTATCAGCAACAGACAAAGCACTTCTTGATCTTGCATCCGTATAATATAGATTGGAGCCTTCATTCACTAAATCAGTAGAGGCATTCAAAGAAAATGCACCACCAGAGAAGGAGAGACCAGATCCAGCAGAGAAGAATCCACGGATTTCACTTTGATCGGCAGTTATGGCACCTGTGTTGGCATCATAATTAACACCAGCAGATCCAGAAAGGAAACCGCGCACTTCTGATGCTTGAACATCTGCACCTTGAATCTCTGTCCAGTCAGCAGCAGATCCAGCAGATCCACCATTATGGATGAATGAATCAGGTCTAGTAGATCCAGAGATGTTAGTAAGAATGATAATATCAGACTCTTGATACTCATTACCATTGGAGTAATTAGCAGATAGCCAATTAGCAAAAGAGGTTTGAGTAGTATCAACCAGAGTCCGGCCAATGGTCAGTGGCTTTATTTTGAGCTTTTGCTTACCACCATCTGTGACAATTTCTGCATATTGAGAAGAGTCAGAGTGAATAGCAACTACTGAATTTGATTCAAGATAAGTTTTAGTTACTGCGTGATTTGCAGCAGTGATCGATCCGTCGATTTGAATTACACCATCAAATACGACTTCTGGGTTTAGAAATTTCATGTTGTGATCTCCATACATGATTGGTTAGTATCGTGTACAATCTATCTCACAAATGCAATACCAGATAGTGAATTTTGGAAACTAAGAGTCAATTGATTATCACTATCATGGGTGATCTGACAAAAGCCTACCTCTCCTGAATCAGTGATAACATAGACAAAAGGTTTAAAACCTTTGTTGTGTGTAATAATAACTGTCTGTACATTGCTAAATGGAAACTGCTCCGGCTCCATAGAGCCACCAAAAGTAAACATTAATCACTCCTCTGTTAATATGATTGTAATGTCACAGGTTGCCGAGCTAGACGCTATATAAATTGAGTCTGTTCTGTCGCGTCCTTTACCCAATGCAATATGCAACATGTTTTCTTTTGGCACAAATGCATGATTATTTGGCAGAGATCCACCATCTGTGCCACCCAGAAAGCAAAAGTATATTTTTTTATCTTCTGATCCTATGGCCACATGGCTGGCTACTCTAGGTAGTACGACCTGAGTCGTGTTGCTACTGGCATTAAATACATGTGTGTGTGGGAAAAATTTTACACTTGTTAGATCCTCCATTGGTTTACCTCCTTAGATTGATCACTTGTTAAAATATGCTTTTCGGATGGCGTCACGATTAGCCCGGTAAAAGTCCAAATCATCCAAACCTTTCTGCACTAGATCCGCGCTCTGCATTGGTGCTGGTCTGGCACCTGCATTAGTGCTAGGTGGTAACAGTGCCGGATTGTCTGGCTGTGCCATTGCCTGTGGCATTGCCTCCACTTCTGGTGCTGCTTCTGTCTCCACCTGTGGGAGCTGCATGTGTGGTTGCAATATGGCAGGAGCTTTGGTGGGATCCTGTTTTATGTCTGCTAGCCAGTCTGCAAAAGAAAGCTGATCCTTCTTTGCCTTGCCCTTCATCGATTTACTATAAGACCATTCAACCGCATCTCTAATGTCTGGATCTGTAAATCCAAAATCTGCCATTGAGGTATGGCGGGTGTATCTAGTATTGGCCTCTGATAGTTGAGTCTTGTAATCCTCCACCTGCTGTGCCAAAGTATCAAGTGTGGTTAGTTTACCTTGTATAGCATCCAATTGACCTTGGAGATCTTTGGCCCTATCTTCTGAGGCCACTCTATCAGCAGAAAGCTTTTTAATCCTTTCCTGCATTGCTGCTTGCATGGCGTCCTGTGGTACATAAACCACACCCTCGATTACTTTCTTATCCATATATTACCTCCTGTCGTAGTATTGCTATTAAATGTAATTCTGCATCATATTTGTTATCCCAGCTCATATCCAGGGCCAGAGACATCAGAGATCCCAGCTCATCTAGTGGCACCCACCGATCATACAGATTCTCCTGATCTAGTTTGTCCTTCTGTGTATCATAATATGCACAGTCTTTGTGGGCAACACGTATGGAATGCACTAGACATACACCATTGGCCAGAGCTAGCCACTCGACTATTATATTTTCTTTGCTGGTGATATCCTGCCAGCATGATTCACATTTCATTTTTACCTCCTAATTGATTATTGAAACTCGGCTTTGTCTCTTCTGATTTGATTCAATAACATTTTAGCTTCTATCTCATCCATATCATCATAGAGCTCCATGATGGCTTGTACTGGAGACATTAAACCGGCATTCATTTTACCTATGATATCTTCTCTTTGAGCTCGTATCTCATCTGGCGATAATGGCATGCTGTGGTATGATACCCGATAACCTGACTCAGGTAGATTGGTACCTAAAAACCGATTTGCCATCATTGCAGATTTAGCCAGTAGCTCCTCATCCCCCATGCGCTGGGTAGGAGCTTGCTTTCTCTGCGCTTCTCTTTGGCCAGATCTTGATACAGCCAAAGCATAACCCGATCTAGGGTCGCCACTTTGTCTGGAGATGTCGGCAGCATTTAAACCAGCAGCCAAAGCAACTCGTGTTTCGTAATTTGAAATACTAGAAAGTAGAGTACTGGGATCCACTGGTACATTAAATGTACCAATCAGAGGCTGGCCCTGTGCATCTGGATCCTGTGCAAATACTAGTATACTACTGGGATCAGTGGAGATTGCAGATCTTCTGGCTACCTGATCTTGGTCCATCTGATTCAAGCCAGCAACAGACAGACCAGCACAATACTTCTGAGCCCAGCATGAATCTCTTACCAGATGAACCCACATTGTATAGAGTGTACTTGAAACCAAAGAACCTCTTACACTAGAGCTTCCTGTATATGGATCCCAAAGATGGCCAGTCTTCTCAGCGTGATACAATACCAGAGGCAGAATCGGAGCGCCATCTTTGTTACGATATGGATAAGTAGCACCCTCTAATGGTGCCCCCATATATTGATCTGTAACCTCGATCCCCAGTTTTCCACCCTGCTGCACTTTGTACAGTTTATAGCTCGGATTCTGTGGATCTCTGATGTCTATAACATCTGCCACCCAATGTGATTCACCATCTCGCATGCGGAGTCTAAGCTCTTGATAATAAACTGGCACATCTGGCTGGTCTGGGTGTGCCTCCATATAAACCAGATCACTGGTTACTATTCGATACTGTAACCTAGCAGCAAGAGCTATTTCTTCTCTGGCTGGTATGACATCGATCCTAATAATTGCTTCCCTCATACCCAGTACCAATTGCTGTGCCCTCTGCATCAGTGGCCACAGGCCAGCAGTGGTGGCGAGTCCTTCTCTACCAATCAGAGCTGATATATCGCCTATGCTGTGTGTTACTGTTGGATTCTCGTGATACAGAACCGCGAGCTGTCTGGTGATTTGTTCAAAAGGATTTGAACTCAGATCGGCAGGTCCCCATGCTTCTCTTCTGTCTGGTGGCAAGTGCTTTGCTAGCTCCCTTTCCAAATCATCATGCCAGGCACCTAAGATTAATCTTTTACGGAGTCCTCCTTCATCCCAGCGAGCTTGGTCTTCTGACGTGGGGGCCATTGGTTTTACTGGTGTTGAATACTGCATTTTAATACATCCTGATTTTGTGGGCTGGTGTTACATATTTTCGATCTAATATTGGTGTCAAACAGTAGCGCATGGAATCAATTGCATGTCCCCATTCATCTCTACTTCTGGCAGATTGGTTTTTCTTCATCGTCCATCTCTGTATACTTAATATCAACCTCTCACATTTTGGACTAATATAAAATTCTTTACGTGCCATGATACTGTGGATCATTGCTGCACCATAATAAACACTGTATCGAGGTTTTCTAATGGTCCTGATCCGCCACGGTAGATTGTTATTAGGATATCTGCCAATGGATTCAAAAGCCCTCATTAGTAAACTGTTTGACATTTTGCCAGTTTGGCCACCTGATCCAAAGTGTATATTATCACCAGTCCACCTGCACTGCCCTGGCTGTAAATCATTTCTTTCTATCATTTTTAAAATAGCACGGGCATGCGCTTCTGGAGGAGCGGCGCCGCTTACATACTCATCTAAGATATACACCTTTGGACTATTCGGATCTGTGAGCTCCACTGCTGCCAATATGGCCACCTGTGAATTAGGTGTTGATCCGTGGTCGATACCGATTCCGAATTCATAATTACCCACTGGGGCTGGTGCACTGCTGATCATTTCATCAGTGAAGCAATCAAAGATCCGGCCCTCTGGGATCCCCACATTCCAATCTCCATTTATTCTGGCCTCCCTATCTATTGGTAAAAACTTAGAGGTAATTTCTTTTACCTGCTGTTCTGATAATAGGGGCCGGAGTCCCCGTGGAGTCGTGGCCTCTACTGTGAGCGGTGCTTTGTGGCAGGTCACTTGGCCAGCCTCCACTAACTTCTGAAGGTATGATACATCCTGCCCAACAGGAGTCATGGTTATGCCAATGGTACCAGTAGATCCACCAGCACCACCACGAAGAACACGAGCTGCCAATTCACCCCACACAAACTGTGATACAGGTTCATCGATCCCCACATATGATATCGTAGCACTTGCCAACCCGAGTCCTTGATTGGCGGTTTTGATATGAATCACACTACCATTGACAAATCTGACAACTGGATGAATACCCCGGAATCCCTTCGACCTGACGAACTCACAATCAGGATGTAGAGCCGACTTAGGACACAGGTCATAGAGCTTCTCTTGAATGGTCACAGATTGCATGTGGCTATGCGTAATTAAAAATGCAGTTATTGGTGGTGGATCTGTGTCTAAGTATGGATGTGTACCCAAACATCGATGGAGTAGCTCCACCACCTGACAGGCAGTTTTTCCAACCTGATTACCGCCCAGAAGGAGCTTACACTTTGATTTATCACGGAGCCATGCATACTGGGGAGCTGTAGGTACCCAATACAATAGAGGATTATCTACTGTTCGATCTGATAGCCGTCTAAGGCTTTTGGCGGCGTGTTTAATAGTCATTGATGGATCTATTTTTGTGTGATAAAGTTGTTGTCTTGATAGGAGTCATCATGTACATTTTATTCTTATTTTTCATTGCTTGCAGCAGCTGTGGTAAGTCCAAAGAAACTGGAGCTGATACTGCACCAGCACCAGAATCAAAAGACACAGGATCAGACACAGGATCAAAATAACTTATATTGAGCATTAGCATTATACCACTGTTTTAAAGCATGGTTTACTCTGCCCTCTATGATGGGCCAGTATTCCTCTGTGAGCTCACATCCCACCACATCAAAACCTAGAGTTAAACCAGAAACTGCTGTGGTGCCACTGCCCAGAAATGGATCCAATATGACTCCACCTGGTGGAGTAATGAGTCGGGCTATCCACTCAAAGAGCTTGGTTGGCTTGATAGTTGGATGTGTATTGGCAATGGCTGTGGATGTTCTGCCAGTGCCAGCAGCTGCATTTAGATGACCCACATTTTCTGGCTTTCTGCCATTGAGATCAAAACCTGTTTTTTTCACCAGATGATCGAGTCCGGACTCCTTCTCTGCTCTGCTTGGTTTTGGACACTGATAAATATTAGCGGGCCATCTACCTTGGTTATTTTTGGGGCTTCTTTTGGTTACTATTGATCCACTTTTAAAATTTATATTATCAATTGATTGTGACATTGAACCGTCACCAGATGGATCACCGGTCCAATTTTGAGGACCTACCCAGCACGGATCGCCATATGCAAATCTAGACTCCTCTATATTGATTCCACCTGTACCCCACTTCATTACATTCTCTGCAATGGTTAAACCTTTCTCAAGTGGCTTTCTGGCCAGACATGCTGGCTCACAGGCTGGTTTTAATGCTGTGCCCCAGTTGGACCACTGATCAGTGCCTTCTTTGTCTAGTAATATTTTACCAATATTATGGTTTTTGGGAAAGCCTGAAAAGTAGATCCAATGGAGCTGGTCTCTCACTTGAAACCCGGCATCCTCAATGGCACAGGTGATCCGGTGCATAGTTCGAGTACCACCAAAGGCCACCAGATGACCACCAGGCTTTAACACTCTCAAACACTCTTTCCATACGTCTGTTCTGAAGGCAATGTCTCCACCATCCCAAGTCTTACCCATAAAGCCTCTACTCGACCTTTGAAAAGCTCCATCAGTGCCAAACTTTGGCGGGGCTGAGTCTGTGTCTCCATATCTATCCACAATAGATTGCAGATGGTATGGAGGATCACACAGCACAGAGTCTATGCTGCAATCCTCTAGTGTTTTTAGGGTTTCTAAACAATCCCCTTTTAGTAGTGTGAATCGGGGCACTACCTGATCCCCATACATCTCTCTAGCCATTGTTACCTCCTTTAGCTATCTAGATTAATCTTGACTCCCATTGCTGCTGCACCCTCTTCTAACACTGTACACAATGATCTATTTTGATCTTTGGCCAGTGTTATGCAAATCAGCAAAAAGTATTCTGTTTTTGGGTTGCTGTTTCTGGTCCTCCATTTTACTATCAGACTCGGGTGTGCCCCTACCTGATGAGCCAGCCATGTTATGGTCCGGCCGCTTTTGTTTACCTCTGCTCGGCACCACTCCCCAAAATTCATATTGCCCCCAATCAAAACAATCACATGGATCACATTGACAAACTTCACATATCATGGTCACTTTCTCTTCTCAAATATATCCTGACAAGTTTCTAGCTCTATTCCTGAATCTTTGCACGCGTGCAAGATTTGGAGGCTGTTACTAATGTTGGCCATTGACTCACACTCCTGCTGGCTGGCTCCATCTCCTTCCCTGGTTTGTAGTCTACAGAACATTTCTCGACACAACAGATCGCTATTGTCTGCCAAGTATTCTGCACTGCAAGCCACCTCTAATAAATCTGGTGCAGTTAGATTCTTTTGTATCTGTATCTGGCCCTGTTGAATGGCTGCATTTATTCTGGCTATTTCCTCCAGTGCCTGTGTCTGTTGGCTGGCTATCTGTGCGATCTTCTTTGATTTGGAATCGATTAAAACAATGGTGCCAGTGGTCAATAGTCCACCAGATAGAGCTCCGATCAATAGTGCTTGGATGATTGTCATTTCTTCTCCACAAAAGGGATGATGTTGCTAAATGCTGTTAGATTATTTTCGAGTCTTTGTCTCAGTATTGGTGGCAGTCCAATTATGGCATTGCTGATTTCTGTCAACATCTGCTCATCTGTCAAACCCTCCATCTCATCATTATCACCTAGCTCCGATTCTATCTGTCTGATCTCTGCCACCACAGATAAAAATTGTCTTTGCAATGCTGCATAGGCTTGCCAACTTTGACTCGCCTTTGCTTGTGCCATTGCTTGTTTAATCTCCACTGCTTGTTCTCTCAATATGGCATGCGGATCCTTTGGGATCTCCACTGGCTTTTGTTTTCGCTGGCTGCCTATCCCATCTCGATGATATCCATATCTCCTTTCTAGAATCCAAGCTCCTGCTTTCCAATCTTTGGCACTGGCCGATCGTATCACACCCAGAAGACAGATCGCGCCATCTGCCTGTGCTTTATTTACCTCCTCCTTAAATGTTCTGTATAATCCACCGTGGCTATCTGCTTTCTTCAGATACTCATAGTAAGTGGTCTTACCAATGCCAGCAGCATCACAAGCCATTTCAACAGTAGCTCCCGCTCTCAATGCTGCTATTATTTGTTCTCTAACTGGTTTAGTAAATTTTGTACGTCGACCTGCCATCGTACCTCCATAAATCTGTTTTCTATTGTCTGTTTTTTCAAAAAAATAAATAAATATCAAAAAAAAGTGGCG